>Ga0187894_10000970_pt1 | contig 37980 bp, 30 predicted proteins | sample GBC1701081metaG_FD_136650 | JGI IMG/M metagenome (GOLD analysis project Ga0187894, IMG submission 136650) | White microbial mat communities from a lava cave in the Kipuka Kanohina Cave System on the Island of Hawaii, USA - GBC170108-1 metaG ... | reverse complement strand
ATAGTCCTCCCTGCACGGCCTTGTGGCATTCCATACTTCATTGGCCACTCATTCATGACGTATATATGAAAGGGTTTTAGATCTTGTTGCAACCCTTGAGTTAAATCGCGTAACCCTTCTAATGCCAGTTTGATTTTCTGCTGTTCGTCACCGAATTCTTCCTCGAGTAATTCAATAACCGTGTTTTGTATGTGTGGGTTTTTGATTATTGTTATCGGCATCCTTGCACCATTAACCAGTGAGAGAATAATTCGCTTGAAAATATCCGCCCTGATGCCAACCGCTGCTGCCATTTTTGCTCTCACACCGTCTTCAAGATAATGATTGAGGCTTTGCGGGTGATAATGCAACTCATCTTCAATATACTGCCTTAGAAAGTTTGGATGGGCTGAGTCCAAATCCCAATTTTGAATGTTCACACAGGGTATATCTCTATATGCAGCCGCTTTCATGGCTCGGGAAGCTGATTGCAACCCACGACCTAGTACATACAATCTGCCGGTGCTGGAGACTTCATATACCACGTAGAAATAGAGTATGTCGCCGTCCTGATAAGCAACGTGATCGAGCAGCGACAGATAGCAGAGAAAGTCGTTCAAATACCTTTTTTCTGCACTTTTATATTTCTCACTCTGTCTACCGAAATCTATTTCACATCTATTTTTTTCATATAATAAAAGAGTAATGTGTTCATAAATCGCCCTGATGTTGCAGGGGATCGGTTGACCTACAGCCAGAGTTCTCAATACTTCTTGAATAACTTCTGGCTCTTCATTGTTACTGCGGTCTCGATATATTCCCTGTCCTTTGAACTTCCTTCTCGGAGGCTTTCCTGAGAAAAAATCAACTCGTGGACTTGTTAGTATTTCTTCCGTCCTCATTCTTTCCGAAAGACTCAATACCTCTGAGAAAAAAGGTTCACGAATAGAGTATGTCCGGCTGAGCCCAAGGAATCGGGAGTGACGTTTATACTCAACTATCTGGGAAATGCGATTCAGATCCGATTTGGGTAGTTCCTTAATTCGGAGAGTATAGGAGATTGGGATACCACCTCCGTCTTCAAGTCGATTTGGTTGCTTCAGCATACTTCTGTAGACATGAAGGACGAAAGCTTGATCATCATGGTACGGTATATTTAAGTTCTTAAAGAGTTGGATCCACCACTCTCTTTCAAACAATCTCATAAAGAATTTGTCTTTGATATATGGCTGTACCATGTGGGGGATCACCTATAAGGAAATGTAATTTACTAAAATTGCAAAATATCTGTAAGTGTTGTAATAATTAGGAATAGACTAGAATTCTAAAAAGTTTTTCAGGTACTATTCCGTATCTTCCTCTCTCTCCCTCTTCTCTCTCTTTCTCCCTTTGTTCTTATGTGCCATCCCGATTTATTTAACGCACCTATTTCTATTTGAGTCTGAATTCGCCTTGATGATTTTGCCGCAGATATACTTGAATTAATCCCGTAAAATATTACTCTCTCATATGCTTCGCCGGGATATTCTTTGAAAGAAATAAAAATTTGAAGAAAAATCAGCCGATTCAAATTTTCTTCCAAAAGATTTGGAAAAGGTGATTACTTATATCTTTTTCTGCATCAGCCAGGATAGGAAAATGTTCACCTACCTATGATCCTGAAATGCGAGAGCTTGTATTCGTTGAAACCGATGGTTGATATTTAGACTCATATGTGCGACTGCTTCTATTATCTCGTACATTATTCCCTTGCATTACCTGTATACAGAATTGCATGCAAGTCGTGCAGTAGCTCTTAATTGCTCGAATATATCAGCAGGTACCATTCAGCACTTATTGCAATTCGTATTGCGAGCATTCTTCTGAAGATATAGCGGGGCTGCCAGTTGCAAGGTATGATTGCAAGTCTGTATTCAACACAAGAACCCTCCTTCCAAATCTTTTTACCGGCAGTGCTCCACGTCGAACTTCATTCCGTAAATAACCCATACTAAGACCGGTGCTTTTGTGTATCTCCGCCAAACTCCAGGCGACTCTCAGAGATTCTCCCATACTTCCCATAATCTTCCTTTCCATTAAGAAATATTTCTTGAAATTCAGTATGACTCTATGGTACCATAGAGTCGTTACGGATGTCAAGATATGAAATCTAGAAAAATCAGAAAATTTATACAACAAACGTCACTAAATCTTAAACGTCCTCCTTTGGAATTGGGAATAATACTTTCGTTAGTAGATTTGGTACCACCAAATCTGGAGCTAAAAGATTTTGCCATAGTAGAGAAGGGAAAATTAGAAGTAGCTATAAAGGAGCATCAAACTTGGTTTACATCAAAACTTGAGGAACTAGATAAACTAGATAACAATGAAAATCGGGAATTCGCAAAGAATTACTTGAATGAACATTATATTTACCAGATTCAAAATATCGAAGCTGAAGTAGCATATCAATCTCTCAAAGAGTGTTTAGAGGGTCTTCCAAGTCAAGCATTGAAATACATAAAAGAGTTAGGTGAGTTTCATTTAGCTGGGGAAGATACTTATTTTGAGGCACTAGACCGATATACATTTATTAGAGAATCTAGAATCAAATTACGTGCAATCGTCCAACATACACAATATTTACATTCGTCTTGGGAGAAGAAACTGAGACTACCAAAACTCGAAACTCAAGGCACTATGAAAATTAACAAGGATGGTACGATTTCCATCGAAAACGATCCTTTCGCAGAAGCCGTAGAGGGTGTAGATGCCACAAGGATAAGAGAGTGCCCAAAATGTCGAAGGCTATTCTGGGCCGGAAGGAATACCCAACTAGGTTGTTCTACCCAATGCTCCACCGCGCTAAGAAATAGAAATCTCCGCAAACGTAATAAGGAAAAACATGCAAACCAAGTTCAAGGAGAATCAAAGCAGAACCTAAGTAGAGATATTGACAAATTAACCTCAGAGGCGAACAAAGATGAAACTCTATAAGAGAGAGAAAGATGGAATAATTTGGTGGATGGATACAACGATTGATGGTCAACGATACCGTTTGAGCCTAGATACGACAGATTGGCGTGAAGCTAGGAATATCGCAAAGCAGAAGACCCGCGAAATCCTAGAAGGGAAGGTTACAGCAACCAGCGTTTCATTCGCCAAACTCAAATTTGATGATGCTTGTCACAGGTTTCTCGAAGATCGCAAGTTAGAACTTCAACCGTCAACATACATCAAGGAGAAACAAGTAACGGTTCGCCTTAGAGAATTTTTCAAGGGTAAGCGTCTTTGTGAAATTAGCGCGGAGATGGTACAGGAATACCGAAAGTGGAGAGCAGCAAATGGTATGAAAAACTCAACAATAAATATGGAATATGGTTTTCTAAGGCGACTACTGAAAAAAGCTCACCTGTGGCATCGTATGAGCGAGGAGCTAAAGCCACTGAAAGAGTCTCGTTCAATCGGTCGTGCGCTGTCTGAAGAGGAGATTGTAAGACTCAGAATCACAGCCGCAAAACGCCCGGAATGGCAGACAGCATTTGACGCTATGATTTTGGCAATCAATACGGGAATGAGGGGAGCGGATATTAAAGCTCTCAGGTGGCGTGACATAGAATTCTTTAACAAAGTTCTAAATGCAAAATCCAAAACAGAAGCTGGCGAGCGCACAATTCCGCTTACAGACGAAGCCCTAAAGACTCTGCTTGGTATAAAAGACCGCGCCGCTATGTTTGGCGAGGTTCTACCGTTGCATTATGTCTTTGCCAGCCATAAGGTAGCATCTGCCTTTAACGGCAATCAGATTGTCGAAACGAAGCATTTTCAGTTCAACCCGACCCAACCTATCAAAAGCTGGCGAACCGCATGGCGAACCTTGACCAAAGAGGCAGGGTTAAAAGGTCTACGGTTCCACGATCTGCGTCATACGGTAATTACCAAATTGCTTGAGTCTGGCGCTCCAGAATGGGTCATAATGGCGATTGTTGGTCACGTAGATAGACGAATGCTTGACCGCTACGGACATATAAGGATGCAGGCGAAACGCGCAGCCATTGAATACCTATCACATTCCACTGTGCCGAGCGATAAGGTAGTGAAAGAAGAGAAATCAGAAGGTTACGTCACAATCCACGTCACAAATGAGCCGCCGATTCCGGTCTATTCTGATCTAAATGTTGCAATGATTGAAGGGGAGGAAATAGGCACGTGCGGATTTGAACCGCAGACCCCTACCGTGTCAAGGTAGTGCTCTACCCCTGAGCTACGTGCCTGTACTGTCAAAGTTGAAAAGTAGCAGAAGCGTTTACTTGCTGTCAAACTTTACTACGTTGCCGCTGCTTTTTACTTGTATAAACAATTACTCAATGAGCCGCATTGCGAAATCCTGTTGCGAGGTTGCCGGAGACAGACAAGTGTAGTTACGGCATACATAAGCGGTCGCCTTACCTTCAATGGTCGTCTTGCCGTCAAGCAGCGGAATTGCTGCCGTATGCGGTTCGCCGGTTTTTTGTAAAGCCACAACTTTATTCGGTATGAAGCGAGAGTAAAGTTCTTCGATAAACAGCCGGATTTCGTGCGATTCGGCATCGCCTACAAGAGCAATCTCTTTTGCTTCGGAAAGGTAAAAATCGACAGCGCAAAGCATATAACCGAATGCCGTAGGGTATTGGCTGACCAGTTGGCGAGTGGTTCTCAGTATGGTTAGGGCATAGCGTTGATACTTTGTGTCGCCCGTTAATAAACTCAAGCGTTGCAAGGCAAGAGCGGCAACCGAATTGCCCGACGGGAGGGCATTGTCAAAATAATCTTTGGTGCGTGTAAGTAACTCTTCGTGGTCTTTTGAAGTGAAGAAAAAGCCGCCTTCCTGTTCATCCCAAAAATAGTCAATTAAACGGTCGGCTACTTCCTGCGCTTTGCTAAAGTAGCGCGGGTCAAAGGTCGCTTCGTAAGTCGCCAGCAACCCTTCAATCACATAAGCGTAATCTTCAGCGTAGGCATTCAATTTTGCCGTACCGTCTTTATAGGTTCTTAGCAGGCTGCCATCTTTGGAAAGTTTGTTGAGGATAAAATCGGCATTGCGTTCGGCGACGATGCGGTAATCATCGCGCCCTAAGATATTTGCCGCTTCGGCGAAAGCGGTGAGCATCAAGCCATTCCACGCGCTCAGGATTTTATTATCCAGAGCCGGACGCACACGCTCACCGCGCTTATAAAACAAGGTTTTTTTGCCGTTGGTGACGATTTGCTGCAAGGCTTCGAGCGACAGATTGTGCTTGGCGGCGAACTCTTCTTCGCTCAAGGGCTTATTCAAAATTGATTTACCGTGTTCAAAGTTGCCGCCGTCGGCGATGTTGAAGAACTCACAAAAGATAGACGCTTGTTCTTCCCCTAAAATCTCCGTCACTTCGTCTTTCGTCCAGACGTAAAATTTGCCTTCTTCGCCTTCACTGTCGGCGTCTTCTGAAGAGTAAAACCCGCCTGTCTTGTCGGTCATATCACGCAAAACGTACTCAAAAATCTCCTCTGCAACCCGCCGATACATTGGCTTTTTGGTAGCCTGATATGCTTGCAGATAAACCCGCGCCAACAGTGCATTGTCATAGAGCATTTTCTCGAAATGCGGCACAAGCCAGACTTTATCTACCGAATAGCGAGCAAAGCCACCGCCGAGATGGTCATACATTCCGCCATTTGCCATGCGTTGCAAGGTCAATTCGACCATGTGCAAGGCTTCAAGAGAGTTGGTTTTTTGATAATGGCGCAGCAGGAACATCAAGGTCATGGAAGGCGGAAATTTTGGCGCTCGCCCAAAGCCGCCATAAGCCTTATCGAAGCTCGCGTACAGTGATGTAAAAGCCGTTTGAAAGATGTCACCTGTCAGCATCTCATTCGATTCCGAGAAGCGATTCATTTTTTGCAGTTCGGCGGTCAAGGCATTGGCGCTGTCGGTTATCTCATTGCGTTGGGTGCGGTAGGCTTCCGCCATTGCCAGCAGAACGCGGGGAAATCCCGGCATTCCCTGTCGGTCAACCGGCGGGTAATACGTGCCGCCATAAAAGGGCTTCAACTCCGGCGTTAAAAATACGGTCATCGGCCAGCCGCCATGCCCAGTCAACATCTGCACCGCATTCATGTAGATCGTGTCAATGTCGGGACGCTCTTCGCGGTCAACTTTGATGCAAACGAAATTGTCATTCATTAACTGCGCGATGGCTTCATTTTCAAACGACTCAGTCTCCATGACGAAACACCAATGACAAGAGGCGTAACCCACAGAAAGCAGAATTGGCTTATCTTCCTGCTTGGCTCGTTCAGTCGCTTCTACGCCCCACGGATACCAGTCAACCGGATTATGCGCGTGTTTAATTAAATACGGGCTGCTTTCGTGTATCAGTCGGTTTGTATATTTAGGCTCTTCTTGGGTGTTGGAATTATGGCTCATTATTTTCGCTCTCTTCACAATCATTCTTGCAAAGAAAAACTATAATGCCTCAACCCTGAACGGCGCAAAGTGACCATCGCGCCGTACATTGAAAATGCTTCTCTTTTGTCTGATGCGATTCAATAGGAATTGATGCGCGTCTGAAAGGAAGTCTTGACGGCTCGCCCGTCCACATCTTCCCCCGTTGCCACACAGATCAAGCGACCTTGCAAATCGCTGTCATTTCTGCCGCGCATTTCGATACTCACCGTAAAGTTCATTGAGCCGCTTGCTGCCAGCCTTTGATAAAAGGGAATTGTCTCGGAACGATTGATGCCGCTTGCCGAGTGCGTCGCCAAGGTCAATCGCTCCCAGCGAATCATTCGCGCTCCCTGATGCTGCATATTCAGGGTCAACTCATACCGCACACCGAATTCCGTTCGATAGCTGCGAACCCGCACCAGCGACAGATTGATTAGAGAATTCCCCGCCGGTTGGTCGAAATCCGTAGAGCGATTGACTGCTGCTTGTGGGGGCGCTGATCTGGTTGGCGGAGGCTGCGCTGTGCGAACCTGTGGCGCACGCGGCGGCGGCACGACCAGGGGGTCGCTTTCCGGTTCCGGTTGCGGCTTGCGTTGCGGTGCTTCTGCCTGCCGGATGCTCGGCGAATCTATCTCGGTGCGTTGCGGACGTTTCAACTCAGGCTTTCTCGAAGCGGCGGGTTGATTGGCATTGTCTTGAGCAGTTGAATTGCTTCCTCTGCTGTCGGTCGTTTCGGGCTTATAGACCACAACGCCCGGTTTTTCGCCTCGCTGCTGGTCGTTTGGCTCATTCGGTGTTGCTTCTTCTTCCGTAAAATTTCGCGCTTCCAGCGGCGTGTCAAAGAAAACTGGCTCGCTGGACGGCTGATTGAGATTGGCTGCCGATGCCTGTAGTCGTTGGTTATTGGTTTTGCTGATAAACACTACCGCTGCAAGCAACAAGACGATAATGGCACAAACTTGACCCACGACGCGCCAGTTTATCAGTGTCGTCGCGTCGGCTATTCTGCTGAATGAAAAAGTATTTAAGAATGCTCTGCCTTTTGGTAAGCTAACTTTTGTCAGTCGTGAGCCGTCAAATTCACAAAAGGTAAAATGGTCTGCGTAATCGAGGGTACACTTCGGACAGTTTTTCATGAGCGCCTCCTGCTGAATCATGTTGAGCAAGCCGATGAATCGCTTGCTAGTCGGTTTACCATCTGCTCATCAAAATTCTTTTGAAATAAAGCGAACTTCCCCTGTCTTGATGCGTTTGCCCCACTCGAAAGTTGCCTGTTTGTTCTGATGTCACTGGTCATTCGTTCGTCGTTTTATCGTCCTGCGGTCTGCCAGTTGCAGGTTTGAACGCTGACAACTGGAAAAATCATCAATGACAAAGGACAAATAACCAAGGTGATGGGCGTTGCGATTCGGCAACGTCGTCGGGTATTCTTACTTTGATGCGAACAAGATTGAATTTATCGAGGCGACCATTCACCAATCGCCGGTTATTCTGGCTTGGTGTGCTGTCCCTTTTATTGGTAAGCGGCTCACTCTTTGTCTGGATTACCGGGCAACGGGTTCAGGCAAATGCCAGGACGGAAGAACTGAAACGACAGATTCTCGAACGTGACCGCAATGTAACAGAATTGAAAAAGCAGTTGGATACCAGACAGGTAGAAATACCAATGACAGAGTTGACCCCTGAGCAGACCTATGAGCTTGCCGCCGCCCGCCAACTCATCACCTTGCGGGCTTTTTCGTGGAATCGTTTGTTGAGCAATATTGAGAGATACGTTCCCAATGACACAAAGATTATCAGCGTTAGAATTGAGGAAGCGGACAAATCGAACGAAACGGCGCTGGCGCTTCTTGAAGTGAGAGCCGTCGGCAAAACCACTGCACAGATGACCGAGATGATGTCAAAACTGGAACGCTCAGGCGGACTGTTTGCCATAGACCAGGCGGCTCAGGATGCGACTGAGGAAACTGGCGGTGTGCCATTCACCCTTAAACTGACGTACCGACCCTATCGCGGTGCGGAAGGAGGTGAGGGACAATGATGGCACAGACCCGACTCAGAAGCGAGAAAACCACTGTCACAACTATCCGCGACTCATCCACGCCTTTCGGATTGAGTTACCCGGAACTCGTCGCTGCCGCCCTGTCAATTATTCTGCTGGCGCTGGTGATTGTTTATTACTTCACCTCATTGAAACCGGAACACGACAGACAGACCGTTCTGCAACGCTCTCTGGAAGATTTGAAGAAGACCGAAAGCAAATTGCAACAATCAATCAATCAGGATATTACGGTACAACAGGATAATGCGAAAGTGGCGCTTGATTCGCTTGAAAACTTCAAAAGCGGTCATCTGAAAAACTTAGCACAAGGGCGCATCGCGCTGATTGATTCCATCAATAGTCTGGCAAAAAAGAATGGTGTGCAACTGGTCAGTGGAATCAGTATGGATGCGGAAAAGGCGGTGCAGCAGGATGAGAAAAATACCAGAAAACGCAATACGGCGAATGTGCTGAATGTCTTTCCAAAGATTAAAGTCGGATTTACTGTCGCCGGAGATTATGGCAAGTTGCGCTCTTTCATCAATGAATTGGAAGCCAACCGGCAGTTTGTGACCATTGATGCAGTGACGCTCGCCGCCGTTAAAGAACGCGAAGCCGGAGGCGGACGCGGGCGCAAAGCAGACTATATTCTTTCGGGTATCTCGCTGGCGATTGAACTAACCGCCTATTTTAAACCTTAAAAGTCCGTAGTCCGTAGCGCGTAGTCCGTAGTAACCTAGTTTCAAACTACGGACTACGCGCTACGGACTAAAAACTAAAATGGCAACAAAAGCAGAGCAGAATAAACAGCTTATCGCGGCGGCGCTTGGCATTTTACTGGTCAGCGTAGTTCTTTATCAGGTCTTTTTCAGTGGACCCGCGCCGCGACCAAGCGCCAATTCCAATCGCGGCGGCAGTAACGCAGCGCCACAACCAAAAACCGCGCCAATTACTAGCCCGGAAGCTGCTGACCGCGTGGCAACCAAACAACCCAAAACTGCCGGTCAAGAGGAAGAGGAATTACAGGCGTTATTATCAAACATGAACCCGCTGGAGACGGGCAAATTGTCGGAAGGCGGCAATGCGGCTGTCGGTCCTCGCGGTAATATCTTCGATTTTTATAGGCCGCCACCGCCACCTAAACAACCTGACCCACCACCGCCGCCGCTAACCATTTTGGGATTATCGCCAAATAACGCAACGGCAGGTGTGCCGCGTCCGTTCACCTTGACAGTCTATTGTAAACCTCTGCAAGTCAATGACGCGCAAATCCTCATAGACGGCAGACCGCGACAGACGAAGCGCGTCAATGATGGCACCCTGACCACCGATATTTCGCCCGCCGATTATGCCTATGCGCGAAGTATGAATATCGAAGTGAAATCGCAAAGCGACCCGATGAAAATGTTTTCAAACCCCATGACCTTTACGGTTGGACAAGCCCCGGAGCCGGGGTTCAAATTTATCGGACTTCTCGGCGAACAGGCGGTTCTTGAGATAACCGGCTCAAAAGAGGTGATGCGCTTCAAAACCGGACAGAATGTGCAAGGCGTGTGGCGCATTGATTCCATCAGCACACAGGGCATTGATCTGACGCATACGCAGTTTGATATTAAACGCCGCATTCCATTACAGGAAAAAACCCGCTAGAATGCCTGTGCCGTAAGGCTTGGAGAATTGCTGATGAATGCAAACCACCGAGACCACTTCACACACGACGTTGAAGAATTGCGTCAGACAGTACGCCAAACTTCGGCGCAAGGCGGTTGGGCATTGCTTGGGTTGATGTTGGCGCTGGCGATTTTAAGTATCGTGCTGGTCTCTTCAATAACGCCCAATTATCAACTCTCCGTGCAACGCGAGAAAGAAGCAGAGATGCTCTATCGCGGGCAGCAGATGGCTGAAGGCATTGCGCTTTATTACAATCTGGGTCAGCGACCGGGACCCATCAATCTGCGAATGCCGCCAGCATACGGTTATTTGAAAGAGCTAACCAAACTGAGCGAAGGCGTAAAACTCGGTGTCAGAGATATTAAGTTTGTCAGACCTTCGGCGATGATTGACCCGATGAGTAATGAAGAGTGGGAACCGGTCTATGCCCGTGACCCGCGCATCTTGCCGTTTCTGCAAGCGTGGGCGGTAGATACCGGCGGCATCATTCCCCAAGAATACCTCCTGCTTGCCAGCGCCCCGATAAAGACGAAAAATAACTCTGCAACTTCTGCGCCTTCAGAGGAGAGTAAGCCGCCAGCAGGAGCGCCTGCTGGCAGTGCTGGACAAGCCGCCGGCAGCGCCGGACAAGCTGGCGTAACGAAGAAACCTAATACCGGCGATGATGACGACGATGACGACGATGATGATGATGACGATGATGATGATACGGGTACAGTGAATGACCCGTTAGGACATATCTTCCAGTCGGGCAGCTTTGCCAGTTTGCCGATTGTCGGAGTTGCGCCAAAAAAGAAAGGTCCGTCGGTTCGTGCATACTTCGGGCTGAGAAATTACGAAGAATGGATTTTCATCTACATTCACCAAGTTCCGTTAGGACAGCAAATACCGAATCCGAATCCGAACCCAAACCCGAACCCTAGCGGACAGCCGCCAACCCGGTATAATCCATAATGGCTTGCTCCTCTTGATATATTCAGGCAAGATTGCCCGAAAACGGGGAGCAAAGCACATGAAACTCGAAGAGATTGGCGATGGTGTTTATGCCTGTTTACAAAAAGACCGAGGACTCGGTTGGAGTAACTCCGGTCTTATCAATCATGGCGGCGGGCTTGTTGTAGATACCTTCTGGGATTTGCCGCATACCAGAGGATTGCTTGCTACCTACTCTCGCGTTTGGCAGGAACCCGCCCGCAAACTTGTCAATACGCATCACAACGGCGACCATTGCTGGGGCAATCAACTCTTCACCGATGCCGAAATTATCGGGCATCGCCAATGCGCCGCGAACTTTGCCAAAGAGAATCCACAGACCTTACAGGCGCTAAAGAATGCCGGACAAGAAAACGCTGCCCCGTTTCTCCTTGATTTGGCAACGGCGCTGTCCGAATGGGATTTTTCCGATATTCAGCCGACCCCGCCGACCACCCTTTTTGACGACAGACTTGACCTCAACCTCGACGGCGTAACTGTGCAACTCATCTATGTCGGTCCGGCGCACACTTCCGGCGATGTGATTGTGCATCTGCCGGAACAGAAAATTGTCTTTACCGGAGATGTGCTTTTTCGACTCTGCACACCGATAGGGTGGGACGGAACCTTTGACGGTTGGATTGCGGCGCTCGATTTTATCGCTTCCTTGAAGCCTGCTGTCGTCGTTCCCGGTCATGGTCCGCTCTGCGGCATCGAAGGCTTGCAGGAGATGAAAACCTACCTCGCTTATGTTCGCCAGGAAGCACGTCTTTGCTTTGATAGAGGATTGACGATTTTAGAAGCAGCAAAGCAAATAGATTTAGGCGTTTATGCAAGTTGGACGGAACCGGAACGCATTCTCTTTAGCCTTGATCGAGCCTATAAAGAATTTCGCGGCGAGCCGTATGACTCTGCGGTTGATACAACCGCAATCTTTCGGGGAATGCATGAACTCCGCCTTGACCCACATCTTAGCCGTCATTGAATGGCAGTAAAAGTCAAAGCAAAAGAGCCGGTACAAAGCGTACCGGCTCTTTTACTTTATGCTGTAATCGTTCGATTACTCAATCGTCAGGGTGATGAAAATGATCTGTCCGTTGCGTTCCACCATTATCGTCACTTCATCCCCGCTCTTCAATTCCTTCTCAATTTGTAAAAGGTCTTCGGCGGTGTTGATTGGAGTACGGTTAATGCGATGAATAACATCACCGTGAGTGATGCCTTCCTGACTTGCCGGACTGCCCGCGACCACAGCGCGAACAAAGGCTCCGCCTTTGACTCGTAATTTCTCACTCATCTGTGGCGTCACCGTCTGCACCGTCAAGCCAAGTTTGCTTGCGGTATTCTGCGGCTCGCTCGGTGGCTGTTCCGGTTGCGGAGCGGCTCTGGCGTTTAAGCCCGCTGGGCGTTCCCCTACCGTCACCGTTACGGTCTGCTTCTGCCCGTCGCGGATAAATTCAACCGGACAGGATTTACCCACCGGCGTACTGGCAACCGCGTCGGTCAATTCGCGTGAAGAAGTGACCTTCTTGCCGTCAAAAGAGATGATGATGTCCTCGAATTTTAACCCGGCTTTAGCGGCGGGTGAACCGGCTGTCGGTTCCCGAGAGATAAACGCGCCGGAGTTTGGTTCCACGCCATACGATTTGGCTTGCGCTTCATCCACATTGCCTATCAAGACGCCGAGATAGCCATAGCTGACTTTGCCTTTTTTGACAATTTCATTAAAGACATTGCGGGCGACATTTGAGGTTACGGCAAAGCCGATGCCGAGACTGCCGGTTTGCCCGCTAAATGCTTGTTGCGAAATGATAAAGGAATTGATGCCCACGACCTCAGCATTCATGTCAATCAGTGGACCGCCGGAATTTCCCGGATTGATCGAAGCGTCGGTTTGAATAAATTTGCCTAGTGGAGCAGTGGAGTTACCGCCAAACTCGCGCCCTGTGGCGCTGACAATACCGGCTGTGAGAGTTTGCTGTAGCCCGAAAGGACTGCCCAACGCCAGAACCCAGTCGCCTTGTTGAACTTCTTCAGAATTGCCCAAGACGGCAACGGGAAGATTATTTTCGTCTATCTTGATAACCGCCAAGTCGGTATCCGGGTCTGTGCCGATGACCTTGCCTTTGTATTTGCGGTTATCGCTTAACGTCACCTCAATCTTTTCGGCATTGGCGACGACATGATTATTGGTCAAAATGTAGCCGTCGCTGGTGACAATAAAGCCGGAGCCGCTTGCCTGTCGCCGTTGCCGTTGCGGCGGGCTGAGTCCAAACTGGTCAAAGATGGAGCCGTCAGACGAGGAACTTTCAATAATGTTGATATAAACAACTGTCGGTTTTACCGCTCTGCTGATGTCACGAAAGGTCTTGGAAAGTTCTGCCGGTGAGGGCGCAGCCGCATTCGTCGTGCGCGGCGGCGGTAGCGTCGGCACATCCGCCGAATTCGATTTACTGCGGAAAGCTGCTTGAATCGCCAGAATTGAAGAGAAGAGGAGTAAAGCGATTAAGCCTATCGCCACCCACACTTTCGCTTTGCTCTTGCGTTCAGGAAGCAGCGGCTCATGGTTTGAGGAGATACGGTGCTGGTTGTAATACGGCGCATCATATTGCCCAGGTCTGATGTTCTCCGCAAATCTTGATTTGTCAATCTCCTCTTCCGTAAACAAGGGTTCATTGGCGCGTGTTAGCGGCACATCAAAGCGCGATTCTACGGCAGCGGGAACCGCCGCCGGCAAGGGCGTTGCCGGTATTGGGTTGGTAAACATCGGCGAAACGGGCATCGGGTCGGTATTTCTGCCATCTCCGTTTATTGGTTGAGTCGAAGCCGATGGCGGACGATTTTCAGGTTCAATAGGTTGATTGACCGAATCATTGATACGATTTTCATTGTCCATGTAAAAATAAAATCTCCTCGTTGCAATTGCACTTAAAGATTAGCGAAAAAGCGAAATCAAAAGCAACTCCCTTCTAACAAAGGCAAGGGCGCAGAAATTTTCTGCGCCCTTGCCTTTTTCGTTTTTGCTGCGATGCAGACTAGAATTTCCGGGTTCGCGTCAAGCCGTAGGACTTCAATTGCCGATAAAGTGTGCTTGGCGAGATGCCCAGCACCTCTGAGGCTTTGCCCTGATGCCAGCCGGTCTGTTCCAGCACATTGAGTATCTGACGCTTCTTAATCTCATCCAGACTGCCCGAAGGGTCGCTCAATTCGGAATGCCCGTTGTTTGATGGAACAAGAGAGAGTCTTGTCTGGCGAATCTCCGCCGGTAAATCATCAATGGTAATCTCATCGCCACTGCACAAAATAACCGCTCGCTCAATGACATTGCGAAGCTCGCGCACGTTACCGGGCCACTGATAATTCACCAGCGTATCCATTGCATCTATGGATAAACTCACGCCTTTGCCGCCGCTAATGCGAGCCAGAAAGTGGTCAACGATAGGCGGAATGTCTTCCGGTCGTTCGCGCAAAGAAGGCAATTTAATACAGAAATTGTTAATGCGGTAGAGCAAATCGCCGCGAAATTTACCGTCCGCCACATCTTTATCCAAATCCCGATTGGTCGCTGCGACAACTCTAACATCTACCTCGACTTTTTTGGTTCCGCCAACCCGATAAAAGGATTGGGTTTCCATAACGCGCAGCAATTTCGACTGCAAAGTAAGGTTCATTTCACCGATTTCATCAAGAAAGAGCGTCCCATGATTTGCCAGTTCAAAAAGTCCGAGTTTGCGCTTTTGGGCGCTGGTAAATGCGCCCTGCTCGTAGCCGAAGAGTTCCGATTCCAACAGCGTATCCTGAATTGCCGCACAACTGATGTCAATAAACGGTCCCGTATGGCGCGGTGAAAAATGATGAATCGTATGAGCGATTAGCTCCTTGCCGGTTCCTGACTCGCCGGTAACAAGAACGATAGCATTGGAAGCCGATACTTTCCTGACCAGATGGAGTATCTGTTTCATCTTGTCGCTGTGAACAATCAGGTCAGGCGATCTCTCTTTGTGTTTTAATCTCGACTGTAACAGGATATTCTCTTGTTTCAGTTGGCGTTTCTCATAGGCTTTCTGCAATATCGCTTCCAGTTCGCTGATGTGACAGGGCTTGGTTAAATAATCATAAGCGCCAATCTTCATCGCCTGTAGCGCCGTTTCGACGGTGGCGTGTCCGGTCATCATCAGCACCTCCGGTGGTTGTTCCATCTCGCGGATTTCCCGCAAGGCTTCCAAGCCGCCTTTCACCGGCATCATAATATCGAGCAGGGCGACATCAAATTCGTTCTCCTGAGCCGTCTTCACTGCCGCTTCACCATCGTGAACCAGCGTCACCTGATGCCCTAATCTCGAAAGCTCACGATGCAGGACGAATCCCAGATTTTTTTCGTCCTCAGCGATTAACAGATTGATACTAACAGTGGAACTCATACGTTTCTCTCCGTCTCCGTTTGCGTAAATAATTGGTTTTGCGCGGCTGCCAGATGGGGAGCCGGAAGCGAGGCAGGCAAGAGAATGCGAAAGGTAGAGCCCTCGCTTTCCGTTGAATTAACCTCAATTTTGCCGCCATGGTCTGTGACAATACCGTAACAGACCGACAAGCCTAAGCCTGTGCCTCTGCCAATCGGTTTGGTTGTAAAGAAGGGGTCGAAAATCTTGCTTATATGCGAATCGGCGATGCCGCAACCGTTGTCAATAAACTCAACACAGATGGTGCGCTCTTCACCCCTTGTCAGCCAACTGGTGCGAATCGTCAACCGGCTCTCGGCGACTCCCTCCATCGCGTCATGAGCGTTGGAAATCAGGGCAATAAAAATCTGCTTCATTTGCCCCTCGTTGACCAATGCCGGAGCAAGGGAATCATCCAACTCTTTAACGATCTTCAATCTGCCGATTTTCGGATGATGTTTAACCAACAGCAGCGTCTGATCAATCAGTTGATTGAGGTCACCGGGCATCTTCTCCGCCTGCCGTTGATGGGAAAATTCAAGCAGGCTGTTGGTGATGGTCTTGCAACGAAAGGCTTCATCTTTAATGATTTGTAAATACTCTTTGAAATCTTCCTGAGTTGCGCCTTGCGGCACATCGCTGATACGCGAGACCAGCGCCTCTGCACAGGCGGCTATCGTTGCCAGTGGATTGTTGATTTCGTGGACGACGCCAGAGGCGAGTCTGCCGATAGACGCGAGTTTTTCGGCATGAATGACCGCTTCATTCATCTGTTTCTGCTCGGTCACATCTTCGCCAACCGTGATAATGTGGGAAACCTCGGCATTATCCACTCGCATGGGGATTTTATTGATGCGCCAGACTCGTTTTTGCCCTTCTTCGTAAGCGTCCTGCTCAAAGGTAATGAGTTTGCCCTTGCGGAAAACCTCAAGAAATTCATCCTGTAGTTTGGAACGCGGCTGCCGCGACAGCACATTGAATACATTTTTCCCTAAGACCTCTTCGCGCTTCATACCGGCATCGCCAACCTCACGATTGCGGTTCCAGGCAACAATTCGCATATCGCGGTCAATGACGTAGAGAGAGACGGGAAGGGAATCAACAATCTTTTCAATAAACCGCTTCTGTTCTTCAATCTCCTGCGTGCGATGCGAAACCTCAACGGCGAGATTGATTGAGGTTGTGCGGCTTTTTTGGAATAGCTCGATATTGCGAACGGCAAGACTAAGTTGATGAGCCACGGAGCCAATCAATTTCTGCTCATCTATATCAAATGAATTCTCATTGACGCTGGCGCAGATGAGAATGCCAAGCAAGGTGTCATCAAAGACCAGCGGCGCGAGAATTTCAACGGCGATTTTTTTATCCAGCAGAAAACGCCCCTCTTGTCGCAATTCAATATCGCCGGCGTGATAGTCAAGCGCAGAGGTCAGCCCCTGTCCGCGATTGAGAAACTGTTTGACGCGCTCTTCGTGAAACCATTTCTGCGAATTGCTGCCCTCATTCAGACGCGAATAATGTGCGGCGGCAAGTTCGCCTGTCTCTTCCGAGCTTTTGACAATAATGGCGCAAGCGTCACAGTGCAGATTTTTGCCTAGCGCAAAGATGGCATAACTGAGCAAATCTCCGAGTTCCAGTGAGGTCATCAGGTTATTGCCCAAATTATAAACAAAGGAGAGTTGCGAGGCGCTCTTTTTAGCATCATTAAACAAGCGCGAGTTTTCCAGAGCGACGCTCAATTGATTGCAGATAGTCGAAAGAATTTCCGTTGCTTGTTTGGGAAACGGATTGGGCTTTTCCGACACCAGACAAATAGCTCCCGTTTTGACTCCCTGGGTTCCCAGAGGCGCACAGATAACCGCCTGAATCTCATGAAATGATTCGCCTTCGAGGTTAATCCGCGAGGCTTCCGGCAGGGATTCAAAGACCAGTGGTGAACCATTCATGCGGGCGGCAGTTCTAAAGAAGAGGTCAAGCAGGCTGCCATCCCAACTCTCTTTTGTCGCCGCAAAGCCCTCAGCCGCAACGACCCGCATCGTCTGATTGTCGGCGCTTTTCATATAGACAACGCCAGCATCCGCACGAAAACCTTTCAGCAGCGCCTTTAGTGTGCCGGCGGCTAAGGCTTCCGGTTCAAGCGAACTGGAGAGAACGGCGGAAACCGAATGCAAGAGATTAAGCTGCTCAAACTTTTCATTCTTTTCTCTGCCTTGTTGCCAACCCTTAATCAAGGCATTGACCCGCGACACCATTTCACCTTTCTGAAATGGCTTTGTCATATACGCGGTAGCGCCCGCATTCAACCAGGCAATCTTTTCTTGCGGCAACTGATTTTTGGAAAGCGCCAAAATTGGAATTTCTGCCGTCTCCTGACTCTCCCGTAAGGTTTTGCAAAATCCCAGAGCTTGTTGCGCCCACTCATGCTTTTTCAAAAACGAGGAAGGTTCGTCTTCGTGAGTTGGGGTCAAGGCTCCGGTGACTCGTGCGGCTGCCGGTTCAATCAGAATCAGCGAGATGTTTTCGGCAAGCTGCTGTTGGGCAAATTCAAAGGAATCGGTATCGCATACTGCATAGCCGGAGATTTCCAACAGACGGCGCACTGCCTGAGAGGATTTTATTTCATCCCCAATAATGAGAATTTGTTCCTTCTTCGGATGGAGGTTGAGCATGATTGCCTGCAAGCGGACACGGGGCAGAGGAAGCAAGTCAGGGGCAGAGGCAATACAAATACGCTACGGGGGAGTAGATGCCGATACAGCTTAGAAGAGTGAGATTAGTAGCAAATCCCACGCTCGCAATCTATGTCAAAATGACTGAATCTGTCAATAGTAATACAGGAAAAGCGGCAAGAAAAATGACGGAAAATGACCTGATGATTGAAAAATCCGATTTTGACCGAAAAATTTGTGACCGGAACCGCCGCCGCGACGACTATAAAGGTGAACTGTGATTGTTGCTTGCGTGCCCTAAGCGACAGTCATGGCAACTGATAGCCTGCGATGTGCGGCATCGTGGCAATCTTGATTCTAAGGAGATGTGATTGATGTCCAATTATCGTCCGGTTTCGTGCTCGCCGTGCGATTCAGACCGCTCTGGGAATTAGCCATATCGAATGAATCAAACTGCTGAAGAGAAAATGCTCTCCTCCAACGGGCAGCCGAACACGCAGGTCTATCAGCCTTCTGATGATGAACTGGTGACGCTGGTTTGCGCTGGCGAAACTGCTGCTTTTACATTGCTTTTTGAGCGTTACCGCCATTATGTGGCACGGCTGGCGTATCGCTTCTTTCAACGCCGTGAACAGGTGGAAGAGGTTATCCAACAGAGTTTTGTGACGGCATATTTTTCACTCGGTTCGTTTCGCGGCGGTAATCAAATGTCGTTTGTGGCGTGGCTGTCGCGCATTACGATTCGCACTTGTTACGATGAACTCAGACGCATCTATCGTCGAGCCGAAAGCCAGTATGACAATTTGACCGAAGACGAGGTTTCGCGCCTCAACAAGCGATTGCAAGATCTACGCACGGGCGACGATGTTGAAGGCGCGATGATTTCACGCGATCTGGCGACGAAATTGCTGGCTCGACTTTCCCCCGAAGACCGCATGGTATTGACGCTGTTCAATCTCGAAAATTACACGGTCGCCGAAATTGCCGAAGCCATGGGGTGGTCAGTGCCAAAGGTGAAAGTCAGAGCCTCGCGTGCCAGAGAAGCCTTGCGCCGCGTTCTGTATAAATTTTTGTGAGGTTGTTGTAATGTTCGATTTTATCTGGAAGCAAACGAAAGCTGCAAAACGGCAGCCGATAGACCGATTGGCGGATGAGTTGTTGTGCTCCGGCGAGGTCAGCGAAGAGGAGATTGCCGCTGCCGCCAACGCGCCCTTTTTACAGCGTCGCATTCTCGTTCAGATTGAAGAAGAAAAACGCCGACAAAGCGAAGCGGCGGAAAGATGGTTGATGGTAGTTCGCCCGGTTCGCTATGCAGTAGCGGCAATGATCGTCATTGCTATTACCGCGATAAGCGGCATGGTCTACTTGAAATCGCAACTATCGAAACAACAACTGGCAAGCCGCAAAACACCGAACGAGCGTCGGGAAAGAGTCCCGGAAACGCAATTGCTTTATGGCGTATCGGCGCTATCCAACGACGAGGTATTGCTGGCGTTGATGGGCTGGAATACCAATGAGAAATCGAGAGGCAAAGATGAAGCAGCGAAATAAAATCAGATGGCAGGTAACCGGCGTTTTACTTCTGGTATTTTTTCTCGGCGGCATAACCGGCTCTACCCTCAACGAGATGACACACCTTTGGGGGCAACACGATAAAACGATCAGTACCCAATCGGCAGCTTCCGGTACAGAGTCGCCGGAGGGCAAAGGGATACCGCCTTTCCCGCCATTTTTAGACCGTCTGCGGCTGGATTTGAATTTACAGGATGAACAGGTCACAGCGATTCGCCGGATTTTTCAGGAAACCCGTAAAGAGTTTCATCTGGCGCGGTTGCAGGAATGCCCGGAAATGAAAGCGATGCGGGAGAAGACCAATGCCCGCATCCGCGAAGTGCTTACCCCTGAACAACAGAAACAGTTTGATGATTTCATTGCCCGACGGCAATTTGAATTCAGAGAGCCAAAATAATGTGGCGCAGATGGCTGATTGATTGCAACCAGCGATTTGCTTGCGCCGCTCTTGCCGTTGACCTCATCAAGTAACTGCCGGATGCGGGATGCATCAGCCGTGCTATAGGTCTGTGTCCAGTTGCCCAGTCGGTCGTTGCCAATCCACATGGTTGGGGAATGCTCGCGTCTGCCTGACGGATCGCCCGTAAGTTCTTCGAGTATTTTATCAAGTACAACTTTATCGCCGGTCACCAATGTCCATCCTGCTTGAGCATGAAATTTCTCGCCCCACGCCCGCAAGCGTTCCGGTGTGTCGGTTTCCGGGTCGGTGCTGACAGAGATGAAGTGAACCTCTTTGCCGACGCTCTCACCAAGCGCCACCTGCAATTTTGCAAATGATTTTCCTTGCACCGGGCAGACCTCTTTACAACTTGTGAAGATGAAATTGATGAGTACCGTTTTGTTTTTAATTAAGTCACTGTAGAAGCGTAACACTCTGCCGTTTTGGTCTTTCACTGCAAAATCGGCAAATGTCCTCTTGGGTTTTGTTGCCGTTGGGCGAGCTTCTTTTGCGGTCGTTTGAGAGTGACAAGTAGCCTTCTGCTGCGCTGTAACTGAGATTGTGTGACTTATGAAGCAAAGCAGCATGACTATGATGCGAAGCAGGTTAGCTTGAATGCAGATTAGCGAACTCTGTTGTCTGGTTTGAATTTCGGACTTCATTTCATTGGCTCTCCCGGCGTTACGGCGTTGAAAAATTGCAGACCTGTAATTCACTGATGACGGCTGCTGTAGTACGCTCGGCTGTAATGACGAAGTGATTAAGATTGTTGACGCCGCCTTGTTCGGAGCGAAAGGCATAACTCGCTGCCAGTCTGATTTCGTTCTCTCCATCCGGGGTGATATAAACGCTGTAGGTGTGCATCGGTACATTGACGACCATGCGAACGTGATAGGTTTTGCCGACGATATAGGGCAACTTTCTGTCTGCCTGATAACTGCCGCCGTTGCGAACATCAATCGTATTAGAGGTAGTAAAGCGCACGATACAAGCCAGTCCTGACTCGGCTGATTGCGCTCCTTTTGCCAGAGCCACAAGCCCATCCATTGCATTTTGTTTCGGCACGACATCAAATTCAGCCGTAAAAAGACCGGTTTGCGCCGCTTGCAACGGCGTGTTATACCAGGTCGAGGTTGAACCGGATGCCGGAGCTTGCACCGTCGTACAATTTGCGGTAGCCCCGTCCTGAGTGATAAAAACCGTGCTTCCGCCAATAGAGATTTTGGCGTAGCGCGTCGTTGGCGCAGGATTGGCAGCGATGCTATATGTTACCATGCCGTTACCAGACCCTGAGCCATTCACTATAGTTACCCAGCTTACTGAGGAGGTCGCCAGCCAGCCACAATCATTGGATGAAACAACATTGATGTTGCCATTGCCGCCGCTTGCCGCAGTGCTCTGATTTGTTGGCGAGGTCGCCGTAACACACGCGGCATAGACTCTCACGATTTTTGCGACGGAAGGAACGCCCTGCTGATTCAATATGAAGAGCATATAATACCCGGGTGGGCAGACGGCGGCGTTAGCGGGCATAGAAACTGTTAAACTGCCGCCGCCTTTTTGAAAAGCCAATGGAATGAAGCGTTGCTCCATGTCGTAAGAATGCGTCACCGAAGCAAGGCGAATCAGCGAAACCTTTGAAATGGTTGCGAATTCAGGAGTCTTTAGCTTAAAGGCGCTGCCTAAAGCGATTTCATCCGGCGCTACGGTAATGCTGGGACGCGCCCCTTTGAAGAGATAAGGCGGCGAGTAGATTTCCGCGTTATTATGGTCATAGTCAGTCCCCCCGGCGGCGGGCAAGCCACCGCCTGCGGATAGCACTCTGCCATCCGGCAACAGCATTGCCAGCGAATGGTACAAGCGGCGCTCGGCGTGACTTGCCATCGTCGTCCACTGTCCGCTAACTGGATTCCACATTTCCGCCTCGAAGACGGAATCTGAAGGGTCATTGAAACCGGGACTGCTGGTGCCGCCCGTTACCAGTACATTGCCATCAGGAAGCACTGTGGCGTTGTGCTGGCGACGAGCGTATTGCATCGCTCCGGTGTAGCGCCATTCAGGATTGGCGGCAGTTAAGTCAATTATCTCAGCCGTATTCGTCGGCGGTGTTTCCCCACCGCCGACAAGCATCAGTTTACCGATGTCATACAGCGCCGCAGAGCCATAACTGCGAAAGCCAAAATTGCTGCGCGGTCCCGGTGTCCACGCGCCGGTTCCTGTGGTATTCAGAAAGCGCGTATCCTGTTCCGGTCCGGCGTTGAATACTTTACCGTCAGGCGCAAGTGTCATGAATGGATAGAGTGGCATTCCCAGTTCAGCCGTCGTGAGTGAACGATATGTGCCGTTGAGTTGAAAGACTTGCGGTAAGGGATTGTTGTCCTGATTGATGTCGGTTCCGGCAACTACCAATACCTCGCCGTTCGCCAGAGTCGTATTTGTCGGATACCAGCGTCCGGCATTCATAAGCGGTCCCGGTGTCCACGAATTGGTTTTGAAGTCGAAGAAGTTGGTATGTGGCTCGCCCCGAAAAGCGTCAATATGATGCCCGCCCGTAGCGATGAGCCGCCCGTCCGGGAGCAGCGAATGTCCGGCGCAAAACAGGTGCGTATAAGGATTGACTATCGTTGTAACCTGATTGGTTTCCATATTCCAGACAAAGGTATCGGAATCGAGCCGTGCATCATCACGCGCCCAGAACATCACCTGCCGATTTGGCAATAAGGTGGCGTGAATCGGCACCGCCGGTAATGGTAGAACCGCCGACCATTCGCCCGCGATAGCCGGATTTGTGTTGGCTCGTGGTTTAGATTGATGCCGGTTTTTTATGGGCGAACTGGTTGCCGCTATTTCTACAGAATAAAAAATGAAAAGAAATGCCATGCAGCAGAGTAAGGCAAAGCCAGCGGGCGCGGTACGAAAGCCGGGGATGAGCTTCATACAATAACGATTCCACCAAAGAGAGAATGTCAGCAATTCCTGTGACTGGAATTTACTGCCCTAAAAGGAAATGACAAATTATCAGGATAATTCAGAAAGCGCGAGAAGGCTCACCTTATCACGAAATCGAACAACCTAAAAGAATCCGCAATCAGCAGTCGCTTTGCCAATTGCACGCATAACGAGTCGCTTGCCGAGGGTTAGCGGCAAACTCTATAGCTTCAAGGAAAGAGCTTTGGCGGAAAGAATTTGCAGGTTTTGTTTGCTGGTGGCAAATTCTTTCTGTGAAGATAGCTTCCTATCCTCAATAGCTTTCATAACCGTATCGCGTTCAACCTCTTGAGTAGATTGCAAAAGTTCTTCAGCTTTTAGCAAACACGCCATCGCTAGCTGTTTTTCCGTGCTGCTGGCAAAAAGAAATTGCCCGTAATTGTACCAATTCATGCCTTCGGTCTTGGTATCGCCAATCTCTTTATCTAGTTTAAGAGCGCGTTGATAACATTCTGCCGCAACCGTTCGTTGATTGGCGGCAGCATAAAGATTCGCAAGGCTGATAAACGCCAGACTTTCGATTGCCTTCTCGCCCGCCTGTTCTGCAAATAAGATGGTCTTTTCGTAATATGGCAAGGCGCGTTCAGGTGCATTGGTCGCCGAGTAAGCCTGCGCCAGCTTGTAGGTTAGATAAAGAACATCTTTCGGGTTGAGTTTTTCCCCTTCCGACAGCGCCGTAAGCAGACCAAGATACTGTTCATAATAGGGAATCGCGTCAATAGGGCGTTGTTGCTTGCTATAGCCTTCTGCCACATAGAGATAAGCATTTTTTTGCTGTTTATCAACGGCAATGGCTCTGCGCCAACTCGTAATGGCTTGCTCCGGGTTGCCGGATTGTTCCGCCAGTATGCCGAAATTTATTAGTGCGTCGGCATCGTTAGGTAAGTGTTCGCACATCTGTTGATAATGAGCATAAGCCTCATCGTAGCGTTGGCGCTCAAGGAGTAAGCGGGCAAGGCTATTTTGCGCTTCAACATTTAAGGGATTGAGCGCGACCGCTTGACGTAACGACGCAATCGTAGATTCCTCGTTACCTGTTTTCGCTTCGGAACGAGCGATTTTCAGCTTTAGCGATGAATCATACGGATTTAAGCCTGCCGCTCGCAGCAGATTGGCAGCATTCTTTTCCTGTAAGCCCCAGAAGTAGCGCACCTGGTCTATACCGGCAAGCATTAGCAGAGAAACCGCGACTCCTGCAAGCGTCAGCCGCCTAAGTTGTTTCCCGTTTTTAATTTTCAGCGCCAGCCCGTTCAACCACCAATTTTGTGAGGCGTTCGCCTTACTAATTGTCTCTTTGCTGCTGAGTAATAAAGCGGCAATCTGACTATCTCTGAGTTTCCACACCGTGCCATCAAGAAGAAAATGATGGATATTGACCAGCGCCGTGAAGATCAGAAAACTTGTACCGAAATCGTACTGAAAAAGATAGCTGACCAACCACGGCGCAGGAATGAACAGGGCAATACCGACAACCAGAAGGGTCGCTGCATAAGCCAACGGTTGCCATTGCTTTTGTTCTGAGATTTGCGTTTCCTGCCTGGCGAAATAGGAAGTGATCCAGATGTATTGCGCGGAATGCATGATGGCGAGAATGCCGGTGCTGTAACGTGCCTGTGGCAGACGCGACTGATTGAGCATTTCCAGAATGGCGGGTGCAACGAACCAGAGAAATTGCGTTGTGAAGAGCGTTAATGGCGCAAGCATCGCCCGCCATTTTGTCTGTTTTCGTAAACGATGCAGACTCCATAAGCCGGATGCTGAAAATATCAGAATAAGCGGAATCTTCAAAAATCGGACAAAACTTTCAGGCAGACCAAGCGATAGCACATAAGGGTCGTTCGATGCCCCGCCATGAAAGCTCAGGAACAGAATCAGATAGGAGGCGACAAAAGAGGCAAAAAGCGCATTACGCTCAATTTTCTGAGGTTGCGCTCCATTGCGACGGGCGAACATCATTGCCAAGCCAAAATTCTGCCCCGTATAATGCCAGGGACTCCACGTGATATAAACCGTAAAGACGAACGGCACGAGGGATGGCAACGCATGAGTAACTATAGCCGCCAGCAGCAGCAAAATCGTCAAATGCCAAGTGAAAAATTTATACTTTGTGAAATCCTGCCGATGCCGATAGGCGCGGTGAATGGTTGCCGCATAATGCGGATAATTAAAGACCAAAGCCAGCGCATAAAAGAGCAACGAGGCGGTTTTATCGCTCTCTTTTCCCAGCAGATATGCCAGCAACAGTAAAGGCGCAGACCACGCACCGCAGCCGATAATTAAATCCAATGAAGGTTGATAGAGCCAGCTTTTGGAAGCCGCTACTTGTAGTTTGCCTGATGACTGTGAAGAAGGTTTCGGTTTTGCGCCAGCTTTTATGTAAGCGAAAGATTTAGCGGCCATAGAGTTTGTATCGTGGTTGTGATTATCTGAAACTCAGGGGCAGTCGAAAGGGCAGGGAAACCAGACTTCAATCATAGTCTGATGTGGCAAGAATTGTAACTCTTTTGTTTGCGTCCGGGTTGATAAAGCCGGAAATCCCCAAGGAGGTAACTGTAGAGGTGAGATAAGGAAAGGGCAGAAGGTAAACTATCTGCCCTCTTTCCCTTTACTGTGCGACAACGGAACCATCGAGAAAGGCTTTCAGGCGGCGCGAGCGTGTCGGATGGCGCAACTTAGCCAACGCCTTGGCTTCAATCTGACGGATGCGCTCGCGGGTGACGTTGAAATGTTTACCAACCTCTTCCAGAGTGCGCTCTTCGCCGGATTGATCCAGCCCGAAACGCATCTTAATAATCTCTTTTTCACGCGGCGTTAAGGTTGACAACACATCTTCGGTCAATTCCCGTAGATTATTGGTAATTGCCGTGTCCGATGGATTAGCCGAGCGACGGTCTTCAATGAAACTGGCTATTGTCGTTTCGCCATCATCACCAATCGGCGTTTCCAGAGAGATTGGTTGTTGGGCAATCTTCAAGGCTTTGCGAACCTTCCACGCCGGCATATCCACGCGCTTTGCCAGTTCATCGTGGGTCGGCTCGCGTCCCAATTCCTGCACCATCAAGCGCTGGGTGCGAAGAATTTTGTTAATAACCTCAACCATGTGAACCGGCACACGAATTGTTCTGCCTTGGTCGGCAATAGCGCGGGTCACCGCCTGACGAATCCACCACGTCGCATAAGTCGAAAACTTATAGCCTCGCCGCCAGTCGAATTTCTCCACCGCCCGCATCAGACCAATGTTGCCTTCCTGAATTAAATCCAGAAAGTGCAGCCCGCGATTGATGTAGTTTTTGGCAATCGAAATGACCAGACGCAGATTGGCTTCAATCATCTCGCGCTTTGCCTGTTCTACTTCCGCTTCGGCAGCAATCATGGTCTGCAAGGTGCGCTTAATTTCAACCGCCGATTTGGCATAATGCTTTTCAATCTCACGGATGCGCTTACGTTCCGCACGTTGCTGCTTTTTCAATTCATCTACATTTTTTGTGCGTTTCGATTCCAATTGCCGCTCAATCTTGCTCAAAGCATTTTCAGAATCGCGTATCTGTTTGACCACCGATTCAATCGCTTCGGTAAAGCGGCGCTTTGCTTCTATGCTGAAATTGAAAACGCGGAAACGACGCGACACGTCAATCAGTTGATGAGCATACTGGCGACGCATCTTTTTCAGCTTTTTCGACGATTTCGGCTCTTCTTCAATCTTGGTATAGAGCTTTAACAGCTTCTGATGCGCCTCAAGAATGCCGGCAAACTCTTCCAAGACGTGCTGGCGAATCTCTTCGCGTTGTTCTTCAAGAGCCTCTTCGGCTTCCGGGTCGGTGGCAATGTCTACTACATCTCCCGGGTTGATTTGACCTACCGCCAGCAAATCATTGAGCCGGTGCAACTCCTCGAGGGTTATAAATGAGCGAGATAACGCCTTGTAAATGCGTTTGTTACCGCGTTCGATGCGTTTGGCAATGCGAATCTCATCCTCGCGGGTGAGCAACGGAACCGAACTCATTTCACGCAAATAGAGGCGCATCGGGTCGAGCGATTCATCTTTTCCCGGCTCCAAGTCTACATCAATTTCATCGGACGGCTCTTCTGATGCCTCTGGTGTCTCTTCATCTTCTACCGGCACACCTTCCCAGAGGGCTTCGGCATTCTCTTCTTCAATTTCAGCGACAATACGCTCAATGCCGCCAGCCGGACCAAAGTCCTCTGCATTCTCGTCGGTCGTTCCCAATAATAAGTCTTTGTCCACTCTTACTTTCATCATTCCTCTCGCCGCCTCTTATATCTTCTTCAAATAATCGAAAAACTTTCAAGCCTGTTGCAGACGTGGTTGACAGCCTGCATACACTCACCTAATATGAATGTCAAACCTACATAATACAATATATTGCGGCAAGTAGCTAGATGCAAATTCTGACGAAAGAGATGTTTGCAGGCAAAAACCGTGAACAAAATAACGCGCTGTAAATAAAAATGTCCGTTTTTGGACGAGTAGGCGAGGAAATGGCTTTGAGAATCTATGAAATCAATACGCGCAAACATTGCACTCACTTTGACCAAATCACCCAAGAAGAAGTAAATGAGATTGCCGGACTCGGCTTTACGGCAGTCTGGTTGATGGGCGTTTGGGAGATTAGTGGGGGCGCAAAAGCGATTTCCAAAATTATGGCGCACGATTTTGAAGGCTCGCCGTATGCCATTCCGACTTATAAAATAAACCCGGAACTTGGTGGAAAAAAAGCATTTACGAATTTCGTAAATCGCGCTCACGCGGCTAATCTCAAGGTTATCGTTGATTTCGTCTCCAACCACATGGCAATAGACTCCCCTTGGATAAACAAAACCCCGGAAGCCTTTATTGGCACGAATACTCGTGCGCGTAAACAGCTTACAGGCGAGTATTTCCTGCATAAATCGGGTGAAGTTTTCGCTTTTGGTCGTGATCCTTACTTTCCGCCTTGGCACGATACGTCGCAATTGGATTACACAAACGCGAAATTACGCGACAGAATGATTCGCGTCTTGAAAAAGATTGCCAAGTACGCTGACGGGGTACGCTGCGATATGGCGATGCTGGTTCTGCGTGATTATATACGCGAGCAGTGGTATCCATTTGCCTCTACAGAGTGGTTTGATGCACATATGCCTGCGGAGTTTTGGGGCGAGGCGATTCATGATGTCAAAGCCGAACGCCCGGATTTTGTCTTCATTGCCGAAACCTATTGGGACAAGGAGCCAAAATTATTGTCGTTGGGTTTTGATTTGGTTTATGAAAAGAAGCTCTATGATGCTCTGGTCGTCCACAATGCGGCTTTGGTGACAGGGCGTTTGTTGCGAAGTCAGACGGCGATGCAGCAATCCGTTTACTTCATCGAAAATCATGATGAACCGCGAGCCGCCGCCGTTTTTGATCGGGATTACAACCTGACCGCCGCCGCCTTTATCCTATCTCTTCCCGGCTCTGTGTTGATCCATGAAGGGCAGCAGGAAGGCTGGCGCGAAAAGTTGCCGGTGCAGCGCATCCGCCCGCTCACCGAAGAACAGGATGATGCGGAATTGAAAACGGCTTATCAAAAGCTATTGATGATTACTAAAGATGAAGTTTTCAAATTAGGTGAATTTCAACTATTCGAGACCAATGTTTACGGTGTTGTCGCGTTCATGCGAAGAACCGCCAATCGCGTCGTCGCTTATGTGGGACAGGTTGCCGATGCCTGGCATATCTTTAATAACACGGTATTGAACATCACGGCTCTGGCGCAGGCAGCAGGGGCAGAGGGACAATTGAAAGCAACCAATCTCTTCAACTCACAGGCAAAAATTCTTCAAGTGAACAATGATGAATTTCATTTGCAACTCAGCGAATTGGGCGTCAATGAAAGCACCCGCTTCTGTTTGCTGGAAGTGGTGAAATTTTAATTCATCGTCCGTAAGCAGTGGTCGGTGGTCTGAATGAATTGCTCAATGATTACAGCACCTATTAGCATCAGCACATTATTATCATTATCACCGAATGCCCGCTGCCCACTAACCACCGACCCCTGACCACTGACTTATAAAGTTTGACAAGCCTATCCGGCAAATCTATAGTCAGCACGTATGCAGCGAAATCATTTAGCTCATGAATCGCGGATAAAAATCCGCAGTACCACCATTCTTTCGGTTCGCAAAGATGGCAAAGTTGCTGTCGCCGGCGATGGACAGGTTTCTTTTAATAATACAGTGATGAAAGCCGGAGCGCGAAAGGTTCGTCGTCTCTATAACGATAAAGTGATTGCCGGTTTTGCCGGATCAACCGCCGATGCGTTTACGCTATTCGCCCGTTTTGAAGCCAAGCTCGAACAGTATCATGGGCAATTGCAACGCGCCGCCGTTGAACTCGGTAAAGAATGGCGCACCGATAAATATCTGCGAAATCTCGAAGCCTTATTGATTGTCGCCGATGGCACAACCTCGTTATTGATTTCCGGCGGCGGCGATGTTATCGAACCCGATGACGGCATTCTCGCCATCGGCTCAGGCGGACCTTACGCGCTCTCAGCGGCTCGCGCTCTGATTCGCAATACGAATTTGTCAGCACGGGAAATTGCCGAAGAAGCAATGAAGATTGCCGGGGAAGTCTGCGTCTTTACCAACAAAAATATCATTATTGAGGAGATTTGAATGAAGCGGTTTCGTAAATGTGGCAATCTAGCTACAGCAACGATGCCGCAAGGATTATACTTTACTTATGGTTATCTATCTTTCAGGAGAAGTACAGGAACAGCAAAAACTGGACGACATGACGCCGCGCCAGATTGTCGCCGCGTTGGATAAGTATGTCGTCGGTCAGCACGCCGCCAAACGAGCGGTAGCCATTGCCCTTCGCAATCGGGTGCGCCGCAAGAAATTGCCTTTGGATATGGCGCAGGATGTCATGCCGAAAAACATCATCATGATTGGTTCAACCGGCATCGGCAAAACCGAGATTGCCCGCCGCTTGGCGAAGCTATCGAATTCGCCGTTTTATAAGGTTGAAGCCTCAAAATTTACTGAGGTCGGCTATGTCGGGCGCGATGTCGAATCCATCATCCGCGACCTTGTAGAGATTGGCATTGACTTGGTGCGCGAAGAGAAGATTGCCGAAGTCCGCGATAAGGCGCAGGTAAACGCCGAAGAGCGAATGCTCGATTTACTGCTGCCGAATAATCGTCGTGATGATGGCTCGCCCGAAGACTATTCGGAATCATCCGAACAGTTTGACCGCACCCGCGAAAAATTGCGCCAGCAATTACGCGAAGGAAAACTCGGCTCACGAGTCGTTGAACTTGAAGTGCAGGAGCGCAGTTCACCCGGTCATTTTGAGATTTACACGCCCCAGGGCATCGAAGAAATGGACATCAATATCCGCGAGATGTTCCCCAATATGTTCGGCGGTCGCCCGCGACAGAAAAAAATGCGCGTTGACGAAGCCATGAGTTATTTGATCCAGGAAGAGGAGCAGAAACTCATAGACCCGGATATTGTTTCGCGGCTTGCCATCGAACGAGTCGAATCTTCCGGCATCGTCTTTCTGGATGAGATTGACAAAATTGCCGGACGTGAAGGCGGGCAGGGACCGGACGTTTCCCGCGAAGGTGTGCAACGCGACATTCTACCGATAGTCGAAGGCACAACCGTCAATACCCGTTATGGCATGGTTAAGACCGACCATATTCTCTTTATTGCGGCGGGCGCTTTTCACGTTGCCAAGCCGTCGGATTTGATTCCAGAATTACAGGGACGTTTTCCGATTCGCGTTGAATTGCAACCGCTCACGGTTGATGATTTCAAACGGATTTTGACAGAGCCGAAAAACTCGCTCTCTTCTCAATATAAAGCCCTGCTTGGCACAGAAGGAATTGAACTATCGTTTACCGATGATGCCATTGACTCGATTGCACGATTCGCATTTTCGGTTAATGAACAGACCGAAGATATTGGCGCTCGCCGGTTGCATACCATAATGGAGCATCTGTTGGATGAGTATTCTTTTGCCGGACCTGACCTTGAAGAGAAGGATGTCAAAATTGATGCCGATTATGTGTATCAGCAGCTTGCTGAAATCGTCAAAAACGAAGACCTCAGCCGCTACATTCTATAGAAGGCAAAAGTAGTAAGGCAAAAGTAAAAAGGTAAAAGGCAAAAGTAAGATTTGTGCAAAAGGTAATGGCTTCTCCAACTCTGCATCGCAAGCAGACTGCAAATCATAGACTCCGTATCATTACCTTTTGCCTTTTACCTTTTTACTTTTGCCTTTTTTTCTCCGCTTGCGGCAAAGTCGGCGCTCCGGTTCCGCCTTCCCGTTTGATCGAACGAGCCGCTGATCTATCGGCTCTGCAACGCGGCTCGAAGCTTCTGCTTTCGTGGTCTGCTCCGGCGCTCGGCAATAAAGAAACAAGCTCTTCTTATATCGCTCGGGTTGACATCTATCGTTTAGTAGAAAAGCCCAATCAGGAGCCGTTTCTCGATGAAGAAGATTATGAAGCCGAAGCGCAAATCATCTACTCAATAGACCGCGCCACCATCGAAGCGCAAATTAAGACGCTTGGCAATTTGCAATTCAGCGACCCCATCAATCTTAACCAGGCTAGTCCTGGGATGCGTCTGCGTTATGCTGTGCGCTATGTCAATAAACGCGGACAGCAAGCCGCCTTTTCCAATACCGTAGTGATAGAGCCTTTCGCGCTTATCGTCTCAGCGCCAACGAAATTACAGCTACTCAAACAGGAGCAGGATGCTGTTACCTTGACGTGGCTTGCGCCGGAAAGTAATACGGATGGCTCACCATCTGCACCGGTAATTGGTTATAACCTCTATCGGGCGCGAGCCAATCGCAAAGCCGGCGGCAGACCGCTTAACGAGGAACCGATTACCGATTTACAATTCACTGACCGGAGCTTTCAATACAAAAATGACTATACCTATTTTGTGCGGGCGTTGGTACAAGGCGCGAATGGTTTGATTGAGAGCGCCGACAGCGAAGTTATCTCTTTCACCCCGCTTGATACCTTTGCTCCGGCGGCTCCTGATTCAATTTCGGCAGCCTCGGCAAATGGCGTTATCAGCCTTTTCTGGTCATCATCTGCGTCAGGTGATATAGTTGGTTATAACGTCTATCGGGCGGAATCGGCTGAGGCGACGGAGTGGCAGAAAATAACGCCGCAACTTTCGACAGCCGTTACTTTTCGGGATGAACGAGCGCTTATTGATAAGCAGTATTTCTATCGCGTGACGGCGGTTGACAGGTTTAAGAATGAAAGCCAGCCCTCGAAGATTGTCAGCGAAACAGCGCATCCGTAAGCGAAATATAGCGATGTAAAGAGAGACTTCAGAGTACGCCTATAGGCATAACTCTGAACAATTGATTATCAACAAAGTTATTTGCCAATGTAATACTGTGATGATTGAGGCGGTGAGAGGATGAAAAGAAGAGACTTTACCAAAGCAGTTGGCTCCGGCGCGTTTGCCCTACTATTGAGCAACGGCGCATTATCGGCAAGGCAGGCAAAGCCGCAAGTCGCTATTACGATGGACGATTTCGAGGTCAGCAAATTATCAAAGAGTGAGGCGGACAAACGAACACAAGCAATTTTGGCGGCGTTGCATTCGCATAAGAATTTGCAAGCCGCCGGTTTTGTCTGCGGAAGAAGAGTGGATAATGAGAACGGGCAGGAAGTATTGAGCGCGTGGGATCAAGCAGGGCATCTCATCTGCAATCACACCTATTCCCATTGGTACTATCATCGCCGCAGCGTCGCGGAATTTTCTGAGGATATCCTTCGCGCCGAAGCGATTCTGAAAAATTATCGTCACTTCACCAAACGATTCCGCTTTCCGATGTTGAAAGAAGGCGATACCCTTGAGCGGCGCGATGGCATACGAACTTTTTTGAGAGCGCAAGGCTATAAGCAGGGGTATGTGACGATTGATGCCTCTGATTGGTACATTGACGAAAGATTGACTGCGCGATTGAAACAAGTTCCTGGAGCCAATTTACAGCCGTACCGGGATTTCTATTTGCAGCATATATGGGAGCGGGCGAATTACTATGATGATTTGTCGCGCAAAGTGTTGGGGCGTAGCGTCAAACATACTTTACTGATTCATTACAACCTGTTGAATGAACTTTTCCTTGGCGATTTGTTGACCATGTTTGAGCGTAAAGGCTGGCAACTTATCAATGCGGAGGAAGCCTTCACAGATGCAATTTTTGAACGAGAACCAAAAATTCTTCCGGCTGGCGAAAGCATCATTTGGGCATTGGCAAAAGAGTCCGGCAAGTTTGACAAACTCCTGCGCTACCCCGCCGAAGACAGTATATATGAAAAACCAAAGATGGATAAACTTGGTTTATAACATCAACGAGTTACTAAAATTGGTAGTGCTAAAAAGTAATTTTCAACAATGAGAAATCCTATTTTTCCCAGTAGCCGGTATTATATTCTTTGCACTACCTTTTGTGTTTCTATCGAAATCTTGGCGGGAAAAGGGTAATATGCTGCTTTCTCTTGCTTATTCGTTCAGCTAAATCAGCATCGAAACAGCCACTTGCGCCTCCTCCGCTCATCGGAATTGTAGAAAGACCGTCGAGAAGTTTGATGTACACCGCGCCATTGATAATCTGAAATGGATTCTCCGGCTTGGTCAATTGGCTATTGAAGATTGACCAATCTAAAGAACCTGTCTGAAGCTGTTTTTGCTGGGAAGTCCATAAGGGTAAATGTAAAGACCTCACAGGTTCTGAGGCTTTTTGCTCTTGAGGCTTAGTTGCTTTATTACCGAGCGCCTTATCATTAGGCGCTTGCTGCGCCAAGATCACGATATTGGCTGACAGGATGAAACTGACGGCTACAACAACTCGTTTCATGACCGCCTCCTTTGGAGCCTGAGTATGGCATTGCGCTCATAAGAATCTGCAATTCGCAAACTCTAAGGCAGTAATAAGATGCTTGCAGGAAAGATTAAGGCTGATCTTTCAACTTCTCTATCTCTGTGTATAAATAGAGAATCGGGCTGCGTGAGTGACCTAATGCTTCGATGATCTTTAGCCGCCCGTCGCCCTCAGCTGAACGAGATTTAGCGGTCAGACGTTTCGCATGCCAGTACCATTCGATAGGATCGCTTTGTTGCAGCTTAGAATCACTGAGAAATGTTATAAGCCTGTTCAACGCATCGTCATGCATAGGACCTGCCGGAACCAGTTCGAGCAGCCCCCGAAGAAGAATATTTTTCTGGTGAAAATAGTCTTCTTCTGATTTCTCATCTTCAGGGTTCCAACTTGTCATATCCGCTAGAAATTGTGACAACCGCCATTGCCATTCCGACCCTTGCTTTTCGGCTTCCGTGAACTTTTTGCCTTCATCATTGAAATTGAGACGTTGAACCCTCGATAAAAGCTTTTTCGCCTTTGAAGATTGCCAGTACGGATAATACTTGGCAGCGCCTTCGTTTTTTGCCGGTTTGATCTCGTCCGTTGAAAGCGGCAGTATCCGTTTGTTGTCTGGATAAACCGCAAGTCTCAGATTGTTATTGAAGTAGTTTATTTGCTCCGCTTCAGCAGTTTTTCGCTCGCTCGCAGTAGATGAATCAGAGCAGCGATCTGCACTGAACTGCTTTATAAGATAAGCGCGAAATGCTTCCAACAGTTTATCATTCGCTATTTCGCGTCGTTTGCAAGCTTCTGTCAATTTGTGCATGGTCGGAATTGTAGACAGCCATGGAACTGAAAAAGAGCGATAATCACCAGCAACTTTTTCCAACGCCGAGCTAAAAGCTCCCACCAGTATCTCGAATTGTGTGGCAGGTAGCTCCAAAGACAGTATAGTTTCTGCAACTATTTCAACTTGAGCCGGAGACATCTGGATTTCCACATACTGCTTCACAAACTGCGTCTGCTCGCCCTGCTTTATCTCTTTAGGAGTGAAAGCTGTCTTTGCAACGCTTGTAAGGGTTTCATAAAAGCCAGAGACATCGTAAACAAGCGGGTCTTCACAACTGAGCGGCTCCAGCTTGAGCTTTGGAATCTCAGTAAACAATTCCCGAGCTTTTGTCTTGTCCACTGACAACATTGCTTTGACTGCACGGCACTGGAGTGATAAGGCATCTAAGTTTGAAAGCATCGCGCTTGATAGATACCCGGACCTAGTATCAACAATACTCCCTGGCAACGATTTACGCTTAACCTTATGCTGTGCGCCTGCTGCTGTGCGAAAAGCTTCTGCCAGCAATTCGCGCTTCCACACTTGATCTGTGACTTTGTTTGATTGCGCGATGCTGATGAGTGCATCGGCGGCAATTTCTGCCGGAGCGTTTCGCGCATAACCGGCGAGGATTTCCAGGTCGCGGCGCTGCTGTAGTTTTTTGTCTTCCGCGTCGCGTTGCTCTAAATCCTTCGCTTCACCAGAGTTTTGTTGCTGATGTTTAATTTTAGCATCTTTCTTCTGCCAACCTATCGTTGCGCCAGCTATCACCAGCAGGATAACGGCAATTAAAATTCCGGTTTTCATTAGCGCCTCTCATTATCATTTGGGTTGACGGTAATAGTAACAATATGTTTGATTCAAAAGTTCTCCAGCCTTCAAACCCATATCTTATTAGTGCATAGCCAATTTAGGAAGGCGAATATCAAAATATTCTTCAACATCTTGCTGAAGATTTCCTTCAAAAGTTCCCGCCCAATTTTTGAGTACTTCTCCCTCTGGTGATATAACCAGAGTGTGTGGTGTTCCGCCCATCCTGTATTTCGATGTAACTGCAAAAGACAATTCGCTGTAGACAGGAAAGTTTAAATTATTCTCAATGACGTAATCCCGAAGGTTGTCGGTTAAAAGAGATAAACCTAAAACGCGGCATTTCGACTGAGCTTCAGCCGCAAGCGCCTTAACATTTGGAAGATTGACTGTACACCACTCGCAATCTGGCGCAAATATGTAGAGCATGGTAGGAACATTGGCGCTGCGATAGTCTATTGTGATTGTACGTCCGTCGATATCTTTGGCATTAAAAGCTGGGACAAATGCGCCGATGGCAAGCTGTTTTTCAGATTTTATAAGCCGCACATAGTCTTTAAGTTCTCGCACTTTCCCGGAAAGAAGAAGGTTGAGCAAGAGGGAGCATACTAAAAGAACGGCTAGAAACACGGTTGCCCGTGCCTTCTTCATTTTTTGATATACTGAAATCACACTGTTATCATCTGAAGCCATATTTAATTCCTGTCGCTATGCTCCGACTCTTCAAATCATGGCAAAATGTCCCTAGAGCCGCTTCCCTCAAAAGGGCTTGATCTGCCCAAAAGTTGTGCCAAATTAAAGCTATAGTGGACCCAATAATCAAGACAAAAATTTGAGGTCGTGATCAGTGGGTTCCTTTCCTTATCAATGTTCTTTCAGCCGAAGTAAACCTCAGCTGGGGTTCGGTAGTTTAACGCCTGATGCAGACGTTTCTGGTTATAGAATTCCAGGTAGCGACGCAACCCTTGCTGCGCTTCTCGTGGCGAGGCGTACTCCTTCAAGTATACCTCTTCATATTTCACCGTCCGCCACAACCGTTCGGTGAAAATGTTGTCCAAGGCTCGTCCCTTGCCGTCCATACTGATTTGCGTCCCACTTTGCTTGAGCAAAGCGACATAAGCCTCGCTCGTGAAGAGCGACCTTTGATCCGAGTTGAAGATTTCCGGGACAACGCCTCCCAGGGCGTTGCTGACGGCGCTCAAGAGAAATGGCATTTCCATCGTGTCGGACAATTCCCAACTCACCACATAGCGCGAATGCCAAGCCAAAATGGCAACCAAATAGAGCCAGCCAGCCAGCAGCCGAATGTAGGTGATGGCGATGCCCCAGACTTGATTGCTGTGCTTGATAGCCAAGCCTTTGAGCAAGTACGGATAAACCTTATGCGCTTGATTGCGCTTGGACAGATTCGCTCCGGGTGCGATGCCTTCAAGACCCATTTCTCGCATATAGCGCTGCACCCGTTTGCGGTTTGCAGGCTCGCCTTGGCGTTGCCGTTGCGCCGCCATCCGTCGCGAGCCATAGAAGGGATAGTCCGTATAGAGTTCATCAAGGCGATGTTTGAGTCGCACTTCTTCGGCAGTTGGCGCTACCTTCTGGTAGTAGAGGCTGGCGCGGCTCAGGCTCAGGAGTTGGGCTTGCTCGCTGAGGCTCACCTCGTTGTCCTGGCGCTCGACCAGTAGTCGGCGTTCATCGCGAGTCAGGGTCGAGGCCAGATTTTTTTTCAACCAGTTGACCTGAGTGGTCAACCTACCGATCTGAGCGAAGAGTTCTTCGACTTGGCGCTCGTGAGCGGCTTGGAGGTCAGCCGTCAGGTTTTTCTTGTCAAAGAGCGAGGCGAGATCGTGCAGGGCTTGATCGCGCCAGTTGCGTAAGAGATTCGGGTGAACTTTATGTTCACAGGCAAGTTGAGAGAGAGACTTCTCTCCCTTGAGCAGTTCCAAAACCAACTTGGCTTTGAAGGCGGATGTGTAGGTCTTTTTCATAGTGGTTTTGTCCCACTGATTTGTCCCACATTCCGCTGTCTAGTTTTCCGGGTCCACTATAGTCGGTATGGGTGACGATTTCTTGAGCACAGGCTTGCAGCAGGCCGCCACAAGCCGGGCGCTGGGTTTAGCTGACGGTGACAGCAATCGGTGGTTGACCATAGCTCAACGGTTCGGGCGCTCGACGATAACTGAAGCGCCCTTGAGCGGGCTTGCGCCCAGCTGTTTGTGGTTTGGTTTTGGGTTCCTTTTT
>Ga0187894_10000968_pt1 | contig 38037 bp, 41 predicted proteins | sample GBC1701081metaG_FD_136650 | JGI IMG/M metagenome (GOLD analysis project Ga0187894, IMG submission 136650) | White microbial mat communities from a lava cave in the Kipuka Kanohina Cave System on the Island of Hawaii, USA - GBC170108-1 metaG ... | reverse complement strand
GTACGCCAGCTCCGCAAACGTCCGCTGCGCCATCCCCTCACCCCCCCAAAGGCTCGTGACGACGCGAATTGTATCATGAACAGTTATTAATCAGAGGTTCCCTAAGGCTCTTGGATGTCTCTCCGTACGCGATCTCCCAGCGTCGCTCGCGGCGTCAGCCGGCTGGCCTTCGATGGCGTCGAGCAGCTCACGCGCGTCGTCGAGGCGATGCACGCGAACATCGCGGCGACGCCGCTGCCGCTCGGCCGCGGAACGGACGGGCGTACGCGCGGGCTCACCCGCTTCGTGTACGACAGCATCCGCTTCGCGAATAGAGGAGTACACGCGGCGCTGGAAGGCGCGTTCGGCCTGTGGTCACCGGCGGCGGGCTCGGCCGCCGAGCTGCCGCACTCCGAAGCCTGGGTCTCCGTGCTGAACGGCGTGCTCGGCGATCACCTCGCGGCGAGCGGGAACCCGCTCGCGATCCCGATGCAGCTCCGGCGCGTGGGCGAGCCGCGCTCGAGGATCGTCGTCCTAATCCACGGGCTCTGCATGAGCGAACGACAGTGGCTGCGCAACGGGCACGACCACGGCGAGGCGCTCGCACGCGACCTCGGCGTGACGCCCGTCTATGTGCACTACAACTCGGGACGCCACGTCTCCGAGAACGGGCGTGAGCTCGCCAGCCAGCTCGAAGCGCTGCTGCAAGGCTGGCCCGTGCCTAACACCGAGCTCGCGATCGTCGGGTACAGCATGGGGGGCCTGGTCGCGCGCAGCGCTTGTCATTACGCGAGCGAGGCCGGCCAGGCGTGGCTCGCGCGGCTCACGCAGCTCGTCTTTCTCGGCACACCGCATCACGGCGCGCCGCTCGAGCGCGGCGGCAACTGGGCCGCCCAGATCCTCGGCGTGAGCCCGTACTCCGCGCCGCTTGCGCGGCTAGGCGCCCTGCGAAGCGCCGGCATCACCGACCTGCGCCACGGCTCCGTGCGCGACGAGGATTGGCGCGATCGCGATCGCTTCGCGCGCGAAGGCGACCGCCGCGTCGCGACGCCGCTCCCGGCCGGCGTCGCGTGCTTCTTGCTCGCCGGCAGCGGCGACATGCTGGCGCCCGTTGCGAGCGCGCTCGGCCGTCACTCGGATCCGCGCCGGTCGCTCGCCTTCGATCCAGCGCATTGCTGGATTGGGGAGGGACTCGACCACTTCGACCTCCTCGACCGGCCCGAGGTCTACGCGCGGCTGCGCGAGAACCTCGCGGTGAGTCCGCCGACGCGCGGCGACTGACCCGCCGGCCCGGATCGAGACCGTTTCCTCGTACTTCCGTGTTGAGCAGCGATCTCGCAGAAAGACGAGTCGCAGCGGACTGCCTGCTCCGCTACTCGGGCAGCGGCCTGAAGCCCGCGCGAGGCTCTTGTGAGAAGAGCTGCGGCTGCTCCGGCGCCGCGAAGTGTCCGCCTTTGTCGAGCTTGTTGGTGTGGATCGGTTTCGGATACGCGCGCGCGCGCGTCGGGGGCGTCGGCGCGTGTCAGCGCGTGGGCCTCCCCGTCGAGCCGCGAGGCCGGCGGCTCGGATAGTTTCCGCCCGCCCGTCGACTTGCTCCGGAGGCTCCGTACGGATGCGCCACGTCCGTCCCGCGATCGCGCGTACGCTCGTCGTACTCGTCGCTGCGTTCGCGTGCGCTTCGCCGCCCGCGAGCCTGCGCCCCGTCGGCGCCGGCGCGCGCGCGAGCTCGCCGCTCGACCTCTGCGCGACGATCCTGCGCGACCCGAGCGCGCCGGCCGGCGAGCAGGCATTAGGGCGGCTGCTCGCGATCTGGGCGAGGCAGCCCGCGGCTCGGCGCGCTCCGCTCTGCGACGGCGCGCTCGCGCTCGACGCCGCAGGCCCCGGGAGCTACGCGCCCGACTCCTTCGACGCGCTCGCTCCCGCGGACGCGTTCGCGGTGCGGGATCTCCCGCGGCATCGGCGCGAAGGCGCGGGCGTCGCGATGGTCGGCCTCCGCCGCAATCGCCAAGCGGACGCGCTCGAGGTGCACTACCCGCCGGAGGCGATCACGCGCGCGATCTGCGCGCTCGCGGAGCGCGGCGCGGACGGCGTCGTGCGCGTGCGGCTGCTCGATTCGCTCCATCACGAAGAGGCGCTCGTCGGCGGCGAGCTGCGGCCGCTCGCGGCGGACTTCACGGTGCCGTTCGCCGCATTGCTCGCGCGCACGAGCGAGCTCAGCGCGTCGTGGTTCGCCGGCTTCTCGAGCGAGCACCCGACCCGCGCGGAGCAGCTCTACCTGATGGAGCCGTACGACCCGCGCAAGACACCGGTGCTGCTCGTGCACGGGCTCGCGTCGACGCCGCTCGCGTGGGCGGCGCTGACGAACGCGATCTGGGGCAATGCGGAGCTACGCCGGCGTTATCAGGTCTGGCACTACCTGTATCCGACCTCGGCGCCGTTCTTGTATTCCGCGCGGGCGCTGCGCCGGCGGATCGACGAAGCGCGCGCGCTGCTCGCGCCGGCGGGCGCGCCCGAGCTGCCGCCGCTGGTCGTGATCGGCCACAGCATGGGCGGCCTGCTCGCGAAGACCTTGATCACCGATTCTGCGGGCGCGATTTGGCGCGCAGGCTTCACGCGTCCGCCGAACGAGCTGGCTGGCGATCCGGCGGACATCGCGAGCGTGAGCGACATCCTCGACTGGACCGCGCGCCCGTTCGTGCGCCGCGTGATCTTCATCGCGACGCCGCATCGCGGCAGCGAGCTCGCGGGCAACGCGCTCGGCCGCATCGGCGACGCACTGGCCGCCGTCCCGCCCGAGCTCGTCTCGCTCTACACGCGCATCGACGCGGCGAATCCGGGCGCGCTCGCCCCCGCGTTCCAGCGCGAGCTCACGCGCGGAACGCTGACCAGCATCGACACGCTCGCGCCGGCGCACCCGCTGCTCCCGGTGCTGAACGCGCTCCCGTTCGCGCCGGGCGTGAGCGTCCACTCGATCATCGGCGACCGGGGCGCGAGCGGCCCGCTCGAGGCGAGTAGCGACGGCGTCGTCGCGTACGCGAGCAGCCATCTCGACGGCGTCGCGTCCGAGAAAGTCGTGCACGCGGGGCACGGCATGCTCCGCGATCCAGACGCGATCGCCGAGATCCTGCGCGTGCTCTCGTTGCCGTGATTCCGCTTCGCTGCGGCGAAGCGCGCTACCCGAGCGCCTTTCTCAAGGTCGCCGCGACGAGCTCCAGCGACCCCTCGGCGTGCGCGTCCGCGGGCAGGTTGACGACGACGCCGTCGAGCCCGGGCCCGACGATCTCGCGCTGGACGCGCTCGCCGACGGTGTCGGGATCGCCGAGCACGAGCGCGCGGTTCACGATCTCGCGCATCGGCTCGGGCAGCGTTTCCCAGCGCATGCCGCGGCGCGCGAGGAAGTCATTACGGAGCGTCTCGGCTCTCTCGTGAGTCGGCGCGACGATGAACGAGCCGAGCCAGCTCTTGCCGATCGTATGCGGGTCGCGACCCAAGTCTTGGCAGTGCCGCGCGAGCGCTTCGAGCTTGCGCGGAATCTCTGCCGGCGCGCAGGTGAGGTTGCTCTCGTCGGCGTACTTCGCGACCAGGCGCAGCGTGCGCTTCTCGCCGCTGCCGCCGATCAGGATCGGCGGGCCGCCCAGCTGGATCGGCGCGGGCGAGTTCAGCGCCTCGTGCGCGCGATAGAAGCGGCCCTTCACGCTCGGCTTCTCGCCGCGCAGCATCGGCACGATGATCGACAGCGCCTCTTCGAGGCGGCTGAGCCGCTCGCCGATCGGCGGGAAGTCGAAGCCGTAGCCGACGTGCTCTGGCTCGAACCAGCCGGCGCCGACGCCGAGCATCGCGCGCCCGCCCGAGATCACGTCGAGCGTCGTGACGATCTTCGCGAGCAGCGCCGGGTTTCGGTACGTGTTGCCCGTGACGAGCGTCGCGAGCCGCGCGCGCTTCGTGCGCGCGGCGAGCGCGCCGAGCAGTGTGTAGGCCTCGAGCATCGGCTGATCCGGCGAGCCGAGCATCGGCAGCTGGTAGAAGTGATCCATCACGAACACGGTGTCGAAGCCGGCGTTCTCGGCGCGGCTCGCGATCGCCGCGACCTGATCGAACAGCGCGGCCGTCGGAACGTCGGGGAAGCTGAAGTTCGGGATCTGGAAGCCGAGGCGGGTGGTCATGCGAGGCCCTCCGGGCGCACGCAGAGGGTGGCTCGGCTCGGGCGAGTGCGCCCGCCGGACCGCGCGAGCCACGCTACCCGAGAGAATCCGCTCCACGCGCCGACGTCCGCCTAATGACTAGGCCTTGTCCGACCGATTCGAACGCATCGGGAGGTGGACGATGCGCTTCGCGACGCCGTTCGCGTTGTTCCTGCTGTCGACGTCCTTTGCACAGCTCGCGTTCGCTCAGGAGGTCCCGCCGGGCACGTACTGCCCAGACGGCCATGTGCTGCGCGTTCCGCCACAGCCCGGCTGGGTGGAGCAGACCCACACGAACTTGTTGGGCGCCGAGTTCGTGTTTGCACCCGCAGGCGTCGCGCAGCCCGATCGCGCGATGCTGCTGCAAGGGTCCGGCAGCACCTACGGACGGTCCGAACAGGCGACCGACGCCAGCGTTCGCGCGATGTTGGAACGATCGACGGACCTGCGGAACGCGCTCGGCGGCGGCGTCGACTCCGAGCCATTCGCAATGCGCCACCCGCGGCATCCGTCGGCCGCCTCCCACGAGCTCAGCGGAGGCTCGCACCTCTACACCGTCGCCTTCGATCCGGGCGGGCCGTACTTCGCCTTCTACAGCGCCACGCTGGTGACGAAGGACCGTGCGGCGACGCCGGAGGACTTCGCGGGCTTCAAGCGCTTCCTCGCGAGCATCGAGGTCGACGTCGCTCACGTCTGCGATTTCGAGTCGGGCGTGTTCGCGTTGCGAGCGATCGAGCGCAAGTCCCCGCCGCCGGCTGCGCGAGCTCCGGCGCCCGCGAGCCCGCTGCACGCGACCGGCGAGTTCGAATTCGATCAGGCGATTCGCGCGTGCTGGACGCTGCAGGAGCTGTTCGTGGGCGCCTACTGCAACCGGCGAGAGGTCAGCGGGCGGCCCGCCGTCGTCGTCCATCTCGAGGGAGACGACCCGGTGCCGCAGCTGGTGGATCGCTATGCGCGCACGATCGCGACGCCCTATTGCCGCGAGGCGAAGGCTCACCCTCGCGGTGCGTTGCCGCTCGTGTTCGAGTCGGACGAACGCGGCGCGCTTCGCGAGTACGACTGCGCTGGGATGCAGCTAGGGAAGGCCGTGCGCTGATCGCTTCGCGCCGTCAACGGGTACCCTGCGCGGCCCGGAGGCCGCCCGATGAAGCTCGAGCACCAGTTCACGGTGAAGGCCTCGCCCGAAGCGACCTGGGCGCTGCTCACGAATCTCGAGCGCATCGCCCCGTGCATGCCGGGCGCCGAGCTGATCGGGCGCGACGGCGATGCCTACAAGGGCCGTGTGAAGGTGAAGCTCGGCCCCGTGCTCGCGCAGTACGAGGGCAAAGCGAGCTTCGTCGAGAAGGACGAAACCGCGAAGCGCGGCGTCCTGCGCGCCGAAGGCCGCGAGACGAAGGGGCAGGGCAGCGCGAAGGCGAGCGTCACGGCTTCGCTCGCGACGGTGCCCGAGGGCACGCGCGTCAGCGTGGAGACGGACCTCGCGATCGTCGGCCGGCTCGCGCAGATGGGGCGCGGGCTGATCGCGGAGGTGAGCGGAAAGCTGTTAGGGGAGTTCGTCGCGAATTTGGAGCGGGAGATCGCGGCGAGCGCCGAGCCCGCGCAGGCACCGGCAGCTGCGGATGCGGCGCCGGCGGCTGCGTCCGCTCCGAGCGAGCTCGCGCGCTCCACCGAGGCCCCCGTCGCGGGCTCGGCGGGCGGGGCCGCAGCGACCGGCGTCGCTGCGGCGCAGTTGGCGTCGACTGCGCCGGCTCGCGAGGTCGCGCCCGTCGATCTGCTCGCGACGGCCGGCGTCCCGGTGCTGAAGCGCCTGATCCCCGTCGCGATCGGCGCCGCGCTCCTGGTCGCCCTCGCGATTTGGCTTCTCTGATGCGCTGAGGCCAGCGCGCGGCGTCGCGCGGCACGTGCGCGATCTGCTCGCGAGCGCCGTACCATGCGCTGCCCCAACAGGAGAAGCGGAGATGATCCGGCGCATCGGTGGCAACCTCACGCTGCGCTCGGAGCCAGCGCCCGAGGCCAGCGCGCAGCTCGAGCGCGACGGCTACGCGCTGCTTCGCGGCGCGCTCGCGCCCGAGCTGGTTACGCGCCTAACAGCCGAGATCGAGGCGGTGTTCGCGGCGAGCGAGCCCGAGCGCGGCCGTCCCGATCGCGCCGAGTTCCGCTACGAGATGCTGAACCGCTCCGCCGCGAGCCAAGAGGCCGTCGCGAACGCCGCGATCCTCGCCGCGATCGAGCCGCTGCTCGGCGACGACTGCCACGTGATCGCGAACACCGCGTGGTGGAATCCGTCGACCTTCACGGGCGGCCCGTGGCACTGCGACGCCGGCCCGCACGTGCCACGTCCGGAAGGCGTGCCGTGGGACGACCGCATCCCGTATCCCGTATTCGCGATCGGCGCGCATCTCTACCTGAGAGATTGCCCGCTCGCGTGCGGACCGACGGCGATCATCCCCGGCAGCCATCGCTCCGGCCGGCTCGCGCCGTTTGATCGCACGAACGACCCGACGCTCGAGTGCGAGGGCCGCCGCGCGGTCGCGCTCGAGGCGAGCGCCGGCGACGTCGTGCTGTTCGTCTCGGACGCGTGGCACCGAGGCCTGCCCGCGCAGCCCGGCGGCAGCGGTCGCCTTTTCCTGCAAGCTCACTACGCCCGCCGCGACATCGCGCAGCGCCTGCGCATCCCGACCGAAATCCACCAGCTCTCGCCCGATGCCCTCTCGCGCATCAAGACGCCCCGCGAGCGAAAGCTGTTAGGCCTCCACAGCGCATTCTTCTACGACGGCTGACGCGACGACGCGCAAGGCCCGGAGTCGCGACCCTCCCGCCCGCCGGCGCCTCCGCCGCGGCCGGAGCCGTGCAACGTCCTCCTTCCGGACGCGCTCGAGGCTGCTCAGTCCTCGATGACGCTCGGCTTCCCGAGTCCCTGCGCCTCGCACGCCGCCTTGTAGAACGCCAGCGTCCCGATTCCGTCCGCCACCGACTCCACCGTCCCGTCATCGCGCAGATTCAGATTGGCGCCGTACATGTGGAACCAGACGCGCGTCTCGTCTTGCAGCGACATCAGCGTGTGCACGGAGCCGGCCGGCTCGTACAGGAAGGAGCCGGCGCGGTTCACGTAGTCGTACTCCTTGTACTTCCACGCGCCGCTCACCGTGTACCCCCAGACCGGCCCGGTGTGGCGGTGCGTTTGCACCGAGTAGCCCGCTTGGAAGATGTTCTCGACGACCCACAGCCCCTCGCCGCGCTTCACGTGCAGCACGCGCAGCTTGCTGCCGCCGCCGATCTCGACCCACGGCAGCTCGTCGCGTCCGATGTGCGTGGCCACTTGGCTCTCGTACGGATTCATCGCTCGCTCCCGATCGAGGCGGTCTGTGGTAGCGCACGAGTTGGACTACGGTTTCGGTGGGCGCGAGGAGGACGGGGCATGCACGTCGGCACCGGCATCGTTTATCAGGGAATCGGCGCGGGCCGCACCGACCGCGAGGTCGTGCAGCGCGAGCTCGCGCTCGCCGATCTCGCCGAGCCGCTCGGCTACGACTCGCTGTGGGGAGTGGAGCACCACTTCACGAGCTACACGATGTGCCCCGACGTGCTCCAGCACCTCACGTACTTCGCGGGACGCACGAAGCGCATCCAGCTCGGCTCGATGGTCGTCGTCCTGCCGTGGCACGATCCGATCCGCGTCGCCGAGCAGGTCGCGGTGCTCGACCACATGTCGAACGGGCGCTTCGTGTTCGGCATCGGCCGGGGGCTCGGTCGCGTCGAGTTCGAGGGCTTCGGCGTCCATCAGGCCGACAGCCGCGAGATCTTCACCGAGAGCGCGCAGATGCTGCTCGAGGGCCTCGAGCGCGGTTACGTCGAGTTCTCAGGCAAGCACATCCAGCAGGCGCGTCGCGACATCCGCCCACGCCCGTTCAAGTCGTTTCGCGGGCGCACGTATGCGGCGGCCGTCTCGCCGGAGAGCAGCGAGCTGATGGCGCGGCTCGGCGTCGGCATCCTGATCGTTCCGCAGAAGCCGTGGCCGCACGTCGTGCGCGAGCTCGCGGCCTATCGCGAGATCTATCGCCAGCTGAACAAGGCCGAGCCGCCGCCGCCGATCGTCGCGGGCTGGGTGCACTTGGACGACGACGAGGCGGCCGCGCAGGAGACCGCGCACAAGTACATCGGCCGCTACTACGAGTCGGTCGTCGAGCACTACGAGCTCGCCGGCAACCATCTCCGGGGCCTCAAGGGCTACGAGATGTACGGGAAGATTCAGGAGAAGATGAACGCGCCCGGCGGCGTCGACGCCGGCGTCGACTTCTTCACGAGCCTGCATCCGTGGGGCACGCCGAAGCAGGTGCACGAGAAGATCCTCGAGCTGCGCAGGCTCACGGGTGCCGAGGGCTTCATCGCGATGTTCAGTTACGGCGGAATGCCGTACGAGATCGCCGAGCGAAACTGCCGCCGCTTCGCCGCCGAGATCATGCCGAAGCTGAAGGCCGAGGTTCCGCTCGCGCAGCAGAACATCGCGAGTACGAGGCCGGCGACCGCGGGCGCGGAGCTGACAGCGAGCGCTTAGGGAGCGGGCGTCGCCTGCGCGGGCTCGTTCGGCAGCTCGACGAGCGTGAAGCGAGCGCCTTCGTCTCCGCGCACGAGCAGCCGACATGAGTTCGCGCCCGCGGGCAAGGCGGCCCAGGCGCCCGGCTCGACCGCGAGCGAATTGCGAGCGCAGCAGACGTCGATTCTATGGAGAGCCCCGCTCTCGAGACTCACGCGGAAGCGATCGCGTAACAGCGGCGCGTTCCAGTGGCTGACGCCGTCGACTCGAACCGCGAGACGACGCGTTCGGCCAGGCGTTTCGATGCGGCCGGACGAGCGAGCGAGCTCACCGAGCCGCGTGACAGCGTCGGCGAGATCCGGAGTCAACGCTCCCACCTCGCCGAGTGCGGCAGCCAGCTGTGCAGCGCGCCCGTATTGACGCGCCGTCACGAGCGCGCGCACCTGCCAACGCACCAGCTCGAGCAATGCGTCGTACCCGAGCACGTCTGCCGCGGCCCCGCTCGCGGTGCGCCGCCAGGCGAGCGCTCCCGACGATGAAGGACCGAGTCGCGTCGCGCGTTCGAGCGCGATTCCCTCTTGCTCGAGATCGTGTCCCGCCGCCGCGAGGCGCGCGCGCATGACATCCCTCTGGACGACTTCCGCGAGTGCATGCGGCGTGAATGCGGCCAGCTCTTCGCGTGCGCCGGCCAGGTCGCTTCGACCGAGCGCCTCCTCGAATCGAGCGACGGCGCGGCCCGTGCGAGGCCGCTTGCGTGCGCCGAGCAGCATGCTGAGCTGAACCTCGATGCCGCAGCGCTCGAAGCTCGCGGACGGGTAGCGCCACTTCTCCACCGCCTTCAGCACGGAGCGTTCGATCTCCAGCTCGCCGCTCGAGTCGGAGACGAATGCGTCCTTCACTTTCCCTTCTGGCGTGATGCGGAACGCGATCGCGGCCCAGCCCTCGATGCGTTTTTCGATGAGCGCACGGGGGTAGTCCGGGCTGACGCGACGCGTCGGCGGAAGCTCTTCGCCTGCGGCGGAGCTTGAGCTCGCGGCGAGGACGACCGACATCAGCAGCGCGACGCGCCAGAGCGACGACGAAGCTGAACGGGGCACGAGGCGCGGGAGCATCCAGCGGGCAGCGGAACGAATTCAGCTCTCCTCGAGCGGCCCGCGCCGATCCTAACACCGCTCGCGGTCGGCTCGCGCCAAGTCTCCCATCAGGCTGCGCCCACCCGCGACCAGCGCAATCACCCCGAAGCTCATCGTCGCGAGCACCGCGATCATCGCGAAGCGCAGCGATTCGGCGCCGTAGCTCGGTGAGAGCAGGGACGAGAGCAATCCGATCGCGGACGGGCCGAACAGCATGCCGCCGCCGGTGATGAAGAGGATCAGCAGCGATGACGTGAACGCGCGCACGCGCGCGGGCGCGAGGCTCTGCGCGATCGCGAACAGCACCGGCGCGTAGCCGGCTCCGACGATTCCACTCGGCACCGAGAGCCAGACGGCGAGCCGCGGATCGGGCACAGCGCAGATCGCGATCAAGAGCGGCATCGAGAGCGCGACCGACGCGGCGGCGACGCGCAGCCGCCAGCGCGGGTCGCGGCGCGCGAGGCGGTCGGCGAGCACGCCGGCGAGCAGCGTGCCGGTCACCGCGGCGGCGCCGTTCACGATCCCGTAGCTCATGCCGAAGCTCGCGAGCGACATCCCGTGTGAGCGCACGAACAGCTGCGGCAGCCAGAAGCCGAAGCCGGTGCCGGCGAGCGACGCGAACATCCCGCCGAGCGCGATCGCGACGAACGTCGGAATGCGCATCAGCAGCGCGGCGCTCTCGCCGAACTCGCGCAGCACGACGCCGAGCGAGCCGGCGGCGGGCGCCGGGCGCAGCGGCTCGCGGATCGTCGTCCGTAACAACAGCGCGAGCGCGATGCCGGGCACGCCGACCGCGGCGAACACGCCGCGCCAGCCGAGCGGCACGACGAGCAGTCCGCCGATCAGCGTGCCGAGCATCTGCCCGATCGGGACGCCGAGCTGGAACACCGCGAGCGCGGTCGCGCGGCGCTCGGGCGGGAAGTAGTCGGCGATCAGCGCGTGCGCCGGCGCCGCGCCCGCGGCCTCGCCGACGCCGACGCCGATCCGCGCGAGCGCGACCTGCCACGTCGCGCGCGCGGCGCCGGTCAGCGCCGTGGCCGCGCTCCACACGACGAGCCCGAGCGAGATCAGATCGCGGCGCGAGCTGCGATCGGCGAGCCACGCGACCGGCACGCCGAGCCCGGAGTAGAGCAGCGCGAACGCGGGGCCGAGCAGCAGGCCCATCGTTCCGTCGGAGATCGCGAATTCCTGCTGGATCGGGCCCGCCAGCATCGAGAACACGTAACGATCCAGGTAGTTGACCACGTAGCTCGCCGCGAGCAGCGCGAGCACGTAGCGGGCGTAGGCGCGGGACGGGGGCTGCTCGCTCACGGCTGCGCGGTAGCCCGGCGGGGGCGCACATTCAAACGTCCGAAGTGCCGCGGGTCACAGATCCCCACTCTGCGCCCAGCCACAGTCGGCGCTCGCAGGGTGCATCCAATCGGGGGCGAACACGAGCGAGGCGCGACGTCCCAGGGCCGACGGGCCGCGCTCGTAGTGGCTCCTGATGCGCTCGAACCCGCGCCGCGCGAAAACGGCGGCGCAACTTCTTAGGAGGAAGCATGCGTAAAGCGATTCTCAGTTTGGCCTTGGCCACCACGCTCGGAGCGGTCGGCTGCGCGTCGACGTCCGACCTGACGCGAGTGCAGAGCGACGTGGCCGCCGCGCGCTCCGAAGCTGCCGAGGCGAAGCGCGCCGCCGACGAGGCGAAGAGCGCCGCGGCCGCCGCGCAGCAAGAGGCGTCCGCTGCGCGCGCCGCCGCCGATGCCGCGGCGACGGAGGCCAAGACCGCGGGGGAGAAGGCGGACCGCATCTTTCAGCGCACTTTGCAGAAGTAGGGGAACGAGAGGCCGGCCGCGGGCCGGTGAGGACGACGCAGCCGCCGCCGCGCGCTGCATCGACGATCTCGCCGCGGGGCGCATCCAGCCCCGTGTCGAGCGGGTGCTCGTCGAGAAGCGCGCGCGGCGGCTGACGCTTTGGCTCGCGGGCTATCCGGTGCGCGAGTACCGCGTCGCGCTCGGCCGCAATCCCGTCGGCGACAAGCTGCGCGCCGGGGACGGCCGCACGCCCGAGGGCGTCTACTTCATCGACGGCCGCAACGCCGAGAGCGAATACCATCGTGCGCTCCACATCTCGTATCCGAACGACGAAGATGTGCGCAGCGCGCGCGAGGCCGGCGCGAACGCCGGCGGCGAGATCATGATCCACGGCTTACCCGAAGACGGCGCGTGGCTGGGAACGGAGCACGCGCGCTGGGACTGGACCGAAGGCTGCATCGCGGTGTCGAACGAGGAGATCGATGAGATCTGGAGACTGGTCGCGAATGCAACGCCGATCGAGATCGTTCCGTAGCGTGCGTTGGCTCCTCGCGTTGGGTGCGCTCGCGCTGAGCGCGAGCTGTGCCGTCACGCCCGCGCCCGAAGCGGCCGCGCTCGCGCCTCGGCCCGCGCCGCATCCGCTCGAGAGCCCGCCGCTCTCCGACGACCTGATCGGGCATCTCTCGTTCCGCGCGCTGCGCGCCGAGGACACGCTCGTCGACCTCGCGACCGAGCTCGGCGTCGGATACCTCGAGCTGGTCGCCGCGAATCAGAGCATCGATCCGTGGGTGCCGGCCGCGGGCGCGCGGCTCGTGGTACCCGACGTACATCTGCTCCCGTCCGGCAAGCGCGAGGGCATCGTCGTCAACACCGGCGACTTGCGGCTCTACTACTTCGCCGAGGGCGAGCCGCCGCGCAGCTATCCGATCGGCATCGCGAGGGACGGCTACGCGACGCCGCAAGGGACGACCCGCGTCGTGCGCAAGCAAACGCACCCGACCTGGTACCCCGGGCGGACGGCGCGGCGCGACGACCCGACGCTGAAGAGCGCGATCCCGCCGGGCCCCGACAACCGGCTCGGCGAATACGCGCTCTATCTGGGCTGGCCTGCCTACCTGATTCACGGCACGAACGAGCCGCGCGGCGTCGGCCGCCACACGAGCCGCGGCTGCATTCGGCTCTATCCGGACGACATCGAGGAGCTGTTCAGGCTCGTCTCGCTGAAGACGAACGTCCGCGTCGTGTACGAGCCGGTGAAGCTCGGCTGGGTCGGCGGCGAGCTCTACCTCGAAGTGCATCCGGATCGCGAGCGCTCGATCGTGCTCGACGAGACCGGGAAGCTCGAGCGCGAGCCCGCGCGCGATCTGCGCGCGCTCGTCACGAAGGCGGCGGCCGGCGAGCTCGCGCGCGTCGACTGGGACCGCGTCGCGCGCGCGTCGCTCGCGAGCGCGGGCCTCCCGGTGCGCATCACGACGCCGGTGGTCGCGGGGAACTGACGCCGGCGCGATTCGAAGTGTGAAGCGCTTCATAGGAATGGGAGCCGCTGCGCGTGAGACTCGCCTCGCCGAGGCGCAGCATGAGCGACGAAGCGGCGAAGCCGAGCCAGACGCCGAGCCCCACGTTCTGGCTCAACCTCTTGGCGCTGTGCGCGCTCGCGCCGACCGCGACGGTCTGGTTCCAGAGTCATTTCGCGCCGTACTTCACCGAGGTCGTCGTGGTCGGCGGCGCGTTCACGCTGTGGGCGCTCGCGCGCCTCGTCTGGAGCGTCGTCGAGCTCGCGAAAGAGGTCGACGTGAAGGACGCGTCGCGGCGTGCGCTTTCTCAGCCGGAGACGACGCGCATCCTGCTCGCCGGTGCGGTCGTGTTCGGCGTGCTCTGGTGGACGACGGGCTCGCTCTACTTCGAGCTCGCGGGCGCGGGTGAGGGCGACGAGCGCGTGAAGCTCGAGGTACTGCGCGCCGACGGATCGCCATATCGCACCGGCATCGAGCTCTCGTCCGACGCGCCGCTCGCCGGGCGTCCGATCTTTTGGATGACCGGCCCACTCGCGCTGCGCTGTCGGCTGCGTGCGCCCGCGGACCGCGAGGACCGCGACTGCTCCGTGCGCCCGCATGCGCGCGGCGTGCGCATCCGTGCGCCCGAGATGTTCGCGCCGGTCGAGCACCACCTGATCCGCCTCGTCCCGACCGGCGCGCTGTACGTGAAGCTGCCGCGCGACGGCGATCCGGCGCAGGCGCACTACGCGCTCACGCTGCGCGTCGGCGAGCGCACGTTCCCATGGAGCGATCTGCGCAAGGGCGTGCTGATCACCGGCCGCGCCGATTCGGCGGACGTCGAGGCGCTCGCGCGGCGCGACGATCGGCGCGCATTCGGCGAGGAGCTGGAGGCGAGCTTTCGCGCGCAGCGGTTCCCCGAGGAAGAGGCGAAGCGCATGACGGCGACGCTCGGCCTCGCGCAGCGACCTTGGGGAACGCTCGAGCTGAAGCGCGGCGCCGAGCTCGAGCTGCGCATCGAGCACGTGACCGGCGCGCATCCCGAGGACCGGCGGCTGATCTTCGGGCCGCAGCGCGAGCACGTCGGTGCGGATTTCGCGCAGACGATCTGGCTCGGGGTGAACCCATGACACCGCGCTGCATCTTCTCCTGCTTCGCGCTGGTCGGCTCGCTCGCGGCGCCGATGGCGAGCGCTCAGCCCACGGCGCCGGAAGTTCAGCTCGTCGCGTCGCTGTGCTGCCGCGACACCGAGCAGAGCTTCGCGCAGCTGCCCGGGCGCGATCTCGCCGAGGCGGCGCTCGCGCTCGCGCTGCAGCGCGCGCTCGAAGCCCGCATCCCGTTCGTCACCTGGAAGACGGATGGCGACGCGGCGACGAAGCTCGTGCTCGCGCTCGTCGAGACGCCACAGATTCCGCTTTCGCTCGTCGAGCTGCGCTGGCTGCGCGCGAGTGGCGGCGCCGAGGAGCTGCTCGCAGTCGACGCGATCCCGCTCTACGCGCCGGACGACACCTCGCGCGAGGCGAGCAATGGCGAGCGCTTCACGCTCGACGCTCGAGCGAAGCTCGCCAGCGCGCTCACCAGCGCGTTCTTCGAGCAGCTCCAGCGCGAGTTCGTGAGCCGCGTGTCGCTCGCCAGCGCGGTCACGCCGCGGCCGCAGGAGCGCCTCGTGATCGTGCCGCTGCAGTTCAGCCGGGCGCGGCTCGGCATGGATTCGCAGCTGCGCGTCGAGTTCCGCAGCGCCGCTCCGAGCAAAGCGGGGCGGCTCGAGCTCGTGAACCCCGCGCGCTGGCGGAAGCCGCCGCAGGTCGATCTGATCCAGGCGAGCGTCGGCGGAGCGGTCGTCGACTCGCACGCGCTCCCGCTCAGCGAAGGCTGGAGCGATCAGCTGCCGCAGCTGCTCAGCGGCGCGCAGCTGAGCTGTTACGTGACGAAGTTCGTGCCGGCCAGCCCGTTCGAGCTCGAGAGCGACGTCGTCGACGACGTCGTCGTGCAGCCGCAATGACGCGCCGACTCGCGATCGGGATCGCGCTGGCTGCCGCGTGCGGCGCCGGCGGCGCGTCGTCCGCGCAGACCGCGGACGAGCTCGCGCGCGCGCAGCACCTCGTCGTCTCCGATCCCGCGCAGGCTTCGGCCTACGTCGCCGAGCTGCGCGCGAGCGGCGAGCCCGAGCATGCGTTCGATCTCGCGTTCCTCGCGGGCGCGGCGGCGCAGCGTTCGGCAGGAAGCGGCGCGGAGCCGCGTGCGGCGCTCGAGCGGGCGCGCGCGGCGTATGCGGAAGCCGCGCAGCTCGACCCGAATTCGAGCGCGGTCGCCTACAACCAGTCGAGCGTGCTCGCCGCGCTCGGCGATGAGGCCGGCGCGCAGCGCGAGCTCGAGCGCGCGCTCGCGCTCGCTGGCGAGCGCAAGGATCCGAAGCTCGCGCTGTATCAGCTGCGCTTCGCCGAGACCGTCGCGAAGCGGGAGCCCGATCGCGCACGAGCCGCGCTCGAAGCGCTGCTCGCGGCGGCGCCGGGCGAGCCGCGCGCGACGGCGCTGCTCGAGGAGATCGATCTCGCGCACAGCCCGGAGAACCTCGCCGCGCGCGGCGCTCGCTCGCTCGCCGCGGGCGATCTCGCGGCCGCCGAACGCAGCGCGCTCGCGCTGCTCGCAGCGGAGCGCACGCCCGCCGAAGCGCGCCACGACGCGCTGCGCCTGCTCGCGGCGGCTTGGGCGCGCAGCGGCAGCGCGCTCGTGGCCCCGCGCTCGAAGGCTGCGAGCCGCGCGCTCGCGAGCCAGCGCGACGAGGCGGTCGCGGCGCGCGCGGGCGAGCTGCTCGCGGCCCTCGCCGGCGCGAAGGGCGACTTCCCGACATGGTCGAGCGACAGCGCGACGTCCGCGAGCCTCGCGCGCAGCGGGCGCGCGATCTTCCGCGAGCTGCTGCGCGCGCTCGCGCAGCAATGGCTGCGCGGGCCCGAGCCGCGCGCGGCCGAGGCGGAGCGCGCGCTGCTCGCCGCGATCCCGCTCGGCGATCACGGCCCCGATCCCGACGCGTTCCTCGAGGCGACGAGCCTGTTCGCGAATGCGCAGCGGCCGGAGGCGATCCGCGAGCTGATGGGCCGCTACCAGTACGAGCTGTTCAGCGAGAAGTCGAGCGCGTACGCGCGCGGCGACTACGCGCTCGTCCACCGCATGCACCTCGCGCTCGGGCTCACGTACGCGGCGCTGGGCATCTGGCAGAGCCAGTCGCAATTCCAGAATGCGTTCTTCCAGCTCGACGCGGCGATGATGGCCGCGCGCCGCTTCAACGAGCGCCAGCCCGCGACGTCGCGCGAGCGGCTCGCCGCGCCGGCGATCGCGGTCGAGAAGCTCGCGAAGGCCTACGACGCGCACGGCGACTGGCAGCAGGGCCAGCGGGTGCGCATCGAGGGCTCGGCAGCGCTGCGAGCCGCGGGGCGTCTCGAGGAGGAGCGCATCATCGTCGAGAACGAGCGGCTGCAGGAGCGGGTGCGGACCGAGGAGCGGCTTCACGGCTGACGAACGGCGCAGCGAGCTGCGGCCAGAACGTGTGCGGGAAGGTCGCGAGCTCGCCGGGAACGCCGAGCGCGGCGTCCTTCGCTGCGGGCTCGCGCGTCAGCCGGCCGGCGAGGCGATCCCAGAGCGAGAAGATCGCGCCGAAGTTGCGGTCGTGCGTGGCCGGCACGTGATGGAGATGGTGCAGCCGCGGCGTCACGAGCCAGCCTTCGACGCGCGCCCAGCCGAGGTCGAGGTTCGCGTGCACGAACGCGGCCCACGCGGCGGCGAGGATCGACGCGAGCGCGACGTACAGCACCGGGAATCCCGCGATCAAGAGCAGCACCGGCGAGAGCGCGTGCCGCAGCGCGTGCTCGAGCGGGTGCATGCGGAACGCGGCGAGCCAATCGAGCCGTGGGCTCGCGTGATGGACCTTGTGCGCGCTCCATAGGAAATCGAAGCGATGCATCGCGCGGTGCGCGATCCACGCGCCGAGGTCGTACACCCCGAGCGTCAGCGCGAACGCTGCGGACGCGGGCCACGCCGCCAGCGGATCCACAGCGAGCGCCTGCGCGGCGCGCGCGGGGCGGCCGTCCGCATCGCGAGCCCGAGCGCGACCGCGCCGAGCACGAAGAACGCGAGATCTGCCGCGAAGTAGGCGCGCAGGAAGCGCGCCGGGAGGCGGCGCAGGCGCGTGCGCTCGAGCGCGATCACGGTCACGAGAGCGAGCGCGATCCAGGGAAGCTCCATGGCAGTTCCTCCTTCGCCAGGGAGCACGCGCCGGCCGCGCGCTTCGTTACGCGTCGAAGCGAACGCCGGCGAGCTTGCGCGTCGCGAGCACGGAGTGGATCGCAGCGATGCGTCCCTCGGCGTCGACGTCGCAGCGCAGCAGCACGCGCGGCGCCTGGCGCGGTCCGGCGCTCGCGAACGTGATCGCGAGCGCGGGCAGCCCGTTCAGCAGGCACGGCACGATCCGCGCCGCCGCGCCGCGCCGCTGCGCGACGCGCAGGTGGAAGCGCAGCACGCCGACGCGTCCCGCGCGCACGCCCTTCATCGCGTTGAACTCGCCGCCGGCGTCGGTCGTCGTGCGCACGTCGTCGCGCAGCAGCGCTTCGAGGCCGGCGACGTCGTTCGCGTACAGCCGCGCGACGAACGCCTCGAGCGCGCCGCGCGTGCGCGCCGCGAGCGCGGCGTCCGGCCGGCACGGCGCGCGGTCGTAGGCCGCGAGCGCGCGCCGCGCGCGGTGATGCTGCACGCGCACGTTCGCTTCGCTGATGCCGAGCGCCGCGGACGTCTCGCCGGCCGAGTAGCCGCATACGTCGCGCAGCACGAGCGCCGCGCGCTGGCGCGGCGTCAGCGCCTCGAGCGCGAGCAGGAACGCAAACGTCGCGCTCTCGAGCCGCTCGTAGCGCGAGTCGGCCGTGTGCTCCCGCGGCGCGGGCAACTCGAGCGCCGCTTTGCCTTCGTCGCACGCGAGCGGCGAGGGCAGCCAGCTCGGGTCGCGGCGCCGGCGCCGGCGGCGCAGCACGTCGAGCGCGAGGTTCGTCGCGACGCGCACGAGCCATGGCGCCCACGGCTCGTCGGTCCGCGCGGGCGGCGTCGCGAGCGCGCGCACGAACGTCTCCTGCACGACCTCGTCGGCGTCCGCGCCGCAGCCGGTCAGGCGAAGCGCGAGCCCGAACAGCGCGCGCTCGTGCGCGCGAAAGAGCGCCGCGACGTCCGCCGGCCGGGGGGCCGCCGCTTCGACTGCCGCGGTCATGTGCGTTCCACGCGCGGGCATCATGAAACGTTACGGCGGGCCTCGCGGCGGAGCTGCGGAGCGCGCTTGCCGCTAGCGTGCGCGCGATTCGCCCGGAGGGTTGCCCATGCGTGTCTGCCTCGCCGCGTTGGCGTGTCTTGTCTTCGCGCTCGCCTGCACGCAGGAGACCCAGAACACGCTGAGCCGCGCGGTCCAGAACTGGACCGGCACGGACGGCGTGCTGGAGATCTACGCCGGCGAGACGCTCGTGAAGCGCTTCTTGCACATCGACAAGCTCTCGACTGCGCTGGGCACGAACGACGGTCAGGCGCGTGAGTACCGCTTCGGCTACGGCGTGCTCGACGCGAACCAGAACGGCGCGGCCGACCCCGACGAGCGCAAGGTCTATTTCGAGGTCAGCAACTTCTCGACCTACGTGTTCTACGAAGACCCGAATGGCTGACCCGAGCCCGGCGGGCGAAGGCGAGCCCGCGCCGCCGCCCGAATCGCTCGCGCGCCTATTCGTTCGCTTCCTGCGCTTCGGAGCGCTCGCGTGGGGCGGGCCGGTCGCGCAGATCGGGATGATCCGGCACGAGCTCGTCGAGCAGGAGCGCTGGATCTCGCCGGCGCGCTTCAACCGCGTGCTGGCCGTTTATCAGGTGCTGCCGGGCCCCGAGGCGACGGAATTGTGCGTCTACTTCGGCGTGCGCGCGCGCGGTCGCCTCGGCGGCCTGCTCGCCGGGCTCGCGTTCGTGCTGCCGGGCTTCGTGCTGATGTTCGCGCTCTCGGTCGCGTACGCGCGCTTCGATCTGCGCGCGAGCGCGCTCGCCGCGGCGTTCGCCGGCTGTCAGCCCGCCGTCGTCGCGCTGATCGTGCGCGCAGTCCACCGCATCGGCAGCCACGCGCTGCACGACCGCTGGCTGCTCGGCATCGCGCTCGCGTCGGCGCTCGCGACGCTCGCGGGCGCGTCGTTCGCGCTCGTGCTCCCGCTCGCGGGCATCGCCTCGGTGATCGCGCGCGGCGGCGCGGCGAGCGCGCTGCACGGCGTCGCGTTCGTGCCGCTCGTCGCGGGCGTCGCGCCGGCCGCCGGCGCGCTCGCTCCGAGCGTGCTCGCACTGTTCATCACCGGCCTGCGTAGCGGCCTGCTGACGTTCGGCGGCGCTTATACGGTGATCCCGTTCCTGCGCGCCGATGCGGTCGGCGCCGGCGGCTGGATGAGCGACGCGCAGTTCCTCGATGGGCTCGCGCTGTCGGGCATCCTGCCGGCGCCGCTCGTGATCTTCTCGACGTTCGTCGGCTACCTCGGCGCCGGCGCGGCGGGCGCGCTCGCGGTCACCGCCGGCGTGTTCCTGCCCGCGTTCGCGTTCACGCTGATCGGCCACCAGTGGGTCGAGCGCGTCGTCGAAGAGCGCCGCACGCACGCACTGCTCGACGGGGTGACTGCGGGCGTCGTCGGGCTGATCGCGGTGACCGCCTGGCAGCTCGCGCACGCGACGCTCGCGAGCGCCCCCGCGCTCGCGATCTTCGCCGCTGCGCTGCTCGCCGCGTTTCTCTGGAAGGCGCGCAGCGCGGTGGTGTGGATCGTGGCCGGCTCCGCCGCGGCCGGCGCGCTGCTGATGCGCTGACGACAAGCGGGCCGCGCAGTGCAAGTCACGCTTCAGTGAACATTGCGTGTTTCCCGCCGGGAGACGCTGATAGAGTGCGCGCGCCTCGGGGGAGGGGCGTCATGGCGTTTCGGCTGATTCCGCGCGAGGAGAAGTTCTTCGAAGAGTTCGTGGCGATGGCCGCGGAGCTCAAGCAGGGCGCGCAGCTGCTCGCCGAGATGCTCGAGCCCGAGCACCCGGTCTGGGCGAAGGCGCAGGAGATCAAGGCGGTCGAGCACCGCTGCGACGAGATCTCGCACGAGGTGCTGCAGCGACTGCACCGCACGTTCGTGACGCCGATCGATCGCGAGGACATCCACGCGCTGCTCGGCGCGCTCGACGACGTGATCGACGACATCGACGCGTCCGCCGACATGTTGCGGCTGTATCGGATCGAGACGGTGCGGCCGGCGGCGCGCGAGCTCTCGCGCTTGATCGTCGAGGCGTGCAACGAGGTGCACCGCGGCGTCGACGCGCTCGGCAAGCGCAGCGGCGTCAGCGAGGCGGTGCGCGAGATCTCGAACATCGAGAACAAGGCCGACGGCGCCTACACGACCGGCGTCGGCACGCTGTTCGAGGAGGAGAAGGATCCCATCCAGGTGATCAAGTGGAAGGAGATCCTCGACATGCTCGAGGGCGCGACCGACCGCTGCAAAGACGTCGCGAAGGTGCTCGAAGCCGTTTTCGTGAAGCACTCGTAGCTCCGTGGATGCTCAGCTCCTGATCGTTGGCGCACTCGTCCTGCTCGCGCTCGCGTTCGACTTCGTGAACGGCTTCCACGACGCCGCGAACTCGATCGCGACCGTGGTCTCGACGCGCGTGCTCTCTCCGGCGCGAGCGGTCGCGTGGGCCGCGTTCTGGAACTTCGTCGCCGCGTTCCTGTTCGGGACCGGTGTCGCGAAGACGGTCGGCTCAGGCATGGTCAATCTCGACGTCGTGAACTTCGCGGTGATCGGCGCCGGGCTGTTCGGCGCGATCGCGTGGGACCTGATCACTTGGTACTTCGGGCTGCCGACGAGCTCGTCGCACGCGCTGTTCGGCGGCTACGCCGGCGCGGCCGTGATGAAGGCGGGCTTCGACGCGATCATCGTCTCGGGCTGGACGAAGACGCTGGTGTTCATCGTGGTCGCGCCGGCGATCGGCCTCGCGGTCGGGCTCGGTGTGATGACCGCGCTCTACTGGATCTTCCGCCGGACGGCGCCGCGTCGCGTCGATGGCTGGTTCCGCAACCTGCAGCTCGTCTCGGCCGCGTTCTACAGCCTGATGCACGGCGCGAACGACGCGCAGAAGACGATGGGAATCATTACGGGCGTGCTGGTGACGGCCGGCTACCTCGCGACGTTCGACGTGCCTTATTGGGTGATCCTCAGCGCGCACGCGGCGATCGGTCTCGGCACGCTCGCCGGCGGCTGGCGAATCATCCACACCATGGGAAGCAAGATCACGAAGCTGCAGCCGGTCAGCGGCTTCGCGGCCGAGACGGGCGCCGCGGTCGCGATCTACACGGCGACCGCGCTCGGCGTCGGCATCAGCACGACGCACACGATCACCGGTGCGATCGTCGGCGTCGGCGCGACGCGCCGGCTCTCGGCCGTGCGCTGGGGCGTCGCCGCGCGCATCGTCTGGGCGTGGGTGATGACGATTCCGGCCGCCGCGACGATCGCGGCACTCAGCTATTGGGCGCTCGCGGCGCTCGGCGCGGAGTGATCGCCTCAGGTAGATGGCAGCACGAAAACCGCGGCGCTAGGGTGCGCCGCTTTTCCGCGCTCGACGCTCGTCGGTGCGCCGCGAACCGGAGAAACCTTGGCGCGTGACGATTTGATCCAAGCGACCGGCACGGTCGAGAAGATTCTCGGCGGCGGGCGCTATCAGATCGGGCTCGACGGCGGGCAGTCGGTGACGGCGCAGCTCTCCGGCCGCATGCGCCGTTTCCGCATTCGCGTGATCCCCGGCGATCGCGTGCAGGTCGGGCTCTCTCCGTACGACCCGTCGCACGGCTTCATCACCTTCCGCCTGCGCGACGGCGAGGGTCCGCAGACCGTCACCGAGTAGCGACGGCGCGTGGACGCGCGGCGCGCGCTGCGCATCGCCGGGATGCGCCTGCGTGCGCTGAACGGTCGCGCGAAGCTCGCGGGGCTGCGCTGGCTGCATCCGGGCTTGCAGGTCGACGAGAGCGCGGCGCCGGGCTTCGGCGTCGCGCGCATCAGCCTGACGCCGGACGCGAAGCTGAGGATCGGCGCGAACGCGGCGACCGAGTACCGACCTGGACTCTTGAGTCTGGTCGTCTACGACGGCGCGGAGATCGAGATCGCGCCGAACGCGTGGCTGCGCACCGAGGCTGCGCCCGTCACGTTGGTCGCGTTCGAGGGCGCGCGGATCGTGGTCGGCCCGGAGGTGATGCTGAACGGCTGCAGCGTCAGCGCGCGGCGCGAGGTCGTGTTCGAGCGGCGCGCGACGATCGGCCCCGGCTCGCGCATCTACGACTTCACGCACGATCTCGACGCGGAGCGCCCAGGCTTCGCCGCGCCCGTCGCGGTCGGCGAGTGCACGTGGGTCGCGTCCGACGTGACCGTGCTGCCCGGCGTCACGATCGGCGCGCACTGCGTGATCGGCGCGCGCTCGGTCGTCACGCGCGACGTCCCGCCGCACACGCTCGCGTTCGGCGCGCCCGCCGCGCCACGCGGCCCGATCGGAGATCGCTCGCGCGCGCGGTAGCGTGCGAGAAACGCAAGGTTTGGGGTCTGACCCCGAACCTTGCAAAGTCGCCCACATCGAGGAGCGAATGCCGCTGCGGATCGCGTACTTCGGGCAGGCGCCGTTCGGGCGCGAGGTGCTCTTGCGCCTGCTCGAGGCGGGCCACGAGATCGCCGGTGTGTACGCGCCGCCGGCGCGCCCCGGCGCGAAGGCGGATCCACTCGCGGAGGAGGCCGAGAAGCGCGGGCTCGCGCTGTTCCGGCACGCGGCAATGCGCAGGAAGGCCGGCGAGCCGATTCCATCGCGCATCGCCGAGCACGCCGCGCTGCGCGCCGACCTGAACGTGCTCGCGTTCGTCACGATGATCCTGCCGCCCGAGATCGTCGACGCGCCGCGCTTCGGCTCGCTCTGCTTCCATCCCTCGCTGCTGCCGAAGTTCCGCGGCGGCAATGCGCTCGCGTGGCAGATCATCGCTGGGGAGCGCGAGGCCGGCGTGACCGTGTTCAAGCCGGACGCTGGCGTCGACACCGGCCCGATCGTGGTACAGAAGGGGCCGGTCCCGATCCTTCCGTATCACACCGCGGCGAGCCTGTACTTCGAATCGCTGTACGCGCTCGGCGTGGAGGCAATGGTCGAGGCGGTGGCGCGGGTCGCGAACGGGACCGCGATCTACACGCCTCAAGACGAGGCGCGCGCGAGCTTCCAGGGCTTGGTCGACGAGGCGGTCGCGCGCATCGACTGGAGCGCGAGCGCCGCCGAGATCGATCGCCTGATCCGCGGCTGCGACCCGAACCCCGGCGCGCACGCGAGACGCGGCGACCAGACGGTGCGCCTGTTCGGCTGCACGCTCGCGGAGGGCTTCGACTTCAGCGCGCCCGCCGGCACCGTGATTGGCCTCGACGCGAAGGGCGCGCGCGTCGCCGCGCGCGGCGGTGTGCTGCACGTCGCGAAGCTGAAGCTGGGCTCCGGCGGGAAGGTGAACGCTGCCGAGGCGGGAATCGCAATCGGGGACGTGCTCGCGTAGCGCCGCCGCCCGATCCAACTTCGCAAGTTCGCAGGGTCAGACCCCATTCCCTCGGGGCCGAGGGTTGCCCCGCGAGGCGGAGCGCCTACTTTCCGCCGCCGTTTCCGGCCCCTCTATGGGTAGGGAGGCGCGCGGCCGACACTCCGGCGCAACCCCCGCTCACTCCACGCACACGCACACGCACAGCACAGCTTTGATCGCAGCGGGGCCCGCTAGGCCGCGCACCGCGCCGAGAGTCGGCAGTCGGGGCGCAAGGTCACGGGCCCATCACTCGGCTCGGCTCCCGCAGCCGCGCCCACGGTTCAGCCCATGGCAATGGAACTCTCGAAGATCCGCAACATCGGCATCAGCGCGCACATCGACAGCGGCAAGACGACGCTGACCGAGCGCATCCTTTTCTACACGCAGCGGATCCACAAGATCCACGAGGTGAAGGGCAAGGATCAGGTCGGCGCGACCATGGACTTCATGGAGCTCGAGCGCGAGCGCGGGATCACGATTCAGTCCGCGGCGACGCATGCCGAATGGGCCGACCATCACGTCAACATCATCGACACGCCCGGTCACGTGGACTTCACGATCGAGGTCGAGCGCAGCCTGCGCGTGCTCGACGGCGCGATTCTCGTGCTGTGCGGCGTCGCCGGCGTTCAGTCGCAGTCGATGACCGTCGACCGCCAGATGCGGCGCTACAAGGTCCCGCGCCTCGCGTTCATCAACAAGCTCGACCGCTCGGGCGCGAACCCGCGCCGTGTGGTCGAAAGCCTGCGCGAGAAGCTGAAGCACAACGCGGTGCTGATCCAGCTGCCGATCGGCCTCGAGAGCGAATTCCGCGGCGTGATCGACCTCGTCAAGATGAAGGCGTTCCGCTTCGAGGGCGACAACGGCGAGCACATCATCGAGGAAGAGATCCCCGCCGAGCTCGCCGACGAGGCGAAGACCGCGCGCGAGGAGATGCTCGATGCGGTCTCGATGTACAGCGACGAGCTGACCGAGGCGATCCTCGAGGAGCGCGTCACCGAGGACCTGATCCACGACGCGATCCGCAAGGGTACGATCTCGCTCGCGCTGACGCCGGTCTTCCTCGGCTCGGCCTACAAGAACAAGGGCGTGCAGCTGCTGCTGAACGCGGTCACGCGCTATCTGCCGTGCCCGACCGACGTCGAGAACATGGGCGTCGACCTCAGTAACAACGAGGCGCCGATCGCGATCGAGGCGGACCCCAACAAGCCGCTCGTCTCGCTCGCGTTCAAGCTCGAGGACGGCCGCTACGGCCAGCTCACCTACGTGCGCGTTTATCAGGGAACGCTCGCGAAGGGCATGACGATCACGAACATGCGTACGCAGAAGCGGCATAAGGTCGGCCGGCTCGTGCGCATGCACGCGAGCGAAATGGAGGACATCGAGGGCTCGGAGTGCGGCGACATCGTCGCGCTGTTCGGCATCGACTGCGCGTCGGGTGACACCTTCACGGACGGCACGGTCGACATCGCGATGAGCGGGATGCACGTGCCGGATCCGGTGATCTCGCTCTCGATCAAGCCGAAGGACAACAAGGCGCAGGCGAACCTCGGCAAGGCACTCGGCCGCTTCGTGCGCGAGGACCCGACCTTCCGCTCCAACGTCGACCAGGAATCGGGCGAGACGATCATCAGCGGCATGGGCGAGCTGCATCTCGACGTGTACGTCGAGCGCATGAAGCGCGAGTACGGCGTCGAGGTGATCACGGGGGCGCCGCAGGTCGCCTATCGCGAGACGATCTCGCAGCGGGCGGACTACAACTACACACACCGCAAGCAGACCGGCGGCTCGGGCCAGTACGGCAAGATCGGCGGCTACGTCGAGCCGATCACCGACGGCTCCGCCGATTTCGAGTTCGTCGACGAGGTGCGCGGAGGCTCGGTTCCGATCGAGTTCATCCCTTCGGTCGAGAAGGGCTTCCGCTCGATGATCCACAAGGGGCGCCTGATCGGCTTCCCGGTGATCGGCCTGCGCGTGGTGCTGAACGACGGCGCCGCGCACTCGGTCGACTCGTCCGACAACGCGTTCCAGGCAGCAGCGCGCGGGGCGTTCCGCACCGTCTACCCGCAGGCGAAGCCGATCGTTCTGGAGCCGATCATGAAGCTCGGCGTCGAGGGCCCGACCGAGTTCCAGGGCGCGATCATCAAGACGATCATGCAGCGCCGCGGCGTCGTGATCGGCACGACCGAGCAGGAGGGCTTCACGCAGATCGATGCGGAGGTCCCGATGGCGGAGATGTTCGGCTACGCGACCGACCTGCGTTCGAACACGCAAGGCAAGGCGGAGTTCACGATGGAGTTCGCGAAGTACGCGCCGGCGCCGAACGACGTGAAGGAGAAGCTGGTCGAGAAGTTCGCCGGTCGGCTGAAGGGCGAGGACGACGAGTAAGCGCACCGGCTCGAAAGCGAGCGGAGTACGATCGCGGCATCCATCCGCTGCGGGGAGACGAGACGATGTATCGCAAGTTCTTGACGGCACGGAGCCCGCTGCGGGTGCTCGAGAAGGGCCTGCACGGCGGGCTCGGCAAGGGCAACGTCGGCCTCGTGCTGGCGGGGCCCGGCGTCGGCAAGAGCTCGTTCCTGGTGGGCGTCGCGCTCGACGACCTCTTGCGCGGAGACCGCGTGCTGCACGTCGTGCTCGACCAGACCGTCGCCCACACGCGCACTTATTACGACACCGTGTTCGCCGAGCTGCGCGCGACGCGCCACCTCGCGGACGGCGCGGTCGTGCAGGGCGAGCTCGAGCAGCTGCGCGCGATCCGCGCGGTCTCGGCCGCCGGCTTCGGCGCCGCGAAGCTGCGCGAGATGGTGCAGCTCGTCGAGGCGACCGGCGGCAAGCCGAGCGCGCTGATCGTCGAGGGCTGGGACGTCGCGCGCGCGAGCGCGGCCGAGCTCGACGCGCTGCGCGCGCTCGCGACCGAGATCCCGGCCGAGATCTGGATCTCCGCGTCCGCGGACAGCGAGAAGATCGCGGCGCTGCCGAAGGAGCTCGCGCACGCGCGCGACAAGTTCGCGGTGATCCTCGCGCTCGAGCCCGAGCGGAACGCGGTGGCGCTGCGCGCGCTGAAGGACCACGAGAACCCGAATCCCGAGGCGCTGCGCGTCGCGCTCGATCCGAAGACGCTGCTGCTGATGCGCTCGTGACCCGCGCGCCGGCGCGCTCGTGATCTTCGGGATGGCGGCCGCGACGCTCTACTTCGTGCTCGCCGCGCTCGGCTTCGCGGTCGCGCTCTCGACCAACGTGCAGGCCCGCCGGCTCGGTCCGTTCGTCGCGCCGTACTTCCTGCTCGCGTGGCTCGTCGGCGAGCTCGCGCCGCACGCGATCGCCGGGCACGTGCTGATGACCGGCGCGTTCGCGCTCGGCGGCGCGCTGCTCTGGCCGCTCGGCGCGCTGGGCGCGCTGCTCACGGGCGGAAGCATCTTGTTGCTGGCGCGTGCGCACTGGCGCGGCGCGCGCGGCGGCGCGGAGGTGCAGCGCGTGCTCGCCGAGCTCGGCCTCTCGCCGCGCGGCGGCATCTCGACGCTTCACGGCTTCCCGCGCGCGTTCGATTTCCGCCACGCGAACGTCGAGCGGATCCGCGATGTCGCTTACGGCCCCGCGCTGCCCGGTGACAAGGGCGGCCGCAACCTGCTCGACGTGGTCCGCCCGCGTGGTGCGAAGGCCGGCGAGCAGCGCCCCGTGCTGCTCCAGATCCACGGCGGCGCGTGGATGATCGGCGACAAGCGCGAGCAGGCGCAGCCGCTGATGGCGCACATGGCCGGCGACTACGGCTGGGTGTGCGTCGCGGTGAACTACCGGCTCTCGCCGCAGGCGACGTTTCCGGATCACGTGGTCGACGTGAAGCGCGCGCTCGCGTGGGTCCGCGAGCACGTCGCCGAATACGGCGGCGACCCGAGCTTCGTGTGCGTGACCGGCGGCTCCGCGGGCGGGCACCTCACAGCGCTCACGGCGCTGTCCGCGAACGATCCGCGCTTTCAGCCGGGCTTCGAGCATGTCGACACGCGCGTCGTCGCCGCAGCGCCGTTCTATGGCGTCTACGACTGCCTCGATCGCAAGCAGCTCCGCGGCTCGCAATCGATGATCCCGCTGCTCGCGAAGCACGTGTTCAAGAAGGCGCCCGCTGCGGATCCCGAGCTGTGGGATGCGATGAGCCCGATCGCGCGTATCACGGCGGATGCTCCGCCGTTCCTCGTGATCCAGGGCACGCACGACACGCTCGTCTTCGTCGAAGAGGCGCGCGAGTTCGTACGCGCGCTGCGCGAGAAATCGCGCGCGCCGGTCGCCTACCTCGAGCTGCACGGCGCCCAGCACGCGTTCGACGTCTTCCACTCCCCGCGCTGCGCCCACGCCGTACAGGCGGTCGCCGCCTTCCTCGAACACATCCGCGCAAAGCGCGCCGCGGCAGCCGCCTGATCGCGATCACTCGCGCGAGCTGTTAGGCGGAAGAGCCCCCGGCAGGCACACCGAAAGTGGCGCGACTGCGCCTCACAGGTTCCGGATCGCAGGCATTACGGATTCGCCGATGCGCGCGAACGAGTGCAGCATCGCCGCGTGGTCGCCGACGATGTGGCGGACCATCACGTACGCGAAGCCGAGCTCTCGGTACGCGCGCAGCTTCTCGACGACGCTTCCCGCGCTGCCAATCAGCAGCTGGTCGACGCCGGTGCCGCGGTAGCCCTCGGCGAGCACGCGGCCGGCGGTCGCCTCCGCCTCGGCGTCGCTCTCGCCGACGTAGATGTCGCGGCGCAGCACGGGCAGCGCAGCGCGGCCGGCTCGCGCAGCAGCCTCGCGATAGACGTCGAGCTGCTGTGCGAGCTCGGCGCGCGTCGCATTTTGGCCGCTGAGCCAAGCGTCGCCGATGCGTCCCGCGCGCGCGGCCGCTGCCGCCACGGTGCCCGCAATCCAGATCGAGACCGGCACGCGCGGCAGCGGGCTGATGCTGACGTTCTCGAGCGTGAAGTGCTTGCCGCGGAACGTGACGCGCTCGCCGGCGAGCAGCGCGCGCACGATCGCGACGAGCTCTTCGAGCCGCGCAGCGCGGCTCGCGATCCGCATCCCGAATGCGTCGAACGCCTGCGCGCGCCCGCCATTTGCGAACGTGACGACCAGCGGCGCGTTCGCGAACGCAGCCAGCGTGCCGATCTGCTCGGCGAGCACGATCGGGTGATAGAACGGGGCCAATAACACCAGCCCCAGCGGCATCTCGCCGGTGACGGCCATCAGCCGCGCGAGCGTCGGGATCGGCGCGAACGAGTTCGCGTAGGCGGCGGGCACCGCGTGGTTGTCGCCGAACAGCAGGCCGTCGAGCCCGGCGGCGCGAGCGGCTGCCGCGACCTCGAGCACGTTGCGCGCTTGCTCGCCGCTGTCGGTCGCGCCGAGCGGCCGTTCGATGAAGCTGCCCGGCGGCGCCGCTGCCAGCATCTGCTTGAACAGCGTGTGCGTATGCGCGCCGGTCGGATAGAGGAAGCGCAGCGAAGTGCCGAGCTTCATCGCGCCTTCTGGGCCTCGATCTCTTCCTCCACTTCGCGCAGCCGATCCTTTCCGAAGAACAGCTCGCTACCGACGAAGAAGCTCGGCGAGCCGAACACGCCGCGCGCGACCGCAGCCTCGGTGTTCGCGAGCAGCTCCTGCTTCACGTCGGGATCCGCGGCGCGCGCGATCAGCGCGTCCGCGGGAAGCGCCGATTCGAGCAGCGCGGCGCGGATCACCGCAGGCTCGTCCAGCTTCTTCGGATCCGCCCACATGTGCCGGTAGACCTCGTCGACGTAGCGCGCGAAGCAGCCGAGACGCTGCGCGGCGACGGCGCCGCGCATGATCTGCAGCGTGTTCACCGGGAAGAACGGGTTCCTCGCGAAGCGCGTGATCGCGTGCTTCGCGAGGAACCGCTGCGTCTCGAGCGCTGCGTACTCGCCCTTGTTCCTGATCCCGCGCAGCGAGACCGCCGGCGAGACGTTGCCCGTCGCCTTGAATACGCCGCCCAACAACACGGGCAGGTAGTCGAAGCGCACCCCGCTGCGCCGTTCGATCGCCGGAATCACGAGGTGTGCGAGGTACGCGTTCGGCGAGCCGAAATCGAAGTGGAACTCGACGGGCGGAGTCATCGCTACCAGGTCTCCCGATGCGGCCGCAGGTCGAGCTCGAACGTCCACGCATCGCGCGGCTGGTGATGGAGCATCCAGTAGGCCTCGCCGATCGACGCGGGGCTCATCAGCGAATCGGGCGGCAGCGCTCCCGGATCACGGTCCGCGGCCTGGATCCGCTCGCGCACGAATGCAGTGTCGACGCCGGCGTCGATCACGAGATGTGCGACGTGGATGTGCTCCGGCCCGAGCTCGCGCGCCATGCTCTGCGCGAGCGCGCGCAGCCCGAACTTCGCCGATGCGAACGCGGCGTAGCCCTTGCCGCCGCGCAGGCTCGCGGTCGCGCCGGTGAAGAAGATCGAGCCGCGCCGCCGCGGCAGCATCACGCGGGCGGCTTCGCGGCCGGTCAGGAAGCCGCCGAGGCACGCCATCTCCCACACCTTGCGGAACACGCGGCTGGTGGTGTCGGTGATCGGGAACTGCACGTTCGCGCCGACGTTGAACACGACCAGCTCGAGCGGCCCGAGCTCCTTCTCGATCGTCGCGAACACCTGCTCGACGTTCGTCTCCTCGCGCGCGTCGAGCGCGAAGCCGCGCGCGCGGCCGCCGCGAGCCGTGATCTCGGCGACGAGCGGCTCCAGCTTCTCCGCGTGCCGACGGCCGACCGCGACCGTGAAGCCGCCGGCGGCGAAGCGCTTCGCGATCGCGGCGCCGATGAAATCGCCCGCGCCGACGACGAGCGCGATCGGAGCTCGCTCAGGGATTTCGGCCATCGAGCTTCTCCAGGTAGGGCCCGAGATCCGGGGTGAAGGCTGGATGCGCGCAGAGCTGCGCGAAGTGGGCGAGGGCGCGTGGATGAGCCTCGCGCAGCGAATCGTCGTAGAGCGGCCGGAGCGACGCCGCTTCCAGCACGCGCCGCGACGCGCGCTCGGCCGAGAACAGCGCGAGCTCGGCGGCGAACACGATGTCGGCGAGCGTCAACGCGTCGCCGACGAGGAACGAGCGCGCGGGCGCGAGCGCCTGCTCGATGCCCGTCAGATACGCATCGCGCGCCGCGCGCGCGCGCTCGTGCGTCGGCGGCTTCACGCTGCCGGAGGCGAGCTTCAGCAGATAGACCTGCGCGTCGCGCGCGAACACGAGGCTCGCGTCGAGGAACGCGTCGACGCGCGACGCGGTGTACGGATCGTCGCCGTACAGGCGCGTGCGTTCGGGCGCGAGCCGTACGACGGCGCGCGCGATCGCATTCGACTCGAACACGCCGACCTTTCCATCGGGGCTGAATGCGGCGGGCACGGCGCCGAACGGCTGCGCGGCGAGGAACGCGTCGGTCTTGTGCAGCGTGCCCGAGAAGCCGGTGCGCGCGCCGCGCGCGGTCTCTCCGGCGCCCTCGCCGTCGCCGAGCGGGTGCGCGTCGAAGTCCCACAGCCAGCGCGCGAGCTCGCGCGGCGGCGCGCCGCGAATCTCCAGCGTGACGCCGCACAGCCGAGCGGCGATCGTCGCCTTCGCGAGCCGCGGGTTCGGCAGATACGAGAAGATGCGCAGCGCCGGCGCGTTCATCAGAGCCCTTCTTTGAACGGGCGCAGGTCGACCTCGTGCGTCCACGCCGAGCGGTGCTGGCGATGGATCTGCCAATACGTCTCCCGGCGGCAGAGCGCGGCGCCGAGCCCGCGCTCGGCGCCGACGACCAGCGCGGTCGGGGGCGTCACAGCGCTTCGACGCGCGCCGGCGTGTGCTTGTGCCACGGCGTGCCGGCGACCCAGTCGCGGTCTTCGCTGCGCGTCAGCTCGTTCGGCGCGACGCCGGTCGCGACGCGCTCGCCCGCGGCATTCGGGAAATCGAGGCCGAGCCCGTTCGGCAGCGCGATGTGTCCGGGCTGCATGCGATCGGACAGCTCGACGGAGACCTCCGCGCTGCCGCGGCGCGTCGTCAGCCGAACGCGCGCGCCGTCCGCAACCCCCGCGAGCTTGGCGTCGTCCGGATGCATGCGCAGCGCGCCCGAGCGGTCCTTCTTCCGCCATTCGGGGTTGCGCATGATCGTGTTCGCGGTGAACGAGCGGCGCTCGCCCGCGGAGAGCACGAGCGGGAACTCGGCGCTGCGCTGCTCCGGCTCGCGCGCGAGCGCGCCGAGCTCGTCGAACAGCTCGGGAATCGCGAGCTGGATGCGGCGGTTCGGCGCTCGCACGCGCGCGAAGCTCTCGTCCCAGTCGTCGACCGAGAACACCACCGCGCTCTTGCTCGCGAGCAGCGCGTCGAACAGCGCGTCGGCGGCCTCCGGCGGCGAGCCGCTGAAGCCGGCGCGCGCCATCGACTTCGCGTTCTTCGGCGCGGCGATCTGGCAGAGCGCCCAGACGCCGGCAGCCTCGGCGAGCCCGTGCGGCAGGAGATCGCCGATCGCGCGGTAGAGCAGCACCGGCGCGATCGCGACCAGGCGCGCGTCCGCGGCGACGAGCTCGAAGAACTTCGCGCGGAACGCGCTGCGTCCCTCGCGCCACGCCTCGCGCAGCGCGGCGACCGCGTGCTGCGGCAGCGCGCCGAGCGCCTCTGCGAGGCGCGCGTGCAGCTCGGCCTCCGAGAACAGGCCCGGCAGCGGCTCCATCAGCGCCTTGCGCACGTGGAAGTAGTTGTTGGGGAACTCGAAGTTGAAGAAGGTCGCCTCGGCCTCTCGAACTGGCTCGCGACCGGGAGCACGTAGTGTGCGAGCCGCGCCGTTTCCGTGAACGCGACGTCGATCACGACCACGAGCTCGAGCGCCGCCAGCGCGTCGCGCATGCGCGCGCTGTCCGCGAGCGAGTGCGCCGGATTTCCGCTCTCGACCAGCATCGCGCGGAAGCGCTTCGGGTGGTCGGTGAGGATCTCCTCGGGAATCACGTTGCACGGCGTCAGCCCGCCGATCACGCGCGAGCCCGTGACGGGCGTTCGGCGCGCCGCGCCGCTCCCGCCCTCGTCGCCCGACGCGAGCGGCACGAAGGCCGTCGGCAGGTAGGCCGCGCCCTTCTTCCCGAAGTTTCCCGTGAGCAGCACGACCAGCTTGTGCAGGTACGAGACCAGCGTCGAGTGCCGATTCATCTGCACGCCGAGGTCTTCGAACGTCGCGAGGCTCGCCGCGCTCGCGATGCGCCGCGCGGCCTCGCGCACGAGCTCTTCTGGAACGCCGCTGCGCTTGCAGTAATCAGCGACCGAGAGCTGCTCGAAGTGCGGCAGCACGCGCTCGAGACCCTCGGCGTGCGCCGCGATCCAGTCGCGTGCGAGCAAGCTCTCCTGCACCAGCACGGCGACCAACGCGGCGAGCAGGAACGCGTCCATGCCGGGCTTCACCTGCAGGTGGATGTCGGCGATCTCGGCGGTCTCGCTGCGGCGCGGGTCGATCACGATCAGAGAGCGCTTCGGATCGTTCGCGATCTCGCGCAGCGTGATGCGCGCGCGCGGGATGCTGTGGGAGAACCACGGGTTCTTGCCGATGAACAGCGCGACCTCGCAGTGCTCGAAATCCGCGCGCGGGTAGCTGCCGAGCATCTTCGCCGCGACCCAGAACTCGCCGGTCTTCTCCTGGGCGAGCGCGCTCGAGCGGTGCAGCGAGCCGAGCAGCGCGCGCGTCGAGCGGCCGTATGCGCCGGGCAAGTGATTGCCCTGGCCGCCGCCGCCATAATAGAAAATGGATTCACCACCGTGCTCGTCGCGAATCGCGGCGAAGCGCGCGGCGACCTCGCGGATCGCGGTGTCCCAGTCGATCTCTTCGAAGCTGCCGTCCGCGCGCCGGCGCAGCGGCTTCGTCAGCCGATGCGGGCCGTTCTGATAGAAGTCGAGGCGTGAGGGCTTCTCGCACGCATAGCCTTGCGAAGCGGGATGCGCGTCGTCGCCGCGCACCTTGACGAGGCGGCGCCCGTCCGCGCCGCCGAGCTGCACCTCGATCCCGCAGTTGCACTCGCACAGGATGCAGGCAGTCGACTTCCACTCGGACATCGTCTCTCCCGAAGCAGGCGCGCGTTCCCGAGCTTGTAGTCAAAATGGTTGCCATATGCAACCGAAATGCGTACGGTGCACCGAGGCGCCCCCGAGAGGATCCCCAGTGACGCGCGTGATCGAGTTTCATTTCGACTTCGTCAGCCCGTACTCCTATCTCGCGAGCACGCAGCTGCCGGCGTTCGCGCGGCAGCACGCAGCGGAGATCGTCTACAAGCCGTTCCGCTTGCTCGAGCTGATGAAGCTCGTGGGAAACCGTCCGACGACGATCGAGTGTCGGAACAAGCTGCGCTACGCGCGGGCCGACCTCGGCCGCTGGGCGAAGCGCTATGGAGTCGGCGTCTGCCAGAACCCCCATCTGCGCGAGGTCGACACCGCGCAGCTGCTGCGCGGCGCGCTGATCGCGGCCGACGACGGGCAGGCGACGCCGTACGTCTCGGCACTGTTCGGCGAGCTCTGGAACGGCGAGCGAGATCTCGGGCAAACCAGCGAAGTCATCGCGGTGCTGAACCGCGCCGGCCTGGATGGTGTGAAGCTTCTCGAGCGCGGTGCCAGCGCGGGCGTCGTCGCGAGACTCGACGAGGCGACCCAGGCTGCGGCCGAGCGCGGACTGTTCGGCTCGCCGAGCTTCATCGTCGGCGGCGAGCTCTTCTTCGGGAATGATCGGCTCGATTTCGTCGCCGCCGCGCTCGCGGCGCAGCCGGCCTGAAGGAGATCGTGATGTCCGATCGAGTTTGTCTCGTCAGCGGCGTCGGGCCCGGCACCGGCAGCGCGCTCGTGCGCCGCTTCGCGGCGGGCGGTTATCAGGTCGCGATGCTCGCGCGGAGCGAGGGCCGCCTGCGCGAGCTCGCCGCGGGGCTGCCCGGCGCGACTGCGTTCCCGTGCGATGTCGCGGACGGCGCGCAGCTTGCCGCAACGCTCTCGCGCATCGCGCGTGAGCTCGGTCCCGTGAACGTCCTCATTCACAACGCGGTCGGCGGCGCGTTCGGCGATTTCCAGCAGATCGAGCCCGCGGTACTCGAGCGCAACTTCCAGACCAACGTGATGGCGCTGCTCCAGCTCGCGCGCGGCGTCGCGCCGGCGATGATCGAGGCGGGCGAGGGCGCGATCCTCGCGACCGGGAACACCTCCGCGTACCGCGGCAAGGCGAGCTTTGCCGGCTTCGCGCCGACGAAGGCGGCGCAGCGCGTGCTGGCGGAGTCGCTCGCGCGCAGCCTCGGGCCGAGAGGCATCCACGTCGCGTATCTCGCGATCGACGCGGTGATCGACGTCCCCTGGACGCGCCAGGCGTTCAAAGACAAGCCCGACGAATTCTTCGCGAAGCCGAGCGCGATCGCGGACGTCGCGTGGAGCGTCGTCCAGCAAGATCGCTCGACCTGGGCGTTCGACGTCGTCGTGAGGCCGTTCGGCGAGCCGTGGTAGGCGACGGCGCCTCTTCGTAAACCCAACAATCGCTAGGTTCGCGCGCGATGAGACGTAAGCGCTTCGACCAGATGAACTGCGGGATCGCTCAGGCGCTCGAAGCGCTCGGCGATTGGTGGACGCTCTTGATCGTGCGCGACGCGTTCTTCGGCGCTCGCCGCTTCGGCGATTTCCAGCGCAGCCTCGGCATCGCGAAGAACATCCTCTCGGCGCGGCTCCAGCATCTCGTCGAGCACGGCGTCTTCGAGCGCGTCGACGTCGGCAGCGAGGGCGAGCGCTTCGAGTACCGCCTCACCGAGAAGGGCGACGCGCTGCTGACGGTGCTGACCGCGCTGCGCGAGTGGTCGGACGAATGGGTGTTCGGCCGCGGCAACGAGCCCGTCATCGTGCGCGACCGCAAGAGCGGCCGGCGCATCGCGAAGCTGCGCATCGCGGACGCCGACGGCGCGCTGCTCACGCGGCGCGAGCTCCGCACCGAGCCCGGCCCCGGCGCCTCGCCCGCGACGATCCGCCTGCTGCGGCGCCGCCCGCGCGAGGGGCGAGACGCGCGCTAGGGCAGCGCAGCGACCCCAGGCAACACAGAAAAGTGACGCGACCGCGCCTCGCTGGCGCGCGTCACCTCTTCACCCCGAACACGCGGCGGCGCCACGAGCAGGAGGCGCTACCGCTTCTGGAATTCGCTCAGCCGATCTCGATACTTCGCGCGCACGGCGTTCGCTTCGACGCGCGTGAAACCGAGCTCTTCGGCGATCGCGACGATCTCGGCCGACTCGGCGGGAGAGATGGTTCCGTCGGCGGCGGCCACCGCGAACAAACACTCGAGCAGCTGCGCCCGCTGCACGCGCGTCGCGAGATTCTTGAACTCGCGCGTCACCACGTAGTTCTCGGTGCCGCCGAGCAGGCGGACCTGTGAGCGCGCGATCTCGACTACGAGATCCGCCTCGTCGGGCGCGAGGTTCGCGAGCTCCGCGACGATCCGGCGCATCTCGCCGGCCTCGGCCTCCGCGAGCGTCAGATCCGCGCTCGCGCCGCGCGCGAGCACGTACGCGAACGCGGCGAGATAGCGCGCGAGCTGCGGGTCGAGGCGCTCGAGCCGAGCCGAGATCGCGCGCACCGAGTGCGTGTCGCCCGTCGCGCGCGCGGGCGCGGCGTCCGCCCCGATTCCCATCCAACGCAAGAACGACACGCGCTCTCCCATCCGCGGCGCGCCAGGCTAGGCGACTCATCAGGCGCGGGCTAGCAAAGGCCGCGCGGCGGTACGGGTGCGAGGGCCCGCCTCGTTGCGAGGGTGGGAGCTACTGTGCGCCGATGCTTCCCCGCGATGCGAACGCGCTGTTGCTGCTCCACAACCCCCGCTGCTCGAGGAGCCGCGCGGCCAAAGAGCTGCTCGACGCGCGCGGCGCCGCGTACGAAGAGCGCCGCTACCTCGAGGCGCCGCTTTCGGGCGCGGAGCTCGCGGATCTCGCGCAGCGATTAGGGCGGCCGCTGCGCGAGCTGGTGCGGAGCAAAGAGCCCGCGTACGGCGAGCTCGGCCTCGGACCGAAGGCTTCCGACGCCGCGCTGCTCGCCGCGCTCGCGAGCCACCCCGCGCTGCTCGAGCGCCCGCTGCTGGTGCGCGGCCCGCGCGCGGTGATCGGGCGCCCGCCCGAGGCGATCCTGGAGCTGCTCGCATGAGCGAGGCGCGCGCGGCGTTCGCGATGCCCGCAGAGGACGCCGCGCTGCTGGCCGAGCTGCGCGCAGGCGACGGCGCGGCCTACGAGCGCTGGGTGCGCGCCAGCGCCCCGCGCGTGCTCAGCGTCGTTCGGCGGCTGCTGCGCAACGAGCAGGATGCGCAGGAGGTGGCGCAAGAGGCGTTCCTGTCTGCGTTCCGCGGACTCGCGAGCTTCGACGGCAGCGCGCGGCTCTCGACCTGGCTGCACCGCATCGCGGTGAACGCCGCGCTGATGCGGCTGCGCACGAGGCGCCGCCATCCGGAGGAGCCGATCGAGGATCTGCTGCCGCGCTTCCAGGCCGACGGGAACCACGAGCACGCGCCATCCGCGTGGGCCGCCCAGAGCGAGCGCGCCGTCGCGAGCGCCGAGGTCCGCAAGGCCGTCCGGGCGGCGATCGACGAGCTGCCGGACATGTATCGCGACGTTCTGCTGCTCCGCGACATCGAGGAGCTGACGACGGAGGAGGCCGCCAGCGCGCTCGGAATCACGATCGCCGCTTTGAAGACGCGCCTGCATCGCGCGCGTCTCATGCTGCGTGAGCGCCTCGACGACCTGATGAACGAGCTCGAAGGAGCGCCCGAATGAACTGCCGCGAGCTGACCGAGTTCTTGATGGCCTATCTCGACGGCGAGCTGCCGGACGACACGCGCAGCTCGTTCGAATTCCACCTGCACGGCTGCCAGTCCTGCGTGAACTATCTCGAGAGCTACCGCGCCACGCTGAAGCTCGGCCGCGCCGCCTGCGCGGACGACGGCTCGCTGCCGAGCGACGTCCCCGAGGCGCTCGTGCAAGCGATCCTGGCCGCGTGCAAGAAGGAAGCGCGCAGCTGATCGAGACCCCGCACGCGGCTGATGCGTTCGCGAAGCGCGCACCCGGGCGGCGCGCCCCGAACGCGCGCCGATCCGCGCTCTTCCTCCCCAATCGGTGATGTGCGGCCCGCACGAACCGCCGGCGCGCGCCGCTCAAATCGCCCGCTTCAGCCGCACGATCACCCCGAGCGCGCGCTTCGCGAAGGGTGTTAGGCGCGTCCGCGTGAACGCACCTGCCACCGCCTTCAACGCGTCGCCCTGCGTCGGGTACGGATAGATCACGCGCGTGAACGCCCCGAGCCCTACGCCCTGCGTGATCGCGAGCGTGTACT
>Ga0187894_10000967_pt1 | contig 38041 bp, 39 predicted proteins | sample GBC1701081metaG_FD_136650 | JGI IMG/M metagenome (GOLD analysis project Ga0187894, IMG submission 136650) | White microbial mat communities from a lava cave in the Kipuka Kanohina Cave System on the Island of Hawaii, USA - GBC170108-1 metaG ... | reverse complement strand
CGCGTCGACGATCTCCTGATCGCTCGCCGTGCGGTTGCGTTGGATTTCCTGCACCAGCACCAAACGCTCTTCGCTCTCAACTTCCAACGAAAACGCCGCGCTGCATCCTGGCCGCAACGCCGCGTGGCTGAGCTCGGCAGTTTGCTCAATGTCCTGCGGATAGTGATTCAGTCCGCGAATGATGATCAGGTCTTTCAGCCGTCCGGTGACGTAGAGCTCACCATCATGCAAGAAGCCCAGGTCACCGGTACGCAAGAATGTCTCTTGGCCATTGCCTGCGAGCTGTGCCTGAAAAGTGTGGGCGGTCGCGTCTGGTTGGTTCCAATATCCAACGGCGACACTCGGTCCCGCGACCCAGATTTCACCGACCTCACCCGTCGAACACTCGACCGCAGTCTCCGGATTGACCACGGTCAGGCGCTGTCCGCCGAACGAAACGCCGCAGCTAGCTAATGTCTTTGCTTGCGTCTTCGCTTCCGAGCCATTGCCGGCCGCGCACAGCACGCGATTTTTAATCAGCTCGGGAGCACTGAAGGATTCGACTTTCGGAAGACCACGAGCCGCTTTTCCGGAAACAAACAACGTCGCTTCCGCCAATCCGTAGCAAGGATGGAAAGCTTCCGCCTTGAATCCACAAGGCGCAAACGCTTTGGCGAATCGCTTCATCGTTTCCGGACGAATTGGCTCCGCGCCGTTGAAAGCCACTTTCCAACTACTCAGATCCAATTGTGCTCGTTGCTCTTCACTCACTTTGCGCACGCAAAGGTCGTAGGCGAAGTTTGGCCCGCCACTGGTGGTCGCTTTTGCCACCGAGACCGCCTGAAGCCAACGGAAAGGACTTTGCAGAAACGCCGCGGGCGACATCAGCACGCAACGCGCGCCAACGTACAGCGTTTGCAACACGTTACCGATCAATCCCATGTCGTGATACAGCGGCAGCCAGCCGACGATGATCGACGATTCCGTCTGGTCAAACGCCTGCTGAATCAACTGCTCGTTGTGCATGAGATTGCCGTGGCTGACGATCACGCCTTTGGGTTGGCTCGTCGATCCGGAGGTGTATTGCAGAAACGCCGCCATCTCTCCGGTCAACAAGGGCCTAGGCCATTCATCCTGCGTGTTTTCTGGAAGATCGTCTGTGGTCAGCCATCTCAGCGAGCTGAGGTTCGGAAACTGCTTGCAGAGCGGTTCGATTCGTTGCTGGATGAACGAAACACTCAGCGCGAGCGAGGCTTGCGAATCAGCCACGATCGCCTGCAAACGGTGCAACGTGCGATTCATCCGCGGCGGATAGGCGGGCACGGCAATCGCACCCGCGTACAGACACCCGAAAAATGCAGCAACGTATTCGAGATCTGAAGGATAGAGCAGCAGCACCGTCTTGCCGGCGGCACTCATCGCAGTTAGCTGTTGGCCGACAAGTTGTGCTTTGCGATGAAGTTGGTGCCAGCTCAGACTGATTCTGTCCGTGCCATTATCTGAGAGAAACGTGTAGGCGACCCGCTCTGCTTGAAAACGCGCGCGCCATTCGAGCAGGTCCACGAGCGTGGAAAACTGTGCACTTACGCCGAATCCGTAACCCGGACTTCCTACTGCCAAGCTACACATGTAGGGATTTGCACGTGATGTTGAGGTGGGAGTTTGCGAGTTTCTGCGGGCTACCGCCCTTTAAGCCAAGTGAGTGGCCCTGATGTTACTTAAGTTCTGCCCAGTCGAGAGGGGTGCCAGTATTCCATGAGAGAGATTGGCTGTCAACCTGCTTTGCACAAAAAGTGTGGCGATGAAGAACAAGTTCTTCGCGCAACGGTGCTAAGAAAGTCTATTGGAAACGCGTAGCGCATTGCACTTTTGGGTCTTTGCGCGAAAAATACCCTGCTCTCTCAGCGGTCCCTCGATTCGATTTGAGGTCTGGTAATCGATTGACGAATCATTGTATGCTGAGCGTCCCCGCTCAAATTGGAAACGTTATCGATGCCTCAGCCTCAAAGGAAAGGAAACAACATGCGAAGACTCTTGGTGCTCTTCTTCGTCGTTCTGTTCGTCTCGGTGGTCCACGTTCAGGCACAATCGAAATCAGACGCCGATCTGATTAAGCAGGCAGCACTTGACTACATCGAAGGTTGGTATGAAGGCGATGCCGTGCGCATGGAGCGCGCGCTGCATCCCGACCTCGCGAAACGAATCGTGCGCGTCGATCAGCGAGGGCGCTACAGTTTGGGACAGATGAGTGCGATGGGACTCGTGCAGGCGACGCGCGAGGAGGGCGGCAAGGACATCCCCAAAGAGAAGCAGCAGAAAGACGTTACAGTGCTCGATATTTTCGGCAATGCGGCGAGCGCAAAGATTATCGCCTCCGGCTGGGTCGACTACCTGCATCTCGCCAAATGGAGGGGTCGTTGGGTAATCGTCAACGTTTTGTGGGAGAACAAGCCCGCGCAGCAGTAAGCCCATCCACAAAGAGGCACAAGAAGCACAAAGAATTTTGCGAACACATTTGTGCCTTTGTGCTTTTTCGCGGCTATAAACCGGACTTCAGCGAGCGCAGCCTGAGTGAATTTGCGATCACTGAAACGGAACTGAAGCTCATCGCTGCGGCCGCGATCATCGGGCTCAAGAGCAGTCCGAAAAACGGGTACAACACACCCGCAGCGATGGGCACGCCGATCGTGTTGTAAACGAAGGCGAAGAACAGGTTCTGTTTGATGTTTTTCATCGTCGCGCGACTCAAGCTAATGGCGCGCACGATACCTCGTAAGTCTCCCTTAACCAATGTAACGTCAGCGCTTTGCATGGCGACGTCGGTGCCGGTGCCCATCGCGATTCCGACGTCTGCCTGGGCCAGAGCGGGTGCGTCGTTGATGCCGTCTCCGGCCATCGCGACCTTGCGGCTTTCGCTCTGAAAACGTTTTACGATTTCGGCTTTCTGGTGCGGCAACACTTCGGCAACGACCTCGTCGATGTTGAGTTTCCGGGCCACGGCTTCGGCGGTGGTGCGACTATCGCCGGTGAGCATAGCAATCCTGATGTTTTGCCGGTGCAACTGCTCGATCGCTGCCGGCGTACTTTCCTTGATCGGATCAGCCACGCCCAGGATTCCTGCCGGTTTACTATCAACGACCACAAACATCACCGTTTGGCCCTCGGCGCGATAGTTTTCAGCCTGAATTGAGAGCTCACCTACGTTGATATTCAAATCATCGAGCAAAGCGCGATTGCCAAGCGCAACCGATCTGCCATCGACCTTTCCTTTCACACCTTTGCCGGTCAATGATTCAAATGCGTCAACGTTTGTTAATTGAACGCCACGCTCCGTAGCACCCGAAACAATCGCCGCAGCCAATGGATGCTCGCTGCCGCGCTCGAGACTGGCTGCGAGTCGAAGCAACTCCTTCTCGTCAAAACCCGAGCCCGGAGCTACCGTTACGAGTTTGGGCTTGCCTTCAGTCAACGTACCCGTCTTATCGACGACAAGCGTGTTGACCTCGCGAAGCACTTCGATCGCTTCCGCATTCTTAAAAAGTATTCCGGCTTGCGCGCCTTTGCCCGTGGCCACCATGATCGACATCGGCGTCGCCAGACCGAGCGCACACGGACAAGCGATGATCAAAACAGCCACCGCATTGATGATCGCGTACGCCATTCGTGGCTCCGGGCCAATCATGGCCCAAACGAAAAATGTGACGATCGCGACGATAATTACCGCTGGCACAAAGTAACCCGAGACGACATCGGCCAGCCGCTGGATTGGTGCGCGGCTCCGCTGCGCTTCAGCAACCATCTGCACGATCTGTGCTAACAGTGTTTCGCTGCCGACTCGTTCCGCCTGCATTACGAGCATGCCGTTGCCGTTGATCGTTCCGCCGATCACGCGATCACTCTTTTGTTTCTCGACCGGAATCGGTTCACCCGTCACCATCGACTCATCGATTGAGCTCGTCCCTTCGAGGACGACACCATCCACCGGAACCTTCTCGCCCGGACGGACGCGCAGCCGGTCGCCTTTCATCACCTGGTCCAGCACGACGTCCTCCTCGGAGCCGTCTGGCCGAATGCGACGTGCGGTCTTCGGCGCTAGACCAAGCAATGATCGAATTGCCGTGCCGGTTGAGCTACGAGCTTTCAACTCGAGCACCTGGCCCAACAGGACCAGCGTCGTAATTACTGATGCGGCCTCGAAGTAGACCGGAACGTTACCGGCGTGATCGCGAAATCCATGCGGAAAGATTTGCGGCAATAACGTCGCGATCACGCTGTAGACGTAAGCGACACTGACGCCCAAACCGATCAACGTGAACATGTTGAGACTGCGGTTCACGATCGAATACCAGGCGCGCACGAAGAACGGCCAACCGCCCCAAAGCACCACCGGTGTCGCGAGTATGAGAGAAACCCACGTTGACAGCCGCGGTCCGAAAAGTGTTCTCGCGGGATCGCCGGGAATAAGATCGCTCATGCCGATAATGAACACCGGCAATGACAGAAGCACCGAAACCCAGAAGCGCCGCCTCATGTCATTGAGTTCGGCATTGTCCTCTTCGAGCGTGACGGTGCGCGGCTCAAGGGCCATGCCGCAAATCGGGCAAAAACCCGGTGCATCACGAACGACTTCGGGGTGCATCGGGCAGGTGTATTCGATCTTCTCGCCCTTCGCAGGCGCGGAAGCCGGCATCTCCTGGTGGTGAGCGTGTGCATCTCCGGACCGCGAAGAAGCGAGTGCGCGAGCCGGGTCCTCGCTGAACTTTTTCAGACAGTGCTGACTACAGAAGTAGTAAGTCTGTCCGTTGTACTCAAAAGATCCCGCCGCGGATAGTGGGTTCACCGTCATGCCGCAGATCGGATCTGTAGCTGGCTGAACTGTTGGTAACGATCTTGACATCAATGCTCCTCGTGCGTGCTTCCGTGCATGCTGTGCATACTACTCCTGTCCATCTTGCCCGGGCGTATACGGAAGAACAATTTCCAACTAACGGGATTGTTTCCGTAAAGTTGGTCGAGAATTGCCGGCTTGGAGTAGAACGTCACATCGCTTCCCACGCCGAACGAGATCTTGTCCGTATTCCAAAGGTCGCGGAGCCCGCCGAAGGTGTAGGCCCCGATGCGGAATGACGGGTGATGTTCTGAGATCCCGAGCAGCGCGCGATCTGAGTCCCGAAGCAGTTCATCGCGGTCCACCAGCTCCAGCCGTGTATAGAGAAAGTTTCTGTCCAGAAAATTGACCGTTGATTCGGCAGTGTAACCATTGAGATTGCGAATCTCACCGGGCGCGCTGACGTGATTACGTCCCCAAATAAACGCTGCGGCCCAGTTACCCCGATCGAATGGCCGGTTGTATTGCAATGAAGCCGTGGTTCGGCGAATGTCAGCGTCCGGTTCTGAAGCCTCAGGGCTGCGCAGAAAACCGTGGCTGATCTGCATGGCCCAATTTCTGTTTGGCATGAACCAAAGACGAACCGATCGCGAGTTCCACTTGTGCGCGTCAAAATCGTAACGATTCTCGTCCGGCTCGCGGCCATTGAAGATTGAACCTTCAAACTTGAACCATCGGTACGTAAACCCGGTCGTAAAAACTCCGAAGGCGATGTGCGTTGAATCCTGTAAGTGGTGTGCTAGTGTGGCGGAAGGATTCTCTGAGGCTGACATCCGATGCGGAAATGCAACCGGACCTAAGGCCGGCTCGCCGGGATAACCGAAGTAGGTGTACCACGTTCCCCGCTCGCCAAGCGCCAGCGTGTACTGGGCTGACAGTTCCATGAACAGATCGTGCGGGTGCTGTCGATCGATGATCGGCTCGCCTTTATAGGTCTCGCCGGTCTGGAACAGTAGCGGCGAGCCGCCCGGCGGAAACGTGAATGGCTCAGCACTGAACATGCCTCGCAGTTGCAACGTTCCCTTGCCGATCTTGCGATAAGCCATCGGCATAAACCAATTCGCGGACTCGGCCTTTGTCACGCCCCGAGGACCACCCTGCCGGTTAACTCCGGCTGTCAGATTATAGTGAAACATCAACAGCCAATCGCCGGCCATCTTGTGATGCATGTACATCGGCGACGATGCGGGTTGCCACGAAGTGCCCGACCCCATCGCGCCCATCGAGATCATGTTCGTGTCGCTGGAACCGACACGAATTCCGATGTCCTCTCCTTCCATTAAGAGGAGTGGCCCCATCTCCATCCGGTGGGTTCCTTCTGTTTCGTTCATTGCCGGTGTGGGCGAAGGAGAAGGCGAACTCGCCGGCGCAGGAGTTGCACCAGGTTTCGGCATTTCATGCCCTTGATGTTGGGCCAATGCCACAGAAGCTGTTGTAAAGATTAGAAGCCCGGCCTGGATCAGCCGCTGAAACTGGATCTTGATATCTAACTGCATTCTTCCCCCCAGAGTAGTTTGACAAGAAAATCGCGCAGAGCTATTCCTGCGCGATCAGTCGGACAGGCTTCAGGGGGCTAAATGCGGAAGTTTCTATTCAGGATGTAGCGGGGACTAGTGCTACCGGGTGGGCCAAGATCGTGAACCTGGAAGAGACGATTCGAGGATGAAACGTTGATTGCGACGACGTACGAATCAGCCGGAACGATGCTTTGCGAGGTGTTGTTCGGCACTACCGCACTTGACGATGAATTCGCCTGCCACGGGGAATGCGTTATGCAGTGCGAACATTGCTCGGTTTGTTCCGTGATGGCGGAAGTTGTTTCGTGGTTGACGCTATGGTGAGGGTCCCTACCCGCACCCTTGTCAGAGCAATGACTGGTGCTGCGGGCTTTCTGCGGGCACAATCCGCAAGCCATCGCGCTGCCAAACGCAGCAACGACCAGCAGGCCAGTTAATAGCGGCCACACTGCACGATACACCTGAATACGTCGAAGCATCGATCCTACGTTAATAGCGAACTGTCGCAACTATAACACGCAGTCGAAACTTCTCCGAATCCGCCCCCAGGAGGGTAGTGTCCTGATCTGAACGCCGAAGGCGTTTACCAATTTCAGCCCAGGGTGGCGGTTCCGCCAACCCTGGGACTAAACGGTTATTTTGGTACCAATGCTGAAAGTATTGGCAGTGGCGCCTTCCTCGCGAACGCTTTCAGCGTAGTCATCCTTCTCGCCCTGTGCCCCAGGGTTGTACCAACCCTGGGCTCAAACTTAGAAAACGCCTTCGGCGTTCAGATTAGGACACTACTCCCAGGAGGAGTTCTTGTCTACCACTTGCGAAAGAAAGTTAGGCGCTGTTTACGAAGGAACGACCTCTTCACCGAATTGCTTCCCGAGCGATCTAAGGTAGACATCAATGGTGCCGGTGTTTCCAAAGATGTAGCGCGACATGAAACGAAAGAGCGCGTTTGACACTTCACCATCTTCGCGAATCGTTACGCGTGTGCCACCGTTTTCCGCGGCAAAGGTGTAGGTCCACTGGCCCGAATAGCCGAGATCTGTATCGCGAATGCGCGTTACCATCCGCTGGCCGGGAACGTCTTCGACCAGTTCGTAATTCACCGTGCCGTCACCTCCCTCCTCGCGGAAGTACACTCGCCCATCCTGCCGTGTTTCAACCTCGACTCGTTGCACATCCGAACGCCATTTCGGCGCGGAACCAAAATCTCTTACCACGCGATAGACATCCGTGGGAGACTGACGCAAAACGATCGAACGAGAAGCGACGTGCTCCGGCGGCAGTCTTGACCCCACAAACGCAGCGATTCCGACAAGCAACGCCAACCCCGCGATAATGCCAACGACAATAAAGATCAGAAGTCTCATCGCTCTTCTCTCCGTTTGATTCGCCGCGCCGCCCGCGCCAAGAATTATCTATTGCGGGCCAATCGCGTAGATCGAGGTGTCCGGATGATACAGGCGCCAGTCGAACCAGTAGTCTTCGAGGACAAAGATCTTTTTCAATTGACGTCCGGCGAGCGGGCCGTTGGCGCCTTTACCTTCGAAGTTCCAGATGCTGCTGGTTTCGGCATCGATCAGTTGAAACGGCCCTCGATCGCTATTGGCCGGCCCAATTGTTTTGCGGAAAAACTCGAGCTTTCGCCCGTCAATAGTCCGTTCGAAAGCGCGCACGGAACGATTGTCTTCACCCAACATCACAACGATCGGAACTGAACCAATAACATCTATGATCGGACTCTGCTTCTGCAAGGCCGACAGCGGATAAGCCACCGATTTGCCATCTACCGTGATGCCAACAACTAAAGTTCGCGGCGCAAGACGCTTATCGACGTCGGTGCCTTGAACCACGCGCATTCGTGCGACCTGCAGCTCCCAATCCGCTTCGTACCGGTTGCCCAAAGCGGCGATTCTTTCGTCAGGCTTCAGTACGCGGCCATCCACCCGTTCCCGTTTCCAGATCGAGAACGATAGTTCATCGTGAAAAACCGCTTTGAGCTGCCGTCCCTTCAATGGACCATGAATCGCCACGCCGGTGACTTGCTGCCACCAGCTTCCAGTTTCATCATCGCGCATGATGAAGTTCTGGTTGTTAATGCCTGCGAGGCTAAAGTGCAGCACGCGCCCATCAACTGTCGATTCCCACACCAGACCAGTGTGACAGAGCGTTCAATACGTGGCCACGATCGGCGTGCCGCCAACCGTGTCCCCCAACACGTGATGATAGGCCATGAGCGTGATCGGATACGCGACTGACTCTTCACCAAGCGTCACCGCCATCACGCGCTCGTCGTCTTTAACAAACGTCGCCTCCGCCAACCTCACATACGCCGGATTCGGCAGCGGATTGAACATCCACTCGAAGTGATTCTGCCGCGCAAGCCACGTCGCCCCGAACACCGGCAGTAAGAGAATCACGAGAATCACGCGGCTCCACCAACGACCACCAAGCCACAGACGAATCGTTAGTGTCAGGATTACCAGTGAAGCGAGGATTGTCAGCAGTGGTGACCAACGGCGCATCACATATGAAACTGACACGATGCGCGGCGTCTGCGCTTTGAACGGCGCGATCAGATACATCGGCGTCAGCACAACAACGACGACCGCAATCACGAGTACAAAAAGCATGAGCCAGACCAGCTTCCTTCGACGATTGGCCCATCCGGATAGTTGAGTCAAAAAGTTAGCCATCAATTATCTCCAGTTCGCCGCTTGAGCTTTCGCACCATCGCCACAGCCCACAAAATTCCGACACCGAGGAACGGCAGTAAATACACCAAAAGGTCCCAACGCCCGTAGCCCGGCGGAGTGGCCTCTACGGTCGCGATCGTTTCGGCGTTTCCCTGCGCACTCTCGAGGCGCACACGCACACGCCAAAGTTCCTCCGCGTCGAAGTGAACCTGCGCCCGATACTGCACCTGCCCTTGCACGTTCTCGCGCTCACCGCTGTAAAAAGCTTCCGGCAACCGGCCATTGACGGGTTGCACGCCGACCTGGACATGCAGATCAGCCGGAAGCTGGGCCGCGGGTTGTGGACTGACGATTACAAAGAACAGCGCTTCGCCGACATCAGGATCCGTCCAGACAGAAACAACGTAAGGATCAACCTTCTGATCGACAAACAGCGGGAAAGGCGGGCCTTCGTGAGCATTGATAGTTCTCACAAATAAAAAAATGAGAAATAGCGGCAGCGCGTATCTAAACCCGGATGAACTCATTTTTTCTCAACCGCTGCCGAGCACAAGGCCACGCATTTCCATCGGCTGCGACATCACCCACAACGCCGCGCCCGCTATGAGCAGCGAAAGCGCAGCCCAGGGAATAAACACCCGCAGGGGCTGGACCAGCTGATCAGTCGCCGCTAATAGATAACTTATTAATAACGATCCGAGTAGACCAAGAACAATAAACCCAACCTCAAAAACTTGCACCACATTTGTTGGTAATCCAACCAGCGTCCACTGCGGCTGACCGAGAATCGCTCCGCCAAGCTCGGCCAGCGCAGCCTGCGTCACGGGAATAAAGGTGAAGAGTCCGGTCAGAAAGTGAAAGCTGTAGTGGGCCAACCAAATGCCAAAACCGATCGGCACCAACGAATACGAGTAGCGCACGGCGAGAGCAGCCAGCGATCTTTTGCTACGACCCCAAGCTCTCGTAATCCACGCGGCAACGCCGATCAGCAGCAGCGGTTCGACGATCAGAAACAATCCAAACACGATCGCCAGCACCGGAGCTTCCGTCGTAACGTCAAGCCGCCGCGCCAGCCATTGTTCCAAAGCGTAAACCGGACTAACCATCGCGAACGCGTTCAGCAACGCACCGAAGGTAAAGACCATCGTGAGCGCCGTGAGGTCCTTGCGCCTCGATAAGAAACCAAGGCCGGAACGCATCGTGTCGTTCACCAACTCTGTCGCGGGAACGCGGCTGACGATCCCGACGTTGTCATGCGGACACGCCTGGATGCAGTCGAGACAGAACGTGCAATCGATGTTGCCGACCTTGCGTGGTTGAAATAAAGCCAGCTCACAGCCGCGTTGAATCGCCACCAAAGGCGCCGCCGGTTCGCGCACGCCGCGAATGCAGTCCTTTGTCGTACAGCGAGTGCAAACATCGTGATCGCGAACGGCGACTTCCAGCGGCGAGACAGTGGAAGCGACGAAATTGAACTGCCCGATCGGACAAACGAACTTACAAAACGTTGCGTGTTTGAAAATCGAATCGATTACGAGCGCGCCGGCGAAGTAGGTAACGATCAGCCACGCAGTCCACCACGGAGAAGCCCACAGATCGAACCACTCGTAGACAAAGAGCATGACGACAAACAGACTCGTAGAGAGCCACTTGTTACGCAAGTAGCGCGGCCAGTTTCGCGCCGGCCGGAAAAACTTACGCGCGAAGTTGCGCACCAGCATGAACGGACACGCGAGACAAAAGAAGTTTCCCGCCAGCAACAGAACAAGAATTAGAGCACCGCGAAAGTGTACCCAGGTCAACGTCGTCGCGAGATTGCGCGGCGCCAACTGCGGACCAAAGAGCCCGTGCAGAATCATCGCGGCGCTGATGATGAACAACGGAACCTGAAGCAACGTGCGCGCGTGGCGTTGTTTGAGCAAGGTGCCAAGCAACGGCAGGCGCAAAAGATCCAGACCGGGCGGCGTCTTGTTTGTAGGATCTACCTGGGACACTGAAATGACCGGTTCAGGCTGGCGCGACTTCCTTGATTTCAAACTGCTGATCCATCTCACGGCCGTCCGGCAAGGTCAGATGGACCAGAACGAGCCAATCACCGGCCATCGAGAGGTTCATGTTAGTTCGATAGCGTCCGGGTCCGATTTCTTTTGCTTCGGCCAATACGGGCGCCATGCCGGCGTGCGACATGTTTCCTTCCAACTTGATGCGCGCTCCGGCTATTGGTTCGTTTGAACCGTCCAGCAGCTTGATCGTGATCGTCACGTCGCCGGCACGAGCGGGCAGCGGAGAAACTTCGTATGAAACAGTGAGGTTCGGTGTCGACGCGCGTTCGTGACGGCAACCTTGCACCAACGCCAGCCCGACACAAACAGCAATTACTAAATTCCGTTTCCGGAGCACAACTCAGGCCGCAACCGCGGAAACTGGCTCATGCCGGAGCGAGCAGCTACACGCAGCAGTTTCTTCCCCCTTGGGTGGGAACATGTGGTAGTACATCGCGATCAGCATCGGCATAAACACCACGGCGTTATAAAAGAGATGTATCTCCACGCGAGATTGCGGAAATAACATTTGCAGAAAACTGACCGGAACCGGCGACCCAAGCCAGTAGTGATGCGTCAGCGCCTGCCACTGCAAAACGGCGTGCTCGATGTGGTGCCAAAACTGAATCACCAGCGCGACGGTCCACCACGTTCGCGAAGTTCCGGTGAAGCCCTTTCTCAAGGTCCAGATGCCGACCAGCATCACGATCGCATAGCCATAATGCAGAACTTCGGAACTCACGAGCCACGGGAAGAACAAGCCGAGGAAGCCTCCGGCAGCGGGTCGAGGCCATCCCAGAACATAAATCTGATAGGCCTGCGTGAGGTGTTCGGCCCAATGGGCCAAGACGATGAACGTAAACACGTAAAGTACGCGTCGATGCCAAACGCTATTCAGCTTATCGTAAAAACTGAAGTCGGCCACGGCGCCCATCGGCGAGGGGTGTGCGGCTGCTGACATTTCAACCTTCCTTTGAAACTGTTTCTGACGAGACGGTTAAACGGCGGTGCAAGTCTAGCGCAAACTTAATCGACTGACCACCATTTTAGAGTGTCATTTTACGACAGGGCGCGGCGAAGCTGCTCGTGGTCCTTTTCCAGCACGCGGGCTGAGCGCGATAGAGAGAGGAGGTACAGGACCAAAAATGCCAGCGCCAGTCCGGCAGGTTTCCAGCTTGTTCCTCCGTCTTCGCTGGCGAACAGATAAACCGTTACCATCTTGACAGTCGTTGACTTACCGCTGCCGTTCGGTCCGAGAAATCCGAAAATAAGCCTTTAGGAACTTACAGATTTAATCGTGGACGGCAACGAAGTTGCCGAATTTTCTGGTCAGTCCGTTTGTTTGAATCATCACCTGTTCGCGCTCTGTGTTTCGACGCCTAATGCGGTCGCGACCGCGGCGATCGACCGCTGAACATCCGCCCTCGAGGTTCGCCAGTTACAGACGCTGATACGCATGGCCCGCTTTCCGCGCCATGTGGTGCCGCCGAAAAATGCCTCGCCCGAAGCCACGATTGCGGCAATGATTTCGTCGGTACGCCGGTCATGGTCCTGTTCACTGGCAATCGGTGACGAATCGAGAAAGCGAACGAGGCCCTGGTTTATGACCGGCTCCCATAAGACTTCAGCACCTGGCAACTCGCCCATTCCCATCATCAGGTCGTGTGCGTGCCGGCAACAGCGCTCGATCAGATCCGCGACGCCGTCACGACCGAGTTGTCGTAACGCCGCGTAAGTCGGAAAACCGCGAGCGCGTCTCGACCATTCGGGATTCCAATCCATTTCGTCTCGAGCTACGTCATCGTGAGTGAGGTAGGCCGCACGATGGGACATCGAAGCTCGGTGTGCTTCCGCGTCCGCAACAAAGGCGTAACCGGAGTCAAAAGGAACGTTGAGCCATTTATGACCGTCAGTGGCCCATGAGTCCGCGGCGGCCACTCCTTTCACGAGGTGTCGCAAGCGAGGACTCGCGGCGGCCCACAGTCCAAACGCGCCATCGACGTGCACCCAGGCGCCGTAGCGTTTCGCGAGCGGAATCAAACTCTCAAAATCGTCGAAAGCTCCGATATTAATGTCGCCCGCTTGCAACAGAACGATCGTTGGCGACGAAGGTTCGGCCTCGAGTGCTTCCTGCAGGGATGCCGGTTCGAGTCGATCTTGAGAGTCTGAACGAAGATGGACCACTTGTTCTAATCCCAGACCAAGTAACCGAACCGTTCGCTCGAAAGAACCATGTCGCTGTTTGCTGGTTAGAATTCGAATTGGTGGTGCGCCGTAGAGTCCTCGTTTCTCGACGTCCCAACCGTGTTGCGCCAGTACGCCGTGACGTGCTGCGGCGAGACAGGTCGCGTGGGCCATCTGGCAGCCCGTGACCAGGGCGAAGCTAGCGTGCGCCGGAAGCTCCAGAATATCTTTCAACCAAAGTCCGGCTACTTCTTCGACAACGGCAGCAGCAGGCGAAGTGGCGTAAAGCGCACCGTTCTGATCCCATGTCGCTGCAAGCCAGTCAGCGGCAAGGGCGGCCGGCACCGACCCCCCGATGACCCAACCGAAGAAACGGCCGCCGGCGGAGCCGAGCAAGCCTCCTTCAACGTCCCTGATGAGCTCCGTTACGACCTGTTCCGGCGGAAGGCCGTCACTGGGGAGCAACTTAACCAGTTGTCGTCTTAGCGTTTGAACGTCGACGGTTGCTCCGGCCGGAGCCCGATCGAGATTTTCGAGGAATGAAACAGCATGTTGCTGAGTCAATGAAAGCAGTTGTCCGACTGACGAATTATCGTTTTGCATGAAGTGACTCTTTCTGAACTTAGCAAAAACAACTTCAGAGCAGGCACAGAAAACATAGAGGTTACGACCCAGTGCCGCTTTAACTCTTGATGCTTAACGCCGACAGTTCTAATATGTTGCAACAGACTGACTGGCCGGCCAATCTCATCGCCCCGCCTGATTGCCCTTCCCCTGACCAGTAATTTCAATCTACAGGGGTGTCGTGTGAGCGCCACAAAGAAGTTCATTGTAGCCGCATCATTGCTGAGCTTGCTTTTTATAATCTCAACGTCGGCGAACGCGAATACCCGCACGCAAAAGCAGCACTCATTAACGCGTGCTGAACTGAAGCAGGCGGAAGCGCGGCTGGCAGAGATGGGTTATCGGCCGGGGCGAGTGGACGGCGTGATCGATGGCTATACGCGAAGGGCGCTGATCTCCTTTCAGAAGTTCGAAGGTCGTAAGGTAACCGGCGCGCTCAGCCGTAAGGAGTTTGACGCGATCATGAGCGCGGCGGCGCCGCAGGCGAGAGACTCCGGTTATCGTCACGTGGAAGTGGATCTCGATCGCCAGGTATTATTGTTGACAGACGACGACGGCGCTATTGCGAGAATTCTTCCGGTCTCAACCGGCAGCAACAAACGCTACAACGAAAAAGGAATGCGTGGCCTCGCTTACACTCCAACCGGCCGTTTCAGAATCTACGCGAAGATCTCCGGCTGGAGGAAGTCGCCGCTCGGTTTGCTCTACTACCCCAACTACTTCAGCGACGGCCTCGCGATTCACGGAAATCCTTCCGTGCCCAATTCGCCGCAGAGTCATGGTTGTATTCGCATTCCGATGTGGGCGGCGGTTGAGATTAGCAAAGCGTTGCCGGTGGGAACTATTCTGCTGATTTACGACAGCCGTTCGTTCGTCTCGGCGAAAGACTGGGCCGAAGCAGATTTCAGCGCTTCAGGTAAGCCACGACACTGAGCAAATCTGCTGGAGCCTTTGCCTGTGAACGGAGTTTAATAGCCTGGAAAAATCATGAGTATCGACGTGCGTGGAGTTTGCGTTCTGCTGCAAGTCTTCGACATGCCTACGTCTGTCCGCTGCTACCGTGATCTGCTGGGTTTTGAGGTGGTCCAAACATCGCCGCGTGAGGGCGATCAGTTTGACTGGGGCTTTTTGCGGCTTGGCGATGCGAATGTGATGCTGAATACCGCTTACGAGCAGGAGTATCGTCCAGTGCGACCGGACGCATCTCGCGTTGCAGGACATCAGGACACCTGTCTTTACTTTCGTTGTCCCGACGTCGATGCGGCTTACCGTCATTTGCCGGCCCAGCGGATCGACGTTAAGGAACCGAAGGTTGCTCCTTACGGTATGAAGCAGTTGCCCTCGGTCAGATTGCGCAAAATGACGTGACTAAACAGAAGGTACAGTTACACCTCAACCGAGGTACACTTCTTCAGGCATTAAGCACCCTCTCCGTTGATCAAAGAATACCAATCGGCTTTGAACTCGCACTTGGTCACAAACATGAGTATCACCTCAACGTGGATGCTGACGACATCACACTTGAGGAGCTACTGGACAAAATCGTTCAGCAGGAACCGGGTTATAGATGGGAGTTGAAAGACGGCGTAATCAACTTCATCCCGACGAAGTCGAGAGATGATTTCGTTGAGAGACTTCTGAATACTCGTATTCAGCGATTTGATCCACCCAAGGTTTTGGGGCCATCGCAGATTAGGGACGCAATTGTCGAGCTCCCCGAGGTGCTAGGACTACTAAAAGCAAACGCCATCACGGCCTCTCACTATGGATACTTTTACCGTTACCCCAGCCTTTACACAAACGCCAGTGTTGATCTGCGGAGTTCACAAACTGATGTGCGTGGAATACTGAATAAGGTCGTAAGGGAAAGCGAACATAAGATGTGGATAGTTTCTCGTAGCGGTGAGGGTCTCGGCTCCCTCGACATCGGATTCTAGCTGTCATCCGCCTGCTCCAGTTCTGTGGTAACGCGGCGGAGTGAAGTTCGGTGAGACCTGACGCAAAGCGTGAGACTTCACCCACCAGCCAACGTCGAAAGTGGTGGGATGTGCAGGCCGAAGACTTCCGGGTTTTCGCCGATGATTGCGGCGGCGAAGAAACTCGGAACGTAACCCGCTGTTTCTTTTCGAAACGATTCATCAAGTGTTTCGCGGTTGGCAAGCAACGTCCAGAAATTTCTGGCGTAGTTCTCAGCGCCTCGCACTTGCCGCAGACTATCGCGCACCCATCCCGCCCCGCGGTTGTAGCTGAGCAGGACCAACGTCACGCTCTGCGCATCTTCACCCAGCTCGGCCATATGATCGGCGATGTAGTGGGCCGCAGCCGGCGTCATCTTTTCCGCGTCGCACATCTCTTGCCGAGAAACACCATAAATCCGCGCTGTCGACGGCAGGAATTGATATAGACCCTTTGCACCGAAATTACCCGCAGAACAGGGCCGGTATCCCGATTCAATTACCGGTAAATAAATACCGATGATCACGGGAACTTTGCGGGCCGCGAATGAACGCGCAATCAACGGAATATAGGGTGGCGCGCGTTCATAAACTGCGGTTATGCTGCCAGAGTCTTCAACTGCCGGTCCGCTCATTCTGGAAGCGTAACGATCCACGTACGTCTTGATAGTGCGCACTGCACTCTCATCAAGCTTCACTGGCCGGTCGCCCATCATGCTCGAGATACGTTGCTCTTGCTCAGCAATGAAATCCAAACGTTCGCGCTCACTCATTTGCGAATAGAGTTTCACTGGCCGCGTTGATAATGCTTTCGTGGTGTCCGACTGGTTTAGTCTTGTCGATCGTCTGTAAAGAAGAACTCCCGCAATTGCAATCACCAGTAACAGGACCACGGCAAACAGCGAGACGAAGCGCGGGGATAAACGTGTGGTTAACCTCCAGGCTCCGGGCTGTTTTTCAGTCGCCGGTTCAGCTCTGCCGTCGAGTTGTTCTCGAACAGTTTTCAAATCGGCCAAGAGCTCACTGACCGTGCGATAACGACCGGAGATCTCTTTGCACAAACACTTGTCGACCATCGACTGCAACAGCGGCGCGGATCGAGCATGGTTGTTTGCGGCTTCAGACAACCGAGCCGGTTCGCGATCGAGAATCGCCACCATCGCGTCCATACGCGTGGCGCCCGTAAACGGCAGTCGGCTGGCCAGCATTTCATAGAGCACGACGCCGAGACTCCAGATGTCGGTGCGCTCATCAACTGGAAGACCACGCGCTTGTTCCGGCGACATGTAGTTGACCGTTCCCAAAACAAGGCCCGCCTCAGTGTGTGTGCGGTAGCCCGCGGTGTCGTGCACGTCGTCCGGCGTTTCCGATAGCTTCGCGGGCTCCAACAGTTTGGCGATGCCGAAGTCGAGGATCTTGAGCAGGCCGTCGCGGCGACGCATGATGTTTTCAGGTTTGATGTCGCGATGCACGATGCCCGCTGCGTGTGCTACGGCCAGTGCCGACGCCACCTGCTCGACACAGTCGAGGATCTCTGCGAGAGGCAGTTCCTGCTCTCTCATCAACTCGCCGATAGTCTTTCCGTCAATAAACTCCGTGGCGATGAAATAAGCGCCATCGCTTTCGCCAACTTCGTAAATCGTGAGTATGTTCGGATGATTTAAAGCTGAAGCCGCACGCGCTTCGCTCTGGAAACGGCGCAACCGCGCATCGTCCGAAGCGAAGTAGACGGGCAGTAATTTCAGAGCGACCAGTCGACTAAGCCTCGTGTCGTTGGCCAGATAGACTTCACCCATTCCGCCGGCGCCGAGGCGCTCGTTAATCCGGTATGGACCAATCTCACGCCCGACGCTGCCGTGAGCGTCATCACCGAGCAAAACATACGCATCCCGTGCGATCGCCGGTTGCTCGATGAAATCACCAGCCTCCTCATAAGCGGCGATCAGAGTTGTGGCCTCTGTTTTCAGCTCTTCGTCACCGGCGCAGACGTCTGCGATAAACGAAGCGCGCTCGAGCGGCGGACGGTCCAGCGCGTCCTGCAAAACCGTTTCAACTTCTTGCCATCTCTCCGCCCTCATTCCGTCTCCTTTAGACGTCGATAGAGCCACGCTTTCGCTGCCCGCCAGTCACGTCGCACTGTCATCAGCGAAATGTTCAATGCCTCCGCTGTTTCTTCGAGACTGAGACCGCCGAAGTAACGGAGTTCGACGACGCGGCTCTTGCGCTGATCGAGTTTTGCAAGTTCATCAAGAGCTTCTTCCAGAGCGATCAGCTCAGCCGCCCGCTCCATCGACATCGCCGCAGCCTCTTCGATCGAAACCTGTCGTGCTTCGCCGCCGTGTTTCGCATAACGGCGCCGCCGGGCGTGGTCGATCAGAATGTGACGCATCACGCGCGCGGTCACGGCAAAGAAGTGCGCGCGGTTTTGCCAAACCACGTGCTGATCGACTAGACGAAGATACGCCTCATTCACAAGAGCGCTCGTTTGCAGGGTGTGACCATTGCGTTCGCGCTGGACATACCGGTGCGCGATCCGTCGCAATTGGTCGTAGACCAGGGGCATCAAGCGATCGAACGCAGCCTGATCTCCCTCACGCCATTCGACGAGCAAGCCGGTCAGGTTATCCGCGGTCAGCGTCTTCATTGCGCGTCGAATTCTAGCATCAATAGGGTCGAAAGTTTTTTGTTCCGGTATGAACACTTTCGTCTTCTTTTCTCGCTTGCGGTCGATCAGGATGAACACTTTTCTCCGCTTTGCTCGCTTAACCAAGTGGGAGGAGATATTAACAATGAGAACTCAACGAATCGTTATGTCATTGGCCGGCATGCTCTTTTTTTGTATCACGGCTTTGCACGTTAGCGGCCAGACCGTTTCACCAGGGAAACAGTATGTAGACATGTCTCGGGCTGAGCGGCTTGTGTTTGTTGGAGAACAAGCGCGGCGCATCGCTCGAGAGATGTCGGGAAGCGAATACGAATTCACTGCGGATTTTGAGAAAGACATTCAGAGGGCAGTGACACAATACGCCGAGCGCCTCGGCAAGAGCGCTAACGAACGCGGCGGCCGAAGCGACTTGCGTTTGGTGTTGGAGCGCGGCCAGGCTCACGCGCCGACGCTGATCGCCGCATTCAGAGCGCGTAACGTCGCACCGCTCTTTGGTCTCTACCTGCCGTTTATTGAATCCGAATACCAGAACCTCGACTCGGCGAGTCCGATGGGAGCACTCGGCATGTTTCAGTTTCTTCCTTCGACTGGTGAGCATTACGGTCTTTCCGTGGAGGAGCTACTGGACGTCGGCAAATCCGCTGACGCCGCCGCGCGTTACATCGGCAACAGCATGCAAGCGTTCGCCAACGATCCGATGAAAGAAGCGCTGGCGCTGTTAGCCTACAATCGCGGTGTTGAAAAAACCGCTCGCGAGCTGAAAGTTCTGCTCAACGAACAGAACAAGCGATGCAGCATCTGCGCGTTGACCGCCGACCGCAGCAAACTCGACGAGACATTTAGACACGAGAGCGTCTTTTACGTGCCGCGCTTCTTTGCAGCGGCGATTATCGGCGAGAACCCACAGGCATTTGGCGTTCGGATGCAACCGCTTTCGTCTTACTAAACCTGGTTAACCGCAAAGAGGCACAAGAAGCACAAGAGCTTAAGAAAGGTTTGTGCCTCTTGTGCTTCTTTGTGGCTTCAGATGCTATAGTTCTTCTCGAGCAAATGAAAAGTTATCGTAAGGAACTGTGGTTCAACGTGCCGGCGCGGCGTGCGTTTATCAACATCACGCCGCAAGTTGAGGAATGTTTGCGCGAGAGTGGAATCCGCGAGGGTTTGGCCCTGGTGAATGCGATGCACATAACCGCCTCAGTCTTCATCAACGACGACGAAAGCGGACTGCATCAGGATTACGAAACCTGGCTCGAGCAACTCGCCCCACACGAACCCATCAGCCAATATCACCACAACAAGACCGGCGAAGATAACGCCGACGCACACATCAAACGCCAAGTCATGGGCCGCGAAGTCGTCGTTGCCATCACCGGCGGCCGGTTAGATTTCGGCCCTTGGGAGCAGATCTTCTATGGCGAGTTCGACGGCGGCCGCCGAAAGCGCGTGCTGGTGAAGATTATTGGTGAGTAAAACTCGACAACTTGTGCCAATGGCGTCTGTCGCCGACGTGGAGCGCTCGATTGCGTTCTACGCGCAGCTCGGATTTGAGGTCGGAAATACGTTCGCGGAGGAGGGGGCGACGAAGCCGGCGTGGGCGTGGCTCTATTCAGACAGGGCCCAATTGATGTTGGCGGCGGCTGACGAACCGGTCGTTGCTGATCAACAGAAGGTGCTCTTCTATTTATACACAGACGACGTGCCGGCGGCGCGCGCGTCACTCATCGAGGCAGGTCTCAGTCCCGGCGAGATCACGACGCCTTTCTACGCACCGCGCGGTGAATTTCAGTTAGTAGACCCGGATGGATACGTACTGATGATTACGCACACCTGACGCGTGCCACAAAAGGGCGCAAGAAGCACAAAGGATTTTGCGCAACGCCCGGAACGCAACCGCGATTTTGCTTTTTTGAAAAGACACAACCAGGCAATCACGACTCGACGAGCAAATCTTCGCCCTCGACTTTCACGAGACGGGAACGTACCGGTTGTTGTGCTGGACCACGAAGAACAGCACCGGAGGTTATATCGAACTCGCTGCCGTGGCAGGGACACGTCACAGTCGTGCCATCGAGCTTGCCCTTCGCAAGCGAGCACCCTCTATGGGTACAGGTGTCATCGAAGGCATACAAATGTCCGAGTGTACTGGCGATGCTTACGTTGGTTCCCGCGACATCGAAAACGCGCATCCCGTCGTTGACAACATCCTTTGCGTCACCTACTCGTACCAACATGACTTCACCTCGTTGCGCAAGTCGCGCCTAAAGCGGTTTCAAACTAAGCGATCACAGAATTTCGATAATACATTCTACGTCCTCGTCCGTGTTTTCGCTCTCTGCTAGAATCCGCAACAGCAAATCCCGCAACCTTCCGGCAGCACAGGAGTACGGACCAACAAGATGCGCAGTACAACAGGTTCAAAATCAGGCGGACTGTTACTGATGATTCTTGCTGTTTTGCTCTTCGGCTACGCAAGCGCAGTTGCAGCCTTTCAAAAAACGTCCAGCGACGATCCACTGGCGAAACTCGCCCGCGCCGTCACGATCTATCGTGATACCTACGGCGTGCCTCATGTTTTCGGCCGTACAGACGCAAGTACCGTCTTCGGCTTTGCTTATGCGCAGGCGGAAGACAACTTCTGGCGCGTCGAGGAAAACTTCATCCTCGCACTCGGCCGCGCTTCAGAGTTGTATGGCGAAAGAACTCTCGACGAGGATCGACTCAATCGCGCACTCGAAATCCCGCGGTTAGCACGTGAAGAATACGCACGTCTCGACCCGAAGATGCGTTCGCTGTGCGACGCCTTCGCCGCCGGCTTCAACTACTATCTCTCGCGCCATCCTGAAGTTCGCCCGCGACTGCTTACGAAGATCGAACCGTGGTACACACTCGCTTTCATTCGTTACAACTATTTTCAGAACGGTTTCGCCCGCGATCGCAGTCTACGACGAATCGCCTTGCAAACCGCCGCGATCGAAAACGATCTCAAAGAACACACCGGTTCGAATGGCTGGGTCATTGGTCCGTCGCGGAGTGCGACCGGTCACGCGATGCTTTTCATCAACCCTCACCTGCCCTTCTTTGGTCCCGGCCAGGTTTATGAAGGCCACGTTCACAGCGATGAGGGTTGGAACTTCACCGGTTACACGCGCTTTGGCTTTCCGCTGCCTTACGTCGGGCATAACGAGAATGGCGGCTGGGTGAGCACTGACAATGCCGCGGACCTGGCGGATGTTTACATGGAAACATTCGACGATCCGGCGCGCCCTCTCGCTTACAAATACGGCAATGGTTATCGCCTGGCCACTGAACGCGTCGAAGAAGTACAAGTCAAGACGGCGAACGGTATCGAGACGCGCAAGTTCACGATGCGCAAAACGCATCACGGCCCGATCCTCGCTTCACGCGACGGCAAGATGCTTTCACTACGCATGGCGAGGTTTGAATCCGATGGATGGCTGCGCGAGTGGTACGACATGACTCGCGCCACATCGCTTGCGGCGCTCAAGCGGGCGATGACGCCGCTAAACATGCTCTTCGGCAACGTGATGTATGCCGACCGCCAGGGCAACACGTGGTATCTCTACAACGGCGCGGTGCCCAAACGCGATCCGCGTTTCGACTGGACCAAGCCGGTGGATGGCAGCGATCCGGCTACCGAGTGGCAGGGCTATCACACGATCGACGAGTTGCCGCAACTCACGAACCCGAAAACCGGTTGGATGCAAAATTGCAACACCACTCCTTTCCTGCTGACGAGCGAAGGCAATCCTGATCCAAAACAGTTTCCGAAGTACATGGTTCAGGAGGGTGACAATCCGCGTGGCGCGATCTCGCGGGAGATCTTGGCGAGTAAACCGAAATTCACCTTCGAAGAATGGACGCGGATTGCATTTGACACGCGAGTGATGAATGCCGGCAAGCGCTTACCCGGGCTGATAACGGTTCTCAAACAACATCTCGATTCGGAATCAAGCTCAGGTGATAAGCAGCCGCTGCGGGAAGTCCATGACGAACTCGTTCGCTGGAATCAGCGCAGTGCGAACGACTCAGTGGCTATGACCGTCTTTAGTCTCTGGCACGATCGTGTTTCGCGAAATGAAAAAGAAGACCCGATTGCCGCGCTTGCCGAGGTTCTCAACACACTGCAACGCGATTTCGGCACGTGGAAAGTCGCGTGGGGTGAACTCTCCCGGCTCCAACGTATCGACGAAAGCAAAAGCGAAGACTTTCAGGACTCGCGACCGAGCATTGCTGTCAGCGGTGTGAATGGCAACGATGGCGCTGTCTTCACGTTGTACGCGGCGCCGATCGACGGACAGAAACGCCGTTACGGCGTTGCCGGTGGAACCTACATCAGCGTGGTCGAGTTTGCGCCAAAGGTTCGCGCACTTTCGGTCCATACCTTCGGCGCCAGCGGCAATCCCAGGAGTAAACACTTCATGGACCAGTCGGCACTCTATGTTCGTGGAGAGTTCAAGCCAGCATGGATCACACTCGAAGAGATCCGCGCGAACCTTGAAGCCTCCTATCATCCGGGCGAAGAACGGTAACCACAGATTCTGGTCATTCGGACGAGCAGACTCAACAGTCCACCCGTAATAGCCACAAAGAAGCACAAAAGGCACAAATGTGTTCGCAAAATCCTTTGTGCCTCTTGTGCCTCTTTGTGGCGCTAAGCGAAGCCAACGCGCAGAATGGACGGTTAAAGTATCATCAGATGCCAAATAATATGAAAACTACCGATCTTCAATCCGTCATCTTTGACTTTGATTACACTTTGGCCGATTCGTCTCCGGGCGTCATCGAGTGCATTAACTTCGCGCTCCGTGAAATGGGACTCGATCACGTCTCGGATGAAGCTGCCTGCCGGACCATCGGCTTGTCGCTCGCCGAGACCTTTCTCGCGCTCGGCGAACACCACGAGCCGCAGCGATGCGATGAGTTTCATCAACTGTTTGTAGAGCGGGCCGAAGAGGTGATGGTTCAGGGCACTGTACTCTACGAATCCGTGCCCGCTACGGTTGAAGCGCTTCGTGAACGCGGCCTGAGGTTGGGCATTGTTTCGACGAAGTATCGCCGCCGCATCAACGAGGTTTTGAAACGCGAGGCGCTACTGCATGGCTTTCAGGTCGTCATCGGTGGTGATGACGTCGAACAGCATAAGCCACATCCGCAAGGATTGTTCGAGGCGATTGAACGGCTCGAGTGTTCGCCGTCGTCCGTGCTCTATGTTGGCGACAGTGTGGTCGATGCTGAACTGGCGAAACGAGCCGGAGTGCCTTTGGTCATTGTGCTCTCCGGCGTCACGCCAAGGGACCACTTTGACAATTACGATCCGGTGGCAATGTTAGAAAACATCAGCCACCTGCCGCAGCTTCTTTCCTAGACCATGATGTTTATTCGCTTAGCTCTGATCGTCGTTGCGCTCTTGTCGTTTGACACCTTACTGTTTGCGCAAAGTCCCGCGCCAACGCCGAAGATCAACCCCAACGACTACATTCCACCGCGCCCTCCAGGCCGCACGATGACAGTCGCCTCCTCTCACCAACTTTCCGGGGCGATCCAGCAGGCACAGGACGATCCCAGCACCACGTCGGTCCGAGTGCTCGCAGGCGGATCGATCAAGCGGCCCGTGATTATCAAGAAGTACACGACGTTCGACAGTTCAACTTATTCGTGTGACGTGACGCCCGAGAACTCACTCTTCCCTAGCATATCGATCACTGACTACGGCTGCTTTCTCGTTGCTGACGGGGTTTACGTTGGCGGCACTTATCGCCCGCCGCAAACCGTGCTCGACTACTTCAAATCCGGCGACGGTCGTAATCCAAACGATCGCTATCTGCAAGCCGTGCAGGCGTTGACTGCCGAACAGTTAGCGGGAAACGGAACCACGATCCTCGAACCAACTTTCGCAAACAAATCGATTCCCGCGGTCGAAGTGTTTCAGGCCCTGGGCGATGTTGGTTACTCGCACACGGGAAAAGCGAGCAACATCACGATTCAGGGATTCAGGATCAAAGGACGGCAAACCGTCTACGACGGTGGCGTGCGTTCCACGATCCTGCTGGGCAACTGTCAACGCTGTGCGGTGATGGATGTTTACCTCGAAGACACGGCTTCGATTGGCGTAACAGCCGGCGGCTCCGCGCTGGAGTTTAAGCGTCCGGACGGCACCGTAAACAAAGACAACTTCGCGCGCGATATCGTGTTCACGCGAAACATCCTATCCGGCGTGGCCGCAGCGAATACGGCAACGATCAATACGGAAGACGCTTACGTCTTTAACAACTACGTTCGCCGGCCGGGACATCACAACCCAAAGTTTGGTGGTGGTGTTTGCGGTCACGATCATGAAACGAATAGTGCCGCCGATCACACGCGAAACATCTACGTCTACAACAATCTTTACGACTACGAAGACGCTCACCAGGATGCAGCCGGGAATGCGATCTGTTTACAGGACCCTTACACGGGCGCGAATCGCGGGCGAGTGGTCGCGGCGAACAATGTGATCATTGGTGGGCGCAACGACATCGTTCACCGGTACCTGAGTAACGGCTTATTTCTGAGTGGTCTGAAAGATTGCCAGATCCTCAACAACTACATCTTCAGAACCGGACAGAACGCGATTCAGATCTACGCCATTTCCAACTGTCTGATTCAGGACAACATCTTCGACTCAACCGGCGGCGGCGGCAATCCGACCTTCTGGTCCAGGGGAATGAGAGACACGATCGTGAGGCGCAACAACTACATCAAGCGCCCGATTGCGATCAACATGCAGGCCGGGTTTATGGACATTTGCGGCGAGCGGAACGAGTACATCGATAACGCGATTCCCGGTGTGCAAGGTCCCGCGCCGCCCACGCGCAAGTGTCCGTGAGAAGTCTATCGCGCGTCGCGTCGCGCTCCCCTGCGCGAAATCGAAAATGAAGTGTTTGTTGTCCGAGGCAATTGGTCTCCCCCTTTGGCAAGAAGGCTCAGCCCTTGCGGGGCCCGAGTAAACTAACCCCATGCGTGGCCTGAGTAAACTAACCCCTTGCGTGGCCTGAGTAAACGCCGAGCCAGAGTAAAAACGCCGAAGGCGTTCGCCAATTCCAGCCCAGGGTTGCGGCAACCCTGGGTTCAAAATCACCCCGTCGAGTTCCAACGCTGAAAGCGTTGGCGAGCTGATGCGGGTTTCGCCAACACCTGCGGCGTTGAATCGCTTCTGATTGTTTTTACCCAGGGTTGCGGCAACCCTGGGCTAGAACTCGCGAACGCCTTCGGCGGTGGGATCACTCCCGGTGACCCGTTTCGGCGTTGAGCCTATTCACTTGGAGTGCAACTACCTCAGAGCGAGTCTTTGCCACTATTCAGTCTTCATTAGAGTTCGCACTTGGAATAAACGTTACCGGAATAAACGGGCCATGAGCGTCAACTCAATCACGCCTTTCACGAACAACACCACTGCGATTGCCACGAGCCAGCAAGCCAAGTCCGGCTGAAGCATCACCGCAAGCGCTGTAAATGATTTCCTGACTGAGCCGAGGATGAATGGCGTTTGCGGCGTCACCGGACGTCCGGATCGATCTGCGTGGGCGTTGCGCCAGCGCGACATGATCGAGGTTGAGTGTTGATACGACGGGCATCCGTCGTCCGGTGTAAGCATCACCTCTGTCGCTAAGCCGCGGATTGTTCAGGTTATTGGGACGACTATGATCTCGTTGAGGTAATCGATAACTTCGTTGCGACTGAGGATCAGTACAGGACGGCGTTTATCGGGTAGCGCAAATGTGTACCAACGGATTTCCCCACGCTTCACGCTAGTTTCTCCCAGCCATCTGCATCCCAAGCGAGTGATTCCTCATCACTTGAGAATTCAGTGGGGCTAGGAGCGAGCGACTTGTAAGCGGCAGGATCTGTGGCGCCAATCAAGCGAGCCAGGGGTTTCCCTCTTGCTCAATGATTACTTCGCCACCTTCCGAAGCAAAAGTAATTAGGCCCGCCAAATTTTGCTTCTTCCCTTACGATCGTCCGATCCCTAGCTATACGACTGGATGAATTGAACGGTCACGCGCCACTCCCTACTCAAGCTGCTATAATTCGGGTGCATGTTGCACCGTCACCTGAATCACTCCGACTGGACGCTTGCCGCAATTGACGACGTCATCGCGCGCGGCCGGCTTAACGACTGGAAAGAGCTTCGCGACGCTGCCACGAGCCGAACGGAAATCCGAGAGAAGATCCTTCGAGTAGCCGAACCACACCTATCTGATCCATACGCCCAGCGGTATCACTTCTGGAACGCTTATGTCCGAAAGAAACTTGCCTGAGTGGGAGGAACTCCTTTCGGCGGCGGCGCACCTGCAAGAACTGCTCCCCGGCGCTACGTTGGTCGGAGGTACCGCTGTCGCAATATTTGCCCATCACCGGCGGTCGCGAGATGCTGACCACGTTCTGCCCGATCTTCGCGACCGATTCGATGATGTGTTGGCGCAACTCGAAGCAGTTGGTGGGTGGCGTACCGCGCGAGTGAAAAGACCGGTTTTGATCCTTGGTAGTCTCGATGGAATTGAAACCGGCGTGCGTCAGTTGATTCGCGAACAGCCGTTGGAGACACAAGAGGTAACAATATGCCTGTTCGTTCTGGACCGACGGCCCTACCCTCCAAGTGATCTGTTAACCTTCGCTTCTTCATGTTATTGAATTCGAGAAACAAAACCTCGGGGGCATGGAGAACCGGTGTAGGCAGAATCCAATACCTGCTCGCGCCAGACGCACAATATTAGGCCCATCACTCCTCGCGCTTTCACGTACGCTTTGTGATAATGTGAAAGCCTCAATGCAAGACGTAAGCAGAGTTGTGACACGCCGAAACCGGCTTCTGGCCGCTGTTGCTTTTGTATCTCTGTTATTTCAATCAGCCTTCGCACAGCAGTCCGAAACGAAGCAGCCGGTCATAGTGCAACCCGGAGCGCCGGGTCAGCCAACGCGCACACTTCCCTCTTCAACCAGACCAACACTGCCGCCAATGTCGCCCGCCGACGTGCAGTTTATGCAGCACATGATCGTGCATCACGCGCAAGCCGTTGAGATGACCGCACTGATCGCCTCGCACACACAGAACAAGGACCTGCGCACCCTGGGCGCGCGCATCAGCAGGTCGCAGGCAGACGAAATCAAGTTTATGAAACGCTGGTTGACGGCTCGAGGAGCACCGACCGACGCGCCCATGCACCACATGCCCGGTATGGATATGTCGCAACATGAAATGCTCATGCCCGGCATGCTCACTGCCAAACAAATGGATGCCTTGAAAAAGGCAAGGGGTGAAGAGTTTGACCGGCTGTTCCTGACGGGAATGATTCAGCACCACAACGGCGCTTTGATTATGGTAAAGGACTTATTTGATACTGCTGGCGCGGGCCAGGACGCTGAACTCTTTAATTTCGTAACCGACGTCGACAGCGGTCAGCGCGCTGAAATAAAAATCATGCAAACCATGCTCGGTGAAAAACCCGAAGAGGAATAACGATGAATCGAATTAATAATATTGCCTCCCGTTTACTAATTGCTTCCTTCGTTTTGTGTTCGTGCTTTGCCGCAACGGCGTTCGCACAAACTCCAGCGCCGTCGCCTTCGCAAGACGCCACAAAACCCGCCGACAAGCAAGCGCAAGCAGATCCGTTTGCTGCCGAACCGGCTGGACCACTCCCTGAGGGCATGACCGGTTCTGACACGAGCGATCCGCGCGCCAAGTTGACGCCCGGCGTCGAGAACGCCGGCGAAGCCGCCATGGGCATCAAGCATCTCTTCCTGCTCAAAAAGCCCGGCGCTTTTCAACTCGGCTCCGACGATCCAAACGATCCGAAGGTACAAAAGACGTTGGGCCAACTCGGACCCGCCAGCGAAATCGCAAAGCTGCCAAAGGCCGTACAGTTGATTATCGCTCAACTTTCCTTTGCCAATTCGGATCTCGCGTTTCAGGGCAATCACCTGTTTCAGGGAAACTTCTATGGCCTGAATATCTTCGACATTTCCAATCCCGCCAAGCCAAGCTTGTTGACCACGATGGTGTGTCCCGGCGGGCAGAACGATGTGTCTGTTTACAAGAACCTGCTGTTCATGTCGGTGGAAATGGCCAACGGCCGGCTCGACTGCGGTACCCAGGGGTTCCCGCCACCGCCGCCACCGCCGCCACCGCCAACCGGAGCAGAGTTCAAGCCCGGGCCTCCCCCAGCACAGAAAGATCGTTTTCGGGGCGTGAGAATCTACGACATTACGGACATCACCACGCCGAAGCAGGTGGCCGCAGTGCAAACCTGCCGCGGCTCACACACGCACACGCTGGTCGTCGATCCGAATGACAAGAACAACGTCTACATCTACGTCTCGGGCACTTCCTTTGTCCGGCAAAACGAAGAGCTTGCCGGCTGCTCCGGCGAGGCGCCCGACAAGGATCCGAACACAGCGCTGTTTCGCATTGACGTGATCAAAGTACCGCTCGCGGCGCCGCAGAACGCGCAGATCGTCTCGAGCCCGCGATTGTTCATGAATCAGCAGACCGGCGCCCTGGCTGGCCTGACTAGCGGCCCCACACACGGTCAAGGAAATCCTTCGCCCACGGATCAATGCCACGACATCACCGTGTACTCAGCGATCGGGCTTGCCGCCGGCGCTTGCTCCGGAAACGGAATCCTGATCGACATCAAAGACCCGGCCAATCCCAAACGCCTCGACGCGGTGAACGATCCGAACTACGCGTACTGGCATTCGGCTTCGTTTTCGAATGACGGAAAGAAAGTCGTGTTCACGGATGAATGGGGCGGCGGACTCGGTGCGCGTTGCCGCGCGAATGACCCGAACAAGTGGGGCGCGGATGCTGTCTTCCGTCTGGAAGATAACAAGCTGAAGTTCGCGAGCTATTACAAGCTGCCGGCCGCTCAAGCCGACAGTGAAAATTGTGTAGCCCACAACGGTTCGCTCATTCCCGTTCCCGGCCGCGACATTGAAGTGCAGGCGTGGTACCAGGGCGGCGTCTCCGTCATGGACTTCACCGATCCGGAACATCCGGCCGAGATTGCCTATTTCGATCGTGGTCCAATCTTTCAGAACATGCTCGTGCTCGGTGGCCACTGGTCGGCGTACTGGTACAACGGCCGCATCTACGCGTCAGAGATCGCGCGCGGTTTGGACATCTTCGAACTGGAGCCTACGAAGTTTCTCACGCAGAACGAGATCGACGCTGCGAAGACCGTTCACGTCAGTGAATTGAACGTGCAGAACCAGCAGAAGATCGAGTGGCCGCGCAAACTGGTCGTGGCGAAGGCTTACGTCGATCAGTTGGAACGATCGCAAGCCCTGCCTGCCGATCAGATCGCGTCGGTACGGCAAGCGATTCAAAAGGCGGAGACTGCAAAACTCAGTCGCTCGTCGGTGGCGAACCTGAAGAAACTCGCGCCGTCGTTGGAGAGCGCCGCCGGCAGCAAGAGTGGTGCGGATGCAACTCGCTTGCAGGCATTGGCGGAGATTCTCAAAAACCCGGCACGTTAATGACCCCGGTTCATAGTCACAAAGAAGCACAAAAGGCACACATCTCGCGGAGTTCTGCCGCTCCAACGGTTCTTCTCCGCTGTGAAAGCATTTGACTCGTACCTGGCCTCTGACGCGTTGCTCGCTTGCCCGGTCGAGCGACTCGTTCAAGGCCCGGTAGGCGATGCGCTTACGCACGTCGGTCAGATCGTCATGTTGCGGCGCATGGCGGGAAAGCCGATTCGCAGCGCGCAGTACTTTACGGCGGATATAACCGCAGGCGAGATCGATGAAGACACGTTTTTCTAAGTTAACTTATAAAGTAAACCGATGCGTAAATTGACAATCGTTGCCATTGCACTGTTCTTACTGACGCACATCGGAGTCACCTGTGTTTCTGCTCAAACCGAGAATATAACTCGCCAGGAAATGTTGCGCGGCTCAATAACGCCCGAACGCGAATGGTGGGACCTGCTGCACTACCATCTCAAGGTGGAGTTCTTACCCGAAACGAGACGTTTGAAAGGGTCAAACGAGATCGCGTTCAAGACTCTCAAGCCGGGAAACAAGATGCAGATCGATCTCCAGCCGCCGTTAGCAATTACAAAAGTCACTCACGGCGATTCGCAACTGAAGTTTGAGCGCGAAGGAAACGTCTATTGGGTAATGTTTGAAAAGGAGCTCCCGAAAGGAGTGGAAGACAAGATCGAAGTGTTTTACGAGGGAGTGCCAACAGTAAGTAGGAATCCACCGTGGGTTGGCGGCATCACCTGGGGACGAGACGATCTGGGCAATCCCTTCATCGTAACCACCTGTCAGGGAATCGGCGCAAGCATCTGGTGGCCCAACAAAGATCACGGAGCTGACGAACCCGATCGCGGAATGCAGATCAGTGTAACGGTGCCGGAGAACCTCGTTGCCGTTTCCAACGGCCGTTTGAAGAAGACGGACCACGACGTGGCCGCTAAGAAGAAGACGTTTCATTGGGAAGTTACGAGCCCGATCAATAACTACGGCGTCAACGTGAACATCGGCAACTACGTAAACTTCTCAGAGAAGTACCGGGGAAAAGGCGGCGTGTTGGATCTGGACTATTGGGTCCTGGCCCATCAAAAAGAGGCCGCAATGAAGTGGTTCAAGGAAGTCCCGCGCACCATCGAGGCGTTTGAATACTGGTTTGGTAAATATCCTTTTTATGAAGACAGCTACAAGCTCGTTTCAGTTTCGTATCCGGGAATGGAGCACCAAAGCTCGGTTACTTACGGTAACTGGTTTCGCAATGGCTACCTGCAACGCGATCCGTGCGGCTGCGGCGTCGGCTTTAAGTTTGACTTCATCATTGTTCACGAATCGGCGCACGAGTGGTTTGGCAATAACATCTCGATGAAAGACGCTGCCGACATGTGGATTCATGAAGGCTTCGCTAATTACTCGGAAAATCTTTTTGTTGAATACCACTTCGGTAAGAAAGACGCGGAAGATTACGTAGTCGGCACGCGTCGCGGCATCAGAAATGACAAACCGATCATCGGCGTTTACGGCTCGAATCGAGAAGGCTCGGGAGACATGTATCCAAAAGGCGGAAACATGCTCCACACGATTCGCCACGTCATCAACGACGACGCGAAGTGGCTCTCGATCCTGCGTGGCCTCAACGCTGATTTCTGGCACCAGACGGTCACGACGCAACAGATCGAGTCGTACATTTCCAGCAAAGCCGGCATGGATCTCAGCAAGGTGTTTGACCAGTACCTGCGAACGACGAAGATTCCCTTGCTGAAATACGAAATCAAGGGCAAGACTCTTTCATATAACTATGAAAGGGTCGTCAAAGGCTTCGCCATGCCAATCCGTGTAAACATTAACGGGAAGGAAATCAAATTAACGCCTACTGAGGCGACACAAACCTTCGAGTTCACTGAAGACATTAAAACGTTTGCGGTGAATCGCAACTTCTACATCGACGCAGAGAAAAGTAGTTCCTGATTCTTCAAAAAATGGAGACCAAGCACAATGCGCGTGAAATTCCTCGCTGCCTCGCTGTTACTACTGTCGTTAGTAGTTGTATCAGCTTCCGCTCAATCACTTCCCATCGGACTTGAGCGTAACCGCGGACGCACGATGCTTAATGCCATCAAGGACGATCTCAAAAAGAATTATTACGACCCAACGTTTCGTGGCATGGACATCGAAGCCCGTTTCAAACAGTCTGAAGAGCGCATCGCGAAAGCATCCCACCAGAATGAGATCTTCGGCATCATCGCCGAGACACTCGTCGACCTCAACGATTCCCACACCTACTTCGTACCGCCGAGCAGGTCATATACCTTCGATTACGGCTGGAAGATGCAAATGATTGGCGAGAAGTGTTACGTCGTCTGGGTGAAGCCGGGCAGCGACGCGGAAGCGAAAGGTCTGAAAGAAGGAGATGAGATCTACACCATCGATAACATTGGGCCGATTCGAGAGAATCTCTGGAAGATTCACTATCTCTATCACGCGCTGACCCCACGCACAGTTATCCGTCTAAATGTGATCAAACCGGACGGCAAGCAACAAGAGCTTGAGGTGAAGACCAAGATCGTGCAGGGCAAGCCGGTTATGGACCTTGGGAGCGGCGACTTGTGGGATCTCATGAGACGACAGGAAACCGAAGCCCGCCTGAACAGCCATCGTTTTTACGAGGTGAAGGATGATCTGCTGATCTGGAAGATGCCCTCGTTTGATCTTGAACCACACAAAGTCGACAGCACGGTGGGCCTGGCGAAGAAGCACAAAGCGTTGATACTCGATCTGCGAGGCAACGGCGGTGGCGCCGAAGAGACACTGCTACGCATGGTTTCCAACTTCTTCGATCGCCACATAAAGCTGGGCGATATAAAACGACGCAAAGAGACGAAGTCTCTGGTAGCAAAGACGCGAGGTGGCGAGGTTTTTAGCGGTAAGTTAATCGTGCTGATCGATAGCCAGTCGGGCTCGGCTGCGGAACTTTTCGCCCGCGTCGTTCAACTCGAAAAGCGTGGAATCGTAATTGGAGATATGTCAGCAGGAGTTGTCATGAGATCCAAGTTTTACGACCACGCACACGGAGTTAACGAGCAGATATTTTACGGCGCAAGTATCACCGACGCCGACCTCATCATGACTGATGGTCGCAGCCTCGAGCACGCCGGCGTAACTCCCGATGAGCTCAAGTTGCCGACGCCAATCGCACTTGCAGCCAAGCACGATCCAGTGCTGGCGTATGCAGCGTCGCTGGCAGGAGTGACGATGACACCGGAGAAGGCCGGCACGCTGTTTCCGGTGGAGTGGATAAAGTAACCACGGAGGCACAGAGATACAGAGAAGAGCGCAGATTGCCCTCAGCGCAGGTATTTGTTGAAGAAGTCCAATGTGCGCTGCCAGGCAAGTTTGGCTGACGCTTCGTCATAACGTGGGGTTGTGTCGTTGTGGAAGCCGTGCTGTTTACCGTCGTACATGTAGACCTGATAGACCTTGTTGTTGGCCTTGAGCGCCGCTTCGTATGGCGCAATGCCCTCGTTAATGCGCTGGTCGTTGCCGGCGTATTGCAGTAACAGCGGCGCGGAAATCTTGGGCACATCATCCACGCCCGCCTGGCGTCCGTAGAATGCGACGCCCGCGTTCAGATCGCGTCCCAACCGCACGGCTAATTGATTCACGATGCCGCCGCCGAAACAAAAACCGACCGCACCGAGTTTGCCGGTTGAATCGGATCGTGCTTTGAGCCACTTGGCCGCCGCGACGAAATCTTCGGTCATCTTCTTTCCGTCTACTTTGCGAAAAGCTTCGGCACCTTTCTCGTCGCTGCCCGGATAACCACCAACAGACGTCAATCCGTCCGGCGCAAACGCAATGAAGTTAGCCAGCGCAAGCCGTCGCGCCACGTCTTCAATGTAGGGGTTGAGTCCGCGATTTTCGTGGATAACGAGGACAACGGGCCGTTTCCCATTTTTTGCCGGACGCGCGAGATAACCTTTGATCGAGCCGTTCCCTTCCGGCGACTGCACGGTTTCGTAACCAACCTTGATGCGTTTGTCGTCGGGTGAAACCTGTTGCGCCCACGCGTAGTTTGGTCTGAGGCCCTCAAAAATCGCCGCGACAGTCAGTCCGCCGACCGCGAACTTGGCGGCGCGATCGAGGAACGTGCGCCGGTCGATGTCGCCGTGCTGGTATTCGTGAAAGAGGTCCAACAATTCCTGCGGGTAGTCACTGGCTACTTGGCGTTCCATTCTGTCTCCTTGTACCTGTTTGAGCGGTGTCTAAGTGATATCACGACGAGCGTCATCTTGACCATCAGTAAACGACGTCACTGTGCTACAGTGACGTTACTCACCAAGTGCGACATGGATTACGACATCGTCACTCAAAAGATCGCTCCGGATTACGCGACTTACGCCGAGAAACTGGCAGCGGGCGCTGACTCAGTCCTGGCTCAATTGTCTCCGAGCGATTTCCGGGCGGGCCTAGATGCAATACGTGCTCATGCAGTTCGCGTACGCGACACACCCGTCTGCGAACCGATCGACGTCTTTGTTTTTCGCTAGGAGAAAACCGCCACTGAGAGGAAACCAAGAATGCGAAAGATGATTCCCTTCTTCCTGGTCTGCTTGCTTTCAAGTGTTGTGGTCTGCGGGCAAACAGCCACGAATACAACGGCACTAAAAAATGCACTTCAACTCAAGCTTGATGAGTGGCATAAGGCGGGTAGCTTTCCCGGTGCGACCCTCGGCGTGGTGCTTCCCAATGGGGAATCGTTCGGCCTCGCGGTCGGGTTTTCAGATCGCGATACCAAAACTTCGATGAAGCCAACGGATCGAATGTTAGCGGGAAGCGTGGGTAAGACATTTGCTGCCGCAACTGCTTTGCAGTTGATCAAAGAGGGCAAGATCAATCTCGACGACAAGATCGAAAAATATCTCGGACGTGAGCCGTGGTTTGCGCGTCTGCCGAACGCGAAAGAGATCACCGTCAGGCAGTTGATGAACCACACGAGTGGTCTGGTGCGTTATGAATTCAAAGACCAGTTTACGAAAGACCTGACCGCGAACCCGGAAAAGGTGTGGAAGCCCGCGGAGCTGGTCGCTTATCTGTTGGATGAAAAGCCCCCGTTCGAGGCCGGTAAAGGCTGGAACTATTCCGATACGAACTACATCGTTTTGGGAATGATCATCGAAAGGGTAACGGGCAGAAAGTTCTACGACGAAGCAAAAAGACGACTGCTCAAACCCTTGAAGTTAACTGACACGATTCCGCAGGATGGACCAAGACTAAAAGGCGTGGTCGAGGGTTATGCTGGTCCAAACAATCGTTTTGGCGGCACCGACGCAATGATTATCAATGGGAAGTTTGCGATCAATCCGCAGTTTGAGTGGACTGGTGGCGGTTATGCTTCGACGGCGCAGGACCTCGCGCGTTGGGCCAAGATGTTTTACGAGGGCAGAGCGTTCTCGCCCGATCTGCTGCCGCAAGTCGTTGACGGCGTCGCCGCTCCGATGCTCGGACGTGAAACTAAATACGGCCTCGCAGCAATCATCCGCAAAACGTCGGCCGGAACATCTTACGGCCACAGTGGCTTCTTTCCTGGTTACATGACGGACATGATGTACTTCCCGGAACATAAGATCGCGGTTGCAGTGCAGGTGAACACCAGCGTAGGACGAAGTCTCGGCAAGCCTTTGAGTAGGGTTCTAGTCGAGGTGATCGAAGTGATCAGGTGACCAACTTGAAGGTCTTCATCCACAGATTACACAGATTTTATAAATCAATCTGTGTAATCTGTGGATAGACAAATGAAATTAGGGCATCGGTTAGCAGGAGGCGGGCTGAGCAAGTATCGTTTTCTTGACGAACTGAACCTGGGTTGACGACGGGACATCAAGCACGACAGTCACGCGACCGGGCCGCTCAATCAATGGTGTTCCGCGATTTCGCAGCACCTTCTCGGAATATTTCGTCGCATGCCACGGACAGACGAGACACTGCGTGAGGTCGTCCCAGTGCCCGAGATGTAATGGTCCACCGCGGTGATCGCAGGTGTCGTTGTGTAGAAGGAGACTTCCATCGGGAAGCCGGAGCAGAAAATATGAACTCTCTCCGGCAGTGATGAAGTTGAATTGCTCGGGATCAAAAGTTACGACAAGCACGACCGATAATCCTCAAAGTCATAAACGTAATACCAACTCTCTTCCGAAACGATCGCCGTTCCATGCAGTCGCTGGCGCGGCACGATCATGACGTCACCACGATCCAGCCGCACGGTTTGATCCGGCCCGAGGACCAGATCGAGCGTGCCCGATTGGACTGCATAAAGTTGGTCCTGATTGCTGACCCGCGTAATGAATGGCTGACTTCGAGTGGCCAGGTGAGTTATTGCCGGCTGCGGCAGACTTCCCTCGACAATCCGCGCGTGAATTCGTTGAGCCGCTGTCTTCAGGTCTGCTACCGCATCGAAGAATGACACTTGCGCGATGAAGTCTTCATCGGCGATTGCCGTCAGCAGTTGCAGCTCTTCCATCCCGCGAACGATGTCCGGAATCACACCGTTGCCATACCGTTCAATAGCAGGCGCCACGACGTGCTCGAACGCCATCCGCCCGTGATGCGCATCGATGTGAACATGTTCGTCGAAATAGTAGGTGTCGATGCTTTTGCCAAAAACCGTGTGTAGCATTTGCGAGATCTTGCGGCAGGTATGCGAAAACATCGATTCGGCCACAGCGATGGCCCCGATCGCCCGGAAGTATTTGCTGTGATCGCGGGAAACGTAGTGATAGTAATTACTGATCGCGAGTGATGACGATAGATAGAACTTCCAGTAAGCATGCACTTCGGAAATCAGATCGCACGTCGCGAGTGTGTTCTCGTACAACGTGCTGTGTTTCGCTGAATGGACTCCGTAGCCGTAATCGTCAATCACGATCTTGAAGAACTGTGACTGGATGTCGCCGTATTTGCCGAGGATGTTGCGCGAAGAAGCGGATGCTTCGCTGAGAAAGTCACAGGCCAACTGGGTCAGTCTCATAAATGTTCAAAAGCATACGGTGCGCGGCGAGGGCGCTGGCGCCGAGAGCTTCCGGCTTTTTAATTGTTTGGCTGAAATCGAAGTGTTGTGTGCTTTCGCGATCGATTGGCCGGCGGTAAGGGTTGTCGCGAATCAGCCATTCGGAGGTATCGTCAAATAAAGGCCGCGCTGAATAAAGCTCGATCAGACGCTTCATTTCTGCTGGCGGCCATGGTGTGCCGGGCCAACGTAATTCGAACGGACTCATTGTTTCGCGCAATGAGGCTGTCTCATCGGGTGCAGGCGCAATAGCAAGCGGCGTCTGACCAGAGTTGTTCATGCAAAATCCTTTGTGGTTAACGTTGAGGGGACTTGAGGTTTATAGAGGCTTCGTCCGAGAGTCTCCTTCTGAACCTCTTCTCTGTATCTTTGCGCCTTCGTGGTTCAATAATGCTTAGAGATTAACCATAGAGACATAGAGAGGTTGTGCCAAAGGGTATGGTGCTACCTGATCGGGAGTCGATCCTGAAGCGCCTTAATGGACTTAGGAGTGTCGAGCTTTATGGCAAGGCGGGTTGTTGCTTATGTAGATGACAGGCTACCGCCTTTTGGGACAACAGGAAGTCCGAGGAAAATGGAGGCTAAATTCTCTTCCCAGTACGGGCCGGCGTCGCCTTTCACGCCATTAAACTCTGCGAGGTCTCGTATCTCTCTACTTCGAAAGAAGCAACGTATAAGTTCAAAAGAACCATCAGGTCAGGTAGGCCGGCGAGTATTCCATGACAAAGACTCTGTGTCAACTACTATCGGCAAACGAGTAGTGGGTCAGTTTGAGCTGAAAGCAGCTAACGCCGGTGGCGTTCGCTAATTACAGCCCAGGGTGGCTTCAACCCTGGGAACACAAGAAATAAGGCGACTAACCCTGAAAGTGGTTTGTCTCGCGGCGAACCCTTACAGGG
>Ga0187894_10000966_pt1 | contig 38063 bp, 39 predicted proteins | sample GBC1701081metaG_FD_136650 | JGI IMG/M metagenome (GOLD analysis project Ga0187894, IMG submission 136650) | White microbial mat communities from a lava cave in the Kipuka Kanohina Cave System on the Island of Hawaii, USA - GBC170108-1 metaG ... | reverse complement strand
TGTGGAAATTGGGCTCATTTTCATAGGTCCGCACTGACGATGTTTGGCCTCGGAGTGTCTGCTAAGCCCTTGATGAAGAGTCCTTTTTGCGAGTCGAAAAGATGTGTGAATCTGACAGCCCAACGGGGGAGAGGGAGGGGCCCAATGCCAAGCATTGGGAGGGTGAGGGGGAAATGACGGTGCCTTCTTCTCCGCCGCCGGTTCCCCCTCACCCTAACCCTCTCCCCCGCAGGGAACCCCCGCAGGGGGAGAGGGGATTCGTCACTCCTTCAGCGCGAATTGCAGGAGGAGGGTGCGCTGGAATTCGGGGCGGTAGTTGTTGTCGGAGACGACGGTGATGCGCGTCTCGCCATTGAGCTTCGAGACGGCGATGCCTTCCATGTTGTCGATGCGGTAAATCGGCATGCGGCCCGAAAAGACGAGGCTCGGGCTCACCGCACCGCCGGCGACGATGTCTTCCGTCCGGATGCGGCGGATCGCCATGCCGGGCAGCGTCGTGGCGCTGAAACTCCGCTCGACCGTGATGATGTCGCCATCGGGCAGGATGGCGAGATCGGTGATGGCATAATCCTCGTACTGCTTGATCGCGAATTCAAAAGGCTTCCGGCCGCCCCAGACCCAGGCGCGGATGTCGCCATTCTCGTCCTTGTTCAATTCCGAGATCGCGATGATCGAGCCGGCAAGGGGGCCTGAGGCGAAGCGGCCGATCGCTTCGAGCTCCTTGTTGGGCGGACCCTTGGCAGCTGCCTTGGGCAGCTTCAGGTCCTTGAACCTGGCCTTGAAACCGTTCTTGCCGAGATCGAAGAGGCCGGCGCGCGTCCGGCTCTCGAAGCCCACGATCACCTTGCCGTCGATCTTGCCCGGCTCCCAGCCGGCCAGGGCCTCGGCGTCGCTGCGCATCTTGCCCTTGTTCGGCTTGCCGTCGGGCCCGAGGATCGGCGCCATGACCGCATTGTCGAGCCCGGAAAGATGGCCGTCGGTATAAAGAATGTCGGCCTTGAACCAGAAGCCGCGGTCGCTCACCGCGAGAAGGCGGGTGCCGTCCGCGGAAAGCTCGAGCGAGGACAGGCCGCCGAAACGCTCATCGTCGCTCGCAAGCTCAAGGCCGCCCCGCCATTCGAGCCCGCCGAATGTGACGAGCTGCGAGAACAGGGTGAAGGACTTCACCGGCATGGTCCTGACGGTGAGCGCTTCCTCCTGAGCCCCCCTGGCGGGGAGGGCGGTGAGAAGGACGACGGCGAGCCAGAGCCAGAGCCGCTTCATCAATTGAGCCGGCGCTTGACGGCGGGTTTGGCGGGCTGCTTGCGCGTCGGCGCCGGCGCCCGTTCCTCGAAGAGCTCGGCGAGCTTCTCGGTCATGGCGCCGCCCAGCTCCTCGGCATCGACGATGGTCACCGCGCGCTTGTAATAGCGCGTCACGTCATGGCCGATGCCGATGGCGATGAGCTCGACCGGCGAGCGGTTCTCGATGTCGGTGATGATCTGGCGCAGATGCTTCTCGAGATAGTTGCCGGAATTGACCGACAGCGTCGAATCATCGACGGGGGCGCCGTCCGAGATCACCATCAGGATGCGGCGCTGCTCGCTCCGGGCGAGGAGCCGGTTATGCGCCCAGATCAGCGCCTCGCCGTCGATATTCTCCTTGAGCAGGCCCTCGCGCATCATGAGGCCGAGATTGCGGCGCGACCGCCGCCACGGGCTGTCGGCCGACTTGTAGATGATATGGCGCAGGTCGTTGAGGCGGCCGGGATTGCCGGGCTTGCCGGCGGCGAGCCATTTCTCGCGCGACTGGCCGCCCTTCCAGGCCCTGGTGGTGAACCCTAAGATCTCGACCTTGACGCTGCAGCGCTCGAGCGTGCGCGCCAGGATGTCGGCGCAGGTGGCGGCGACGGTGATCGGCCTCCCGCGCATCGAGCCCGAATTGTCGAGCAGCAGCGTCACCACCGTGTCGCGGAACTTCATGTCCTGCTCGACCTTGAATGAGAGCGCATGCAAGGGATCGATGATGATGCGCGGCAGGCGCGAGGCATCGAGCAGGCCCTCCTCGAGGTCGAAATCCCAGGAGCGGTTCTGCTGCGCCATCAGCCGGCGCTGCAGGCGGTTGGCGAGGCGCGCCACCACGCCCTGGAGATTGGAGAGCTGCTTGTCGAGATAGTTCCTGAGCCGCGTGAGCTCTTCCGCATCGCAGAGATCCTCGGCCGCGATCTCCTCGTCGAACTGATTGGTGTAGACGCGGTAGAAATCCTCATTCGACAAGGACGAGAAGGGCAATTGCGGGCGCCAGGGCTCCTCGCCGTCGGGGCTCTCCTCGCTCTCCATGTCGTCCGGCAGGTCGTCGATGTCGAGCTGCTGGGCGTCCATATCGGAGGCATCCGTCTCGCCCTCGCTGTCCTGCAGCTCCTCCGAGGCCGATTGCTGGCTCTCCTGCTCCTCGCCTTCCGGCTTCTCCTGCTGGTCGCCCGAGTCGGGCTCGGCCTCTTCATTCTGGTCCGAGTCGTCGTTCTCGTCGGGGTCCTCGCCGAGCTCGTCCGCCATGTCGAGAGCCGCGATGATGTCGCGCGACATGCGCGCGAAGGCGGCCTGGTCGGCAATGGCATTGGTCAGGTGGTCGAGATGCGACGAGGCCTTCTCCTCGACCCACGGCCGCCACAGATCGACGAGCGCCTTGGCTTCCGCGGGCGGCGCCTCGCCGGTCAGCCGCTCGCGCACCAGGAGGGCGACGGCTTCCTCGAGCGGCGCATCCTTCTTGGTCGCGGGCCTCCCTGAGAACTTCTTCTGGTAGCGGTCCTGCAGCATCGCGGCGATGTTCTGCGACATGCCCGGCATGGCGCGCGAGCCGATGCTTTCGACGCGCGCCTGCTCGACCGCCTCGAACATGGCGCGGGCGTTCTTGCCTTCCGGGCGATAGCGGTTGTGCACCCCATCGTCGTGATTGGCGAGACGCATGGCGAATGAGTCGGAGATGCCGCGGGTAATGGCGACTTCCTGGCGGTTGAGCTCGATCGAGACCTGCGGCAGCTTGACCTTCTTGCCCTGGAGGGCCGGCGTCTCGGCGCCGAAGCTGACCGAAAGCTCAGGCTCCCCGGCAATGGTCTTCATCGCCAGGGTGAGGACATTACGGAACTCGCCTGCCGGTCCTTCGCGGTCCTGGGCCATGGCCCATCAGCCTCTCATGACAGAGCGACATGCGCCGGGGATTCGGGAAGTTCCTCGCCGAAACAGCGCTGATAGAATTCAGCGACCAGCGCGCGCTCGAGCTCATCGCATTTGTTGAGGAAGGTGACGCGGAAGGCGAAGCCCAGGTCGTCGAAGATCTCGGCATTCTGCGCCCAGGTCATCACCGTGCGCGGGCTCATGACCGTCGACAGGTCGCCTTGCATGAAGGCGTTCCTGGTCAGATCCGCGACGCGCACCATATTGGCGATCACCTTGCGGCCCTTCTCATTGTCGTAGCTCTTGGTCTTGGCCAGCACGATGCCGACTTCCTGCGCATGCGGCAGGTAGTTCAAGGCGGTGACGATAGACCAGCGGTCCATCTGCGCCTGGTTGATCTGCTGGGTGCCATGATAGAGGCCGGTCGTGTCGCCGAGACCGATGGTGTTGGCGGTCGAGAACAGCCGGAAGGCGGGATGCGGGCGGATGACGCGCGACTGGTCGAGCAGCGTCAGCTTGCCCGAGGATTCGAGGATGCGCTGGATGACGAACATGACATCGGGACGGCCGGCGTCATATTCATCGAAGACCAGTGCCACATTGTGCTGATAGGACCAGGGCAGGATGCCTTCGCGGAATTCGGTGATCTGCTTGCCGTCTTTCAGCACGATCGCATCCTTGCCGATGAGATCGATGCGGCTGATATGGCTGTCGAGGTTGATGCGGATGCACGGCCAGTTGAGGCGCGCCGCGACCTGCTCGATATGGGTCGACTTGCCGGTGCCATGATAACCGGTGATCATGACACGGCGGTTATAGGCAAAGCCGGCCAGGATCGCGAGCGTGGTCTCGCGGTTGAAGAGGTAATCCTCGTCGAGATCGGGCACATGCTCGCCGGCCCGGGAGTAGGCGGGAACTTCAAGGCTGGAATCGAAGCCGAACAACTGCCGCACCGACACCTTCATGTCGGGGAGAGGGGCTGCTTCGCCATTGGTGGTCGTGGTCATGTTTATAGCCAATTGTATCGTCATTCGGAATGCGGAGGGTTCTAGACGGTCAACGGGGCCGGAGCAAGGCTGCTCGGGGCGCCGGCCTTAAGACCTAGGTCCACAGGTGTGAAAAGCGGCTTAAATCGGGATGCTCCGGATCAGCAAAAGCCGGTCGAGCGCAAGTAATCATAGGCCTGGATGACCGCCTTCAGCGTGTCCTCATTCGCCCGGCTGCCGTTATTGGCGTCGGGATGAAGCCTTTTCACCAGGGTCTTATACTGGCTGCGGACCTTTTCCTTGGTAGCCGTCTCATCGAGGCCCAGCGTATGCAAGGCCTTCAATTCAGCATTGCGGATAGGGCGGGCGGCGTTGCCCCCCGCCGTCGGCTGGCCGTCCTCGCCCAGGAGATTGAACGGATCGCGAAATTCGCCGGGGCGGGCGCGCCTGCCCTTGGCATTCATGGTGCTCGAATTCTGGCCGAGCTTCCAGGTCGGGCGATGGCCGGTCGCGGCCTCTTTCTGGAAGTCGCGGATGGCGTCGTCCTTCATGCCGTCGAAGTAATTGTAGGTCTTGTTATATTGCTGCACATGCTCCAGGCAGAAGGCATGGAACTGGCCTTCCTGGTTGCGCCCCTTGGGCGCCTTGTGACGGCCGGGCCTGGCGCAGCCCGGCCATTCGCAATTCGGATGCTTGCCGCGCGTCAGGCGTTCTTCGCCTGGCTTCACCCTGATCTTGTCGAAATATTTGGAATCGAGTTTCATCGTAACCAATTATGGGCATCAGTTGATCGAGGAGCAAGTCATGGCGCTCGGACCCGTAGGCATGCATATCAAGGACAAGCTTCAGCGCGTCTTTCAGCCGCAGACGCTCGACGTCGTCGATGAATCGCATCTGCATGCCGGCCACGCCGGATCGCATCCCCATGGTGAAAGCCATTTCCGCGTCAAAATTGTGTCTGACGCCTTCACCGGCAAGAGCCGCGTCGACACGCATCGCATGGTGAATGACGCGCTCAAGGAAGAGCTCAAGTCGCGCGTGCACGCGCTGGCCATCCAGGCTTCCGCGCCAAAATAGAAGGCGCCGCCTGTATAGCCGTCACGAAGCCAGCCGCAACATCCGGCACTCGACCAGCATCGACACCAAAGCGACTTTTTCATCGGCCTCGAGGCCGCCCGGCAGCTCGCGCACATAGAAGGCGCCGGTTTGTCCGATGAAGTCCAGGGCGTCGCGCGCCAGATCGTTGACCGCGACGACCGGCTCGTCGTCCTTGTCGAGGAGCTCGATCATGCCGTCGACCGAGCGCAGCTTCAGCCGCCCCAGGTGATCATTGAGAACGCGGCGGTTGAGCGCGACATGGCGCGCATCGATCCAGATTTCGGACAACGGCGCCCCGAAGAGTTCCTGATAGCGCGCATTGAATTCCTTGAAGGTCGTGCGCTGCCTGGGGGCGAGACCGGCGTCGGGCGAATTGCTCGGCGCATGCGGAACATAGCGGCCGAAATACAGCTTGCAGAATTCGACATACTGCCTGGTGAACAGGATGAACTGATGCCAGCACTCGTCGATGCGCAGCGAATACATGTGCCAGCTCTTCTCGGGATCGAGGGCGGCGATGACCAGATAACGCTTCACTTCCACGAACAACGCCTCCGCTTCCGCCGGCGTATCGACCATATGATCCTTGACCAGCTTCTCGATGAGGAACGGCGCCTCGTAGTCGAGTGCTGCGAAGATCCTGGCCGGGGCCCGGTCTTCCGCCGTCATCACGTCGCTCATGCGCCGATCCTCCTGAACAGGCCCGTCTCCTCCAGCACAGCGACGATGTCCATGCGCTCCTCATCGGAAAAGGCGCCGGGAATGGCTGCCGCGTCGAAGACCTCTGCGCGGGCGATGAACGCCATTGCCTCGCGCGCGGCATCGGCGATGGCGAACTCCTCGCGAAGCCCCTGCGGTGTCTCGGCATCGAGGGCCACCATGTCACCGTCGTCGCGCAGGCTGAGCCCGAGGGCGGGATGGGCGCGCGCCAGCGTGATGCGGCGCGACCGCTCGGGAGCCTCGCCAAGGAATTTGCGGGTCCTCATCGTGCCCATGAGGCGGCATCTTTCCCGCAGCGATGCGGCCTCGGCCGCCTGCATGGACGCGGCGATCCGGGCGAGAAGATGCACGCATTTGTGGCGCTGCCGGGCCGAAACCACACGCGCATAGGGATGATCACCGAGACCGGCGAAACGCCGGCGCCGGCGCGCCCGCAACATCGGCAGTTCCTCGTAATTCTCCTCGGGCGGCTTCCCGTCCAGGGGACTCGACATGTGGAAGGACAGCGACCAGTCGCGCGATATGTTCTTCGGCTCGTGAATGCAAGGCTCGCTGATGAAGCCGACCCGACCCGCCTCTGCATGGAACCTGTTCTTGGGCACGAGCTGACGGGTGCGATAGGATTCGGCGCGATCATAGGTCAGGACCTCGAGCTCGTTGCGGCAAACGGCCGTCACCGTCCAGGCCGTATGCTCGTGCGCGCCGGCGCTGTGGCCCGGCGCCCAGTAGCCCAGCGCAAACCTCACGCCGAGGTCCGGCATGGTGAAGAAGGGGACCAAGCCGCGGCGCGGCACGCCGCTCTCGATCAAGTCCAGTTCTCGCGCCATGCAGTCGGCCAGGAATTCGTCGTCGAGCAAAGCTTCCTCGACAAGAGCCCGTGCCGATTGCACCAAAGGCCGATCGGGATGCGCCGCATCGCCGCTCCGGGGAAAATGGAGCACATCGAGTTGGTCCAGGAACGCCTCGAACCTCATTGCGGCAGAGAGCTGCAGATGCTGCAGTCACACCAGGAAATGCAGTCCATGCAGACCGAGAAGCAGATCGGATCACTGGCCTCCGACCGCCTCACGCGCATGCGCAGACGTCCCTTGCGGACTTCCTCCATCTTGGCAGGGGCCTGAGCCGGGGTCTCCGGCTCGTTGAGGCGAAGAGTGGTGATCGTCGCATCCTTCTTCACCCACAAGATCACCGCCCCCAGCGAAGAGCCCGGCGCCTTGATCGAGTGGATGATCGCGGCCTTCGGAATCTCGACGCATTCGGAAAGATTGTCCAGGCGCGGAAACAGCCGAACCTTGTCCTTGCCGGCGGTTGGACCGATGAAACCCCGCAGGCTTATCGACGTCTGAGCGCCGTTCGCCAACAATAATGCCAGCAGCGGATTCTCATGCAGGTTCTTCGCAGACGCATCTTTACCGGCCATGTACAGCACCCCGCATTGCCAAGAGCCCCGGCGAAAAGACTACATCATTCCGTATGAAGGACAAGATCGGCCGAGGATCGGCCGCTGTCCCATTTTGACATGAAAAGAGCGCCGTTTTGCAACGGCGCCCAGTCAGGGAGGAATCTCCGGCTTTAGAGATTGCCCTTCGCCATCTCACTCGCAATGTGATCGGCTTGGCGAATGGCGAGCGCCACGATGGTGAGCGTCGGATTCTCCGCACCGCCCGTCGTGAACTGGCTGCCATCCGACACGAACAGATTGGGGATGTCGTGCGCCTGGCCCCATTTGTTGACGACGCCGTCCTTGGCGTTCTCGCTCATCCGGTTGGTGCCGAGATTGTGCGTCGAAGGATAGGGCGGGGTGTGGAAGGTCTTGACCGCGCCCACCGCCTCATAGATCGCCGAGCTCTGCTTGTAGGCATGATCGCGCATCGCCGTGTCATTGGCATGATCGTCGAAATTGACATTGGGCACGGGCTGGCCGAACTGGTCCTTGTCGCTCGCATGCAGCGTCACGGCGTTCTTCGCCTGCGGCATGTCCTCGCCCACGATCCACAAGCCCGCCATGCGGTCATAGGCGTCCATCGCCTCGGCGAAGGGGCGCCCCCATTCGCCGGGATTGAGGAAGGCCGCCATGAACGGCACGCCGAGTGCCAGCGTCTCCAACTCATAGCCGCCGGCGAAGCCGCGTGATGTGTCATGGCGCGCCTCGTCCTGGACGATGCCGGCCATGGTGGTGCCGCGATACATGTGCACCGGCTTCGCGAAGATCGCATAGACCGATCCCGTGGTATGACGCATGTAGTTGCGGCCGACCTGGCCCGAGGAGTTGGCAAGCCCATCGGGGAATTTCGCCGATTGCGAGTTGAGCAGGAGCCGTGGGCTCTCGATCGAGTTGCCGGCGACGCAGACGACGCGCGCTTTCTGCTTCATCTGCTTGCCGTCCTTGCCGGCATAGACGACGCCATCGACCTTGCCCTGGTCGTTATGGCTGATCGTCAGCGCCTGGGCGTCCGGCCTCACTTCGAGATTGCCGGTCGCCTCGCCATCGGGGATCTCGCTATAGAGCGTCGACCACTTGGCGCCCGACTTGCAGCCCTGGAAGCAGAAGCCGATCTGCAGGCAGGAGCCGCGGCCCTTGCGCGGCTCGGAATTGATCGACATGCGCCCGGTGTTGACTTCCTTGTAGCCGATCTTCTTCGCGCCCGCCTCCAGCACCTTGAAGTTGTTGTTGCCGGGCAGGCCCGGAATGTTGTTGGTGCGGGTCGTGCCCATCTTGTCTTCGGCCTTGGCATACCAGGGCTCCATCTCGGCGAGCGTCAGCGGCCAGTCGAGCAGACTGGCGCCGGCGATGTCGCCGTATGTCGTCCTCGCCTTGAATTCATGATCCTGGAAGCGCAGCGACGCGCCGGCCCAGTGGACCGTCGAGCCGCCGACCGCCTTGACGATCCAGGCGGGCAGGCCCGGAAAGTCGGTGGCGACGCGCCAGCTGCCCGAGGTCGTGCGCTTGTCGAGCCAGGAGAGCTGGCTGAAGGCCGGCCATTCGTCATTGACGAAGTCCTGGTTCTCGACGCGGGGGCCCGCCTCGAGGCAGACGACCTTCACGCCTTTCTGGGCGAGCTCATTGGCCAATGTTCCGCCGCCGGCGCCGGAGCCTACGACCACGACGACCGTATCATCATTCAGATCAAAAGGTGCGGGCATGATCGTTCCTCCTCACAGCCAGTCGATGTCGCCGAAGCCGCGATTGATGTAGCCGCCCTTGTCGGCGGAGGCACCCTCGTAGCCGAAATGCGGCCACAGCTCCTTGTTGTTGTAGAGACCGGTGATCATGGTGCCGCGCACCTTCTGGAAGAAGGGCGTGGTCTCGATCTCCTTCAGGATCGCGACGCGCTCGTCTTCGGAGGACACGGCGCCATAGCCGCTGCCATTCTTGAGGCCGGCCGCTTTTTTATCCAGTTCCGCGACGCCATCCTCGAGCAAGGTCTTCAGCGCCGCATCGTCCTTGGCCGCCTTGTCGAGGCTCTCGATCACGGCGGCGTAATATTTGTCGGCGATCTTGTCATGCGGATAGATATCGCGCGCCATCTTGACGAGGGTGGCGAAACTATCCGTCGACAAGGCGACGGGCTCCGCCGCCTTGACGATGCCGACGGGCATCACCGTCGCTGCCGCAGCCACGACGCCGCCGGCGCGCAGCATGTCGCGCCGCGAGACCTTTACGCGCTTGTCGATCAATCTCATTGCAGGTTCCTCCCATGAAGAGGCCGGTAATGCCTTTCAGGTGTACCGGCCGTGACGCTGCAGGACCTCGATCTTGTAGCCGTCGGGATCCTGCAGGAAAAAGAACTTGGCGAGCAGCTTGCCGTCGCGAAAAAACTCCTTGATCGGCGTCGGAGCGAAGCCCGCCTCGGTGGCGCGCCGGTGCTCGCGCGCGAGATCGTCGGTCGAGACGGCAAGATGGCCGTAGCTCGCGCCGTGCGCATAGGGCTCGCTCCTGCCGTGATTGACGGTCAACTCGACCTCGAAATCATTCTCGTCATTCTTGAGATAGACGAGGGTGAAGCCGTCGAAGTCGAAACGGTCCTTCACCTTGAGGCCGAAGGCCTTGTCGTAGAAGGCGACCGACTTCGCTTCGTCGATGACGCGGATCATCATGTGGATCGGTTTCGCCATTCTCAGTCCTTTTGAGCTGCGATGTAGTCGATGATCGCCTTGCGGATCTCGGGCTTGGTCTGGCGATAGAGCATCGTGGTGTCGCGCACCATTTTCTTGGGGAAGGTGATCCACTGATCGAGCGTCTCGGCCGTCCACACGATGCCTGACGCCTTCAGCCCGGCAGAATATTTGAAGCCTTCGATGCTGCCGGCCGTGCGGCCGATCACGCCCCGCAGCGGCGGGCCGGTGCGCACGCCACCGTCCTTCGCAATGACATGGCAGGTCTGGCAGTTCTTGACGAAAAGCTGAGCGCCATCCTCGGCCGCGACGGGCGCGGCGCCGGCAATCGTCAAGGCAAGTGCACTCATCATGACGCCTAAGCGGTTCATCCCGCTCAATCTAGGCACGAACGGAGCGATGCGGGTATTATCACCCTACTACATCGAAAAATTTCATCGCCGCAGGGATCAGCCGGCGGCGCGGCGCGGTTCGGTCGAATTCAGGCCCTGTTCGAGATAGACGAGGCAACTGCAGCGCAAGAGCGATGCGAAATTGCTCACCTCGCCATGGATCTCGAGCGCTTCGTCATGGAGCTGCGACAGGAACTTGCCGACGGTCATGCCCTGCGCATGCGCGATCTCTTCGATGATCCGCCAGAAACGCGCTTCGAGCCTGACGCTCGTCGGGTAGCCCGAAATACGCACCGAGCGTGTCTCGAAGGCATAGCGTTCAGGATCCTGTCCGGCGAATATCCGGCACATGGCGGGGTTCCTCCACGATTTAGCACCTCTTGAACGGGGCTTGTCACGGGGAGTGTACCAATCGAACCAATGGCGAGGCAAGCCATCGATCCCTCGGGTCAGATACTACTTTTGACACGCTGCTCGAAGGCCTCGAGACTGTCGCCCGGCCGGGCGCGGCGGTGGAAATAGACCCTGCGGGCGAACCAGTTCATCAAAGGCGTACCGATCGCCATGTCATAGAGCCAGTTGGGCGGTGCGGCATCCATGACGCGGCGCAGAAGAAGCTTATGGCGCATGGCCGGGATTTCTTTTGCGAGAATGAGCTCCGGCGGCGGCCCGTGACGGGTCAGATGATCGGCGATGAGCTGGGCGGCCCTGCGGCCATAGCGGAAAGCGAGCCTGATGCCGCCGCCGGTCAAGGGCGAGACATGGCCCGCAGCATCGCCGATGAGCAGGACACGCGGTGCGGCAAAGGGATGGACCGGTCCGCCGCAGGGAATGCGGCCGCTGCGGCGTTCCTTCACGCTCAGCTTCGAGAAGCCGAAGAGCCGCTCGGTGGCGCCGAGGAAGCCTTTAAGATCGGGCTTGGCGCCTTCACTGGCGGCGAGACCGACCTGGAAGAAGCCGGGCGCCGGCGCCACCCAGGCAAGATAGCCGCGCGCCAGGCGCGAATCGAGAAAGCAATGCAGGTAATCGGGATCGGCCTCCGGCAGCTCCGGATATTCCACTTCGAGGCCGGTGAGGAAGCGGCTATTGCGGCCGAGATCGAAAAGGCGGGCGACGGTCGAGCGCGCGCCATCGGCGCCGACGAGATAGCGCGTCCTGAGGCCGAGTTGCGGCAGGAAGATCATGTCGCCCTGGCGCACCGCAAGGCTGAGCTTCACCGAGCAGCGGATGCGGGCGCCGGCGGTCTCGGCCTCGCGTGCCAGCCAGCGCAAGAGATCGGCGGTGCGGCTGGTGAGGAAATAATAGCCCGGAGCGAAGAGATCGACGGAGCGCAGCGCAGGCGAATAGAGCCTGACGCCGTGCACGCAGCGGGTGAGGTCGGGCGGCAGGTCGACTTCCTCCGCCGCTTCCTTGACCAGAATGCCGGTGGTCGAGATGCGCGCCCCCGGATCGCGCTTGGCCTCGAGGACGAGAGTGCGAAGCCCGCGAATGGCGGCCGCCCGGGCGCAGACCAGCCCGGCAAAGCTCGCGCCCACGATCACCAAATCATATGCCGCCGTGTCTTTCATGACTGACGTGAGGATAGTCCGGAAGGCGGTTATTTGAAGGCAGGAATATCCCTCTTGCCGTTGAGCGCAGGATTGTTCGGGAATTTTCTCGAAGCGAAAACTGTAACAGGCATTCCCCCTCTCCCGTCCGAAGGATGGGAGAGGGTGCCCGAAGGGCGGGTGAGGGCTCTTTCTTCCAGGCGTTCCGAAGCTTGCCTTCCAATGCAAGGAGGATCATGTCCATCACGTCGTCGAACCTGCGGTAGACATCATCATTCATGACGCGAACCATCCCGTAGCCTTGCGCCCTCAGATAGGCCGTTCGGCGCTGATCGTAGGCAATCTCATGATCCTCCGAGTGCGTTGCGCCATCGACCTCGACGATGAGACGGGCATCGCGGCAAAGAAAATCGACAGTGAATGGACCGATCGGACATTGACGAGCGAACTTGTAGTTCTGAAGTCTTCGCCCGCGGAGGCCCGACCAGAGCCGCGCTTCGGCAGGCGTCTGGCTGCGACGAAGCCGCCGACCTTGATCCAGGCGCTTCTGATCGGTGATGGCCATGACTCCACTCTACTGTCCTGCCACTGATCCACAAAAAGCCCTCACCCGCCCTGTCGGGCACCCTCTCCCATTGCTTCGCAACGGGAGAGGGGGAAACCTGCGAAGGTCGCGGAGTCTCCCTATTCTGCCGGGACCACCCGCAAGGTGGTGATCTGGTGGCGGCGCTTGCGCAACACCTCGAAGCGGAAGCCGTGAAAGGTGAAGGCCTGGCCGGTATCGGGGATCATGCGCGCCTCGTGGATCACGAGCCCCGCCACCGTCGTCACCTCGCCGTCGGGCAGATGCCAATCGAGCGTGCGGTTGACATCGCGGATCGGCACCGCGCCGTCGATGAGCACGGAGCCATCCTTCTGCCTGCGGATGCGCGGGCGCTCGGCATCATGCTCGTCGGAAATGTCGCCGACGATCTCCTCGAGCACGTCCTCGAGGGTGACGAGACCCATCACCTCGCCATATTCGTCGACCACCAGCGCGAAATGGTTCTTGCGCCTGAGGAAAGCGGCGAGCTGATCGGAAAGCCTGCGCGTGTCGGGCACGAACCAGGGCGGATTGACGAGCGCCTGTATATCGATCTTCGCGGCATCCCCGCCGTTCTCGACAAGGGAAGCGAACAGGTCCTTGATATGCAGGATACCGATGATGTTGTCGGGCCTGTCCTCCCATGCCGGCACGCGGCTGTGGCCGCTGTTCAGAACCTCCCTGATGATCTCGTCCTGCCTCATCGCCACATCGACGGTGGTCATCTTGGTGCGATGGACCATGACGTCGAACACTTCGAGCTCGGAGAGATCGAGGATGCCGCCCAGCATGTCGCGGTCCTTCTTGACGAAGGCGCCCTCCTTGTGATGGAGGTCGATGGCGCCGCGCAATTCCTCCTGCGCGGTCTGCGGCTTGACGAGCCCTAGCCTTTCGAGGAAACGCCTCAATCCTCGAATGAGCGCCATCATCTCGAGGCCTGCTCCTCGGCAAGGAAGGCGAGAACGTCCTTCTCTTCGACATCGCGCGTGATGAAGGCCTCGCCCACGCCGCGCACCAGAATGAAAGTGAGCTTGCCCGCCACCGCCTTCTTGTCCTGGCGCATGATGTCGATGAGCTTGCGGGGCTCGGGGAGCGCGCCTTCGATGTCGGCGAGCCGGGTCGGCAGGTCGACCTGCCGCAGATGCTTCTCGACCCGCGCCGCCTGACCCTTGGGGATGAGGCCCAGTTTTTCCGAGAAGCGGAAGGCCTGCGCCATGCCGATCGCGACGCCCTCGCCATGGAGGAGGCGCGATGAATAGCCGGCCGCGGCTTCGAGCGCATGGCCGAAAGTGTGGCCGAGATTGAGGAGCGCGCGCACGCCCGTCTCGGTCTCGTCCTCGGCGACGATTTTGGCCTTCATCTCGCAGCTCCGGGTGATGGCCTTGATGCGCGCCTGCGCATCGCCCGAGAAGATCGACGAAGCGTTGGCTTCGAGCCAGGCGAAGAATTCGGCATCGCCGATGAGGCCATATTTGGCGACCTCGGCATAGCCTGCCGCGAGCTCGCGCGATGGCAGCGTATCGAGCAAGGCGATGTCGATGAGAACGGCGCGCGGTTGATGGAAGGCGCCGACCAGGTTCTTGCCATGAGCCGAGTTGATGCCGGTCTTGCCGCCGACCGATGAATCGACCTGCGCCAGAAGCGTGGTCGGGATCTGGATGAAATCGACGCCGCGCCTGAGGACCGCCGCCGCGAAGCCGGCGAGATCGCCAATGACGCCGCCGCCGAGCGCAATGACCATGTCGCGCCGCTCGATGCCGGCGGCGAGAAGGCTGTCGCAGGTTTCGGCGAGATGGCGATAGCTCTTGGTCGCTTCGCCGGCCGGGAGGACGATGCTCTTCGCTTCGATGCCGGCCGCGGCAAGGCTCTGGCGCAAGGGCTCGAGATGAAGCTCGGCGACGTGACTGTCGGTGACGATGGCGGTGAGCGGGCGCTTGAAGAGCGGCCGCAGGCGCTGTCCCGCCTCCTTGAGCAGGCCTTCGCCAATGGTGATGCCGTAGCTGCGCGATCCGAGATCGACGGCGACAGTGGCGTTGGCGTTGGCGAGGTCAGCTTTGGGCATTGCGCAGACGGTCCCAGCCCGGCCAGCGGGCCAGGTTTCTGATGATGGTGTTGACGATGGAGGTGTGTGCGACGTCGCGGCTGTCGACGGTGAGATCGGCTTCGGCATAGATCGGGTAGCGCTCCTCGATCAGCTGGCGCATCACCGCTTCGGGATCGGCATTCTGCAGCAGCGGGCGGTTGGAGCGCCGGCGCACCCGGCGCATCAGGAGATCGAAATCGGCCCTGAGCCAGATGGCGATGCCGTGGCGGCGAATGGCCTCGCGGGTGTCGCCATTCATATAGGCGCCGCCGCCGGTCGCCAGCACCTGGGCGCCGTTCTCGAGCAAGCGGGCGATCACCTTGCGCTCGCCGTCGCGGAAATAGGCCTCGCCATGTCTGGCGAAGATCTCGGGGATGGTCTGGCCGGCGGCGAGCTCGATCTCATGGTCGGCATCGACGAAAGCGAGGCCGAGCTTCTCGGCGAGCCTGCGGCCGACCGTCGTCTTGCCCGCCCCCATGAGGCCGACAAGCACGATCGCATGGCCGTCGAGGCGCTGGCGGACGGTGGTCGTATCCTTGCTGAGCGAGCGGCGGGCCATCTGTCGAAGTCTTGATCAACGTTCTGCGCCATGGCCTAGCGCATTATGTGGTCAAGGGGAATTGTTTCGCCGTTTTAGCGCGTGATCAGGAAAAGTGGGCACCGGTTTTCCGTCCGATCACGCGCCAAATACAAGATTCCCGATCACGATCACTTCAGGTCGAATCGACCTGAAATGATCGTGATCTAGGGCTTTCATCAAATATTGTCGCCCTTGTGGGAGTCTGGGCTATCCGAATCTCTTGGCGAGGGTCGAGCAATCGGGCAAAAGGACTGCCGGTTGAGGAAGGACGTGGCGTGCCTGATACCGTTCGCTTTCTGTTAATCATCGCGTGCTTGGCTGGGGCCGTCTATGGGGCGGCGTGGGCGCTTGCCAACTACCCCCCGGAACAGACCCAGATCGTCAGGCCGCTGCCGCATGAGAAAATCAGACAACAATGACAAAAGCCGGGACGGCCGGCTGATCGAGCGCTTCCTCGAAATGATGAGCGCCGAGCGCGGCGCCGCGCAGAACACGCTCGCCGCCTATGAGCGCGACCTTTCGGACTATGCCGATTTCCTCAATGCCAAGGGTTCGGGTCTTGCGACCGCCAAGCCGGAACATATAAAGAACTACCTTGCCGGCCTCGCCGAGCAGGGCCTCAAATCATCAAGCGCCGCCCGCCGGCTCTCGGCGGTGCGGCAGCTGCACAATTTTCTCTATGGTGAAGGCATCGTTAAGGAAAATCCTGCCACGGCCGTCGATGCACCGAGGCTGCGCCGCCCCTTGCCCAAAGTCATGACGGAAGACGATGTCACCCGACTCATCGAGGTGGCTTCGGCGAGAATCGGCCGGCTCAAGGGCAAAGCGCGGGTCAAGGCCTTGCGGCTTCATTGCCTGCTGGAACTCCTTTATGCGAGCGGATTGCGGGTGTCGGAGCTGGTCGGCCTGAAGAAACAGGCCCTTGCCAAAGCCTCGCAATTCATCATGGTCAAGGGCAAAGGCGGGCGCGAAAGGCTGGTGCCCGTCTCGCATAAAGCGAGCGCCTCGGTCTTGGCCTATCTCGATGCCCTGAAGCAAGAGGGCGATGACGGAAGCCCCTGGCTTTTCCCCTCGCATGGCGAGGAGGGCCATCTGACCCGCCAGCATTTCGCCCTCGAGCTCAAATCATTGGCCGCCGAAGCGGGCCTTTCGCCGGACCGGATCTCGCCGCATGTGCTGAGGCACGCTTTTGCCAGCCATCTCCTGGCGGGCGGGGCCGATCTCCGGGCGGTCCAGCAGATGCTGGGCCATGCCGACATCGCGACGACGCAGATCTATACCCATGTCCAGAGCGACCGGCTGAAGGCCGCGGTCGAGGCTCACCATCCTCTATCGAAGTCCGGTTGACATCCGGGGCCCAGATAGCCAGTTTGCGCCGCAATCTGGCGGGAACCTCTCCCCCATTCAGGTTGGATCAACCGGAATGGGATAAAAAGGGCCCCAGTCCTATATAGAGACCTTCCCATCCCGAGGTTCAATGCACGCCTATCTCGATTTCGAAGCCCCCCTTGCCGAGCTGGAGGGAAAGATCGCGGAGCTCAAGGCCATTGCCGGGCCGGATTCGGCCGTCTCGATCAACGAAGAGATCAAGGCCTTGGAGAAGAAGGCGGCAAAGATCCTGGCCGATCTCTATCAGAACCTGACGCCCTGGCAGAAGGCGCAGGTCGCGCGCCATCCCGACCGGCCGCACAGCGCCGATTACATTGCGAACCTCATCACCGACTACACGCCCATGGCGGGCGACCGCAAATTCGCCGAGGACAATGCCATTATCGGCGGCCTCGGCCGCTTCCGCGGCGAGGCGGTCTGCGTCATCGGCCAGGAAAAGGGCCACGACACCCAGACCCGCCTCAAGCACAATTTCGGCATGGCGCGGCCGGAAGGCTACCGCAAGGCGGTGCGGCTCATGGAGACCGCCGACCGCTTCGGCATCCCGGTCCTCACCTTCATCGACACGGCCGGCGCCTATCCCGGCATCGATGCCGAGGAACGCGGGCAGGCGGAAGCGATTGCGCGCTCGACCGATTGCTGCCTGGGGCTCGGCGTGCCGCTCATCTCGGTGATCATCGGCGAGGGCGGATCGGGTGGGGCCATCGCGATCGCCACCGCGAATGCCGTGCTGATGCTGGAGCACGCGATCTACAGCGTGATCTCGCCGGAAGGTGCCGCCACCATCCTGTGGCGGGATTCGACCCGCGCCAAGGATGCCGCGAGCTCCATGCGCATCACCGCGCAAGATCTGAAGAAGCTCGGCATCATCGACGACATCATCGGTGAGCCCTTGGGTGCTGCTCATCGCGGGCGCGAGCAGGTGCTCGCCTCGACCGATGAGGCGATATCGCGCTCGCTTCGGGCCTTCGGCGCGATGCCGCCCGATGCGCTCAAGCAGCAGCGGCGCGACAAGTTCCTGGCGATCGGACGGGATCTTTAAGAAGCCTGGCGTTCTCGGCGGACCCGAGGATTTGAGGCAATCCCGATGAGCGCGAAGTGGACGAACTCCGGTCCTGACAGCACTCTCCGAGCCAAGCTCGGCTCTTATGATAGGCGTAGAACAGCAGGGTTCGCGTCGACGAGAATCACCGGTAAAGCGAGCCCTCCACATGCTCAAGAAGCTCCGCCACATTATCCAGCGAAAGCCCCGGCTTGAGATTGCCGAGATCGCGGGCCATCACCTTGAAGGGCTGCTGCCTGGCCGTGATGCGCCGGCTTGCCAGCCCGCGGCGCAGTGTCTCGTTCACGACTTCGCGGAAAGGCCGGCCGGCACGGCGCGATTCCGCCCTGAGCTTGGCCGCTACATCTTCGTCGAGAGTGAGTGTCGTTCGCATGTCTTGATGCTAGATCGAAGCATCATGATGTCAATGTCGATGCATACAAGCAGCCGTGGCGCGACAGCGGGCGGGATCTCTAGATAGCTATTTGCATTTCTCGCAGTGGGCGCGCCGCCTCAGCTCGCGTTGGGATAGGAATCTAGCTCTGCTGCGCCTTTGCCGGTGATGGCCCTGTCGTTGCTGCAATCAGGCACTCATGCATGAGGTATTTGCCATTGGCGGCGCGTGGAAGCTCCGACACCTTGATGGGGATGACCCTGAAGCCTGGCGCCATGCACTGGTCGATGACCTCTTGCGCACGCTGCTGCGGCAGTTCGGCGGCGCCGTCGGCGGGAATGTAAAGAAGCTCGATGTCTGACACGGTGCGCTGCACGAGCTTGAACTGCCGCAGCCCGAGCTGTTGCGCCCGTTTAGGCTCGACCCACGGCACAACCTGCTCGCCGGTCGGCAACTTGAAAAGGTTTATTTCGCGACCGACAATGCGCTCCAGCGAGAGCGTCGACCGCGGACAGCGCGGCCCTGCGCTCACGACGGCGTAGTCGCCTGTTTCGTAGCGGACGAGCGGCATGGCCATGTTGAAGAGTGGCGTAACGATCACCCGGCCAAATTGGCCGGCGGCAGCCGGCTGGCCTGCGTCATCGACAATCTCAACCATGTTGAGCCCCTCGGCGGGATGGTACGCGCTACAGATCGAACATTGCGTGGCGATTATCGCGGTCTCGATCGTGCTGTATTTGTCGACTATTCGGCAGGCCGGAAGCGCGCTGACGTTGGCCCGCAATTGTTCAGGCACGACCTCTGCTACGGTGACGAAAAGTCGCAAGGGCAAAGACAGCCCGGCAGCGGAAGCCTGTTGCAAGATGCCCAGGGCCATCTGTGGGCCGCAGTACAGCAGCGTTGCGCCGGTTTCGGTAATGAAGCTGAGGGCCTCCTGAACGTCACCGCTGAACAAGGAGCGCAGCAGCGTTCCCGATCGTTGTTGCATCCGTTTGATCGTGCCCTGCGGATTGCGCAGGGTTGGATAACGAACCACTGCCGCGAGCTTATGCTCCTCGATGCCCCAGCCCGACAAGAGCCGGTTGTTCTCGAGCACGCTGACCCGGTTTGATCTTTCGGTGTGCCGGACCTCCATGGGCTGGCCTGTCGATCCGGAAGTCATATAGGTGTGTATGCGTCCTTCGGCGGGCGGGACGTGGGGATTGTAGAAGCGCGCGGTGCTGGCCCTGACTACGGACTTTGGAGTTATAGGGACATCCTTCAGGGCAATTGATGCGCCCCGTGTCATGGCCTTGGCCCAGTCCTGGTCACGGTAATAGGGCGAGCAGGTGGCGGCATTGGCGAGCATGGCTGCCAAAGGCTTCTGGACGTCTGGTTCGATGGGGCTGTCCAAGACAGGTAGCTCCGCCTGTGGTGTTGCGAACCATACTTTGCTGCAACCGCAGCCCAAAGGCAAATGTGGAATAGGAAACGACGTTGGAAGAAACCGCGCACCGGTCACGGGATGCGGACGGTGTTGCGTCCTGACCTGTAGCGAAGTTTCGCCGCAAAGCTGCCCTCATTTCTGGCCAGTCTCCCGGAGATGCCCCAGCGGATCCTGACACTGTTCCTGATCCTGGTCGCCGTCGCGGCGACGGGCTACGCCATCTACGACAGATACAACGACTACAGCGTCGCTGAGGCGCGCCGGACTTTGCCGGCGCGGCTTCTGGCCAAGGATCTGCGCCAGGGTCAGCCGGTTTATCTGCGCATCTTCAAGCAGGAAGCCGCCCTCGAATTGTGGATGGAAGGCGATCAGGGATGGCGCCTGTTCCAGTCCTATCCGATCTGCCGGTTCTCAGGGCATCTCGGCCCCAAGCTCCAGCAAGGCGACCGGCAGGCGCCGGAAGGCTTCTATCAAGTGAGCCTCGCTCAGCTCAATCCCAACAGCCGGCATCATTTGTCGTTCAATCTCGGCTTCCCGAATGAATATGACCGCGCCCATGGACGCACCGGCTCGTTCCTCATGGTGCATGGCGGCTGCACCTCGGTCGGCTGCTATGCGATGACCGATCCCGCGGTCGACGATATCTATGCGCTGGTTTCCGCAGCGTTGAGAAACGGGCAACAAGATGTCGACGTCCATGCCTTTCCGTTCCGCATGACCGACATGAACATGATACGGTATTCACATTCACGCTGGATTGATTTCTGGCGCGACCTCAAGGCCGGATATGACCTGTTCGAGAAGGGCAGGCGCATCCCCGCGGTGAAAATCGCCGACAAGCGCTATGTCGTCGAGGGCTAGACGCTCTCAAGGCCGGCCCGAAACCAGGACATGAAACGGGATCAGACTGAATGACTTACTTCACGCGCCGCCATTTCATCACCGGTCTCGCCGCGACCGCCGCCCTCTCGCCCTTCACCCGCACGGCGCGTGCCGCGCCAGAGGCGAGCGAGATCACGGCGACGACGCGCGTCATCGAGGTGAAGGGCAAGGCGGCCACGGTGTTCAGCCTCGAAAGCAAGAACGGCTTCATCTTCGATGCCGGGCAGGACATCCGCCTCACTCTCGCCAACCGCTTGAGCGAGCCGACACTCGTCCATTGGCATGGCCAGACGCCGCCCAGCGAACAGGACGGCGTGCCCTTGCTGTCGCAGCCGGTGCTCAAGCCCGGCGAAAGCTATTCTTACGAATTCCATCCGCGGCCCGGCACCCACTGGATGCATTCGCATGTCGGGCTCCAGGAGCAGAAGCTCCTCGCCGCTCCGATGATCTTGCGCGACAAGGCCGATCTCGGCGCCGATGTGCAGGAACATGTCGTGCTCTTGCATGATTTCACCTTCCGCGACCCGCAGGAGATCCTGGCCGAGCTCAAGGCGGGGGGCGGCGATCACGCCGCGCATGGCAGCGGCGGCGCTTCCGGCGACATGAGCGGGATGGATCACAGCAAGATGGCTAGCCGTGAACCTTCCGCCATGCTCAACGACGTGCGCTTCGATGCCTTTCTCGCCAATGACCGCACCCTCGATGATCCCGAGGTCCTCAGCGCCGAGCCGGGCGGCCGGGTAAGGCTCAGGATCATCAACGGCGCGGCGGCCTCCAATATGTGGGTGGATCTGGGCCAGCTCGAAGCCCAGCTCATCGCGGTCGACGGCAATGCGATCATGCCGTTGCGCGAGAAGCTGTTCCCCCTCGCCGTCGCCCAGCGCATCGATCTCGCCGTCGAGCTGCCGCGTGAAGAGGGCGCCTGGCCCGTCCTGTTCCGCCCCGAAGGCACGACGGCGCGCACCGGCATCGTCATCGCGGCGGGCGGCGGCAAGATCGCGAAGATCGCGGGCGAAGGCGAAATGACGCCGGCCGTCGATCTCGCCATGGAGCTCAGGATGCGGGCCAGCAAGAGCCTCAGGCCCGAGCCCGTCACCCGCACCGAGATGCTGATGCTGACCGGCGGCGGCGCCGACTATGCCTGGGGCTTGAACGGCAAGCCGTCGCTGCAGCATGAGACGCTGTTCGGTGTCAGGCTCGGCGAGCGCATCGCCGTCATGATCCACAATATGACCCAAATGTCGCATCCGATGCATCTGCATGGCCACCATTTCCAGGTCATCGACATCGACGGACAGAAGATCGCGGGCGCGCTCCGCGACACCGTGCTGGTGCCGCCCCAAGCCGCGGTGACCATCGCCTTCGACGCCGACAATCCCGGCAATTGGGCCTTCCACTGCCACCATCTCTATCATATGAATGCCGGCATGATGGGCGCGGTCGCTTATGTGAACGCCGCCTGATTCCCAAATAGCGGCCTTTTTGCTTTCTTCGTTCACCGGTGGCAAAATCCGCAACATGCTGAATCAAGGCTTCAATCCAGACATGAGCAAGGCGCTTGCGTCGCTCCTGGCTCACACCGCCGCTCATTCACCCTATTATCGCGAGCAGGCCTGGGCAAAAAACGCACGGCGCGGGGCCGTTGTTTCCCTTCGGAATATTCCGATCACCCCGACGTCGGTTGTCCGGAATGAGGCGAGCCTTTTCCATGTCCCGGACGTGCCGAAATCGGAAGGAAGGATCATCACAAAATTCACGTCGGGATCGACCGGTCGGCCTCTCGAGGTCAGGCATACGGCGAGATTCTACTCGATAAACGACGTTGAGCGAACCCGACTTCTCACCGGTTGGGGTTTCGAGCGCTATGCGTCTGCAGGGATCATCAAATATCCCGACGCCGATCATCCGCCGGGAACGGTGAGGACTAAACTGAAGCCTGAGGGTTCAATTCACCATCTTTATACGGCTGACGCAATCGAGGCCGTGGACATGATTTTGCGAACCGGCATTCAGGTTCTTCATGTTCGGCCTGCGTTCTGCGTGGGAATCCTGCAGCACTCAGCTGACAAAGGCATCAAGCTGCCCTTGCAATTGATAACGACCGTCACGGAGCTTGTCTCGGACAAGCTTCGCGCGATGGTCGGAGCAATTCCCGGGTGCAAGCTGGTCGACAGATATGCGACCTCCGAGACTTTGCTGATCGCGACGGAGTGCGCTCAATGTGGCGCGTATCACGCGGCAGACAGAAAGCTGGTCGTAGAAGTGCTGGATGATGACGACACGCCCGTCAAGCCAGGAAGAATGGGTCGGGTGGTGGTGACTTCGCTTTTGAATCTCGCCATGCCGCTCATCAGGTACGATATGGGCGACTTGGCCGTGCTGGCAAAACACAGCTGTCCGCGCTCCACCGTGACGCTTGCGCGCATCGTGGGCCGCCAGATAAATCTGTTCAAGACGGCGGATGGCCGTCGAATATTGCCGTACATCGACTCGCGATCAGCGAGCGAGGCCGGCTTCAGGCAGTTCAAGCTCGTGCAGCGCAGCTTGACCGATATCGACCTGCTTTATATCCCGTCGCCCGATCGGACCGAAGTGCCTCAGGACCGTGGCCAGAGGCTCGTCGATCACCACATGGGGCCGGGCTTCAAGGTCACATCGATCAAGGTCGATGCAATGCCGCTCTCTGCGGGCGGCAAATTTCTGATGCATGAGTGCCTGATCTAAGGGCGATGCAACGGCGCAGACGGCGCCAGATTGGGCCTTCCACTGCCCCAATCTCTGTCATATGAATGCCGGCATGATGGGCGCCGTCGCTTATGTGAACGCCGCCTTAGATCCATCCCATGGGGGCGGGCGTGAAGCAGGCCGATATCCTGATCGTCAATGCGCGCGTGCAGACGCTCGATGGCGAAGGCACGCGCGGTAATTCAATCGCGATCGGCGGCAACGAGATTATCTTCATCGGCGATGCGGCGGCGGCCCAAGCCCTGGCGCATGAGGCGACCCGCCGGATCGATGCGCAAGGGGCAAGCGTGCTTCCGGGCTTCATCGAATCGCACATGCACATCTTCTCGGGCGCGGCTGAGCTCGACCAGTTGCATCTGACCGGGGTCAAGGGCTTTGCCGCGCTTGCCGAGAAGGCGCAGGCCTATGCGGCGGCGCGTCCCGAGCTGAAGCTCATCGTCGCGCAGGGCGCCGACTACACCATCCTGTCGAAGGAAGAGCGGGTCACGCGCCATCATCTCGACCGCATTGTCCCCGACCGGCCGTTCATGATGTTCTCGCCCGATCATCACACCGCCTGGGCCAATAGCGCAGCACTCGAGCGCGCCCGGATCCTCGAAGGACGCGATGTCGGGGTCGGAGCTGAGATCGTCATGGCCGCCGATGGCCTCGCCGCGGGCGAATTGCGCGAAGGCGGCGCCATCGATCCCGTCAGGGCGCTGGGAGGTGCGGGACGCGAGCGGCTCGGCCTCGAGACGGGCGGGGAGCCTGAGGTGGCGCCTTCGCCCGCCGAGCACCAGGCCGACCGTGAGATCATCAGGCGCGGCCTCGCCCATTGTGCGAGGCACGGCATCACCAGCTTCCACAATATGGACGGCAATCTCTATCAGCTCGAACTGCTCGACGAGATCGACCGGGAAGGCGGATTGCCGGTCCGGGCGCGCATTCCTTTCCATATGAAGAACTTCATGAAGCTCTCGGCGCTCGAGAAAGCGAGCGAGATGCATAGGCGCTACCGCTCCGAGCGCCTGAGTTCCGGCTTCGTCAAACTGTTCATGGACGGCGTCATCGATTCGGGCACCGCCGTCATGGCCGAAGGCTATGCCGACCCTGAGGTGAAGAACGGCGATCCCTTGTTCTCGGCCGAGCATTTCAACGAGATCGCCATCGAGGCGGACCGGCGCCAACTACAGATTGCCGTGCATGCCATAGGCGACGGCGCCGTCGCACGCGTGCTTGACGGCTACGAGGCGGCGGCCAAGGCCAATGGGCGGCGCGACAGCCGCCACCGGGTCGAACATGTAGAAGTGATCCGGCCTCAGGACATCGCGCGCTTCGCCAGGCTCGGCGTCGTCGCCTCCATGCAGCCGCCGCATCCGCCGGGCACCATGGGGCTGCCGCTCGAGCCCACGATCAGCCTCATCGGCGAGCAGCGCTGGGCCTATTCCTTTGCCTGGCAGACCTTGCGCGAGGCGGGTGTCCGGCTCGCTTTCGGCAGCGACTGGCCGATCTCCGACATAAATCCGTTGCGCGGCATCCATGCGGCGATGACGCGCCGGGCCTGGAAGAAGGGGCTACCCGAGCAGCGGCAATCGCTCAGCTAGACGCTCTTGGGCTATACGGCCGACGGCGCCTGGACGGAATTCAAGGAAGACCGCAAGGGCCGCCTCAGGCCCGGCATGCTGGCCGATATCGTCGTGCTGTCGGACGATATCGAGTCGGTTGACCGGCAAGAAATCGACAAGCTCCAGCCCGTCGTGACGATCTGCGATGGGCGGATCACCTATGAGTGCTAGAGCAAATCCCGCCAAAGGCCTGCCCCGGACCCGATCCGGGGTTGCAGACTTTGGCGACAAGGATTTGCTCCGACCTATGTCGGCAAGGTGAAGGCATTTCGCCGGGAGGCGCTGATGGAGATCCGATTCCTCGGCAGCGGCGATGCGTTCGGCAGCGGCGGGCGCTTCCACACCTGCTTCCATGTCGGCGCCGGCACCGGCGCCTTTCTCATCGATTGCGGCGCCACGTCATTGATTGCGCTCAAGAAATTTGCCATCGATCGCAATGCCATCCGCGCCATCCTGATCAGCCACCTGCATGGCGACCATTTCTGGGGACTGCCCTTCTCCTCGATGCGCAGCTCGTCAGCCGCCGCACCACGCCGCTCATCATAGCCCGGCCGCCCGGCCTCAAGGAGAGGCTCGTGGCCGCCATGGAAAACGGCTTTCCGGGTGCCACGGCTCTACCCTGGCGTTTCGCGTTCGATGTGGTGGAAATGCAGCCCCGGCAAAGGCTTAGCCTTGCCCGACTCGCCGTGACGCCCTTCCTCATGCGGCATGCGTGCGGCGCGCCGCCTTTCGCCTTGCGGATCGAGGCCGGCGGCAAGGTCCTGTGCTCTTCCGGCGACACCGAATGGGTGGACGAGCTCATAGAGGCGGCGCGCGACGTGGACCTGCTCATCGGCGAAAGCTATTTTCTCGACAAAAAGGTCAAATTCCCTCTCGATTTCAAGACATTAGCTGTTCGCTTGGCCGAGATCGGCGCGCCCCGGGTGATTCTCACGCATATGAGCGCCGATATGCTGGGCGCGTCCAGGAGACCGGTTGCGCGGCCGCCCGAGACGGCTTGGCTGTGAATATCTGAGCCGCCGGAGCGACTATTTTGGGCATTGAAGCGGCTGGTAATGCATAAAAATATTGATCTAGGGGAATCTTTCCTACGCGGGGGTATCCAAACTGCGCCTTTTTTGCAACACCTCCCGAAAATCGCCTCTCTTCTGCCTAAATCCGCTTCCGGGGCCGCCGCATTTGACTTAACGTGCTTCCATTGACTTTGAGTAATCAAAACCAGAGTCGGCAAAGTTACTCGTTGAATACTCGTTGAATAACGGAAGGGGACTAAGATGCGAAAAGTTTTATTGTCTGCCGTGTCGATCGCGAGCTTGGGGCTGGCTCTGTCGGTCGCCCAAGCGGCTGATGTGATTCCGGAACCGGTGGCTGCGCCGACTTGGACCGGTTTCCACATCGGTGTCGGTGGCGGTGCGGGGTATAACACCTATGATGCGAATTCGTTGTTCGAGAAGGATTTCTTCGACGACGAAGGCTTCCCTGAAGACGATGGCCCGAACAACATCCTCTCGATTGACGGGGACGACCTCGGTGCCTGGTACGGCTTCGGGACCGTGGAAATCGGCTTCGACGTCCAATTCGACAACTCGCCAATCGTGCTCGGCATTCTGGCCAACTATGACTTCAATGGCAACAGCGACGCCGATGCGCAAAGCGCAGCGGTTGAGCAGGACGCCGGTGATATCGACGAGTTCTACGTTTCCGAGATCGAGGCTAAGCTCGAAGATACATGGTTCGTAGGCGGCAGGATCGGCGTTGCCTTCAACGAAGACACGCTGATTTACGCCCTGGGCGGTTATACCTGGGCGAAAGGCAAGGTCGAGGCCTTCCATGCCTACGACGATAACGACGACGATGACGCGGCCTCTATCGATGAAGATGAGAACGTCGACGGATGGACCGTCGGTGGCGGCATCGAGCACATGCTGACGGAGAATCTCTCTCTGAAGGTCGAATATCGCCATGACTTCCTCGACTCGATCGAGTGGGATCAGCGCGCCTTCGATCCGGAATGGGGTATCGACGAGGAAAACCGGCATTCGGGCGAAGTCGACTTCGGTCGCGACACGGTCCGTGCGGTCATCTCCTGGCGCTTCAATCCTTTCGATATGTGATCTCGCTTTTCGCACATCCAACGAGACGGAAGGGCCCGCAAGGGCCCTTTCTGTTAATCGCTCCAGTGCAGGGGCAGACGAACATTTCAGGGTGAAATGCCGCGACAAGCCCTCGCGGAGGTATGTGCTCAATGCTGAAGCTCGACCCGCATAGCCGCCTCGTCCGCGCAGTGGATTTTCCTGCCGGCGGAATTTCTCAAGAGGCGAATTATTTTTCGAAGCTTTCGAGAGCCTATGAGGAAAGCGGTCTGAGGGATCGCGTGCCTTTGGCGATTGCTATTCTGTCCGTCGCCTTTCAGGCCTATCCGCAATGGATAGAGTCACCTGTCAGGTTGTATTTCCATAGCCGGACGGTCCTCGACCTGTTTTGCGCAGCTCTTGTGATTTCCGCCGCACTGGCGGTGTTTGCCCGAACAAGCAGGCTGGGCGTGGGATTGTTCATCGTCGTCGCGGCGATTGCAATCGTGCCGGATTGGACGATTATCGCCAATCATACTTATCTTGCCCTCTGGTCCATTCCGGTCGCCGTCCTGTTCAGGGAGTGGTGGAAGTCGGACAGCTATTCCTTCTATCTGAGAATGACGATCGGGATCGTGATGCTTGCAGCCTTCGCTCAGAAGGTTATTGCCGGCACTTATCTCGACGGCTCCTACATTGCGTATCTCAACGCGCACGGCACGCCGACGGAGAGAATGTTTTCCTTTCTGTGCGACAGCTCCGCTCCCTGCGTCTACTATCAAGCGATATCCATATTCATAGTCGTCTGGCAATTCGCCGTCGGCATACTTCTGCTGCTTGGCCTCAACTCCCTTCTCTTTCTCGCCATAGAGATCGGTTTCCTGCTGGGAGCCGGAGTCTATGCCGATGAAATGAACTTCCAGATCCTGAACATTGCCTTGCTGTGCATCATTTTCCGATTCGGCATGCCGCTTTGGCTGCTCGCGCTGAGCCTCGGTCTTCTCGTTCTCGATATTTTCCGCCTAGAAGCCATCGTCAAAGGTGTCCTGAGCTATGTGGCGTAATATCGAGCACAGATGGATCGTCTTTGGCTTGCTCATCCTTCACATAGGGTGGCTCGCAAATCATATACGCTGGGTTGTCAACGACGAGATAAATCCGTGGAAGCTGGGCGGCTACGCCATGTACACCGTTCCCTCTCCTCGGATAAATGTCCGGGTATATGATGCGCTCAATCCGGAAGTCCGCATCCCGGCCAAGATGCTGCAATTTTACGCGGCTACGCGTTTCTCCAACATCGGAAGAACCTTTCGGTGCGCCAGCATACCCGCAGCGTCCTTCCGCGGTTTCTTCAACGAGAACATGGATCTGATCGGAAGAAGCCTGGCATTCGTTTTCTTCGAAAGACGTTTTGTTCGCTCACCTCCATCAGCCAAGACGGAAAACACGGGCCTGGTTGTCGTAACCTGGCGGGACACGCAAACTTTCTCCTACACCAGCCGGTTCTGCGGCAAGCAAGAGACACAGTCCGGCACTCTCTGATGGACGAGCGGATCAGCTTGTGGCCCCGGCAGTCGATGGACGCCGGCATGACGAGGGCGTGAGCTTGACAATCAAATCCCGGTCGTTTCACACTCCGAAGTCGACCTTCATGCTCCTCGAGACACAGATAATGAAGCAAACACATGCGTAGCTGGTTTGCCCGCACAGTGGATGAATCCTCGGCGGGAATATCGCAAGAGTCCGACAACCTTTATTCAAAGCTTTCCAAGCTATATGAAGAAAGCGGGGTCAGGTATCGTGTGCCTCTGGCCATCGCCATCCTGTCGGTCGCTTTCCAGGAATATCCGGCCTGGACAACGCAAGCCATCAAGATCGATGTGTATGGCGAGACGATCATTGCGCTGCTCGGAGCGGGGCTTGTGCTTTCTTCCGTGCTGGCCGCATTCGCTTCGACAAGCAGGCTGGCAGTCGCGATTTTCGTCGCGATCACGGTGATTGCGATCCTGCCGGAATGGCAGGTAATCGCCAACCATACCTATCTTGCCCTCTGGTGCATCCCGGTCGCCATCCTTTTCAGGGAATCGTGGAACTCGGATCTCTATGCATTCTATCTGAGGATGACGGTTGGGATCGTGATGATCGCCGCCTTCGGTCAGAAGATTCTGGCCGGCACCTATCTTGATGGCTCCTTCATTGCCTATCTCAGCGCGACTGGCTCATCCTCGGAGAGAATGTTCTCATTGTTCTGCGACAGCACATCAACCGATCCCTGCATCATCTATCGGCTGGCCTCCTGGTTCATCCTTGTCTGGCAGCTTGTCGTCGGCATCCTTCTGCTGGTCGGTCTCAACTCGCTTGTCTTTCTCGCCATAGAGATCGGCTTCCTTCTGGGGGCTGGAATCTATGCCGATGAGATGAATTTCCAGGTGCTGAATATCGCGGTGCTGTGCATTGTCTTCCGTTTCGGCATGCCGGTCTGGCTGGCTGTCCTCAGCATTGCGCTGCTCTTTTTCGATCGCTGGGGCGTGTCCAGCCTTATCGACGTTGTGTTTCATCATGTTGGGTGAAATCGACATCCGGAAATGGATCATCGGGATCCTGCTGATCCTTCATATCGCCTGGATCGGGAACCATATGCGTTGGATCGCCAACGACCAGATCAATCCATGGCGCATGGGCGGATACGCCATGTACACGGTTCCGAGCCTCGGCCAAAGAACGCGGGTGTACGATGCGACCTTCCCGGACGCGCCCCTTACGGTGAACACGCTGGGGTATGAAAAGTCTACACGGCTGACAAATTATGCCAGGACATTTCGTTGCGCCAGCGTGCCTGCATCGGCCCTGCTCGCCTTCTTCGACGAAAACCATCCCCTGATCGGAAGAAATCTGGTGTTCGTCTATAGCGAACGAGAGTTTGTTCACGCGCCTCCAGCTGCGAAGCGGGTGAACAAGGGGATGGTGGTTCTGACCTGGCAGAACGAGCGGACCTTCACCTACACCAATAAGTTCTGCGGCAGGGAGGAGATCGCGACCGCCACCCTGCCGGAGTCCCTCTCCGCCCCCTCACCAGAGGTTCCCTCCACCACCATGCCAGATGTTCCCTCCGTCAAGTTGCCATGAAGGAAGCGCCTCAGATCGTTCTGGTCTATGACCGGGAATGCCCGGTCTGCACGGCCTACTGCAAGGCTCTCGCCATCCGTCAGCTCGACCGGAACATGCAGATACTCAACGCCCGGGAGGACCACCCGCAAGTGCGCGAGATCAAGCGGCTGGGCCTCGATCTCGACGAAGGTTTCGTGTTGCGCATTGGCGCGGACTATTATCACGGAGCCGAGGCCATTCACCGGCTGGCACTTATCTCGACGTCGAGCGGAACATTCAACCGCCTGAACTATCTCATCTTCAGGTCACAAACACTGTCCCGGCTGCTCTATCCGGTGCTGAGACTGGGCAGAAACGTGCTTCTTGCCATCCTGGGCAGGAGCCGGATCAGCGCGGGAGAGCCTCAGGCGTAGGGTCGTGACAGTGCCGGTATTTCTTGCCTGAGCCGAACGGGCGGGCGTCGTTGCGGACACCCTTGCCCGGATCGCGGGATCATTGGGATCCCGAGCAGCGTTGTAGCCATGCAGCTCTTCCGATCGGGTCGCGGGCTTGACAATGCAATCGCGACGGTCTCACCTTCTTAAGACAGCCTTCGGAGGCTGGCGCATGCGAGCAGGCAAGCAGCCATATATGCTGGCCTCCAGGACGGGGAGCGTGTCTTGTCGGAGCATATGTTCAAGCAGGATATCGAGCAGGCGCTTTCCGGCATGCTCGCTCACGCCGCCACCCACTCACCCTATTATCGGGAGCTGGCCTGGGCAAAGAGCATGCGCGGTGGCGCGCGGGTAGCCCTGAAGAACATTCCCGTAACACGGAAATCCATCGTCAGGGACGAGACAGCGCGATTTTACATCGACAATGTCCCGCCGTCAGAGGGGCAAGTCATGACAAACCTGACATCCGGATCAACCGGCGAGCCGATGGCCGTCAGGCAAACGGTGAGATGGCTGCGGATCGCCCAACGGGAGCTCGCCCGACTGCTCAGGGGGTGGGGTTTTGAGCGCCATTCACGGGTGGCGAAAATAAAGAATCCCTCCTCGAATCATCCGCCGGGAACAATCTTGGAAAAGCCGCAAAAGCGCGGGCGTTTGTGGATGCTTTATACTGTTGATACCCGCGAAGCGTTTGAGTTTGTCAAAGAGACGGGCGCGTCACTGCTATACGCCCACCCCACCATGACCCTGGGCATATTGCAGCATGGCGCGGACATCGGCGTCCGGCTTCCCCTGAAACTGGTGTCCACGACTTCTGAGATCATTCCGGAACATTTGCGTGGCCTGATCAGCACATTGCCGGGCTGCCGGCTCGCCGACTGGTATGCCACCGTCGAAACCGGGGTGATCGCGATGCAATGTGCGAGCTGCGGAGCCTACCACCCTGCCGATGGTCATCTGATCCTGGAAATTCTGGACGAAGGCGATCGACCTGTCCGCCCCGGCAAGATGGGGAAAGTGGTCGTCACCGCCTTGTTCAATCGCGCCATGCCGCTTATCCGTTATGAAACAGGCGACTACGCCATTGTCGCCAAGAATCATCGATGCCGTCATTCATCATTTTCGCTCACGAGCATCGCCGGCCGCGAGAAAAATCTGTTCAAGAAGCCCAATGGAGAGAGAATCGTACCGAGGCTGAATCCTGTTCCGCTCGTCGAATTTGGGCTACGCCATTTCAAGCTCGTGCAGCGCACCTTGACCGACATCGAGTTCCAGTATGTGCACAAGGATCCGGCAGCCGAGCTGTCGCAGGAACGGGCCCAGGCGATCGTCGAGGAGTCGATGGGCTCGGGATTCAAGGTGATATGCCGCAAGGTCTCGGAAATGCCGCGGACCGCGAAAGGCAAATTCCTGATGCATGAATCTCTGGTTTGATTCAGGATCGAAACGTGTTTCATCGGTAACGGATTTCGTACCCCCTTGAATAATTTTGCAACCGGAATCCCTCATCGAAACAGCTCCAAGGTGATGATCCGCGGGTTCAGGTGAGCTGCAATCGCATGCCGGAATGGCTGTCCTTGAAGCCTAGTCCCAAATAGAAGCGGCGGGCAGGCTCGCGTGTTTCATGCACGAACAGCTCCACCATGCAGCAGGAACGTCGGCGCGCCTCGCTGACGGCCCAGTCCAGCAATTTGCGACCGATCTTTTGACCACGATGCCGCCTGTCGACGCGAACATCCTCGATCAGGGCGCGTTCGGCACCTCTATAGCTGAGGCCGGGAACGAAGGTCACCTGCAGGCAAGCGAGGATACCGCCATCCGAGGCCTCGGCCACGACCAGAATATTCCGCTTGTCCGCGGCAATGGCATCGAATGCAGCGAAATAGGCTTGCGCCAAGGGCTCGGTGAGGTTCTCGCGGCTCCTGCCGAGGTCGTCATCCGCCAAGAGGCGGGTGATCGCAGGGACATCCTCGCGTCGGGCCGGGCGTATGAGGAAGGAAGGCCCGACTTTGCTGCTCATCAGGCGAAGGAGCCGTGGCAGTGCTTGTATTTCTTGCCTGAGCCGCAGGGGCAGGCGTCGTTGCGGCCGACCTTGCCCCAGGTTGCGGGATCGTTGGGATCCCGGGTGGCGGCGGCGCGGGCCTTGTTGCGCGCCGTCGGCGCCTCCTGGCCGAAGATCAGGCCTTCGCCGACATCGTCCTGGCCCGTGGTCGCATCGATGTGATGCGCCACCATCGGCGGGAGCTCGTCCTCGTCCGGCAGCAGGTCGTCGGCGGGCTGGCTGGTCAGCTCGACGCGCATGATCTGGCCGGTGGTCAATTCGCGCAAGCGGCTGAACATGGCCTCGAACAAGGTGAAGCCTTCGGTTTTGTATTCATTGAGCGGATCGCGCTGGCCGTAGCCGCGCAAGTGGATAACCTGGCGCAGATGCTCGACGGTGATGATGTGCTCGCGCCAGAGGTGGTCGAGGGTCTGCAGCAGCACCGCCTTCTCGACCTGGAACATGATCTCCGGCGTATAGGTCTCGCGCTTCCTGGCATAGAACTCATCGGCCGCCTTGATGACGCGCTCGCGGATCTCCTCATCCGCAATGCCTTCCTCCTTCGCCCATTCATCGGTCGGCAGGTCGAGGGCTATGGCCTCGCGCAGCTTCTCGCGCAAGCCTTGCGCATCCCACTGCTCGGCATAGGCGTTCTCCGGGATGAAGGTCTTGACCTGGTCGTCGATCACCTGGTGGCGCATGTCGTCGATAGTCTCGGCCACGTCCTCGCCGCGCATGACACCGATGCGCTGTTCGAAGATGACCTTGCGTTGGTCGTTCATCACATTGTCGAATTTGAGCAGGTTCTTGCGGATGTCGAAGTTGCGCGCCTCGACCTTCTGCTGCGCCTTCTCCAAAGCTTTGTTGATCCAGGGATGGACGATGGCCTCGTCCTCCTTGAGGCCGAGCTTCTGCAACATCGAATCCATGCGCTCGGAGCCGAAGATGCGCATCAGGTCGTCGTCGAGCGAGAGGTAGAACAAGGAGCGGCCGGGGTCGCCTTGGCGGCCCGAGCGGCCGCGCAGCTGGTTGTCGATGCGCCGGCTCTCATGGCGCTCGGTGCCGATGACGAAGAGGCCGCCGGCATTGATGACGTCCTGCTTGTTGCGCTCGACCTCGGCGCGGATTTCCTCCTCGCGGCGGGCACGCTCGGGGCCGGGCTTGACCTCGGCAAGCTCGGTCGAGATGCGCATCTCGGCATTGCCGCCCAATTTGATGTCGGTGCCGCGGCCGGCCATGTTGGTTGCGATGGTGATGGCGCCCGGCTGGCCGGCCTGGGCGATGATCTGCGCCTCCTGCTCGTGATAGCGGGCATTGAGCACGCTGTGCGGCACATTCATGCTCTTGAGCATGCCGGCAAGGACTTCCGATTTCTCGATCGAGGTGGTGCCGACGAGAACCGGCTGCTTGCGCTCGCGCGCATCCTTGATGACGGAAATGATGGCTTTGTATTTTTCCTTGGCGGTGCGGTAGACCTCGTCGTCCTCGTCCTTGCGGCCGACCGCGACATTGGTCGGGATCTCGATGACGTCGAGCTTGTAGATGTCCATGAACTCTTCCGCCTCGGTCGAGGCCGTGCCGGTCATGCCGGCGAGCTTGTCATAGAGGCGGAAATAGTTCTGGAAGGTGATCGAGGCGAGCGTCTGGTTCTCGGGCTGGATGGCGACATGCTCCTTGGCCTCGAGCGCCTGGTGCAGGCCGTCCGAATAGCGCCGGCCCGGCATCATGCGGCCGGTGAACTCGTCGATGATGATGACCTGGTTGTCCTTGACGATATAGTCCTTGTCGCGCTGGAACAGCTTGTGGGCCCTGAGGCCCTGCTGCACATGGTGCACGATGGTCACGTTCTCGGCGTCGTAGAGCGTCTCGCCCTTGAGCAGGTCGGCCGCGGCCAGAAGCTGCTCCATATGCTCGTTGCCCTGCTCGGTCAGCGTCACCGTGCGCTGCTTCTCGTCGAGCTCGAAATCGGCGGCGACGAGCCGCGGGATGAAGGTATCGACGGTATTGTAGAGCTCGGACTTGTCGTCGATGGGCCCTGAGATGATGAGCGGCGTTCTCGCCTCGTCGATGAGGATCGAGTCGACTTCGTCGACGATCGCGAAATTGTGGCCGCGCTGCACCATCTCCTCGAGATGGAACTTCATGTTGTCGCGCAGATAGTCGAAGCCGAGCTCGTTGTTGGTGGCGTAGGTGACGTCGCTCAGATATTGCTGGCGGCGTTCGGCATCCGACAGGCCGTGGACGATGCAGCCGACGTTGAGCCCCAGGAAGTTATAGATCTGGCCCATCCAGCCGGCGTCGCGCTGGGCGAGATAATCATTGACCGTCACCACATGCACGCCCTTCTGGGCGAGCGCGTTGAGATAGACGGGAAGGGTGGCGACCAGCGTCTTGCCTTCGCCGGTCTTCATCTCGGCGATGCGGCCCTCATGCAGGACCATGCCGCCGATCAACTGGACATCGAAATGGCGCTGGCCGAGCGTGCGCTTGGCGGCCTCGCGGACGGTGGCGAAAGCGGGGGCCAGGAGCTCGTCAAGGGGTCGCCCCTTCGCCAGCTGCTCGCGAAATTCGATGGTGCGGGCCTTGAGCGCCTCGTCCGAGAGGCCGACGAGACCCTCTTCCAGGGCGTTTATCTCGGCGACCCTGGCGGCATATTTCCCGACCTTACGGTCGTTAACGGAGCCGAATATCCGCGACGCGATCGAACGCAGTCCTAGCATATGGTATGTTTCCTTCGGGACGGGGCACGCCCACGGAGGGCGCAAGTCTCGGCCGCCTTTTAATGAAATTGACGCTGACGGGCAATTGCCGGAAGCGGGAAATTCAAATCTGTCTCCTAAAAACAGGCCCCTTCCAGGTAGGCTGTCACCCCAAGGACTTCAATGCGTTGCAACGAGGTCACAGGACGTAAATGTTCCAAATCCCCCCTTGAAGTTGCCCTTCATTGCGACCATTGTCCCGCCCGCGTGACAACAGTTTTAGGGATCAAAGGGGTTCGTCGCGGCTTATTCTTGCCGGATTTGACCGCCAATGAGCTACCATCGCGGCAAATAGGCCGCTAGGCCCCATGACCCCCATATGGGAATTCCGATGCAAATGACCGAGACATTCACCAAGCTTGCCGCCTTGACGGCCGTGTCCTTCATGCTCCTGACGCCGGCCTTTGCCCAAACGGCCGAGCCAAAGGAAGACAAGGTCGTCGCCGTCGTAAATGGCCACGAAATCAAGACTTCCGAGGTGCAGATGGCGGCTGAGGATATCCTCGGCCAGCTGCCGGATATCCCACCGAAGCTGCGCTACCCCTATATCGTCGAATATCTGGTCGAGCGCCATCTCCTGGCCCAGGCCGCGGTCAAGGAAGGGATCGGCGATTCGGAGGAATATAAGCGCCGCCTCGCCCTCTATCAGGCGAAGGCCCTGCGCGATGCCTATTTCGCCCAGACGATCGTGCCGACCGTCACCGAAGAGGAAATGAAAAAGGCCTATGACACCGAGTCGGCCAAGGTGGCCCAGACGGAGCGGATCAGGGCCCGCCATATCCTGGTCGCCAGCGAGCAGGAAGCCAAGCAGATCCTCGCCCGTCTCGAGAAGGGCGAGAAATTCGAGGATTTAGCCAAACAATACAGCCTCGACGGCTCGAAGGAGTATGGCGGCGATCTCGGCTATTTCACCGCTCCCGAAATGGTGCCGGAATTCTCCAAGGCCGCCTTCGCGCTGAAGCCGGGCGAAGTGTCGCAGCCGGTCAAGACCGATTTCGGCTGGCACGTCATCAAGCTCGAGGACCGCAAGATGGGCGGCGCCCAGCCCTATGATCAGGTCAAGACCGCGATCCGCAACATCCTCCTGCGCAAGAAGACCCAGGAAAAGATCATTTCGCTGAGGCTCCAGTCGAAGGTCGAGCTCAAGGATCCCGATCTGGTGAGATTCGCCGAGGAGGCGCGCAAGCTGCGCCAGAAAGCGGTACAGCAGAGGAAGGACGGTGCCGCACCCCAGGGCGAGCAACCGGACGGCACCGATGCCCCAGCCCTGACCGGCGAGGAGCCGACGACGGGTGGCGGCAAATCGGATATGCAGGCGCCGCAGCAGTAACCGCGCCTACAGCTTTTCATTTTGCGCATGATCGGAAATCCGGTGGATAGCCGGGTCGAGCCCGGCTATGACCTTTTCCGGATCATGCGCTAGTCGGGGAGGAGAGAATGGGGGCTGTCAACGTCCGGTCGCCTTTGGCGCCGGAGCAATTTCCGGTTATGCCACCGCTCGAGGGCGTTTCCTTCGCCGTCGGCGAGACCGGCATACGCTACAAGAACCGCCCGGATGTGCTGCTCGCCATCGTCAGCCCCGGCACCTCGGTCGCGGGCGTCCTCACCACCTCGAAGTCGCGCTCGGCACCCGTCGACTGGTGTGCCGAGAGGCTCAAGGGCGGCAGCGCCCGGGCGCTCGTCGTCAATTCCGGCAATGCCAATGCCTTCACCGGGAGCGCCGGCGTGAAAACGGTCGCGGCCGTCGCCAAGGCGGTCGCGGCTCAGGCCAAGTGCAAGCCAGGGGAGATCTTCCAGGCCTCGACCGGCGTCATCGGCGAGCCGCTCAATCCCATACCCATCGTCAATGCCTTGCCCGAACTCTTCGCCGGCCTCAAGCCGGACGCCTGGGCCGAGGCGGCTCGCGCCATCATGACGACCGACACTTTTCCCAAGGCGGCGACCCGCAAGGCGCGGCTCGGCGGGGTGACCGTCACCCTCAACGGCATCGCCAAGGGTTCGGGCATGATCGCGCCCGACATGGCGACCATGCTCTCCTTCATCTTCACCGATGCGGCGCTGCCGCCGCGCCTTCTGCAGAAGCTCCTGAGCAAGAGCGCGGCGCGGAGCTTCAACTGCATCACCGTCGACGGCGACACCTCGACATCGGACACACTGCTGATGTTCGCCACCGGCAAGGCCGGCCCTGCGCTCAAGGGGCTCAAATCGGAAGCCGATCCGCGCCTCAAGGATTTCACCCGCGCCCTCGATGACCTGTGCAAGGATCTGGCGCTGCAAGTGGTCAAGGACGGCGAGGGGGCCGAGAAGCTGATCGAGATCATGGTCACCGGTGCCGAGAACGACAAGGCGGCGCGCCGGATCGGCCTCGCCATCGCCAATTCGCCGCTGGTCAAGACCGCCATCGCGGGCGAGGACGCCAATTGGGGCCGCATCGTCATGGCGGTCGGTAAATCCGGCGAAAAGGCCATCCGCGACAAGCTCAAAATCTGGATCGGCGGCGTCGCGCTCGCCAAGAACGGTATGCGGGCGCCCGACTACCGCGAAGAAGAGATCATGCCGCATATGAAGGGCCGCTCGATCATCATCAAGACCGATGTCGGGGTAGGCAAGGGCCGCGCCACGGTGTGGACCTGCGACCTCACTCATCGCTATATCGACATCAACGGCTCCTATCGCAGCTAGAGCGCGATGACTTTTCAAGAGATCACCTCTCTCAATACCCTCATGCTGAGGTGGCCGCGAAGCGGCCCTCGAAGCATCCCTCAGGATAGAGCGAGAGTGCTGAAGCACACCCTTCGAGGCTCGCTTCGCTCGCACCTCAGAGCGTGTGAAGCATTTCGGATTTGAGGACTTTGTCGGCGGTGTTTGCTGCATATGTTTATCATAGGTTTGCGATGGTTCAGGCTGTCG
>Ga0187894_10000965_pt1 | contig 38151 bp, 32 predicted proteins | sample GBC1701081metaG_FD_136650 | JGI IMG/M metagenome (GOLD analysis project Ga0187894, IMG submission 136650) | White microbial mat communities from a lava cave in the Kipuka Kanohina Cave System on the Island of Hawaii, USA - GBC170108-1 metaG ... | reverse complement strand
TTGAACCTGCTGAATAAAGAGAAGAGTTGCAAACGCTCAATCAAAGGCAAAATGCTCAAGGCAGGACGAAATCAAGACTATTTGCTCAAAGTTCTTAACATTTAAGATGCGTCGCCCCTATTTGTCCTAATAGATGTTTATAGAACACTTTTCAATAATTCAATATAATACCAAGTTGCAGAAAAAACCGAGATTGATAATTATACTTAACGCTGTCTTATCAACGGCTTAGATGAGTTCTTCAACCTCTGTTCTTACCTCAATCTGGTATAAGTAAGGTGAACGGTGTTCCTACCATTTTTCTGCTCACACTTCCCATAATACGCAATAGAGCCAAGGGATAGCTAAGAAATATCCCTTGGCTCTATTATGGTTGTTTAGGTAACGACTTTATTTCATAGGTAACAACTTTATTTCATAGGTAACAACTTTATTTCATATAAACAAGTATTAACGACCTCCTGTCGCTCCGCTTGCGAGTTTGCCGATAAGCGTAAAGAGCGGCATGTACATAGCGATAACGATACCGCCGATTGTCACACCCAAGAACGCTATCAAAGCAGGCTCAATCAATGACAACAGGTTTGCGATTGCCGAGTCAACTTCATCTTCGTAGAAGTCTGCAATCTTTGCCAACATTGTATCAAGTGCGCCTGTTTGTTCACCGATTGCAACCATCTGAGCGACCATATTCGGAAACACATCCGAAGCTCTCAAAGGTTCAACAATAGTTTCGCCGCGTTCGACTCCGGCGCGAATCTTCAAAACCGCTTCCTGAATCACGACGTTTCCGGCTGTTCGCGCCGTAATTTCAAGCGATTGCAAAATCGGAACACCCGACGAAAGCAACGTAGAAAGCGTGCGCGAAAAACGAGCGACAGATATTTTGCGAAGAATCACACCAAAAAGAGGCATATTGAGCAAAAGGTTATCAATTTGATAACGACCCTTTGGTGTTTTGTAATAAGTACGGATACCTAAAACTGAGGCGATAATCGAGACAAGAATCGCAAGTCCGCCCCAACCCGCCAAGAATTTACTGATGCCCATAACGATTCGCGTGGGCAATGGAAGTTGTTCGCCGGGTCCCAACAAACCTATAAAGATTTGCTCGAATTGCGGAATGACCACGACCATTAACACTGCAACTGCCGCAATAGCAATTACAATAACCGCCGCTGGGTAAACGGATGCGGAAACGATGTCGCGTTTTAATTTGACCATCTTTTCGATGAAGGTCGAAAGGCGTTGGAGAATCAAATCCAAAATACCGCCTGTTTCACCCGCTTCAATCATGTTGACAAAAAGCTGGTCGAAAACTGTCGGATGTTTTGCCATTGCTCCGGCAAGCGTCGAACCCGATTCAACATCTGTTCTGACTTGCGACAAGACCTGTTGGAAGAACTTATTGTCCTGTTGTTGTGCAAGAATATCCAAACACTGAACGAGCGGAAGACCTGCGTCAATCATAACTGAAAATTGACGGGTAAAAACTGCCAGCTCTTTTGAGCCGACTTTTTTGCGTCCGCTGATTTTAGGCAGGCGAATCTCGCGCCCTTTCTCTTTAATAGAGATGAGCGTTACTTGTTCGCGTCTTAAAACAAGACGAAGATTTTCTTGATTGTCAGCGATACGCTCGCCTGTAATGACTTCGTTTAGTGCGTTGCGACCTTTGAAAACGTAAGTAGGCATCTGAACTCCTCTAAAATTGCCGATTGCCGATTGCCGATTGCCGATTGATTTCTCTATCGGCAGTCAGCAAGGCAGAGTGGCATTTTCTTTCTTCTATAATAAAGTTGTTTCGCGGATTGAAGATGTTTGATTGCAAATAAAATTGGCAATCGGCAATCGGCAATCGGCAATTTTACGAGCGCACCGGCGGACGGACACCGGGCGGACGAGGTTGGGCATAGGGGCTTGGATGTTGTGCGGGGGGCACTGGCTGTTGCGGCGGTTGCATGGGCATCCCGGGTTGTGGCGGGCGTGGACCGCCCTGTTGCTGACCCGTATTAAGACCTGCACCGCGTTCAATCAAATCTTTAAGTTCGTCAGGATTGGACGAACGCAGAAGAGCAAGTTCTAAAGTTATCAAGCGTTTGTGATAGAGCGTTGCAAGCGATTGATTGAAAGTCTGCATACCGTATTTGTCCTGTCCGGTCTGCATCATTGAATAAATCTGATGAACCTTGTCTTCACGAATGAGGTTTCTGATAGCCGTATTCGGAACAAGAATTTCCAACGCCATCACACGACCCGTGGAGTTTGCACGCGGCAGAAGCGATTGACACATGATGCCTTCAAGTACAAGCGAAAGCTGTGCGCGAATCTGCGACTGTTGCGAAGCAGGGAAAACGTCAATAATACGGTTGATGGTCGAAGCGGCTGAGTTCGTGTGAAGTGTTGCAAACGTCAAGTGTCCCGTTTCAGCAATGCGAAGGGCGGACTCTATCGTTTCAAGGTCGCGCATTTCGCCGACGAGTACAACGTCAGGGTCCTGACGAAGTGCTGTACGAAGCGCGTCAGCAAAACTTTTTGTGTCAGCGTTAACTTCGCGTTGATTCACAAGACAGGACTTGTGATTATGCAAGAATTCTATCGGATCTTCGATGGTCAGAATGTGTTCGTGGCGTTCAATGTTTACTTTATCCAACATTGATGCAAGCGTTGTTGATTTACCTGAACCTGTCGGACCTGTGACCAGAATTAATCCGCGAGGTTTGTTGCAAAGCTCTTTAACAACAGGCGGAAGACCAAGAGCATCGAAAGTTTTAATCTCGTAAGGAATGGCACGAAAGACTGCACCCACAGCACCGCGTTGATTGAAAAGATTTGCGCGGAAACGAGACAAGCCTTTAACGCCGAACGAAAAGTCCAACTCTAAGTTTTCTTCAAAACGATGTTTTTGGGCGTCTGTCAAAACCGAATAAGCGAGTTGCTTTGTGTCTGCGGATGTCATTGACGTATAGCCTTCCAACGGACGCAAATGACCGTCAACACGCACCATCGGTGCAGAATTTGTCGTTATATGTAAGTCAGAACCACCAAGTTCGTTAAGCTTTTTCAGAAGGTCTGAAAGCGAAAATTGCGGTCTTTGATTGTCGTTTGAAGACATTACTGTTTTCTCCTGGACACAATTGGAACGGTAGGGCAGACATTGCGTATCTGCCCCATAATAGTAGCGGTAACGTGGAGCAAGTTTAGTTATTTAAAGAAGCGGTTGATTTTGATTCACCGCCGTTGTTACTGCTTGTCGAACTCTTGTGAATCGAATCAAGCATCTTTTCTGAATCAGCGGCAACTTTGTCAGCCACATCAACAGAAGAACTTGTAGCCAAGTTCAAAATTCTCCCGCCTGATTCCGTGAAATAGAAGACTTTGGTTTGTGCGGGTTGTCCGTTTGATGATGGCGTTTGTGCCACAACAACGAAAACCTTTTTACCGCCAACTTCTTTCACATAATCGTTGACGACCCAACCTTCTTCACGAATCATTCTGTCAATGACAAGACGACGGAAGCTTGCGACCGGTACGCCACCAAGCGATTTGTTTTGTATTTTGCCCGACCCTGCTTCGCTAAATTGCGGTGCAGATGCTGCGACAACTGAAATTGACGCAGAACCTGTCGGACGCCCGTTTGAGTAGGCTTTGAAGGTTTGTTCGTCACCATCCGACACCGGACGGCTAGACCATCCGCTCGGCAAACTTACGCTCCAACCGCCACGTGAATCACGGTAATAGCCACCGTTTGACGATGTGCTCGTCTCGGATGTCTTGGCTGATTCAGGGGATGTTGTATTGGCTTTGGCATACATCTTTTGATTAGATTGAAGTGCTTGTTTGCGAGCCAATAATGCGCGTTTGCGTCTCATCTGAGCACGGTAACGTCGCCACCAAGCCTTTGAATATTTTTTGATTTTCTTTTTTCTTTTTCCGCTGTAATGTGATTTTTCTTTGTTGCTGGCTTCGGTTGGAACGAGGGGCAACATTAGTCCTATGGACAGAATCATCAAAAGCGATAATGCGATTGCACGCTTCATAACATATCTCCTTGCTTACGCCACCGTTTCTCTAACAACTTCATCAATGGTGGTAATTCCTTCTCGAATTTTATAGAGACCGGACTGGCGCAGTGAAATCATCCCTTCATCTTCTGCCTTCTTGCGAAGTTCAAGAGAGGATGCTCCTATTAAAATTAACTCGCGCAATGAGTCCGTGACCTCCATAACTTCATAGAGTCCGACACGACCTTTGTAGCCAGTACCGTTGCAGGTCTGACAGCCGCGCCCTTTGTACGTTTTGATTGTTTCAGCCTCTTCCGGCAAAAACCCTACTTCAACTAGAGCTTCAATCGGAACAGAATGTTCTGCTTTGCAGTCTTTACAAACGCGACGAATCAATCGTTGCGCTTGAATAATGTTGACGCTGGTGGCAACGAGAAACGGCTCGATGCCCATGTTCATTAAGCGGGAAATGGTCGAAGGTGCGTCATTTGTGTGGAGCGTTGATAGGACTAAGTGGCCTGTAAGAGCGGCTTTGATTGCGATTTCTGCGGTTTCAAAATCGCGTATTTCGCCAACGAGAATGATGTTAGGATCTTGGCGAAGGAAAGAACGTAGAGCAGCGGCAAAGTTCAAGCCGATTTGCTCTTTCATCTGCACTTGGTTAATACCGTGCAGATTAAATTCCACAGGGTCTTCAGCAGTCATGATGTTGGTTTCCGGCGTGTTCAGGGATTGAAGTGCCGAGTAAAGCGTGTTTGTTTTACCCGAACCCGTCGGACCCGTAACCAGAACCATTCCGAACGGCTTTGCGATATTGCGTTTGAATTTGACCAAAGACTCTTCTTCAAAACCGAGTTTGGTCATGTCCAGCATCAGTTTCTCTTTATCCAAGAGACGAAGCACAACTTTTTCACCAAACAATGTGGGAAGAGTAGAAACGCGAAAGTCCAATTCACGACTGCGATTATCAACCTTAACTTTAATCTTTATGCGTCCGTCTTGCGGAAGACGCTTTTCGGAAATGTCCAGCTTGGACATGATTTTGATACGGGAGATGAGAGCATCACGAAGCTTTAAGGGCGGACTCATTACATTGTAAAGAACACCGTCAATACGGAAACGGATGCGAAGCTCTTTCTCGTAAGGCTCGACGTGAATATCGGATGCCCCGCGTCTTAAAGAATCAACAAGAAGTACGTTTACGAGTCGAACGACAGGTGCATCTTCACTCATTCGGGACAAAGTCGAAAGGTCTATCTCTTCTTTGTCTTCAACAACCTCTAAACCATCAGAATCGTGATGGTGGTCAAATTCAAATTGGTCAAGTGAAACGAGGTCGTCACTTCTCAGTTTTTCATCTTCAGTATGTATCGGCGGGTGATAAGAACTAATGTTACCATTGCCGTTTGTATAACCGTTGCCGTTTGTGGTCGGCGTAAAGTTGAAATCGTATCCGCCGTCGGTGAATGCACCTGCAAGTTCAATCTCACGCGAATGGTCATAGTATTTGCCGATTGATTGTTGAACACTCGCTTCCGAAACGACAACAGGTTCGATATTAAGTCCGGTCATAAACTTAATATCGTCCATAGCAAAAACATTCGTCGGGTCAACCATTGCAAGAGTAAGCGTCGCGCCGACTCTCGAAAGCGGAAGAACCGAATACTTCTTTGCAACTTCTGCAGGTATGAGGCGAATGACTGACTCGTCAATGTCAAATAAATCAAGATTGACAGACGGAACACCATATTGACGGGAAAGCACGGCTGTTATCATGTCGTCGGATATAAACCCAAGTTTAACCAGGTTATAACCGAGACGACCACCATGTTCGCGTTGATAGTCTAGTGTCTCACGCAGTTGTTGCGGAGTAAGCAGGTTTTCTCTAACAAGGATTTCGCCTAATTTGGCAGACATTTATATTTCCGACCTTTTCAAAACTTTAATTGGGGCGGGGTTTGATTATTGGTCCGGAATTTAGATAGCTTGACCAACCTCAATTATGCCGATGTCTAACGATGATTAACATCGTTGGCACAAAGCATACTAACTTTTAACACAAGTGAGTGTCAAGATGATTATTTATGCGGTCAAATTGACGTAAAAAAGCCGTGTTAGTCTTATTCAAGCTGACTAACACGGCTTCATAATGAAAGATTATTCTATTGGTTAATTACCTTTTTTCTTGGTGGTTTTTGAAGGAGGAGTAATTTTCTGTGCTTTTACGCCTTCTGTTTTTAGATAATCGAGAATTTCTTTAACCTCAGCCTTTTCCGTACTGTCCGGAGCCTTATCAACAAAAAGTTGAAGATAGTTTGCCGCTTCTTGGAAATTTTCTTTTGCCGCTGTTTGGAAAAGTGCAATACCGGCACCTTTGTATGCGGCATAGTTTTCGGGTTCTACTTCAATGATTTTTTTGAACTCCGCCAGAGCTTTATCTGCAACACCCGCTTCAAGAAGCATATTGGACATACGCATCTGTATTTTTGCCTTTTTGATTGGATCAACCTCAACGGCGACATATTCCTGAAATGCTACATAACCCTCTTCTGCTTTGCTTTGGTCAATTTTGGTAACAAAAAAGAACATACTCTCCGAACGGGCAGAAAGAGCCAAATTCACACTTCGTTTGTGGTTTTCACTGGCAGTGGCGTCCGATGGCGGTGTGGCGGATTTAAGCAGTTCTAATGCTTTTGACGAATCCTGTCTGGCTTGAGTGAAATCTTCAAAAGCGGATGTTTTGCTCGACTCATCTTTATTTCTGACGAAGTTGTTGTAGCGTTCAACGCCGCGAGAGACCAAAGCCAAAGCCCTGTTGGTTAATAAAACGGGGGCACCCGGATGGGCCGGGTCTGCGTTAATTCCGTTTGTGTATTGTGTTATAGCTTCGGGAAAATTCTTTTGATTAAAGGCGGCATTTCCGTCTTCAAGAGATTTTTTGACAATAGTGTTCGATTCTTCTGCCTTTTTATTTTTTTCAGTAATTTCCGCTCTTTGCTTTTCAATTTCTTCACGGGCTTTCTTTTGCTCTGCGGTTTCCTGTCCACCGTTAGGAGTTGGTGCGTTTCCGGCGGCGGATTGTTTAGCCTCGTCTTTTGTAAACCGTTTTCCGTCGCCTGGAAAAAGCGTAAAAGTTTTATCCTGTCCGTCTGCGCGGATACCGCCGCGTGCTTGCGGTTGCATACCGGGTGCGCTTATCGAAACGATGTATTGTCCGATGAACGGAAGTCCGGCAAAAACGAAATTACCTTGTTTATTGGCTTTTGTTTTATATTCGCCCGGCAGGTCTGTACGAAAAACGTCAACTTGGGCTTCGGGTACCGGAACTTCTTTTCCGCTTGCGTCTTTTGTTGTGATACGCCCGCGTAACTCAGCCGTCTGGGCTGACACTGAATAAGCATTTGTAATTAAAATCGCTGTGGCAATTAAGCACAGAATAGATATTTTTCTAAACATGGAAGACTCCTCTCACGATACTTGTATGCTGTTTCCTAAAATGGCGGCTTTAGGATGTACATGATGCAAAAATCGGTTGTTTCAAAATTCTGCGGCAACTTTCTACCCGAAAGACCGCTTCTTTTCAATAGTTTTTTGAACTGTTTTATCGGCGTGGATAAATTAAATCTTCTAGCCGTTCGCGTGCAAGTCAAATATGACATTGTTGAATAAAAACCTGCACTTTGTTTGAATAAAAATCGTGATAGCATTAGCCTGTTTTTCAACCGTTGAACCCGCGTGAGTCTTTTGAGCGAACAAAACGAACAACTGATAAGAGAATGCTCCGTGCGTTTGCTTACGCGTGCCGCAGATTCGCGTGCGCTAAATGCCGAGGATTTGACACAAAGGTTGAGCACAACAGTTGCGAAATATCTTTTGCGCGACGACCCGAATGCAAACGCGAAAACCATTAACGAATTTTGCGATTCTCTTTATGCGGATGATTTGTGTTTGATTATTGCTTGCGAACGCGAAGACCAATCTGCTTGGAACGACCTTGTTGAAAAATTTAACCCTACGGTTCGTTCGGCGGCGCGTTCGGTTAGTGGCAACGAAGAGGCGGCAGAAGATTTGGCTCAATCAATCTGGGCTGAACTTTACGGTTTGCGCGTGCGCGAGGACGGAAAGCCCGCAGGAAAAATTGCGTATTATTCGGGACGCGGTTCTTTGGGCGGATGGTTACGTGCGGTTGTAGGACAACTTGCGGTTGATAATTACAGAAAAGTTTCCAGGTTTGTTCAGACCGAAGAAGACAGCGATTTAGACCGTCTGGCAAATGAAGCGAGTCAGAACGAAGAAAGTTTTCTTACTTCGCAATCGTCTTCAAATCCTGAAACTTCTCTTACATCACAACGTGCTTCGGAAGACATTGAAAAAGCTCTGGCAAAAGCAATGAGCGAGCTTGATACGGAAGACCGTTTTCTAGTTAAGCTTTATTATTTTGACGGCTTGCGTCTTCGTGAAGCGGGTGCGGTTCTTGGCGTGCATGAGGCAACGGCGAGCCGTCGTTTAACGAAAGTTCATAATGTTTTGAGAAAGCGTGTTGAAGCGATTTTGATTAAGGAACATGGATGGACAAAAGCGGAAACAACAAACACGCTTGCAGAAGCCGCCGCACAACTCGGAACAGATTTGGAATTGTTATTAGCTGAAAGCGGCAAGTAGTGTGTACAGAACTTTACCTGCAAGCAAAAACGAAAAGGTGCGTTCTTTAGCCGACTGCAAAATTAAAGTAGTTATGCAGACAAATTTGAAGTAATGAACCAAGAGCAAGACAAAGATTTGGATATTCTTTTGAAACAACACGCGAAACGCGAATCACTTCGCGCAGGGCTTTTCAATGTTGTTGATGAAGATAATGCCGAGAAGTCGTCAAACTCATTCGCGTCAGAACATTTGGACGCAGATGAGATGAACGCTTATGCAGAAAACGTACTGCCATCGGCGGCACGTTTACGTTATGTCTCTCACTTGGTTGATTGCGACAATTGCAGAAAACTTGTGACGCAGTTGACCTTGTCTGCAAACCCTATTTTTGTTGAAGAAGAATCGAAAGCCACAGTTGCAAGTGCGGCTGTTGTTGCGTCCGCCGCACAGAGTGCACCAGTTGTCAAAACATCTGAAACAAAAACATGGCTTGAAAAAATAAGCTCATTTTTTACGCCTTCAAACCTTCGTATCGCCGGACCTGTTGCGGCTGTTCTATGTATTTCAGTTGTCAGTTTTGTCGTTTGGCAAAGAAACAAAAATGAAATTTATACTTCGGATAACAACCAATTGCCCCAAACGGAAGTCGCAAAACACCATGATACTGATGATAAGTCCGGGGGCGTTAATACACCTTCGGTAGCAACACCCACTTCAACTCCTTCTGTTGAAAGTTCATCACAAAACACATCAACAAAAGGAACAGAAGAAGCAGGCAAAAAAGCAGAAAGGGAAAAACAACCGGAGAAACCAGACGACACAGAACGCAAAGAGGGAACGGTTGAAGAACAACCCAAACCAACCAAATCGGGTGAGGCATCGAAAGACGCCGGAAACGATAAAAGAAGTGAAGATGACGCACCGACTGAAAAACCAAAATCTGCACCTGCGCCAAAGAACCCGAGCAAATCGGGAGATTTAAGCAAACGCGATGGTGAACAACCAAAAGGTACGAGCAGAAACAACCGTGACATGAACGAAAACAGAGCGGAGCAAAGGCAGACCCAAACTCCGGCTCCAATTACACAAACAAGCGGCGGTGCGGCTGATTCTACCGACAGAACAGAGAAGCAAGAAGAAAACAGACCGAAAACAACAGTTTCTAAGAAACAGGTTGATTCGGATGACGAAAGAAAACAAAATAAAGCACCGGCAACAGATGCTTCGAGCGAAACCCGTTCTGTAAGCGGAAAACAATTTCGTCGTGTCGGAGATGCTTGGGTAGATGTTGATTACAAATCGTCTGCGACAACAAACATCAAACGCGGCTCTGACCAATACAACGCAACTATTGCGGACGAGCCCGGAATAAAGGCTTTTGCCGAACAACTCAGCGGCGAAGTCATAGTTGTCTGGAAAGGTCGCGCTTACAGAATTCATTAAACCCGCAAAGAAATTCTGAACCGATTGTTCGATTTTCAAAGCGCGAGCACGATTCCCATCTCTTTCAAATTGGCAGAAGACGAAAACCAAAAGTTCGTGGTATATTGTTCCCGGCTTTTCTGCCTGATTAGATTTAGCCACAAAAAAAGCAGGCAAAACTTCATAGCTTCTTCGGAGTCAAAACGCGCAGATGGTTGACTACTACAAAATTTTAGGAGTCGGCACAAAGGCATCGGCGGCTGAAATAAAATCAGCCTATCGTCGCCTTGCGCGAAAAATGCACCCTGACGTAAACGGCGGTTCCGAAAAAGCCGCTCGTGATTTTGCTCTTATCTCAAAGGCGTATCAAATCCTGAGCGACCAGCAGGAACGGGCTTATTACGATAAACAAAGACTTCAAACCTGGAGCGGAACGGGCGACATTTACACCAGTAACCCGCACGCACAACGCCTCAGACGACTTGCGATTCAAGCACGTATGAATCGCGCCATTGACCGGATGTTTGAAGACGAACGCCGCGAAACATTCGCACTTCAACAGGCAGTTTACCCAACGGTCACACTTTTACTTTCGACATTTTTTGCAGGGATGCTAAAGCCCAGTTTCTGGCACTCGTCAGGTAATTTAGGAAAAGCTGTTTTGCTTGTACTTTTTCTTATCGCGGTTGGACATCTTGTAAAAAGATTTAGCTGGTGCTTTGAACGTTTCACACATCAACCAAGCCCGATTCACGATTCAATAATCAATGATGAAGAAACACCTGAAAGCTCATTTACTCCTTTGAAAGCTACTGCGTATTTGCTGATTGGAGTGACGGTAAGTTTTGTCATCGGCTATATCTTCAATATCTATCTTGGGGAAACCATTCTCGCAAATATGTCTAGTTTTTTTGACAGGGCAACACGTCCCGAACTTATTTTCTACCCGCCGATTGCTGTTCTGATAATTGACGTTATTCACTCAATTGCATTGAAACTAGAAGCATAATTTCATTGCCAAGATTCGCAATGCGGGTGTATATTCAGGTTTCCTGATAAAAAATTAACTTTTGGTAACAAACGGACAAACCTCGCTTTGGTTTGTCTTAAAGCGGAGAATTTCGGAAACGAAAAACGGATGAGAAAACAGACGCGCTTCAAAGCGCACGAAACAAAACGCCGACGGTTTACAACGAGTCAGGTTATTTACCGCCAATAAGACCCGCATGATTAGCCGTCGCCCTTTGCATTAAGGAGCAAAGAAGATGGCTAAGAGATTGACCAACCGACAACGTCTTGCCCTAAAAATTGATTCCCTAAACGAGACCGATTTGGATGAAGTCCTTGACTACATTTCAATCATGGAAACAATGCGCTACGCAAAAGTTTCAAACATGATTTGGGAAGATGACATAGTAAATGCATTGGTGGATAAGCCCGAAAATAAACGTGCGCGTCAGGTTTACGAATGGGAGAATGTGCGTCGTCGTGCGGAACGAAACACGGTTCACTAGAAAAGCGCAAAGGCAAAAGGTAAGAGTGCGGAATCTTTTGATAATTGTTTGTTGTTTATTTGCTTTTGCGTCACAAAACGCATTTGCACAAGAAACGGGCAGGCAAAGTTACATACAAAACGAAATTCAAAAAGAAGAACTGCGGCTTCGCTCATCTGATGCTGAAGAACGACGCGATGCAGTTCTTCGTCTTAAATGGATAAACACCGAAGAGAGTTCTCGCAAATCAATCACTGCACTAAGCGATTCAGCCGAATCGGTTCGCGCAATTGCAACACACGCCATTCTTTCTCTGCCTTCGAACGAAGCGGCAAGTTACCTTTTACCTCTGCTCAATGACAAAATTGAGATTGTTCGCCAAGAGACGGCTTATGCATTAGGGCAAACCCGAAGCCAGAGCGCAGTTCAAAAACTTCTGACCGTACTTGCAAACAAAAAAGAATTGCCTGGCGTCCGCAGTGCTTCTGCCATTGCTCTCGGTTTGATTGGAGATAAACAGGCAGAAGGATTTCTCATTCAGGCATTACAAGACAAAAAGAATCCCAACCCTTTTATTCAACGTTCTGCGGTTCGTTCATTGGGACAGCTTAAATCTGTCGGGTCAGTCGCTTTATTAATTTCAATTTTGAACGATGAAAAAGCAGAGCCGGATGTCCGTCGTGAATCGGCAAATGCTTTAGGAATGATTGGAGAAAGAGATGCAATCAACGCACTTGAAAAAGCCTCGAAATCGTTTGAGCCTTATCTTTCCGAAATAGCAAATGAGGCACTTGAGAGTTTGAAGAAACCGTAAGGAATGTCCGCGTTCCCGTAAAAAAGCCGAACCCGGTTTCTGAGTTCGGCTTTTTTGCGTTTAAGGTTTTAATCGGATGATTAACTGTCTTTTTCTCCGCGAGATTTTGTCCTTGAAGTCACAGCCTTTGCCGTCGGAAGCGGTACACTTGCCCCGCCCGATTTGGTTTCTGATTCTTCATAATCATCCTCTTGCTGTGGTTGCGGATTACTAACCAACATTCCGCCCGAACGCTTTGTGAAAACAAGTTTGCCCCGTTCAGTGTTGAAATCCACAATGACGATGTCACCATCTGTAACTTGGTCGGTTGCAACCAGGTTTGACAAAGGATAGACCAGAAAGCGTTCAATTGCGCGTTTCAAGTGGCGTGCGCCGTATTTGTAATCAATACCTTCTTTTAGCAAGAAATCTTTTGCGGCATCCGTACAATGAAACGAAAACTTTGTTCCCGCCCCGTTTGTGATGCGGTTTTGAACCGCGGTCAGTTCAATCTCCAAAATCTGACGAAGATGATGTTCTTTTAACGAACGGAAGACCACAACCTTGTCAATACGGTTCATAAACTCGGGCGAAAACTTGCGACGCGCAGCTTCGACGGCAGTACGATAAATTTTCTGGTCAACATCGGAGTCGTCAGGATTTTTCGATTTCTTATTGGCGAAACCGATACCGCCCGAAATAAGTTCGGACATTTCCCTCGCTCCAAGATTCGACGTCAAAATTACCATCGTCTTTGAAAAATCAACGCGGCGATTATCACCAAGCGTCAGCGTCGCTTTATCGAGAATTCCTAAAAGAAGTTGCCACAACGAATCAGATGCTTTTTCGATTTCGTCAAACAAAACAAAAGTCATTTTGTTTTCGTCCGTGTGCATTTTGTCCAGGTTTTCCTGTGTCAACATCGGTGCGGTTTCGCGGTGTCCCAAATATCCCGGAGGCGAACCGATAAGTTTCGCAATTTCGTGCGAGTGTTGGAATTCGGCGCAGTCAATTTTTACAACAGACAAAGGGTCATTGAATAAGACTTCTGCAGCGGCTTCGACCACACGAGTTTTTCCGGAACCTGTCGGACCCAAGAAAAGCATCGTTCCAATCGGACGATTCGGCGGATTCATTCCAGCTAGATAAATTTGATAAAGACCGCTCATGCGACGAACGGCGCGTTCTTGTCCGACGATTCGCGCACTGAGTTTTTCTTCAAACTCTTGAGCCTTTGGACTTTTTTGGTCCGGGTCTAGGAGAATCATTTCTGTTGCAGTAGCACTAGTTTCCATATCAATTAACATGGCGTTCGCTCTCGTTGCGCGAATCAACCGACTCAATAAAAAATAGCGACCACCGTTTGGGTCGCTGTCAGCTTCGCGTGCAAAGAACGAAAAGACGGCAAATTGATGCACGACAATTGCTATTCGTTTCCTATCTATTTTTCGGATTCAATCGCCGTGTTACAAAGCGAAATAGCTTATATCCGATTGCGGAAAGAATGTCACCCCAATTTTTAACATTCTATGAACGAATTGACACTCTCAGTCCTGTCCGTCATACTTGAGCGCGATTAAATTCGATTTATACAAATTAGATTTTTATAACAAAAAGAGAGTATTTCAATTATGCCGTTTTTCTTTCCCGGAAGTTCAGAACAAGTTTTTTCGACGCCGCCTCCGACACCTGCCGTTATGGACAGGCTTTCGGAGATGTTGCCCGATGACGAACCTCTGCCCGATTTACCAAAAACAGACCGTATTCGTCTTCAGGTTCAATCGCCGCGTAGTCTTTATGTTTACTGGTCTTTTAAGAGAGACCCGTTTGAAACCTTGCGTCGCGCCTTTGGTTGGGTGTCTGAAGCCTATTCATTAGCCGTCAAGGTTATTAGCTTAGACGACAACACAGAAGAGATTTACACGGCTTCGCCGACGGGGTCGCAGTGGGTAAATGCCCAGCCCGGACATTCTTATCGCGTTGACGTGGGGCTTTATGCAATTGGTCGCGGGTTCATCCGTTTACTTTCTTCAAACACCACACGCACACCAAACGCAGGTGTTTCGCGTTATACGGATGTATCGTTTGACTTTTTTGTTTCGCCCGAACAGTTTGCACATGTGCTAGACAGTGCAGGTTATGTGAGCGACGCGCTTGAAGTTACTTTAGAAGCCGCAGACGAAGCAACCGACGCAAAAGCAACACGCGCTGTCGCACGCGAACTTGGCGGTATTGAAGTTCCTGCGTTGACCGAAGATGAGTTAGCCGAACTTCGCGGAATTTTAACAGCACTTGCGATGGGGATGTCGCTGGAGGATTTACGCGGAATGCTTTCCCCAATCTTGCTTGAATGGCTTGAAACAATTCGTCAACAACATGAAGAAGCATTGCACGCCGCCAGGCTGTTTGAGATTTTCCGTTTCTTGCTTGGAATCGAGGCAGACCAATTCAACACCGAAAGCGAAGAAGCAGCACGCCGCGCCGCCCGTCTTGTCTTGGGTGCGAGCGAAGTCAATATGCCTGCGCGTCCGTTCCATCTATGGATGCCCAGCATGAATTCCGGTGTTCTTAGCAATCTGAAAGACTAATTCAATTACGGATTGCGGGTTGATTGGCAATTATTGAATTATTTGAATCAAAACAAATTGTAGTCAAAATCAAATCTTCTGCAATCCGCAATCCGTAATAAAACTGTGCCAACAGGTTACTTCAGTCTGATTCTACACGCGCACTTGCCTTTTGTGCGCCATCCGGAATATCCGGAATTTTTAGAAGAAGATTGGCTTTACGAAGCTATCACGGAAGTCTATCTTCCTTTAATTTTCAGTTTTCAAAATCTACATGAAAACGGCGCGAGTCCGCGTCTTGCGATGAATGTCTCGCCGCCTCTTTGCGAGATGTTGGCTGACCCGCTTTTGCAGGAACGCTACACACGCCATTTGAATAATCTTCTTTCACTTGCAAATAAAGAGGTCGAACGTACATCACGCGAAGCGAGAGAATACCTGCCTGTTGCAAAGATGTATCAAGACACTCTTAGTTCTGCGGCTTGGTTGTGGAATGAAAAGTACGGGCGAAATTTAATAAACGCGTTTCGTGAGTTGCAAGAAGAAGGCGTTCTGGAAATTATCACCTGCGGAGCGACACACGGATTTCTTCCACTGATTTCCACACACGAATCACGTCGCGCTCAAATCCAAGTTGCGGCGACCAATTACAGGAAACATTTTGGACGCAATCCGCGCGGCATCTGGCTACCGGAATGTGCATATGAACCGGGCGTAGAAGATTTATTAAAAGAAGCCGGAATCGAATACTTTATCTCGGACACACACGCGATTCTTTACGGCGAACCGCGCCCGCGTTACGGTGTTCATGCTCCCGTTCGTTGTCCGAATGGCATAGCCGTTTTCGCGCGTGATTTGGAAACATCACAACAAGTCTGGAGTTCAATCGTAGGGTATCCGGGCAATCCTGTTTATCGTGAGTTTTATCGTGATTTGGGTTGGGACTTACCCCTTGATTATTTGAAACCGCATCTTCACGCAGACGGAGCACGCCGTCATCTTGGTTTGAAGTATCACGCAATCAGTGACAAACACATTCCGCAAGATAAAAAGTTGCCTTACAACCCTGAACTTGCAAAACGACAATCTGCTATTGATGCAGGCGATTTTCTTAACAAACGCATCAAACAAGCCAACGAACTTCATAATCTTTATCAAGACCGTGCGCCGCTTGTGGTCTCGCCATATGACGCAGAACTTTACGGGCATTGGTGGTACGAAGGTCCGATGTTTATTGATTACTTTTTCCGCAAACTTCATTGGGACCAAAACCAAATTCAAGCTGTAACGCCCGGAGATTTTCTTGATTCGGGGCTACCGATTCAATATCAACAGCCTTCGACATCGTCTTGGGGCGAAGCAGGATATTTCAAAGTTTGGCTTAACGGAGCGACGACTTGGATGTATCCGCATCAACACGCCGCAGAAGAACGTATGACGGAATTGGCGAATCGTTTCCCGCATCCGCCCGATTCGCTAACGCATCGCGCATTAAATCAACTCGCACGCGAACTTCTTTTGGCGCAATCGAGCGACTGGGCTTTTCAAATTTATCAAGGAACAACAGTCGAGTACGCCGCACGAAGATTCCGCAATCACATACGCCGCTTTGACGCTCTTGCATCAGACATCGAACGCAGTTACATTGACCACGACAGGCTTATAGAAATCGAAAGCCGCGACACAATCTTTCAAGAAATAGATTACCGTATTTACATAAGCTAATACCGGGAGCGCGGTCATCTCTGCCCGCAAACGAGCCAGGGGCGAGTAAAAGCTTCGCCTGTTACAAACTTTAATTTTAGTGAATCTTTTAAGCTTGCGAACCGCAAGCTTTGGCGGGCAGGGATGCCTGCGTTCCCGGTAAATGCGCTTCCGGCGATAGAGAAAAAACTATGTCAAAAATTAAACTTCTAATTACTATCGTTCTGCTTTCTTCTTTGGCTTTCTTTTCGTTCAATCCGCAAATCGGGAAAGCTCAGGACACTTCAATAAGACCGCAACCGCCTCAAGGCAAAGGTATTGTCGCGCTCAAAGCCGCACGCCTTATTGACGGCACGGGAAAAGCTCCGATTCAAAATGCAATCATCATTATCACAGACGATAAAATCACCGCTGTTGGTACATCTGATCTGGTCAGATTAACGAGCGATGTGAAAGTGATTGATTTGGGCGATGTAACTTTAATGCCCGGTTTTATTGACACACACACGCACCTCATCGGGCGCACACTTGGCGACCCGGAAGGGAACGATTCGGCTGTACGTGACAATCTTTCGTTCGGCGCGATTTTGGGAACTCGCAACGCAAAGAATCTTTTGCTTAGTGGGTTTACTACGGTTCGTAATGTTGGCGCACCGCATTTTGACGATATATCTTTGCGAAAAGCTATCAATGAAGGCTGGATTCCCGGACCAAAGATGCAAGCTGCAGGACATTCCTTAGGCATTACGGGCGGGCATTGCGACAACAACAGTTATCGTCCGGGCCTGATTGACGGGACAATCAAAACGGGTATTGCAAACGGACCCGAAGAAATCCGCGCCGCTGTTCGCTATCAGGTCAAATACGGTGCAGATGTGATAAAGACTTGTGCGACGGGTGGAGTTTTATCAGAAGGCGATGCCGTCGGTACAACGCAATATACCTTTGAAGAGATGAAGGCTTTGGTTGAAGAAGCAGAGAAACTGGAAAGAAAAGTTGCCGCACACGCGCACGGAACCGAAGGGATAAAAATCGCCACACGCGCAGGAGTTTCTTCAATCGAACACGGGTCTTTCATGGACGAAGAAGGCGCGAAGTTAATGGTACAAAAGGGAACTTATCTTGTGCCGACTTTGATGGCGGGCGAAGCCGTCGAAGCACTTGCGAAAAACGGATTCCTGAAAGGCTTTCGCGGTGAAAAAGCTCTCATGGCGGCTGCTGCTATGCGTAATGCAATCAAACTCGCGGTTAAATACAAAATCAAAATCGCGCTTGGTACAGATTCAGGTGTTATCGCACACGGCACAAACGGTCACGAATTTACCTTAATGGTTGAATGGGGCGGTATGTCTCCGATGGACGCAATTATTGCCGGCACGATGAATGGCGCAAGATTGATGGGATGGGAAAAACAAATCGGTTCATTAGAAGTGGGCAAATACGCAGACATCGTAGCCGTCGCGGGTGACCCGCTGAAAGACATTCGCAAGATGGAAAAAGCCGTATTTGTTATGAAGAACGGAATGATTTACAAACAGTAATCTACTGGGAACGCCGTCGTCCCGACGGCAAACGAGTGCAGAATACTGGGAACGCCGTCGTCCCGACGGCAAACGAGTGCAGAATGCGCGAAAAAATGTTTCGCTTAAATTCCACATTGAATTTATCGTAAATGTTTACTCGCCTTTGGCTCGTTGGCAGACAAGATGTCTGCGCTCCCGGCACAATCCGTCTCATTATTTTTCTCGTATTTGAAAACATGACGATGAGAAACATTTTCATCACAGGCGGCACAGGATATTTGGGACAGCGATTGATTCCTTTATTGATTAAACGCGGTCACGCGGTTCGCGCACTTGTTCGTAAGGGTTCGGAAAATAAATTACCCGAAAAATGTGAAGCCGTTTTCGGTGACGCGCTCAGGAAAGAATCTTTCTCTCGTCTGATTCACGATACAGATACTTTTCTTCAACTCGTAGGAACGCCGCGACCTTCGCCTGCGAAAGCAAAACAATTTCTGGAAGTTGATTTGCCTTCGGTTCAAGCCGGCGTTTCCTCAGCCACAGAGAACAACATCAAACATTTTGTATATGTCAGTGTGGCACACCCCGCACCGATAATGAAGGATTATATTGCCGTCCGAATGGAAGGCGAACGCCTGATTCGTGAAAGCAAAATGAATGCGACAATCATACGTCCTTGGTATGTTTTGGGTCCCGGTCATTGGTGGGCTTATTCATTACTACCGATTTACAAAATCATGGAGTTGATACCTTCAACAAGAGAAAGAGCGAATCGTCTGGGCTTGGTGAAGTTGAATCAAATGGTCACGGCACTTGTGAGTTCAATAGAAAATCCGGCAGAAGGAATTCGCATTCTCAACGTGCCGGATATTCGCAACGCAAAAATTAACGAAACTTAAAAAATCCACTTAATCAAATAAACAATTCCGACGATTCCGCCTATCACCAACAAAACCAACAGAGTCGCAATGCTGAACATTACCAACTTAAATTTTCTGTAACGTTTAGGGTCTTTCTCTGAAAAATTTTGCGGAAAATATGGCGGCGGATTATTAGCCATTTTGAACACTCCTTAAAAAATTGCCGATTGCCGATTGCCGATTATTTTCAATCTTAAATCGTTTTCACTATGTAGTGTGTCGTGCAGGCAACAAAATCATTCTTAACTTTCACAGAGATTGCCACGCAAAGCATCAACGGTCAAACATCGTCATTTACAAAAGGGCATTGTTAGTTCGAGAGGTTGTAAAAACATTAAAGATGCTCCGCTTTTTGTTGAATTATCCCAATCAAAAGATAGTGTTGCCTGTTCGCCTTCTTTAATTGTTAGTTGAGCAGTTTTTTCCGTTCCTTTTGCACCCCCCTTTTCATGCCATGCCGCGATTGTATAGGTGCCTGCCGGAACATTATTGATTTCAAATATCCCGTCATCTTTTGTTACGGCAAAAAACGGATGTTCAAACACGGCAACATAAGCCGCCATCCAGCCGTGTTGCGTGCATTTGAGAGGGATTATGATTTCTGACTCCGTAAAAGTTTTTTCAATAGGTGCCGAGTTTATTTTTTGAGTTGTGTACCATGCATAGTTTTTTTCAGACATTGCCTGTGTTGTGTGAACTGTTTCGTCGCTGTTGTGAATTAAAAGTTTTTGTCCCGTTTGTAAACCCAAAACACGCGGAACATAAACGCATCCGTCCTGATCAAGTTTCGCTTGGGTTTGCTCTGTTTGAAATCCTAATTCATTAAGGTTTTTTCCATCCGCAGTTTTTCCTTCTTTGATATAAACAAGCACGTTTGCAAGTTTGCCGTCTTTAACTTTTTGAGTTTCGACCGTTGCGTTCGGATTCTTACCGACACAAGCGGCATCTGCATTCATGTCAATTTTAGAAGGCATTTGCGGCGTTCCCGCAAAGTTGATTGCGCCTGAGATTTTTCCTTCTTTACCTGTCGCCTGGTAAATGGGTTTAGGAGTTTTGTTTTTCGTAGCAGGCGTTTTATTACAACCGGAAATAATCGAAAGAAGTGCAATGATAACGATTGCAAAATAATATGTTGAAGCGGTAAAAGAACGTGCACTGTTATAAGCGGATGCGCCGTAATCATTCACGTTCTTTCCATTTATCGGAACGGTTTTAATGTTTTTTTCTGGTGTCGTTATCTTCAACTTCAAGCCTGAGAAAGTTTTTCCAACAACTTCTTTGTCTCTTTCACTGAATCGTTATGTTCGGGCAGGTAATTCGGGTCAGGCTTCATTTGTAAAATGTAATCAATCTGTTTTCGCGCATCATCCTTACGGTCGTTTGCAATGTAAGCTTCTGCCAATCTTAAACGCATTAGAGAATTTTCAGAATTTATTTGATAGCCTTTTTCAAGATATTCGAGAGCTTTTTTCTTATCGCCGCCAAGCAATCCTGTGGTTTCAAGTTCTAATTGACCGAGTGCCAGGTAAGCACTTCCGCTCTGAAATTTTTCATCAATCTTTATAACGGTCTCCATTGCCTGACGAATGTCATTGATTGCAGTAAGCCCGCTCATAGGATTTATTTTCGCTTTTCCGCCTAAATTTGCGCCCAACCAAAAATGTCCTTCGGGTTTGTCCTGATGAATGGCAATTGCTGCGCGAGCCGCGTTAATCCCTTCTTCAAAAGCCTTTTTACGCTCATCTTTGTCTTCGGTATGCTCGCCTAAAAAATAAGCCGATTGTGCAATTTTCCAAGCGACTTCAAAGTTTTGCTGGTCTTCAGCCTGCACGGTTTTTAATAGGTTTATTCCCTCGCGGAGTTTTGCAAGGTCTTCGCGTTTGGCATAAATGGCGTCTGCCTGTTTTATGGATTCTGTAACCGAGACAGATGCCGCTGTTTTTGTTGGCTGTGCAGAAGTCTCGCTACCGCTGCAACCCGTAAAAAAGAGAACCGATAATAACGAAAACAATATGCACAATCCGCTAAAAGTAATTTCAATCTTCATTCATACACTCCCTAAAACTAGCACGCATTCTTACAGCAAGATGCGAAACCATACAAGCTTTCGCGCCTTTCAGGCAGAAATAAAATGCCCTTTTGTCTTTACTCTTTCGACAATGTCAAATCAAAATTACAGAAATCTTACACTTGAAATTAACAGAAAAAGCCGTTTTTAAGGTATATTTTGCCATTATCCCGATATGCCTTTTATTTTCTTGAGGCATAAAACAATGAAAAGTTTTGAGCAAAGACTTTAGCCAGCTTTTACAGGAACAAAGCCCGCTAAAATCGCTACTTGAAACTAAATCTGGAGGTCAATGTGGCAGGAGCCGCGTTTTACGATTTAGAAGGAACATTAGTCAGTACAAACCTTGTTCACACGCTTGGATATTACGCACGTAATCAACAGGGCTGGTTGAATACTATAAAAAAATCGGCACAGACGATTGTTAATATCCCTGCGTTCGCGGTTGCGGATTTGTACAGCCGGAATGTTTTCAATGAATACTTTTTCAAAATGTACAAGGGTGAATCCCAAGACCGACTTCGTTATTTTTCGGATGATTTGTTTGAGAACACCCTAAAGCCCGCCGTATTTCCGGGAGCATTTGATTTGATTGCAAAATCCCGCAAACTCGGATTGAAACAGGTAATCATAACGGGTGCTTTGGATTTTTCCGTTGAAAGATTGATGAAGTATTTAGGTACGGATGAATATGCTACAAACCGTCTGGAGTTTGTAAATGGCTACGCGACGGGACGCATATTGCCGCCCGTGATGGCATCGGCTACGAAAGCGATGTGGATAAGGCAGTACGCCGAAAAGAACAACATAAACCTGAGTGAATCCTACGCTTATTCAGACAGCATCAGCGATTTGCCTATGCTTTCAATCGTGGGACATCCAGCGGTTGTGAACCCTGATTTCAGATTGCGACAGACTGCCATGCAACATGATTGGCCAATCTTGAATTTGAAGTAAGGCTTATTTACAAAAGAAGTAAAGCTTTAGAATGTTTTGGGAACAACAGGTTGGCTTGACCGCGTAAAACTTGGGCTTATTGATTACGAAGGAAAACTTCTGTTGAGTGCTTATAATTAAAAACGGGATAAACATGAAAGATTCTGCCACTAACAAAATGTGTTTCAGGCTAATGCTGGTATTAACCGTTTTTCTGTGTCTCAACCAACAATCATTAGCCCAAACAGAACAGAACGACCAGAAATCAGTACGACCCGTTTTGTATGGTCTTGTAATTGACCGTTCAGCATCTTTGCGTTCGATTATCGGTGTGGTTGCTGAAACAGGAAGAGTAATCATTTCTCAAAATCAAAAAGATGACGAGACTTTTTTTATAAGCTTTGTTTCAAGCGATAAAATCACCGTTGAAGTTTCAAATACAAAAAATAAAAACGAAATAATCTCTGCTTTGGAAGATATATATCCCGAAAGCGGTCAATCCGCCGTGTTTGATGCACTGTTCTTTTCGGCACAATACTCGGTCAAAAACATTAAATGCGAACAAGAGAATTGCACCAGAAATTTAGTCTTAATTTCCGATGGCGAAGACAGTGCCAGCGACACAAAAGAAAAAGAGGTTTTAGATTACTTAAAAACAAACAACTTCAGAGTCTTAACTATCGGGCTTAACAAACTTGTTGAGAACGCTACACGCACAAAAACAGATAAAAAGGCTTACTCTTTTTTGAATAAACTTGCCAAAGAAACAAAAGGCAAAGTTTACTATCCGCGAAACATTGGCGAATTGAATGAAAACATAAAAGAGTTGGTTAAGTTGATTAGGGAGTAAAAAAAGCGCGAGTCAGGCTTAAAACTTTTCTAAAATATAGAAACATCAAACAGTTAAATCGCAATAAAATGGCACTTCAACTTAGAAAAAAAACACACGAATCAATTGTTTACATTGACCGCGACAGTGCGCCGCGGATTATGCCGAACGGCGAAGATTTTATTATCGAAGACCTGCCGATTGGTACTCGGGTTATTTATCCGAATCAACCGCTTCTGGGTTTGGGGAATCGTGAAGCGGCGATACGTTACGCCGTGAATCATCCGTTAGAAATGGAACCGCTTTATGCTCTTTTAGAACCGGGAATGAAAGTCACGATTGCGATGGATGATATTAGTTTGCCATTGCCGCCGATGGCTACGCCCGATTTGCGGCAGACCATGTTGGAAGTCGTGCTGGATATGTGCAATGCGAACGGTGTTGATGATGTGCATTTGATTATTGCCAATTCGCTTCACCGCAAGATGACGGAGTGGGAAATGAAACGAATGGTCGGCTCGTCTATTTTTAACGAGTTCTATCCTGAGCGTTATTACAACCACGATGCGGAAGATGAAGATGGTTTGGTCACACTCGGTTACACTCGGCACAACGAACCTTTGCGTATTAACCGCAGATGCGTCGAAAGCGATTTATTGATTTATCTCAACATCAATCTTGTGCCGATGGACGGCGGTCACAAATCTGTTGCGGTTGGTCTTTGCGATTATGAATCTTTACGCGCACATCACGACCCGCAAACGATACGCGATTCGCACAGCTACATGGACCCGCCCGCGTCAGAACTTAATCACAAAGTCATTCGTCTGGGAAAACTCGTTGACGAACACTGCAAAGTCTTTCACATCGAAACCGCACTCAATAACAAAATGTTTGGCGAAGGATACGACATATTGACGCGCAACGAAGATGATTTCACTTTCGCAGACCGTTTGAAATGGGAAGCAATGAAGCGCACATTTTCAAAACTCCCGCGTGGGGCACGAAGAAAACTTCTTCATCAAATTCCGGCGCAGTATGACTTGGTTGCCTGTTATGCGGGAAAGACAGAACCCGTTCATGCAAAGATTCTTGAGAAGAACTATCAGCAGTATCTGATTCCCGTAAAAGGGCAATGCGACATTATGATAACGGGCATCCCGGACATCTCGCCTTACAATGTTTATTCGGCTTTGAATCCTTTGCTGGTACAGGTAATGGCACTCGGTTATCACTTCAATATGTATCGGAACAAACCGCTATTGCGTAAGGGCGGCGTGATGATTTTGACGCATCCCTGTTTTGATGAATTCGACCACAATTTTCATCCGTCATACATAGAATTTTTCCATCGGCTCTTACCGGAATCACGTGATGCTTTTTACCTGCGCGAAAAGTACGAACGAGAGTTTGCAAACAATCCTTCTTACATTGAAATGTATCGTCGCGGCAACGCCTATCACGGAGCGCATCCTTTCTTTATGTGGTATTGGGGAGAGAACGGACGACAGCACGTCGGCAAAGTAATTGCCGCAGGCGCGGAAAACGCTCACGTTCCTGAAATCTTAGGCTGGGAACGCGCAGACAATCTCACAGAGGCAATCTCTATGGCACGAAGTTACATGGGACGTAGTGCTGAGATAACAATGCTCCATCAGCCGATTATCGGTTTAGCGGAGGTGACTGATTAGGAAAGGAGAAACACAGATGAACCGGGCAGAGAAATTATCGCAAGCGTTAAAGCGTAATGAAGAAAAAGAAATACAAAAAAAGAGCATTAGGGAAATTATGCTCGAAGCTATTAAAGACAGTGTTATCACTCCTGATGAACTGAAACAAATTGTAGAAATCTGTAACAACTCAAATCTGACGCCGGATGAGATTTATTTTTTAAGATTAGAGATTTTCCAAGCCGCTGTTGATATAGCGATTGAAGACAAGCGCGTTACGGAAGAAGAGGAGACGGCTCTTTATCACATACATTCTGCGCTTCAATTACCCGAAGATATTTTCGATGAAGTTGAGTTGAGAGTTACTAAATACAGAAATCTTTATGAACTCGAACGCGGCAACCTTCTTTATTTTTCGGTTGAAAATCACACGTTGAACATGAGAGAGAATTGCCACTGGGTTGCGGATGTAACTTTGATGAAAGAGAAAACATTAAATCCGGCTTTGGATTATTCGGATGCGATGACAATAAAGAAAGGTCTGAAATATCGTGTAGGTTCAAGCAAGGGAAACCTTATGACGGAAACGGATTTTGTTCCGGTTTCTACGGGGCTTCTTTATGTCACAAATCAACGCATGATTTTTTCGGGAGAAGGGAAATCTTTCGACATACCTTACAACAAACTTGTTGATATAGGGCTTTACAGCGACGGTATGAAGTTTTCGGTTAGTAATGTCAAAAAACCTTACATATTCAAATCTCTTGAAGAAGAAGATACCGAAGCTGTAGGTATATTGTTATCAAATGTCGCAAATGGTTTGCTCTAAATTTTGCAAACTTTGAAACATCAGCGAATACTGTGCAGGCAGATTGGGCTTATAGATAAATTGAAAAAATAAAGGCGGTTTTAATTTATGGATGGAGATAGAAGCACTGAAATTCTGAACATGATTACGGCTTTAACTAACAAACTAAACTTAATGGAAGGAAAGTTAGATATGGTTGTAAGCAAACAGGATTATTTGCAACGAGCCTTTGATGAGTTTCGCTCTGAAACCCGTTCAAATTTCGATAAAACACGAACGGATATTCGCCAGACACAGGCAATGGTCAGCGAGTTAGGCGGTGATATTGTTAAAATTCGCGGAACGATACGAGACCATGAAGAAAGATTAAGCGAAATAGAAACCGAAGCCGCTTAGAGTTTTCAAGTGTGACAAAAGAATCGAAGACAACTTTACAACCCTTGGATAACTTTTGAAACAACAGCAAGAACCGTGTCGGCAGATTTGATTAAAAGAACAGTTTACAAGTTAGGTTTTGTGCAAAAACTATTAGTTCAAAAAATATTTATTTGTTCGGCATTGATTGTTACGATATTTGCTTTTCCCAAAAGTGTTTGGGCTTGTGAACCAGCCATTCCGTTAGGTCACATTTTATTTCTTGAATCAATAAGTAGGTCAATTTATCTCCTACTTGCAACGATGGTGTTGAAATGCGTGGCGTTTATATTTCTTGAAAACAAATTGGTTTGGTGGAAAGCATTTCTTTTTCTTTTCCTAGCAAATATTTTTAGTTCTTTTATAGGCATTATCGCTATATTCCCTGCATCCGCTCCAATTTGTTTTCCTTTATTCGGGTTGATTTTCTTTCTTGCTTTGCTACCGAGCGAAGGGCTGGCAAAAAGATATATCCCAAAAGAAAAGCAGCAAGGGGGGAAGTATTTGATTGCTTCATTTCTAACCATATTATTTGTATTGTCTCTTTTTTCTTTTATGGTTGCGAAGAGTACTTCATCTGCAAACTGGAGTCCTGAGAAATACTGGATTGCAAAAATTATATCTGTTTACACCGGATTGATTTTCAGCATTTTGACCACCATTTTTTATGAAGAGTGGTTCGTTACAAAGTTAGCCAAAAGGAAAAATGAGCCTACGCCGTTTCTTACATCTGTGACACGAGCAAATTTAGTCGCATTGCTTTTTTTAATGATAGTAACAGCTATTATGGTAGTTCCAGAAAAGATTCGGATACAAGATTTTGGTCTGTTAAAATAACATTGAAATTTTCACCGACAGAAATTTATAAAGACGAGAGCATTTTCTTTGTCGGTATTGAAAGTCCGCAATGCGGACGACCTATTATTAGCCAACGATGTAATCGTGAGTAAACATGACGAAAAGAGTAGGATATATGGGGAGAGTTGTTACATTATTTATTCTTTCATTCCTGTTTATGCCCTTGGTCCAAGGACAGACTGCAAGCGATTTAGAAAAAATATTTGTTAAGGCAGAGCAATCGAATCAATACACTCACAAGGGCATTTCAATAACTGTTAAATTTGATAAAGACGGACAGATATGTAAAGCAATCTTTCCTTCAAAGAGTTACTCCGACAATGTAATTACCGTGGGGATTAGCGACATCGAAGGCGATGAAATTAAAGACGTTCTTAATTTGGTAGCTCCACCGGATGTTCGAGGTAAAACAATTTGGAGTCTTTTTAACACTAATATCTATGGACGGATGGGTGACACTGAGTACGAATATGAAAAAGTTTTAGTCACAACTTATTTTGCAATTGAATGGAAGACCGACGAGTTTAAGAATGAGAAGAAAGAAAGTGAAGCAAAACCCGCAACTGATGAAACGGCACAATCATATAAACCAAATGAAATGGCGGACGACAAAAAAGTGAAAAGAAAAAAGATAGACATTAAGAATTGGCTTGAGGAAAAACGCAAAGCCGAGAAGATTTTATCAGCAGATGTGGCAGTAATCACTTGGAAAAACAGACAGTGTGTTAAGTAATTTTATATAAAGCATGAGATTTTCACCGACAGAGATTTATAAAGATAAGAACATTTTCTTTATCGGCGGCACAGGGTTCGTCGGTAAGGTTACGCTTTCTATGCTACTGCATAACTTTCCGAACGTAGGGAAGGTTTATGCGACTGTGCGTGCACGTTCGCAAGAGGAATCGGAAGCGCGGTTTTGGAATAATGTAATAAAGTCGCCTACATTTGACCCTCTGCGCGAAAGATACGGCAATTATTTTGAAGACTTCATTCGTGAAAAGGTTATTCCCGTAAACGGCGATGTAAGCGAAAAGAATCTGGGTTTTTCGGACGAGGAAGCAGAACGTATTGCGAAAGATGTTGATGTTGTAATTAACAGTGCGGGCAATGTGACATTTTCGCCGCCGCTTGAAAGTGCTTTAAGGACAAATGTAGTCGGAACACAGAACACAATCGCTTTCGTCAAGCGAATGAAACGTCCGTGTCTTGTTCACGTTTCGACCTGTTTTGTCGCAGGTCAAAAAAGCGGTGCGATTTGGGAAAACGAACCTGTCGTAGGATATTTCCCGCGTAAAGAAGAATTGCCCGATGTTGAGTTTTCCGTACTGAAAGAAATCGAAGATTGTGCGAAATTGGCTGACCGCGCACGCGAAGAAGCGCGTGATGCGATGATGAACGCAAAGTTTCGCGAATTGGCGCGTGAGCGACTTAAAGAAGAAGGACGCGACACGGATGATTTAGACGCAATGGGCTTGGCGGTTGCGCGTGAAAGAAAAGTCTGGACACGTGAACGCCTTACGCAATTTGGGGATGAACGCGCAAAGTTCTGGGGATGGCCCAACCTTTACACTTACACGAAAAGTTTAGGCGAACAGCTTGTTGCAATGGAAGAAGGAATCGTGCGAACAATCGTTCGACCTTCGATTGTTGAATCTTCAAACGCTTATCCGTTTCCGGGTTGGAACGAAGGTTTTACTACAACCGCACCTTTGATTTTTATATCCTTAAAAGGTCATTCGTTAATTCCCGTTAATGACAAATTGATTCTGGACATCACGCCCGTTGATTTGGTTTCGGGAACGATGTTGGTTGCCGCCGCACAGGCTATGGCTGAAGATAATCCGCATCTTGTCTTTCAATCTTGCACAGGCGATTCAAATCCGAATGACATGAAGCGCATCGTCGGGTTTGTCGGTTTGTATAAACGAAAGCATTTTCAAGAGAAAGAAACGGGCTTGAAAATCATCAACGAAATCACCGCACGAATGGAAGCGCGTCCGGTCAAACAAGAGTATTACGATAAATTTTCCGCACCGATGATGAACACAATTGCAAAGAAAACAAGCAGTTTTCTTGACCGTGTTCGTCCGCGTTGGGGGGGCGGGCGCGTTACGCAGATTGTTGACGACGCGAAAGACGCCCTCACAGAATTTGAAAGAGTCACAAACGAAACTAAAGAAGCTTTTGAACTCTTTCGTCCGTTTATGATTGAGAACGCCTACATCTTGCGTGCTGATAATGTGCGCGATGTTATGTCGCGTGTGCCGGATGAAGAAAAGCATCTTGTTCCTTGGTCGCCCGACAAACTTGATTGGTACGAGTATTGGATGACCAAGCATTTTCCGGGCTTGAAAGAGTGGGTCTTCCCGACGCTTGAAGACGAAATGAAAGCGAAGCCCAAGCGCGTTTACACATACAAAGATTTGCTTGAATTGTTTGAAGCAACAACGAAACGCCACGCTACACGGGTTGCCATGCGAATCGAACGCGACGGACGCCGTGAGCAATACACATATGAAGATTTGCGTGAACTCGCCATACGTGCCGCCTCATTCTTTGCGGCAAATTCAATCAAACACGGCGACCGCGTAATGCTCATTTCGGAGAATATGCCCGAATGGGGAATGACCTATTTCGGCATTATGCGTGCGGGGGCGACCTGCATACCTGTTGACCCGTCAAATTCTACAAAAGAGATTGTAAACTTTGCGGGCGCGGGTGCGGCAAGCGGAATTGTAATCAGCAACAAAGTCCAAGAGGACAGAAGCGATTTACATGAAGCCTTGCGAGCAGCAGGATTAGACCACATCAAAGTCTGGCTATTCGATGAAGTTTTTGAAATGCCCGATATTGAAACAGAGAAAGAGCGCACGGTACTGTTGCCAAAGAAAGTTCAGGCATCTGCAACAGCATCTTTGATTTTCACTTCGGGAACAACAGGCACACCGAAAGGCGTTATGCTTACGCACAAAAACTTAACGAACATGGCTTCGATGGTTTCGTCTGTATTTGATATGGACGTGAACGACGGCGTTTTGTCTGTTCTTCCGCTTCATCACACTTTTGAATTTTCAACGGGCTTTATTGCGCCACTGAGCAAGGGCGCACAGATAACTTATTTGGAAGAACTCACGAGCGAGGCTCTGAATAAAGCTATAAAGAACGGTCACGTTACGGGAATGGTCGGCGTTCCCGCTTTGTGGGAATTACTCCATCGCAGAATCAAAAACCGTATGCGCGAGCAGAGTGATAGAGTCGGTGACATTGCGGACATTTTGATTAAAGCTAATTCATGGTTGCGCGATAAAACACCTTTCAATTTCGGCTCGATAGTTTTCTATCCGATTCATGCGGGTATGGGCGGAAAGATTCGTTATTTGATAAGCGGCGGCTCTGCTCTGAATGAAAAGATAGCAAAAGATTTTCACGGACTCGGATTTACAATCTTAGAAGGTTACGGTTTAACCGAAGCATCGCCTGTTTTAACGGTGACGCGCCCTGCAAACAAACTGCTTTCGGGAAGCGTCGGAACGGCTCTGCCCGGTGTTGAGATTAAAATTTTAGACGCTAATAAAAACGGTATCGGCGAAGTCATCGCACGCGGTCCGAATATCATGGCTGGCTACTTCAACAACGAAGAAGCTACAAAAGCTGTGTTGATTGACCGCTGGCTTTACACAGGCGATTTGGGGCGGCTTGATGATGACGGAAATCTTTATATTGTCGGACGCTCGAAAGAAATAATTATTGACAGCAACGGCAAAAATATCTACCCCGATGAAGTCGAAGACTATTACAACAAATCGCCCTACATAAAAGAGTTGAGTGTTGTCGGTCTGCCCGATGACGACGGCGGCGAAAAGATTGCCTGTTTGGTTTATCCGGATTTTGATTACGACATAACGGTTTCGCGCAAAGAGGCGCAGAAGAAAGTCGAAGACCATTTCCGCGATATTTCTTCAACGCTTCCATTCTTCAAGCGCGTCAAAGTTCTGCACTTTACAGATGACGAACTGCCCCGGACGGCTACAAAGAAAGTTAAACGAAAAGAAGTTGTAAGGCTTTTACAAAACATAGAAGACCGCAATCGGAAATCAAATCGTGTACAAACGGAAAAACGCGCCACCAGCGATAAACACTGGATAGTTGAAATCGTTGCACAAGTTTCAAACCGTTCGGTTAATGAAATTTCGCTGGATTCGCGACTTGCAGATTTGGGGTTTGATAGTCTGATGTTTGTTGAACTCGCGTCTGCTATTGAAAACGCTGGCGGAGTTCTACTGTCGCCGGATACGCTGAATGAAATTCAAGATGTTCGTGAACTCTTTATTATGGTCTCACGTCAAGGTACGTCACATCGTAAGAGTGCTGAAAATACGCGCACAACGCAAAGCACAACAGCAGAAGATGATGATGAAATTTATGTACCGACATTTTTGCGTAACGTGGGTAATCGCGGACTTGGCTTTTTACAGCAGACGTTTTATGAACGGGTTTTGAATGCGAAATACGAAGGGCTTTCAAATATTCCGCCACATACAAACTTTATTGTTGCCTCAAATCACACATCGCACCTTGATACGGGTCTCGTCAAGATGGCACTTGGCGATGCGGCGGAAAATACAATTGCAATAGCCGCCGCCGACTACTTTTTTGACAACAGATACAAGCGTGCCTACTTCGACAACTTTACGAATGTTGTGCCGATTGAACGAAGCGGAAGCCTTCGTCAATCTCTGCGTCACGCAAAATCCTATCTTGACAGAGGCTACAATGCCGTTATTTATCCCGAGGGCACACGCTCCATGACGGGTGAAATGGCAGACTTTAAGCCAATCATCGGGTATCTGGCACTAAATTCTAAAATCGGCATTTTGCCTGTTCACATTTACGGAACTTACGAAGCCTTTCCGAAAGGTGCTACTTTCTTAAAGAGCCGCGACGTTGGGTTGAAGGTCGGGCATTATCTTGAATATGACCAACTTGAAGAAATGGTAAAGGGCTTATCGCGCAGTGATGCCTATAAATTGGTTGCTGCGTTCGTTCAACATAAAGTCGAAAGCCTACGCGACGGCGCGAACCGAAAATTTGACGCCGAGAAACTAAAGCAAACTTTCAAAGAAGAACGCCGAAACGGAAGACGAACGGAAGAAAACGAACTGGCGGCAGTAGGGGATTAAGAACAGGGATAAAGGATAAAGGGTGAAGGATAAAGTTTATCCTCTCCCGTGTTTTTTAATGGCTACGAAGAAAACAACAAAAGCACAAACACCACGCACAAAAACAACTAAGAAAACGACAACACAGAAAGTCGCAAAGAAAACAACTGCGCCCGCTGAGAAATCAACCGCGCTTGTAAAACGAAGTCCTTCTAAAACCCTAATCACGGGCGGAACGGGATTTTTAGGGTCGCATCTTGTCCGTCAATTGGTTGAGTCAGGAGTGAAGAATCTGCGTGTTCTTTCCACATCCTCAAATCTTTGGCTCGAAGACTTGGGCGTTGAAGTTGTGCGCGGTTCCATTACAAATCCCGATGATGTTTCAAATGCTGTTACGGATGTAAAAGAGATATATCACCTTGCAGGCAAAGTTTCGCACGAAGAAGAAGATTCGCGTGAGATGCACGATATTCACGTTAAAGGAACACGCCTTTTATGCGAAGCAGCAAAGTCCGAGAGTGTAAAATCAATCGTAATGGCTTCGACAAGCGGCACGATTGCCATCACTGAGAAAGGCGATTTTTATCCCGATGAAGAATACCAGCCTCCATTGGATATATTAACGCGCTGGTCTTATTACGCCAGCAAGTTTTATCAGGAACGCGCTGCACTTGAGGCTTTCAACGGCAAAGGGCTTCGTCTTGTTATGCTCAATCCAAGCCTTCTGCTAGGTCCCGGCGATGACAGATTAAGTTCTACAAAAATTATTCTGGATTTCCTCTCGCGTAAAATTCCAACGATTCCGACAGGTGGTTTGAGTTTTGTTGACGCTCGTGATGCGGCTTCTGCGTTTATTTCCGCAATGGAGAAGGGAAAGCATGGCGAGAAATACTTGCTTGGGAGTGTGAATTGGACATTCTCGAAATTTTTCGGGCGGCTCGAAAGAATCAGCGGAATCAACGCTCCTATGATAAAACTTCCCTCAAAAGTTGCGATTGCAGGTTCTAAATTGGTTAACTCGTTTTATAAGAATTGGAACTGGGCTTCACCACTCCAACCAAAGGAGGTTGAGATGGCGGAATACTTCTGGTATCTCGACTCATCAAAAGCCGAAAACGAATTAAATTTTGCTCCGCGAGACCCCGCAGATACCTTGCAAGACACCGTTAAGTTTGTCTCAGAACACTTTCTTGGCAAAAACGCCTTCAAAAAATAAATAAATAGAAAATCGTAATTTGCAATTTTACTCAGTAAAACGTCGTTTTTGTGTCGGCGTGTAAAAAAAAAACATCTTTAGAGTGTTAAACGTAAAAAAGATAGTTGAAAAATGTTTATCACTTGAGTTAGAGTAGAAACCGTTCAGAGCGTGGACGGTGTTCTCACCGTACTACACCTGAAAAGTGCTTCCTATTGACATCCAGCCTAACCAATACTCAATTGACATAAGTTCAATTCGGCAGTTGAGCGGGTCAATCTTTAGTTCTCAATTAATAAAAAGCAAGAAATTGCACTACAAACGCTGGATTTACACACTTAATTTAATAAAAGCGTTTACGGGGTGAGTAAAACAGTTATTTCAGATTTGCTCAGAACAAAAGCCGCATTTTCGCCAGCATTGTGAAGTGAGAGGCTATTCAAATTTTTGATTAGGAGAGATTATGGGATTTTTTGGAAAGATTGCTAATCTGTTGGGGCAGAGTAAGGAATCTGAACAAACGCCACCGAAATACAGTAAGCCTTTACAGACTACTCAGACAGTAGCTGTGGTCTCAAGCCCAAAGACAGAAACGAAAGTCGAAAACAAGGTAACGCCTGCGAACAAACCTTCGCATACAGGGCAACCTGCATCTACAACCTCAAACCTAACAAGCCAACCTGCTTTAAAAAACACCACAACGACAAACAATGTTCATGTTAACGGAAATAGTTTGCAGAAAGAAAACGGCAAACCTTCAGCCAATCAAGTTCCCGAACAGGGAAAACCAAAACCTGTTGAGACCAAAACCGAATTTAAAGCAGAAGCCAAAGTAGAAAATAAAGTAGAGAGCAAGGTTGATACTAAGATTGAAAGTAAAGTTGAACCTAAAGCTTTATCAAATGCTCCTGCAAGAATTGCGGTTGCGCCTGTTGAAACATTTGGTGCGCCTAACAAGGCACTTACTGTTGAAGCGAAACAAGAGAGCATCTTTGGTGACATTTCGGAAGAAGATGATTTCGACGCAGCTTTTGATGCGGCTTTTGAAGAACTAGAAGCAATGGGCAAAGTAGCACACTCTGATTTGGATTCCTCCAAACCGGTTGAATCTGAAATGACGCATCAAGACGAAGCAGCAGTTCAAGATTTGTTTGTCAAGATTGCCGCCAACTACGCACGTCCAATCAAAAACTTTGTATTTGAACTCAAGCACGGAACTGCAACAAAAGAATGGCTTGAAATTTGTAAACCTGCGATGCACAGCATCAGCCGTGCTGCAGATGGTATGGGTCTTAAATATGCTTCTAACAAGATGATGGATTTTGAAGAAGCTATTGCGTTGGCTCAATCGAGTGAAGGACGAATTCTTCAAGGCGAAGTGCGTGACCTGCTGATGTCTTGCTACGAAGAACTTGTTCAGGTGATGCCCGATGCGTTCACAATTGGTGAAGAAGAACAACAACGCGAAGGTATTATCATCAACTCGTTATTGAAACAGATACATGATGTGGGTCGTGTGACAGTCGAAAAACTTTATCGTGCAGGTCTTACTTCGCTCGATATGTTGTTTATGGCGAAGAAAGAAGAAATGGCTGTTGCTTCCGGCATACCGATTTGGCTTGCGGAACGCATCTGTGACAAGTTCCAAGATTACAAGAAGAGCTTGGAAGGCGATTCCCGCGATGTAGCTCAATCCGGCTATCGAGCACGCCTTGTCGAGATGTTGAACGATTTGAAAAAGCAGCATGACTCTTACGAGTATGCGTCGGCTAACGAATGGTCAGACCCGTCGCTCTCAATCGAGAAGCGAAAATATCGTCAAACAAGACAAGATTGTGCGTTACAGATCAATGTGCTTCTGGCAGAAATAGGAGACGTTGATTTTGTAAGCGACCTGCAAAAACTATCTTTCGAGAGACGGATTGAAAGTATCCAAGAATACATTTCAAAAATCGAAGGATAAACCCTGAATTAAAGAGGCGTTTGGACACCCTCTTGCCCTTAAACACAAAACAACCTTTTCAACCAAGCAGAAGAGAGGCAAAAGAACATGGCAGATTACTCCAGAGATGAAATATTAGATAAGGTCAGTAAGAAAGAGAGCCTAGAGCGTGCGGACTTGCGAGATGTTGCCCTCGACCGTGCGAATCTTGAAGGCGTTAATTTACGTCGTGCGGACCTTGAAGGCGTTAATATGGAAGAGTGCATTTTGAAGAACGCAAATCTTTCAAGTGCAAACTTGCGTGACGCTTACCTTGTACGTGCGAATCTTGAAGGCGCAAATATGCAAAAAGCAGATTTGGAAGGCGCAAACCTTGAGGGTGCAAATCTTCAGGGGGCAGATTTGAGCCGGGCAAATCTTGAAGGCGCATCGCTTGAAGGAGCAAAGTTAAATGGCGCGAGATTGAACTACGCGCAGATGGAACTTGCAAACTTGGGCGGAGCGAGTCTCGAAGGCGTTCAATTGGCAAACGCGGATATGCGTGATGCTTATTTGGGCGGCGCGAAACTTTCAAAAGCTAACTTGCAAAACGCCCAAATGGAAAAGGCAAACCTGGAAGAAGCGGATTTGACCGGAGCCATTTTAACGGAAACGAATTTGCGCGGTGCTTACAGCGAAGGTGCGAATTTCACGAACGCGGTTCTTGAAGGCGTTATCTTTGAAGGCGCGGCTCTTGGAAAAGCAAAATTTGCAGACGCGGATTTACGCCACTCGAATTTCCGTGACGCCAAATTAGCGGGCGTTACCATGACGGGCGCGAAAATGTACGGCGTTCTTGCTAAAGAAGACCAATGGGATGACATCATTGTTGATTGGGCTGATTTCACAGAAAAAGGCGACGGCAAAGATAACACCAAAGGTACAGATTTTGTCAGCAGATTCAAACAGATGCTTAACGGCAACGGACAATCCGTAAGCGTAAGCACTATGGCTCCTGCCGCCAATGAACAAGGCAAGCGTTTCTTCGGCAAAGGCGATGTTCTCAGAAACGCGACTCTTGAGTTCGGTGAAAAATCAATCGTCGAAATCGAAAGCCGCTTTGAGAACTGCTCAATCACATTGGGCGAAGATGCGAAACTTACCATTGGTCCAAACGGCGAACTCAAAGGCTGTCAAATCGTAGGCGCGGGCGAGATTATGATTCACGGACGCTTCGTTGGCGAACGCCGCGAAGAGGAAGAAGGACCGAGCATAATCGGACCGAAGATTTTGTTCGTGGGTAAAGACGGATTTGTCCTGGGTTCGATTCAACAACCGAAACAGATGACAAACTTCGGATTTGAAAAAGGCTGTAAGTTAAGCCTAAAAATTTACAAAGCAGAATAATTTGAAAGGAATATCAAAATGTCAGAAACAACGGTCAAACAAACAATTCTTGAAGACGGTACGGAAATCGAAGGTGCCGTAAAATCAAAATGCGGAATAGTTGTCAGCGGTCAAATTAAGGGCGAAGTTACTGCTCCGACATTGACGGTTACAGGTTCGGGCATATTGCAGGGCAAAGTAAAAGCTACGCAATTGTCTTCGCAAGGCTCACTCGCGGGCGAAATCGAAGCGGACAGCGTCGAACTTTCAGGTAGCGTCAGCGATAATACAATCATCCGCGCAAACACTATGGAAGTTAAACTCAGCCAAAACTCCGGCAAACTGCAAGTGGCTTTTGGTAACTGTGAACTTCAAGTCGGCGACACCAGCAACAAAAAACAACCGAAGGTTGACCCTGTTGTTGCAGCAAATGTTAATGGTAACGGGCATCACTCCGAAGCAAAACACGGAAAATAGGCTCATCCCTGATTGACCGTTATCGAGCTTTTGCGTCTTGCCGGCGGTTGAAATTCCATAAATTTCAACCGCCAGTGCTGCTTGTTAAAATTATCCGACGAAAACTCATTTATCGCGCAAAATACACGAAACTTTTTCACACCCTTCGACGCGCTTAATACAGAATTCGCAAAGAAAACAGGCTCTAAAAAAAGTGCGGGTTAATCTATTCAGGCTCTAAAAAAAGTGCGGGTTAATCTATTGTCAAAGGAGACTTAGTGAATGAACATTATAAAAAAGATATGGAGCAACTTGTCATCTTTCTTTTCCAGCAAACCGGAAGATTACAAATTATTTGACTCCGCCGCAGACAATGAATCGAAGAAAACAGTCGCTAAAGAAAAGAAAGCGGCGAAAACTTCTCTTAAACGTGAAAAATCTGCTGAAGCAGTTTCAACCAAAACTGTGGATGCAAAAGGTAAGTCATTTAATGATGTCGCAAATCGCATCATCGAAAGACCCGAACCTGAGATGGTAAGCCACGAAGTAGAAGATTCAACTCCTGTTGTAGTAGAAGAACCTGCTGTAGTTAAAGAAGAAGAGACAGAAATCGTTCTCAGCGAAGATGTGGAAGAAGAAGCTTTCACAGAAGAAGATGAAATTGTCGTTGAAAGCGAAGAAGAGAAACCTGTGGAGATGCCGGAAGCAAAACCTGAACCCGCAGTCGCGGTTCAACCGGCAGTTTCTGTTGCTTCGGCTTCAACTGCTCCCACTCAAAAACGCCGCTATTCTCCAAACGAAGTAAACGAACAATCGGCGCAAAGACTTGCACGTTTATTGGTTTCCGAAATTAAACTTTATTACATGAACAAAGCAGAGGAAATACCCACAGACAATCTGTTTGATAACCTTCGCGGGCCAATTGAAAAATCGCGCCAGCATTATCGTGAACGTATGAATGCGAAGGGCGAATCTCTACCGGATTATTTCCATCAGGAATTAGTCAAATCCCTGTGTGGGGGCGATGAGAGCAAACTTGGACCAAATTACTTTCAATAAGTTTCACCGAAACTCACATAAAAAAGCCCTGTTGATTCAAGACAACAGGGCTTTTTATTTGCTACAAAACTCCGGCAATTCCTGTTTAATCCGATGGATTCAATCTAAACCTTTCGTAATTGATCAGGTCATCAATCAGGCGTCGAAAATGGTGTTCATATTTGTAGCCCACAATGCTAATCGCGGGACTGATGATTCGCAACATCGGAGTTATCGAAGATAACGACATACTTTTTCAGTTTGATTTTTATGAATTTTCAGTTTGATTTTTATGTCGTCATTTTCAACGGCTCAAAATCTCTGTTTAATTTCCCCATAGCTGCAC
>Ga0187894_10000964_pt1 | contig 38161 bp, 36 predicted proteins | sample GBC1701081metaG_FD_136650 | JGI IMG/M metagenome (GOLD analysis project Ga0187894, IMG submission 136650) | White microbial mat communities from a lava cave in the Kipuka Kanohina Cave System on the Island of Hawaii, USA - GBC170108-1 metaG ... | reverse complement strand
GCCAAGGAACTGGGACAGACGCTCTATGAACTGCGCTCCAGTTTGTTCAGTGCCTACTTGCGAGCCGAGCTGCGTCACCCCCGAATCGCTGCTTGCTAGACGTACTGAGCGTAAGTCCTGTCGGTTAATCGCGGACTGCAACCGTTGGGTGGTTGCGCGAAATTCGTCTTGGCGCACTAATGGTGAAGGCAAAGCGAGCGTAGCCGTCCCGGCCGGGGTTGTCAGCGTGGCATTGCTGACCCCTGCCCCTAGACCAGGCAGTTGTACGCCTGGGAGGGGTGGGCGAGTTGGCCGGCTGCCCCCTAAAACACCACCTAGTAGGTTACCGATGCCGGAAGCGGCACTGCCGGCAACACCCCCAAGTCCCCCGAGTACGTTACCGATAATCCCCGGAAGCCCAATAAATTCCGCGGTTTCGTCGAAGCTTTCGTCGTACACCGACTCAGCTGCTTCATCAAAGCTCTCGTCCAGACTCTCATCGTAACTCTCAAACGTACCATTCATGGATTTGTTCCTCCTCTCTCAAGACGGTTACTCTTACAGAAACGTCCTTCACGTCTGTGGTGTCGTTGCGATATGCAGCCCCCCTTTCCTCAAGGCTGGCTCTACCCAGGCTCGGAGTTCCTCAACGTCAGGCTGGGCGTACCCTGGTTTTCCTTTCCCGCCGCACTGTTGACACAGCCGATTCAGCCCCCAGCAGACAGGGCAAGCGCCAAAGACGTCGGCGATGTAGCGGGCCATTATTTCTGCCGAAGCCAGTTGCTGCTTGAGTCGAGTAATGATCTTTTGCAGCGCATTGAGTTCGCGATCATAATCCCGGCCGTCTTCCTCGGCTGGTGTTTCCGTGGCGCTCGTTGACGATTGTTGACTGGCCATTTGCGTGATGAGCGCCGCCATTAACGGATCGTTGGTCTGATTGGCAAGCGCGGCAGCGATCCCGTCCGGCTGCATATTGGTGAGATTTTCCGGCGTGATTCCTAACTGTTTGGCGAGCATTTGCATCGCAATCGGATTCATTGCTTCCCTCTCTTTCATGCCAGGGTCCACTGGAAAGCGGAGGATTGCCCGGGTAGTAGCGCCAGTGACTCGGCTTCATCACTCCACTCGCCAGGGTAGGTAAAGTCGTAGGAGCGGGACTGCCCAGACAACAGCCACGCAGGAGTTGGGGCCGTGAGTGGCATCGACACGCTCGGCGGCAATCCCGAAGCAGGCGCAGGTTCTTCAGCCTCTGTCGGCTGCGCGTACTCGATATGGTCTTCGTCTCGGGCACTCTCAGTAACGCTTTCACGGCCAAAGGCACTATCCGGCAGTTGGTCTCCCGCGAGCGTCTCTGGCGATTCACCACTGTCGACGTCTTCTCCGGGGCGTGGGCCTGACTGCAACGATTGTAGAGAAGTGAGCACCGGCTGAATCGTTTGCACCAACTGGAGTAATTGAGGCAGGACTTGGGCGATCTGTTGTACGGCTGCCGTACCGGCCGTGCCGCCTGCGGGAGCGGCGCGGGGAGGAGGGCTCGTACTGGGCGGTCTCGGGGCGGGCGCTGGCCGCGGCGGTGCCGGAGGAGCTGAGCGCGGGGGCGGAGATGGGCTTGGTTGCGCAGACTGTTGCGTCGCCTGTTGCAGCGCGCCCAGACCTGCACCGACAATACCACCGATGAGGGCTCCCCACGGTCCGGCAACCGCGCCAGTTGCGGCCCCCTGGGCGGCGCCTGAGCCGATGCTGGTCAGCCAGTTCATCGCGTTCTCCTGCTCAGTTGGACCTCCGTCCGCGCCGTGGGTCAGCCAGGTGTATACTTGTTCTTGTTCAATGGTTGTCAGACGAGTCATAGTCCTCTCGTTCCCACTTTTTTGTGGTGTTGCGAGGTCATTGCCCCGATGTTCCCATTCCTTTCACTCCCGCGTTCCCCCGGCGGAGCCCCTGGCGATCGGAGCTACAGGGCGCGCGAAAATTCTTCACTCGTGGTGAAGTGCTCACGCAACAGGACGTGTTCACTGCTCACCCTCTTCCCGCTGTGCCAAGAGGCGACGAATAGCTTCGAGCTTGTTGCGGTTGAGACCATAGCGCAACCGCGCATCGTTCCCCTGGCGTTCCAGCACCAAACCTTTGGCGACCAGGTCGGCGAGGGCGGCTCTGACTACGGCTGTCCGGTACTTGATTTCTTGCTCTAACAACCACCACTCGACGATCCCTTCTACGGTATCTTCCGCCAGCGGATGCTCGATAAGGTGCGCTAGGATTGCATGGGCGAGCCAGTGTTTTTCTGGTTGAATTGCAACGCGCTTCACAGTTAGTGTTTTGCCTTTGTAATATGAGCCCTAACCAGCAACAATCGTACCGCTAGTTAAGGGCTTGGCGTTACGTAACCGCGAGCAGGCGGGCGTGGTCGTTTTTATCCTCGCCAGCATTCGCCGAAGAGGAGAAGACCCGGGAATTACCTCTGCCACGCTAGGACAAAATTGTCCTAGTCGAAGCCACTATTTATCCGAGTGCGGCTGCGCCGCTTTGAAGTCGAAGACGGCGATCTTATGCTTCTGCAACAACTGCCAGAACGCTCTGCGGTTTTTCTGTGCCGTCGCCGCGGCCCTGGTGATATTGCCGCGGTGAGCGGACAGCAGCTCTTGGAGATAGGCGCGTTCAAAGCGAGTAACCGCTTCTGCTTTGGCCTCGCGAAAGGAACGGGGAGGCGGGTGGGGTTCGCACGCCTGCAGAAAGAGGTCAGTTTCGTCAATCAGTTCTCGTTGGGCAAGAATGACGGCGCGTTCGACGACATGTTCCAGTTCCCGCACATTTCCCGGCCACTCGTAGAGCGTGAGTCGTTGCATCGCGGCTGGGGAAAAGTCCTTGATCTGCTTGGCGAATTCGTCGGCATACTTGGCGAGAAAATGATGAGCTAAAAGGGGAATGTCTTCCTTCCGTTCCCTGAGGGGCGGGAGCGAGAGCGGAACCACATTGAGGCGGTAGTACAGATCTTGGCGAAACTTTTCTTCGCGAACCGCTTTTTCGAGGTCAGCATTGGTCGCGGCAATGACTCGCACATCCGCCCCCTGGGCCTTAGTCGACCCCAGTGGGCGATACTCTTTCTCCTGGAGGAATCGCAGCAGTTTGACTTGGGCTAAGAGCGGCAGGCAGTCGATTTCATCCAAGAAAAGCGTACCTCTTTGCGCTTCATGAATGAGCCCAGGCTTGGCCGTATGCGCTCCGGTAAAGGCACCGCGCTCATGACCAAATAATTCGGTCTCCATTAACTCCATAGGAATAGCCCCGCAGTTGACGGGAACAAAGGGCTGATGCGAGCGGTGGCTGAGGTAATGGATAGCGCGAGCGAACAGCTCTTTGCCGGTCCCAGTTTCTCCGAGGATCAACACGTTGACGTTATAATGCGCCACGGGAACGAGCTTCATTTTCACGGCCAGGAAAGCGGGACTTTGCCCAATCAGGTGACGCACTCGCAGCTCAGTAGTCAGCCGACGTGCCGACGCCTCGAGATCGAGTTTTCCTTCCCAGAAGTTCGCGGTTATTGAGGAAGGGTCGTCATCCCAGGTGAGGTCTTCACCATTCGATTGACGAAACACGATCTTGCCGGGATCATCGGTCAGGTGTGAACGTTTCGTCATTGCCTCGGCTCCTCTCCAACTCGGATTCAGGTGGAGGTCAAGCGAAGAGTTGTCTTCGCCATTTTTGCCCCCACTCGATACCAACGACCGCCTCCGGTGCACGTCTTTCCCACTCAAAGCAACCGGCGTGCGGTTCTGTGCTTTTCAAGAGCAAGTTGTGCGCCAGACCCTTAACCATTGCCTCCTCCTCATGGCGCAACCACCAGCCTCCCACCTTCCTATCTGTAACACTCCTCTCTGGAACAACCAAACTTTTTGTCGCTCTAGAGGACGAGCGCACTGCTCGGCGATAGATCTGCGGAAATTGGCCCGAAAAAGGTGGCAAGGGAATGACACTCTTATTCCCCAAACGGGGTGTCGTCACCGGCGTGGCTGGCGCGGACGACGTGACGCATGGTCACATGTTGGCTGTCTTTGTTTAGGAGTAATCAGAAGAGACTGTCAAGAAAAGTTGACAGCAGGCATCACTCCTGAGGGAAGTCGTACTGATCGCGCTTGGTCTGATAAAGCAAGGATTACTCGTTGAAAGGCGGTAGGGTGTCCGCTTCGTCTTGTTTCGCCTCTTTTTGCTCTAGTGAGCTCGGCTCGCCACCGACGAGGAGAGCAATCCACCATCCACCAGCAACGTCTGCCCGCGGATGAAATCCGCGTCCTCGGAACAGAGAAAGGCGGTGACCGCGGCTATGTCCTCCGGCCGACCGACTCGGCCAGCCGGGGTTTGCGGGACCACATCGCGAACGTACTGGGCATACGCTTCTTCACTCCCTGCATACATTTTGGAAGAGTCAGTGCCGATCAGGCCGGGGTTGATGCTGTTTACGACTATTCCCTGAGGACCAAGTTCATGCGCCAGATACATCGTCATATTTTCGAGAGCAGCCTTCGCAGCCCCTAACAGTCCGTGACCGGACAGCGCGCGCAAGGAGTCAATGCCTGAGATCGTCACGATCTTGCCTTGCCGCCCCTGCATTAGCGGCACCGCCGCCTGTACCGCCACGAGAAACCCTTTGATCACCAGATCGAACGTGCGGGTCACATTATGCTCACCCTGGCGCAGGAGCGGGCGAAACGAGGTGGCGGCGGCATTCGCCACCAAAATATCCAGATAGCCGAAATGGTCCTTCGTGTGTTGGAACATCGCCCGCACCTCATCGCCGTTGCTCATGTCGGCCTGTACGGCGAGCGCGCCGGAACCGAGCCGTTCCACCTCCGCAACCACGGCCTCAGCTTCTTCGCCATTGCGGCGGTAGTTGACGACGATCCGGGCGCCTTCAGTGGCGAGCCGCAAGGCGATGGCGCGACCGATGCCGCGCGATGAACCCGTAATCAGAGCGACTTTGTCGGTGAAACGCATGCTCAGTATCCTATACGGGCTAATAACTACTCATATAGGCTATTAGCTATTAGCGTAGAAAAGAGAAAGGCGAAGCGGACGAAGGAGGATCTTTTTGGCTGCCTTCTTCATCATCACAACCTGATCGGCTTCGCAAGCGACGAGCTAACAGCTAAGAGCTAAAAGCCAACGGCTTCTTTATTTCCTAAACTTCGAGAAATCCACCGGCCGGCGTTGATTGAAGGCATTCACTCCTTCGAGTGCCTCGTCGGTTTGGTAATACAATTCGAGCGCACCCATGGCCATATTGGAGATACCGCCGATATGGGCGGTGTCCGCGTTGAAAGAGTACTTGAGAAATTTGAGCGCGGTCGGGCTTTTCTGCAACAGTTCTTTCGCCCACGACTCCGCTTCTTCCATCAACTTGTCCGCCGGCACCACCTTGTTGACCAGGCCCATTTCCCGCGCCTCTTCGGCGGTGTATTGTCGGCAGAAGTACCAGATCTCGCGTGCCTTCTTCTCGCCGACAATGCGCGCGAGATACGCGCTGCCGTAGCCAGCATCGAAGCTCCCCACCCGCGGCCCGGTCTGCCCGAAACGCGCCGTATCGGCCGCAAGACTGATATCACACAGCACATGCAGCACATGTCCACCGCCAATCGCAAAACCATTGACAGCCGCAATGACGGGTTTGGGAATATTGCGAATGATATTGTGCAACCCCTCCACGTTCATATCGTGCCCGGAAGAGCTGGTGTCATACCCACCGGCCCCACGCTCGCTCTGGTCGCCGCCGGCACAGAAAGCTTTGTCTCCCGTGCCAGTGAAAATGACGACTCCAATGGAGTGGTCCCACCAGGCATCTTGAAAGGCTGCGATCAGTTCGTCCACCGTCAACGTGCGAAAGGCGTTGCGCTTCTCCGGACGATTGATGGTGATCGTCGCGATCCCTTCCTTTTTGGCGTAGATAATGTCCTCAAATTGCATAGTTCCTCCCGTAGAAAAGTAGTCAGTTTTCAGCTGCCGGTGATTAGTTGGAAAAGAGGATCATCGAGCCCTGATCCTTCCCCCTGGCCCCTAGTCTAGCATCATCTCCACGATTCCCCGGCCGATCAAATCAGCAACTTCTTCATCAGACAACTTGAGAATCCCCTTGAGCACCTCTTCATAATGCTCCCCTAGTAGAGGCGCCGGTGCAACGTCACCAGGAGTTTTAGACAGATGGGCCATCAGGCCGTCATAGGGCGAGTGCCCCATGACCTTATGCTCCCGCCACGCGAAGAAACCCCAGTGCCGCAACTGGGGGTCGTCATACAGATCGGACTGTTTCGCCACCACCCCGGCCGCGATCCCAGCCTGCTGCAATAAAAGCTCGACCTGCTCCGCAGCTTGCGTCTCAGTCCACTCCTCGATGCGCTTATCCACCTCGGCTTCATGCCGTTGGCGTCCAGCCATAGTGGCAAATTTTCCTGCCTGTGCCCAAGCCGGGTTCCCGATGACGCGAACGAACGCGCGCCATTCCTCATCGGTAAATATGGCAATGGCCACCCAGCGATCATCGCCGGCGCAGCGATAGACCGCGTGTGGGCACCCCCGATCGTCAGCGTTCCCATGGCGAGTGGCAACCCGCCCATTGACCGTATAATCCAGCACCGCAGCCGGAATATGATTCACTCCGGTCTCGAATTGGGAAAGGTCGATCCACTGTCCTTTGCCAGTCCGGCGACGATAATCCAGCGCCGCCGTCAACAGCACGGCCCCCACACCTGGAGTGAGCATATCGGTATAGGCCCCGTACACCATGCAGGGGCCACGATCCGGCCAGCCAGTAATCTCATAATAGCCGGCTAAGGACGCGGCCATGTTGCCATACCCCGCATACATCGCGTAGGGGCCAGTCTGCCCCAACTGACAGGTAGACAGCAGAATCATATCCGGCCGTTGCGGCGAGAGATCATCATAATGCAATCCCCACGCCCGCATCTGTTTTGGAGTGAACCCTTCGACGATAATGTCAGCCCATTCCAAACAGAGCCGCTTGGCGATCGCGCGTGCCTCGGGTTGGGCCATGTTAAGCCCCAGACTCAATTTGCTGGCATTAAAGTTGGCAAAGAACTGACTGTGATTTAATCCGGGTTTCGCATCCTTGTAAGGCGGAGCCATCCGTAAGCCATCGAAACGCGTAAGCGATTCAACCCGGATGACGGTTGCCCCATGGTCGGCCAGATATCGTGCGGTAATCGGACCGACGCCGATCCAGCCGAAGTCCACCACTTTGATGCCGTCGAAAGCGCGAGACATACGGTGTTCCCTCGTTATGAGTGGGTAGTTCTTAGACACGACTGAAGACTAAGAACTACCCACCTCCTCCCCGCAAATGATTGACTGCCGGAGACGTTCTCCACCTACACCACCCCATGACGTTGCCATTCCATCAACTGTTCCCGAGAGTATCCCAAGCGTTGGCAATACAGCTCTTCATTATGTTCGCCAATACGAGGGGCGCGAAAACGTGGTCCGGCTTGGGCATTGTTCATCAGCGCCCAATGTCCAGGGTAAACAATTTCCGTTGCTAACTCTGCGTGGGGAAGGGCGCGAAAAAACCCCCGCGCATTCGGCTGTGGGTGCTCGACTAAATCCTTTACGTCATTGACTGGCGCGGCCAAGATGCGCTCGTGAAAGGCTCGCGCAAAAATCTCCCACTTTGATTTGGTCGCCAAAAAGGTCGCAATTGTTTCGTTGAGAGCATCCATCTCTTGTTGAGCCTTGGCGTCCGTCGCCAGTTTTGCCAAATCCCACTCTTCCCATTTCTTGCCCCGCATGAAGTCAGGCAGTTTGCCTTCACTATCCATCCAGCGGCTCATCGCGTACAGGGTCGGCGCCCCCATGTGTCCACCGGCGGTAAAGAAAGTGACGTAGCCGTCAGCGCACGGCAGTAGGGCGCGAGCGTTGCCGAAGCCGGCATTGTAGCGGTCGCCCGCGCGTTTCTGGTCTATGCCGTGATGCTTGGGAAATGACGACGCGTTCATCATTTGCCAGACGCCGGTCGCCTGGATCGAGACATCAACATGCTGCCCCTCGCCGCTGGTGTTACGGTGAAAGAGCGCAAAGAGGGAGGCGTTAGCCGCCTCTACCCCCGCTTTCACCGCGATCATAGGGATACTGATTCGCACCGGTGCGCGGTCCGGATCACCGAGGAGATACTGAAACCCGCTGCGCGCCTGCAGCGTAAGATCGGTTCCCTTCCAGTTGCGCCGCGGTCCGTGCTGGCCGAAGGGAGTAATCGAGGTAAAAATCAGATCAGGCTTGATGGCTGCAAGCTCGGCATACCCTAGGCCGAGGGCATCGAGATACCCCGGCGCAAAGGATTCGACCAGGATGTCGGCTTGCCGCACCAGTTCTTTCAGCAGTTCCTGCCCTTCTCTGCGAGAAAGGTCGAGAGTGATCCCTTTTTTACTGGTATTGAACGCAAACCAGAACAGGCTCTTCTCCGGGTCCGGTTCATCTTTGTAGAACGGCCCGAAAGAGCGAGCCGGATGTCCGCCGGGAGGCTCGATCATCACCACCTCGGCTCCGAAGTCACCGAGCACCTTGCCGCACATGAGCCCGTGTTCACCGGTGAGATCGAGAACACGGTACGGCGTTAGGAGATAGTCTTTGTGGGCGGCTGCATTCATACTCTTCCTCGGGGGTTGGGGATTGGGAGTTAGTACAATAGGCCAAGCGAGAGCACCAAGAACCTAGTTTTTGCATTCTTCCTGCCAACCCCTAACCCCTGGCCCCTAATCCCCTAACCGGCCATGGTCAGACCGCCACTCACCGAAAGCACCTGTCCAGTGACAAAATCAGCGTCCGGCGAGGCAAAGAAAGCGACGGCTCCGGCGACCTCTTCGGGTTGGCCGAGGCGGCGGAAAGGAACCGATTTCGTCATGGCGTCAATAATACGCGCCCCTTTGCTGCCGCCGGCAATTTGTTTCAACAACGGGGTTTCGGTTGGACCAGGGCATACGACATTGACGTTGATCTTCGCGCGCGCGAGTTCACGGGCCAGAGTTTTCGAGAAGCCGATCACCCCAGCCTTGCAGGCCGAGTAGACGGCTTCGCCGGTTGATCCCACTCGCCCAGCGTCCGAACTGATGGTGATAATCTTTCCGCTACCTTGTTGGAGCATATGAGGAATAACGGTGTGGCAGAAACTGATCGGCCCTTTGAGGTTAATAGCGATGACTTTCTCCCAGGTTTCCGGTTGGCTCTCGATAAACGGCTCGATTTTATCCCAGCCGGCATTGTTGACTAAGACGTCGATTTGTCCCCAGGTATCTATCACTGTTTGTACACAGTCCTGCACTTGGTCGAGTTGGGTCACATCTGCCGTGACAGCTAGCGCCTGGCCGCCTTTGGTCTTGATCTCCTCGGCAGTCTGTCGCGCTTGCTGGTCGAGGATATCGACCACCGCGATTCTCGCACCCTCTTCGGCCAGACGGAAGCAAATGGCCCGGCCGATCCCGCGGCTGCCCCCCGTCACCAATACGACTTTGTCGGGAATACCCATTTTTCCCCTCCATGAGAAAGCGGGGGCATCATACTCCGCAAGGCGAGTCAGAGACAAGTCCAAGGCAAGTTCGCAACAAGTCACCAGCAAGTCCAGGGCAGGTCGGAGATAAATAATGGAGCTGAGTAGGGTGCGTTGCCCGCGCCACCGGTCGGCGTGCCGTGCGCCCCCCCACGCTAATTGCTCCTCCCTTGACAGTTCTGACCGGATCAGTGGAAATGCACCTTCGTGCGCATCGTGGCGGATTTGCATATTCACTCGCGCTTCAGTTACGCCTGTAGTCGCGAGATGGAAGCCGAACGCCTCGCCTGGTGGGCGAAGCGTAAGGGTATTACTTTGTTGGGCACCGGCGACTTCACCCATCCGATTTATCTCACTTATCTCAAGCAGTACCTCGAACCTGCCGAGGAAGGGCTCTTTCGCCTGCGCGCCGGCGAGCGGGACATTCGTTTTATGCTGACCGTTGAGGTCACTAATATTTTTCGTCACGCTGGCCGACTGCGCAAAACCCATACCCTGCTGTTCGCGCCGAGTTTCTCCGTAGTCGATCGTCTCAACGCCCGCCTCGGCGCTCATGGCAACCTCGCGCTCGATGGTCGGCCGACGCTCACCTGCACGGCCCGAGACCTGCTCAAGCTCGTCAAAGACACCGCCCCAGAGTGCGAAGTCATTCCGGCCCACGTATGGACACCGTGGTTCTCCGTGTTGGGCTCGCTGTCGGGCTTCGACTCACTGGCCGAATGTTACGCAGAAGAGGTTCGTTACATTCGCGCGGTGGAGACCGGCCTGTCCTCTGATCCTGCTATGAACTGGCGGCTGTCGTCGCTTGATACCATTGCGCTGATCTCCAACTCCGACGCGCATTCTCCACGCAAACTGGCCCGCGAGGCCAACGTATTAGATTGTGAGCTCAGCTACACGGGCGTCATTGCAGCGCTTACTAGCCGTGACCCGACTCGATTCCTCTCCACCATCGAATTCTTTCCCGAAGAAGGGAAGTATCATTCTGACGGTCATCGTCACTGCCAGGTACGACTCTCGCCCAAAGAGACCAAGGCCATCGCTCACCTATGTCCTGTGTGCAAGAAGAAGCTGACCATCGGTGTGATGCACCGGGTTGAAGCGTTGGCTGATCGTGCCGCTGGTTATATTCCAGCAGGGGCAATCCCGTCGCGGCATCTTTTACCCCTCGAAGAGATCATTGCGGCGGTGCTCGGGCAACAACCCAATACGAAGAAGGTCGCGGCGATCTATGACCGGCTGGTTGATTACTACGGCTCGGAGCTGGCAGTCTTGCTTGATTTGGCAGAAGCCGAGCTTGCAGCAGTGACACCGCCTCAAGTGCTCGATGGGATCATGAGGGCTCGGCGAGGTGAGGTGCGTATTACCCCCGGATATGATGGGGAGTATGGAAAAGTTCAGTTGTTTGACGAAGAAACGTGAATTGGCGAATAGCCTATAGCTCGTTCGCTACGCTCACTCTATGGCACCTACAGTGCTCCTTTTTGAAATGGTGCGCGTCCGCCCTTCGACAAGCTCAGGGTGAACGGGGTAGATAGTGAAGGCGTTGAGCATTTTCCGTTCGTGCTGAGCCTGTCGAAGCATGAACGGTATTCACCAGCAGTAGGGTGCGCTCCGCGCACCAACAAATCCGGTGCACGAGTGCACTCTACGATTGTTTCTATGGCATATGGGAGGAGCCTTTTCCCATCTACCATAAGCCCTGAGCTATAAGCCAACTGGCCTTGGCTAACCCAGAACGATGGTTATAATGAGCTTCCCTAGGAAATCGTATGGTGCGAGATATCTATAACCGTCCACTTCGCGATCTGCGGATCTCGGTCACCGACCGGTGCAATTTCCGTTGTACCTATTGTATGCCGCTGGATGAGTATGAGTGGCTGGAACGGAAGGAAATTCTCTCATTTGAGGAGATTGCTCGGCTCGCTCGTCTGTTTGTTGCTCTCGGCGTGGAAAAAATTCGCCTGACTGGTGGCGAGCCACTGGCCCGCAGAGACTTGCATAAACTCGTCGAGAAACTCGCTTCCCTTGAGGACGCCCCGGATATTTGCCTGACTACCAATGGCTCACTGTTGGCCGAGCGTGTGGGCGCGCTCAAAGCTGCGGGCTTACGGCGGATCAACGTCAGCATCGACTCGCTGCGGCCTGATCGCTTCCGGCAAATCACCAAACGCGGCGACCTCGACAAAGTCCTGGAAGGTCTTTTTGCCGCTAAACAGCATGGGTTACATCCGATTAAGATCAACGCGGTGATCGAGCGCGGGGTTAATGATGATGAGATCCTCGATCTCGTAGCTTTTTCTCGCGAGCATGGATTTGCCCTCCGCTTCATTGAATATATGGATGTGGGCAACGCCAATAATTGGCAGTCAGAAAAGATGGTCTCCAAGCAGGAAATGCTCGCGACTATCAATGCCCACTTTCCCCTTCGTCAGATCGGTAGAGAAAAAGGCAGTGCGCCGTCGGTGGATTATCAATTCCGCGACGGCGGTGGCGATATTGGTGTCATCGCTTCCGTCACCGAGCCCTTCTGTTCGACCTGCACTCGGGCGAGAATAACCGCCGATGGTAAGTTCGTGACCTGCCTCTTCTCTCACCAGGGGGCTGACCTCAAGGCGTTGATACGCCGGGGCGCGACTGACAGCGAGTTGCTCGCAGTCCTACGCTCGCTCTGGCTACAACGGAAGGATCGCTATTCGGAGGAACGACTCGCTGCCCTCCAGTCTCCAACTGGATATGATCCTAAAGAGCACAAGAAGCTCGAGATGATTAGTCTAGGCGGGTAAACCACACTGGAACCTGACGTCTGTGAGACCGGGGCAGCGCCCCAGCGGAGGCGGATCATGATTGAGATGAAGCGCATTCTGTTTCTCACCGATTTCTCACCCGAAGCAGCGAACGCCTTGTCCTACGCCCAGGAACTGGCCGAAAAGTTTAACGGCCGGCTGTATCTCTTGCATGTGATTGAGGACCCGACCCAGAAGCTCTATGGCATGATCAGTGGCGATTACCATGACCATGACCGCAACGCGCGCGAGAAGACCCAGGAATGGCTCGCCCAGATCCATCGCGAGCAGCTCCGCAACTCTCCCAACTGCGAAACGTTGATCGAACGCGGTGAACTCTTTGACCACGTGCTACGAGTAATTCATGAACACCATATAGATGTGATCGCTCTAAGCGCTCATACCCATCCAGGGTTTCATCTCCATCTCATTGCGAGCTTACCAGAGAAGCTGGTGCGCCAGGCTCCCTGTCATGTCTTCGTGATTCACAATGCGGGGTAAGAAATATGTAGGGTCATATGGCCAGGTGTTCCTACCATGGCCCACAGTTAAAACGTCGCCGACAGCCCTGGTAGTGCTTCTAAGGTCTTGAGGTCGTAGACGGTCACGGCCCCGCCACGGTTCTCTGCGAGCGTCAGCACGGCAACCGTACCCGGTTGCGCGCTGTAGTTATGCGGGAAGGTCGGGCTGCCGGGATTAATGACTACAACGCTGCCGTAGCGCTTAATCGACTCGACATGGGTATGACCGCAGACGATCACGTCGGTATGGCCGCCGAAGTAGTATTCCATCGTCCGTTCAATGGGCCACTTAGGAAATTCCTCTGGGTCAAGGACATCGTGAACCAGACCGATGCGAAAGCCAGCACCCTTTGTGACAGCGACATCCCGAAGCCGCGGGTCTTCGGGCACCACCGCCCGGCCACCGGAGCCATCATCGCCATTGCCACGACACGCGAGGACCGGCGCGATCTCTTCTAACCAGTCGAGCACCTCGAGACAGTGCAGGTCACCGGCATGAAGAATCAGGTCGGCGTCGGCAAATACTGTCCGCACTTGCTGAGGTAATTCGGGCATGGCTTCCGGGATATGCGTGTCAGAAATCAGACCAATCTTCACGGCCACCGCCTTTCGGTCTGACTATATCGTCTAGACACCGCACGGGCAACGTGAAAATGTGTGCGCATATCTCATGCTGATAGGGGGGTGGAGTTATGCTCGAAGGACAAGATGTACGATTCCCGGTCACAACCCTCACTGAAGAGGAGTATTTATTCCGGGATATGGTACGCGATTTTGCCGAGAAAAGAATCAAACCACAAGTGATGGAGATGGACCGCGCGGGCAAGCTCCCGCGCGAATTGATTGACGAACTCTTTACGCTGGGTGTGATGGGGATTGAAATTCCGGCGATCCATGGCGGCTCCGGATCAAACTTCCTCATGTCAATTCTCGCCATTGAAGAACTCGCCCGCGTCGATCCTTCTGTCGCCGTATGTGTCGACGTACAAAACACGCTGGTGAATAATGCGTTCCTCCGCTGGCTCACACCTGAACAGCAAGAACGATTTTTCCCTCGCCTCGCCCACGATACGGTTGGCGCATACGCGCTCTCTGAACCCGATTCCGGTAGTGATGCGTTCGCGATGGCGACGCGGGCCCAGCTTGACGGCGATTCCTTTATCTTGAATGGGCGAAAATTGTGGATCACCAACGGCGCCGAAGCCGGCCTCTACTTGCTGTTTGCCAATGCCGACCCGACCAAAGGCTACCGAGGGATCACTGGATTTGTGGTCGAGCGGGATTTCCCCGGCTTCAGCGTTGGCAAGAAGGAAGATAAACTCGGCATTCGCGCCAGCTCAACCTGCGAGCTGATCCTTGAAGACGTCCGCGTGCCCCGCGCGAACGTGGTTGGCGAAGTCGGGCAAGGCTACAAAGTGGCGATCGAGACGCTCGACGAAGGCCGCATCGGCATCGGCGCCCAAATGATCGGCCTCGCCCAAGGCGCGTTCGAGGCGGCGCTCGCTTATGCCAAAGAACGCAAGCAATTTGGTCGCCCCATCACTGAATTTCAGGCGATCCAGTTCCAACTCGCCGAAATGGCAATCGACATCGAAGCGGGACGGCTGATGGTCTATAACACCGCCCGCATGAAAGAGAATGGTCAGTCTTTCGTTCGCCAGGCAGCCATGACCAAGTATTTCTGTTCGCAGATTGGCGAGCGGGTCGCTTCGCAAGCCCTGGAAGTCTTTGGCGGAGTAGGCTACACCAAGGATTTTCCCGCCGAGAAATTCTACCGTGACGCGAAGATTGGCAAGATCTACGAAGGCACGTCCAACATTCAACTGCAAACCATCGCCCGGACGTTTTTAGGGAGGTAAACATGGCGCAACCGACACGGGTTGTGACTGACACTATGGCCGGGCTGAAAATGCCCGACTTCGATATTTGGAGTGGACGAGTTTCTACCGTGTTGGGGAAGAACCCGGGACCTTTCACCGGTCCCGGAACCAATACCTACCTCATCGGTACCGGCAAGCGCCCAATTTTGCTCGATACCGGGATCGGGTTAGAAGTGTACGACCCACTATTGAAACAAGGGCTGGGCGAAACCAAAGGGGCAAAAGAACTGCAAGAGATCCTCTTGACCCACGTGCATCAGGATCACATCGGTGGGGTGCCGCGGGTGCAAGCACAGTTTGGTGACCTTAAAGTGTCCAAAAAAGCCTGGCCGGGGAAAGATGAAGCGTACAACCTGTCGTTGACGTATATCGAAGACGGAACGCGCGTTGCGACCGACGGTGCGACCTTGCGCGCGATCCATACCCCAGGCCATGCGCGTGATCACCTGTGCTACTACCTCGAAGAAGAAAAAGCGCTGTTCACCGGCGACCTCGTGCTCGGTGCCGGCACCACAGTCGTCCCGGAGGAGGGTGGCGGGCTGATCGACTATATGGCCTCCTTGCGCAAGCTTCTGCCGCTCGACTTGGCCGTCATTTACCCGGCCCACGGACCGGCTATCCGCGACCCCTACAAAAAGCTGAACGACTATATTTCTCACCGCCAGTTACGTGAACAGCAGATTCTCGATGCCATGAAAGCCGGTCTCACTGAAATACCGGCGATGGTCAAGCACATCTACACCGACGTGCCCGAATTCTTGCACGGTGCTGCCGGCAACTCGGTACTTTCCCACCTCAATAAGCTCAAAAAAGAAGGCATCGTGCGAGAGGAAGGAGAACAGTGGCTATTGGTGTAGTAGAATAGTTATCAGTTCTCAGTTGCCAGTTTGTCGGGAGGTGCTCGAGTGAGTACACATCCTTCTGAAACACTACCACAGTCCGGAGAGACGGCTCCGGTCAAAGTTCCACCGTTAGAGAGCGGCGACCATCTAACGCGGTGCGAGTTTGAGCGGCGGTATCAGGCAAGACAGGATATTAAGAAGGCGGAATTGATCGAAGGGGTGGTGCATGTACGATCGTTCGTGCGTTTTCGGGGTCACGGTGAGCCACACGCCGGTATTGTTGTTTGGCTCGGTACCTACTGCGCAGCAACTCTCAGTGTCCGTGCCTTAGACAGCGCGACCCTCCGATTAGATCTCGACAACGAAGTCCAACCGGACGCCTTATTAAGGCTAGAGCCCTCAGTGGGAGGACGCTCTCATATCAGCGACGACGATTACATCGAAGGCGCGCCAGAATTGATCGTCGAAATTGCGGCCAGCAGCGCCTCTTATGATCTGCATGAAAAGCTCCGCGTCTACCGCCGTAGCGGAGTGCAGGAGTATGTCGTCTGGCGAGTGTATGACCAGCAGCTCGACTGGTTTCACCTGGTCAACGGTGAGTACGTCCCTCTCATGCCCGATGCTTCTGGAGTGATCCACAGTCAAGTTTTTCCCGGCTTGCGTTTACTCGCATCAGCGCTACTCAGCGGAGACTTAGCGGGCGTGTTAGCCGAGTTGCAGAAAGGGCTCGGAACGGCCGAGCACGCGGCGTTTATCGAGCGGCTGCGGAGATAGCAGATAACTATCGCTCCAGCAGTCTTGGCTGCGTCCGCCGCAATGATAAGCTAGGCTTTCGATACAAGAGAGACAACAGACGGAGGCACGGCAAATGGACGTCTTAGTAAAAAGGCTAGGCACAAAATTGCGCGAATGGAATCCTGATACTGCGGAACAGGTGAGACAGCGGGTGGCAGAAATCATCGATTTGGCGGATCAGGATGCTTTAGACGTAATGCGGTCGCGAGCCATAGAGCAAGAAGTATTGGATCTCCTTGATGGATCGCCAGTGCTGAATACCATCTTTTCGGGCATGTCTGACAGGTTTAACCGAGATTTTTACACGTTATGATATCTTCTCTAGTAACGCCTTGGCCTCTTGCAAATCTCTCGTATCGAACCCTTCCGTGAACCAGCCGTAGATCTCGGCTAACATCTGGTGAGCTTCCTTCTTCTTACCCTGCTGCTGCCATAACCGACTCAAGCTCACCACCGCTCGCAGTTCCAGCGACTTCGCACTCTGCTGGCGCGCAATCTCGATGGCCTTGTGAAAACATTCCTCCGCTTCTGACTCGGGACTCCGGACTTGTCTTGACTTGCCTCGACTTGCCTTGACTTGTTTTGACTGTTGAAGCGTCAGTTCGCCTTTGAGCCGATACAGCTCCGCTTCGTTTACGCGCCCACCAGTTTTGTCTGCCACCTCTAGCCCCTCGACCACCACACTCAGCCCTTCCTCTACCTGCCCTACTTTTGCATACGCTGCAGCCAGCGCGGGAAGATGACCGATCCACGGCGGCTCCGTCCCCATGGCCCGGAAGGCAGCCAGCCCCTGCTGCAGCTGGGCAATGCCTTCTGCTATCTGCCCCTGCTCGGCCAGCGCCGAGCCCCACCCTAACCTCCCATACGCCAACCAGAACGGAAACCCCTGCTCGGTGGACAGGGTCATCGCTGCCTCGGCTCGCTCGCGGGCGAGCGGCCACTCCTGGCGGAGAAGATGGAACAAGGCGGCCACCCCCAGCGCATAGGCCAGACTAAAGGGGTGCGACAGCCCTTCGGCTAAGGCCACTACCTCCTGGCTCCGCTGCAGGGCTTGGTCGGGATAGCCCAGATACCACAGCGCCCAGGCGGCATAGGAGAGGCAATCCACCCTTAGGTCAGCCGTCCCGACGCTGAAGCGCGGGTGCTGCTGGGGGTCATAGAGCGTAATCACCTGCTCCAAGTGCGACCGAGCCGAGGGCAACTCTCCCAGCCAGAACAGTGTGAACCCTAGTGCCACATGAGCCAGTGAGAGGAGATACCGGTCTTGGGTGCTCTGGGCCAGGCGCATCAGCTGCTCCGCTAGCTCACGGGTCGTCTGCAACTCCCGCCCCCACCGCATGAGATAAAACACCCACAGTCGAAACAGCACGGGGAAGAGCTGGGGAGTTTCGCCCACTTGCTGGCACAGTTCGCGGGCCCGCAGCACAGCTTTTTCCCCTTCCGGGGCTGCATAGCCTTTGGTGGCAATTAACGGGTCACCCAGAGCAATTTGCAACTCGAGTTCTTGCTGGATGCGTTCGGAAGTATCGGGCAATGTCTTAAGTAACTCCAGCCCTTTGGTGAGGAGGCCTATCGCTTCGACATAGGCACTTCGTTGAACGGCGTTTTTCTCCGCCTGCTCATAATACTGCACCGCCCGGCGGTAATCGTGCCCACGCTCGAAGTGCACCGCTAATTCCGCCGCAATCCCTCTCGCCCGCTCGCCGTAGGCTCGCTCTTGTCGTTCTCCGATCCGCCGATGTAACTCGATGCGTCGCCCTGCCGTCACTCGTTCGTACAATACTTGTTGATACAACGCGTGGAGGAAGCTATACCTCGCCGCTACCGTTTCGTCCGGCCATTCCTCCATTCCCCTCGCCTGCAGGAATTGTTCACGCCGCGCTAACCCTGCGCATCGTATCTCGACCTCACTCACCTGCGCTCCGACTCCGGCCGCCACTGCTGCCGCCGAGAACTCCGCCCCAGCGACACTGGCGACTTCTAACGTATTTTGTTCCTCAGGGCTCAGCCGGTGAATTTGTTCCTCGATCATTTGTCGCAAGTCTCCCGGAACCCTGCTCTGCACCTTCTCTACGGACTCGCCTAACCCTCCCTGGGTCGCCAGGTAATCGACCACGTTGACCATGAAGAGAGGATTCCCCTCCGTGCGTTGGTGGATCAGCCGCGCGAGTCCTTGGAGGGATGACCAGCCAGTTGTCTCCGCGGAAAATCTCCTTGTGAGATATTCAGCAACATGTTCTTCAGTCAGTAATGCCAACCGTTGTTCCTCACACTGTCGGTGCAGTTGCAACTCCTGCTTGACTGTACGCAGCGGATGCCCATCGGCCAGCATCTCCATCGGCCGATAGGTGCCAATCACCAACAGCCGCGCCCGCTCTCGTCGCCGTGCCAGCACCGAGAGCAGTTCCAAGGTGGAATGATCGCTCCAGTGTAAGTCTTCGAGCCGGAGCACCAAGGGCTGCTCGGTGGTCAGCACTTCGAGGGCTTCTCCCATCTCCCGTAACATGCGCTCCCGCGAGGCGCCTTGCACCTTACGTTGCAGCGCTTCAAGATCGGCGCTCTCGAGCAGCGCCGGCATTTGCACCAGCCAGGTTGGGGCATGGCGGTGCAACAGCGCGATGAGGTGCTGGCCGCCTGGCTCTCGGCACAACCGCCCGAGCGCTTCCAGCACCGGCATGTAGCCTTCGCCCGCGCCGTAGTGTTCGATGCATTGTCCGCGCCCAATCCACACACTGGGGGTTAGGGGCTGGGGATTGGGGGTTGGTTGCTGAGAGGAAAAAGAACCAGTCCCTAACCCCTGACCCCCAACCTCCATAAGAAAGGCATCCACAAGAGTCGTTTTACCGATGCCGGGCTCACCGGTGACGAAAACAATCTGGCGCTCGCCGGCCAGGGCTTTGTCTAACAGCTGGTGGAGCTGTGCGAGTTCGGTTTCGCGACCCACCAACTTGGGTGCCTGGTGTGGGGTGCTAGGAGCTGGGTAGAAATTTTGTTGACTCCGGACTTCGGACCCCGGACCTCGGACTGGCGGAGTGTGAGTGAGTGGGGCGATCCACCGGTATCCCCGCCGATGCACGGTCTCAATAAACTGCGGCGGCTTGAGCGTATCCGCCAACGCCAGCCGGATCTCGCGAATACACACCGCCAGGGCGGTATCGCTGACCACCGTCTTTGGCCAGACGACACGAAACAACTCCTCTTTGGTCACCACGCGGCCAGGACGCTCCGCCAGGTAGGACAGCACGGCGAAGGCCTTTGGGGTCATCTTTATGGCTTTCTCTCCCTGCCAGACACACCCACTCGTCGTGTCTAAGCAGAAAGGGCCAAAGAGCAGTGGTGCTTCTCCTCCCATGTGCCATTCCAAGAAAAATCTAAAAGAAATCTAAACCTTTTCTAAAGACTTGCCGTCGCCCCTCTCGCTATTGTCCTCTCACAAAGCCGCAACGGTTGCAAGAGAAAGGAGGTGAGGTGCTTTGAGAGTCAGAGTAATGCTGTAAAGCAGGCTATGGACGCAGAAAGGGCAGAGGGGATTACACGCAACGCAACCAACAATAAGGAGAAATGACCATGAAGCGATTACTTGTTTCTCTCAGTAGCTTGGGACTCACTTTGCTTCTCGGCAGCGGCGCCTTAGTTTTGGGTGCTTCCGCCAATGACGAGTGTCTTGACCGGCGTAGCCCGCTGCGGGGTACCTGGAGCTATAGCCAGGTTGAAGAGATAAATCCACTCTTCGGCAATCTGCCGATTACCGCGGTTGGTGTCCTCAAGGTAGATAATTGTGGGCGCTTCCAAGCCCACGCGGTTGATAACGTACCGTGCCAGGATGCAAACTGTTTTGGCTTAGGGCCGTTGGGCGTAAAAAATCCTCTGGACTTTACCTTTAGCGGCCAGCTCATTACCCAGCCGGATGGCATGGCAACCGCTACCGGTATTGCTTTCGGGACGGAGTTTCGCCGCGCTTGCGTCATGATGGAGAAACGCGGAGATTGTTTTCAGGAGTTCAGCTGTGTATCGACTGATCCCGATCCACCGAATGCGGTCCTACTGGCTACATTCAAGCGCCAGTTGCCTGGAGCCTGTCAGTAGGCAGCTTAGTGCCGTAGGCTGGAATGAGTGAAACGAATTCCCGCGCTGGGATTCGCAGGGCTCATCCCAGCCTACGTTACTTCGTGGCAAGTGGCCACTGAAAACTGTCAACTAAACAACACCTTGGCTAACTCCGAGCGATAGTGTTCAGCCAATGCACTGCGGGAACCGATTACATCAAAAATTTCCAACATCGCTTTGCGCGCGCCGTCATCGCGGAATTTGCGGTCTTTCTTCACCAGCGTGAGTAATTCGGTAAGCGCTTCTTCGTACTGGCCGGTCGCCGCAAGGATCTGCGCTAACTCAAAACGTGCTTCGTGATCGTTCTGATCTGCTGCTAATCTCTCGCGGTACTTTTGCTCGTCACCCGCATTGGCACCGCTTTGTTTCACCCGCAGTTGGGCCGTGAGTTGCTGCGCGGCAGCAGCCTCAGGTGTGTTGAGTGGTATCCGCCCGAGCAGTGCCAAGGCGTCGGCCTCTTCTCCCTTTTGCATCAGCAGACGGGCGAGGCCAAGGAGCGCTTGCGGATGATTTGCTTCCTTGGATAACACAGCGCGATAGAGACTTTCTGCCCCTTGCGTCTTGCCGGCTTCTTCTAGGCGTTTGCCTTCTTGCGCGAGGGTATCTGCCTCCGAAGGCAACAGTTGTTCGATGAACTGACGGATTGCCGGTTCAGGTTGCGCGCCGAGGAACTCACTCGCAATCGCTCCATCGCGGACTGCCTTGACCGCCGGGATACTGCGAATACCAAAGGCTTGCGACAGTGTGGGATTTTCATCCACATTGATCTTCGCCAGGATGAATTTTCCCTGTTGCTCTTCGGCAAGTTTCTCCAACACTGGACCGATCGCCCGACAGGGGCCACACCACGGCGCCCAGAAATCAATCACGACTGGTACGGAGTGCGAACGCGCGACAACTTCCTGCTCAAAGTCCTGTTCGGTGACATCAACGGTCCATTCGTTCATCACAATCCTCCTGCGAGTCGGGTCCTGGCAAAGGTAGTAGAGGCACGGCATGCCGTGCCTCTACATGGCCATTACCGTAGCATAGCCGGGAAACTGTCGCCATCTTGTTATAGACGTAGACTCGCAGTGGCTTGCCAGTCGGGGGTAAATCTGCGAAATGTAAGACCCTTAGTCAGTCTCTCGCAAAGGAGCGTCCTATGGCCGCAAAGACCATGTTCGAAAAGATCTGGCAGTCGCACGTGGTGCACACTGAACCCGACGGAACAGTCCTGCTCTATATCGATCGCCACCTCGTTCACGAAGTCACCTCACCACAAGCATTTGAAGGGCTGCAACTGGCAGGACGACAACCCCGTCGTCCCCAGGCCGCGATTGCCGTTCCTGATCACAACGTGCCGACTACTGACCGCGACAAGCCGATCGCGGATCTGGTCGCCGCTAAGCAGGTTGAGACACTCCAAGAGAATTGCCGCGCCACGAACATTCCGCTCTTCGATATGAACGATATCCGTCAAGGCATCGTTCATATCATCGGTCCAGAGCAAGGACTGACACTCCCAGGCATGACCATCGTGTGTGGAGACTCGCACACCGCCACCCACGGCGCCTTGGGTGCGCTCGCGTTCGGTATCGGCACCAGTGAGGTCGAGCACGTGCTTGCCACTCAGTGCTTGCTGCAGCGGCCGGCAAAGACCATGGAAGTTCGTGTCGAAGGCTCGTTGCCGGACCGTTGCACTGCCAAGGACATCATCCTGGCCGTGATTGGCAAGATTGGCACCGCCGGCGGGACCGGCTACGTCATCGAGTACACCGGCTCAGCCATACGGTCGCTTTCGATGGAAGGACGAATGACACTCTGTAATATGTCTATCGAAGCAGGGGCTCGCGCCGGTATGGTTGCGCCGGACGAAAAAACCTTCGCGTACCTGCGTGGCCGACCCTTCGCGCCCAAGGGCGAGATGTTTGAGCGGGCAGTGGCAGCATGGAAACAACTGCCGACTGACGCTGGAGCGAAGTTTGACGCCGTCGTTGAGTTGCGCGCCGAGGAGTTGATCCCGCAGGTCACGTGGGGAACCAATCCAGGCATGGTGACCGATATCACGGGCAGGGTGCCAGATCCCAAAGAGATGCCAACCCCACAGGCGCGGGAGGCAACCGAGCGCGCACTGGCGTATATGGGGCTCACTCCTGGAACGCCAATAACCGAAGTCTCAATTGACCGGGTCTTTATCGGCTCATGCACCAACGGACGGATCGAAGATCTGCGGATCGCCGCACAGTATGTGAAAGGCAAGAGGGTCGCCACTACTGTTCACGCGATGATCGTGCCGGGCTCGGGGCTGGTTAAAAAGCAGGCCGAAGAAGAAGGGCTTGATAAGATTTTTAGAGAGGCCGGATTCGAATGGCGTGAACCGGGCTGCTCGATGTGCTTGGCCATGAATGCCGACGTCCTCCAGCCTGGGGAACGATGCGCGTCGACCAGCAATCGCAACTTTGAAGGTCGTCAAGGCAAAGGCGGGCGGACGCACTTGGTCTCTCCGGCCATGGCCGCTGCCGCCGCGATTGCCGGGCATTTTGTCGATATTCGCACCTGGCAATAGGCAGACTTGAAACCTGCCCCTACAGTTGAGGAGATGACTATGGATGCCTTCACTGTTCTCAAAGGTCTGGTTGCTCCGCTTGACCGCGTCAATGTCGATACCGACCAGATCATTCCTAAACAATATCTGAAAACCATTAAGCGCACCGGCCTGCGTGAGGGCTTATTCTCAGATTGGCGCTACGGTGCTGACGGTGCCGGCGACAAGACTTTCTTTCTCAATCAACCCCGCTATCAGGGGGCAACGATCCTCTTGGCTCGCGACAACTTTGGCTGTGGCTCCTCACGCGAGCATGCTCCTTGGGCGCTGCTTGACTACGGATTCCGCTGCATTATTGCCCCCAGCTTTGCCGACATCTTTTTTAACAATTGTTTCAAAAATGGTATGCTGCCGGTGGTGCTCAAATCCGAGGAGGTCGCTCAGCTCTTCAAAGAAGTCGGAGCGCAACCGGGCTATCAGTTGACGGTGGATCTTGCCACCCAGACGGTAACGACGCCGTCTGGAACCAAGTTCCGCTTCGCTATTGATCCTTTCCGTAAGGACTGTTTGCTCAAAGGACTTGATGAGATCGGCCTCACGCTACAACACCAAGCGGATATTGCCGCATACGAGCAGCGACGCAAACAGGAAGCGCCGTGGTTATTTCCTGATCTCTCGTAATTGTAAGGGCACGGCATGCCGCATTGGTCCCAACTTAAGGGCAATTCCCTTGGTTTTTACTCTTGCATTGCGCACCGGGGTCCCTTCCCCCCTTGCGGGGGAAGGTCAGGATGGGGGGAAAGTGAGGGATTGGCCGCTGTTCACCCCCACCTTCCTCCTCCCCCGTCGAGGGGGAGGAGAGAAAAAGGGCCGGCGAATGGCTTAAGTTGTGACTGGTGGGCATGCTGTGCCCCTACTCCGCCTGAGCTGCAAAAAGGAGAGCGCGCATGAAGTTTGGTGTCGTCATTCGCAACATGGGGCCGCAATCGACTCGCGCAACGGTCGCGGCCTGTGCGCGTGCGGTCGAAGATGCGGGTTTTGACGCCGCTTTTGTCGTCGATCATCTGGCAATTCCTCCGGATCAAACCGAGGGCTCAGATGGGCGTTATCTTGAGCCGCTCACGACCCTCGCTTACCTTGCCGGGCTCACCCAGCGGATTCGCTTGGGCGTTTCCGTCCTGGTAATTCCCTACCGTCCAGCGGTTCTTATTGCCAAGCAGGTCGCAACTCTCCAAGAGCTATCCGGTGAGCGGTTCATCCTCGGCGCTGGGGTCGGCTGGATGCGACAAGAATTTGAAGCGCTTGGCGTCGATCCCCGCAAACGCGGTGCGCTGGCTGATGAAACCTTGCAGGTGTTGCACACGGTGTTCGCCAATGACGTCAATGCGTATGAAGGCAAGCTGGTGCGCTTTCCGGCCTTCGTCTTTGCCCCCCGACCGGCTCGACCGCCGATTTGGGTCGGCGGGAGCGGCCCCAAAGCCCTGGAGCGAACGCTGCGCTTCGGTGATGCGTATTATCCGATCGGTATGCGCCCGGGCGAATTAGCTCAGATCGGTGCTTACCTGCGCGAAGAAGCGGACAAACGGGGCCGCGCGGTTCCCGAGTTGATCGTTGGTGGGATGATTCGCGAAGGTGTGCCTGAGAGCATGATCGATAAGATCTCTGCCTATCGCGATGCCGGCGCAAATTACTATATTCTTGGCCTTGGCCGTTATCCTGACGCTGACACTTTCCGTCGCGGGATAGAGCGATTTGCGACTCAGGTGATGCCAAAAATATAAAAGCCTTTAGCTATTAGCTATTAGCCAAAACGGTGTGAGCTTAAAAAGAAGATTTCAGACGGGACGGCGCGGGACACGCACCCTACTTAACTGTACGAGAGAGCTAGAGTGAGGGCGTACGATGGTTGAACTTCTCCTGGTCCTCTTTGCTTATCTCTTCATGCAGCCTGAAGCCTGGGGGCAAGCTGTGACCGCCTCTTCTCCGCCAAGCAAAACCTGGCGGCTGGTGGCCGAATTGACTCCCGCCGAGCGCACGCTATTCGATCCGCGCACTGATACTCCGCGCGACTCGCAGAATTCGTATTTGCCAGCGGAACGATATCCCTTCGAACCTCCGTACACCGCCGAGGAAATGGGCTATCGCGCTATGGAGTTCAGCCACTCACCGCGGTGGTCATGTAACTTAATTGACGTGACCGGCGCACTGACCGCGCACGGCTACCTCCATAGTAGTAAGATGTACAGCCCGATCTTCTACGTGCCAAACGCCAGCGGCCAGCAGGGATTAGCCGGAGAATTGTATGGCACTGCACCTGGCGAGCCAACCCGGAAGATCACCGGACAAAATATCTTTCCGCCGGAAGATCTAGGGAATCAAATGGTGCTGATTCAGTACCGCGCTGGAGAAAAAACCACGACCCGCTGGGATATGTATGCTTACTCTCCCGCGCTCCGCCGCGTGCGGCACCAGCCACAACCACGGCGCGGGGACAAGCTTGCACAAGGAGCCGAGAGCTTTGATGACATCTTTGGCCGCGACCCCTGGGAGTTTTCCTGGAGCCTTCTCGGGGTAGATACACTCTATCGCACAATACGTTTCCCTAATACGCGCCCGACCGTAACGCTCGCTGATGCCGATGGCACGCTGCATGACGTACCGACACAACAGATTCGTATGATGGGCGACGCTTATCCTTTTTATACCCCTGATGGCGGAGTCGCCTGTTGGGTGGTCGAAGCTCGGGTGAGAGAAGAATGGCTGCCGAACTATTATGCGCCGCGCATCCTGTATTGGCTTGACCAGCACTATTTCTATCCGCTGCGCATCGAACAATATAACAAGGAAGGAAATTTGATCTTTGTCGAAACTCGCATCGCGAAATTACACAATCCGGCGATGGGCGACAAAGGATACGGAATTCTCTTTAATCATTACTGGGATGTCACCCTGGACTATATGCGTTACAGCGTGCATGACGCGCACGAGACCCGACAGTGGTCGGAGCAAGACCGCGAGGTCTTCTTCAACCCGGGGATACTCCCTCGTGTATGGTTCTTCGCGCCCCTCAAAAGCCAGGCAGAAGTCCTGTCATCGGCACAATATTTTCTGCGCCCAAGTTTGGATCGCGAGAAGTTCCCCGCAGCACGAAAGATGACCTTGTCGCCCGAACTCGAAGCAAAGATTCAAGCTCAGGAAGAGGTCGGACATTTGGTGTTTCAGGAGTGATGGCGTTGCGCTACTGCCAGCAAGCGCGCCGAGAAATCCGACATAATCCCATCAACCCCTAGAGCCAGAAGCCGTTCCATTTCTTGTGGATCATTAATCGTCCACACGTGCACCTCGCATCCCAGGCCGTGAGCCGCAGCGACAGTCTGTGAGGTAACCAACGGAACGCCCTGAAACTCTGGGGGGATTTGCAAGGCCTGGCCCGGCGGGCGATATCCGGCAAGTTGGTCAGTTGCCACTCGTTGAATGAAGTCCACCACTTCGCCATAAGCGAAACTGGTGGCGATATCTGGCGCTCGTGCTCGTACGCGGGTCAATACCTGATCATGTTCTGAAGCAAGAATGACTTGCGACTCTCGTCCACAGGCACGGACGGTGTCAATCACCTGCTCCTCGATGGGTGGGTCTGCCTGTTTGATCTCTACCGTAACCTTCAATGTTGGGAAACTGCGCAGGACTTCCGCTAAAGTGGGGAGATGCACACCTGAAGAACGAAACGGGAAGGTCTGACCGCCGTCGGGCGAGAAGTGATAACCGGCATCAACCTGCTGCAACTCTGACAAAGCGTGATGCCGTACGTTGCCATACCCATTGGTGGTACGCTCTAGCGTCCCATCATGGATGACGACGACCTGCCCGTCGCGGCTGGCGTGGACATCAAGTTCCACGTACGAAACCCCTATTTCCACCGCGCGCTGAAAAGCCGCCAGGGTATTCTCCGGTGCCTCCCCGCTCGCGCCGCGATGGGCAAACAGACGCGGCCTTGTACCGGCAAAGAACCCATGCATGTCTCTCTTTTTAGCCGGGATCGTTCGACAAAGGGAGGGGGCTCTCGTCTATAATGCACAGACTTATGTGGAAGCTCTGCAAAGCAACAGCCCTCAAGTGGTATGAAGACAATCCCGGACAACGTGGGGCGGCGATCGCGTATTACGCAATTTTCGCCCTCGCTCCACTCCTGCTCATTGCGGTGGCGATTGCCGGAGCGATATTTGGGCCGCAAGCGACAGCGGACCAATTGATTGGGGTCCTGCAAGGTTTCGTTGGCCCAGAGGTTGCCGTCATTACCCAAGCTCTGATTAAAAACGCGAGCAACTCGCCCGCTGGAGGATTTTCCACCGTTGCCGGTCTGATGACCTCGCTTATTGGGGCTATCGGTGTCATGGGGGAGTTGCGGCAGACCCTTAATACTATCTGGCAAGTACAATCCCGTCCCGGTCGTCGCGCCTGGCAATGGCTGCGGGAACAGTTGGTTTCATTGCTGATGGTCCTCGGCATCGGGTTTTTTCTGCTGCTGTCACTGATTGTCAGTACCGGTGTGGCGGCACTGAATAAATCAGTGACCGCGGTAGTCCCGTGGAGTGCTGTGTTTTGGCAATGGATAGACCTGTTCGTTTCTTTTGTTCTTCTTACCTTCTTGTTCGCCGTCACCTATAAAGTTATTCCTGCGGTGCGTATTGCCTGGCGGGACGTATGGGTTGGCGCCGCGGTGACCTCTCTGCTGTTCGCCTTGGGAAAGCTCCTCATCGGCTGGTACCTCATCCACAGTAGCGTCGCTTCGGTGTATGGCGCGGCCGGGTCAGTCATCGTTCTGCTGCTCTGGGTCTATTACTCGGCTCAGGTATGTCTCTTTGGTGCGGAGTTCACCTGGGTGCATGCCAATCAATACGGCTCAGGAATAGTCTCCAGGCACGACGTGATTGATGCGACAAAAACGTAAATGAAGTCAGAGCCGTAGGGGCGTAGCATACTACGCCCCTACAAAGACAAAACTCTACCACCTACAGTTCCCAAACCTTGATCTCGGCACTACCGAGTGGTACGCTCGCTCTCGTCCTTAATTATGACACGATCGTAGGGGCGACCGGCCGGTCGCCCCTACCTCAGGAATATCTAGCACCGGAGAGCGGGAGGTCCAGAGGAGCATCATAATGAACAGTATCCATGATATGGGTGGGATGACTGGTTACGGTCCCATCATCCGTGAAGAGCAGGAGCCTATCTTCCATGCTCCTTGGGAGCAGCGAGTGTTCGCTATGACTATGCTCGCGATGGGCAAGGTTGATACCCTCGATGCGGTCCGTCACGCCGTTGAGCGGATGGACCCAGTTCATTACCTCTCATCGACGTACTATGAACACTGGCTGACTGCACTTGAGACCTTAGCGGTCGAGAAAGGCGTCCTCTCACGGGAAGAGTTAGCGACCGGCAATGCGCAACCTGCCAATGAGAGTACGGAACCGCCACTTCCCCCTGAGGCTGTACCGGTCATTGTCAAAAGCGGCGCCCCTTGCGACCGGCCCGCGGGCAAGCACAAACCCCGCTTTCAACCCCGGGATCGTGTCGTTGCCCGTAATCTCAATCCTGCCGGGCATACTCGTCTGCCGCGTTACGTACGAGGGAAACAGGGAGTGATCCATCACGTCCATGGTACGTTTGTCTATCCTGATACCAATGCTCATGGTCAAGGCGAGCGGCCCCAACCTCTGTATTCAGTACGTTTCACCGCGCGTGAACTATGGGGGCCGGCCACGCCAAAGCGCGACCATTTATACATCGATCTGTGGGAAGATTATCTCGAATTAGTCCCTTCTCCTGAGACAAAAGTAAAAACCGCGAAAGCGAAGGCAAAAACCAGCGCTCGCGCAACCAAAAGCCAGAAGCCCAAAAAGAAGGCCACGGTCGCAAGGCCAGCGGCAAAAAAGCAGAAGCCTAAGATGACCACCAGGAGCATGAAGCGGAAGTCGTCTCGCTCCTAAATTTCATCGTCTCTTCTCTCTATGCTGACTACTGACTACTTTTCTCGAGGATTTCGCTATGAGCACCGAACACCACGATGATCACGACCACCATAATGCAGGCCCAAATCCCCGTACCGAGAAACACCACACTCCCGAGCAAACCCAGGCACTCGAAGAACGGGTGAAGAAACTTGAAGCCTTATTAGTACAAAAAGGCATGGTTGCTTCGGCAACCCTCGAAAAGCTCGCCGCCACCTACGAGAACGATCTCGGTCCCATGAACGGAGCCAAGGTGGTCGCGCGCGCCTGGGTCGATCCCGCCTACAAAGAGCGGCTTCTCGCCAACGCTACGGCGGCGATTGCTGAACTCGGCTTCGGTGGTTTGCAAGGCGAGCATATGGTTGTGGTAGAGAATACAGCGCAAGTGCATAACGTGGTGGTGTGCACGCTGTGTTCGTGCTACCCCTGGCCGGTGCTCGGTCTTCCGCCAACGTGGTTTAAGAGTGCGCCATTCCGCTCTCGCGTAGTGATTGATCCGCGCAGCGTCTTGCGAGAATTTGGTCTCCAGCTTGATGAATCGGTCGGAATTCGCGTATGGGATAGTAGTGCCGAGATCCGCTATCTGGTCCTCCCCGAACGTCCGCGTGGCACCGAGCATCTGAGTGAAGCCGAGTTGGCGAAACTTGTCACCCGCGATGCCATGATCGGGGTCACGCAAGTAAACGTCTAACTTTTGTTTCTTCCACTCGTGCGAAAGCAGGAGTGTAGACAGGAGCGCTTCACATATGTCCCGCCGCGCCAACCACAATATTGCGGAAATGAGCGGTAGTGCCGCGTTGCCACGTAAAAGCGGCGAGTTGGTTTTCCATGATCCGTGGGAACGCCGAGTTTTCGCCCTAGCCGTCGCGCTGTGCGAACGCGGTCTGTACCAGTGGGACGAGTTTCGCGACCATTTGATTGCCGAGATTGCCGCTGCTGAACGGGCGGCTGGCCCGCATGCCGATCCCGCTACTCTGCCCTCCTACTATGAGAGCTGGCTCGCCGCTTTTGAGAAGCTCTTGGCGGAAAAAGGGCTTCAACCCTCATAGCCGGCAGAGGTTCCTTCTACTTCCTTAGTTATAGTTCTCACTCACCTAGAATAGGTAGAAAAAACCCTCCTTCCGTCGTATTCCCTCTCCACCTTTTTCTGACTAAGACAAGCCTTCGTTGGGGAGGAAATCATTTTGCTGCATCTTCCTCAACAGCTGACCCGGTTCCGCTATAAGGAGGTGTTGTATGAAAGTATTTCGTTACGGGCTCGCATTAGCTCTCGTCACTACGCTGGTAGCCCCAGCTCTAGCAAAAGCTGACGATAAGAATGGGCAGAAAAACAAAACCTTTGATATCTGTGTTGACCCGGCTACGGACTTTCGTCTAGACAACGCCGATGGCAGCGTCGACGGTTCCGGCAATCCGACACTTACTGCTGGCGATGTCGTTACCGCGGTTGGCATCATCGTTCCTGGCGGAACGATCCCGACCGGGGGTGTCGCTTGTAGCTCGATCTCCGGCTTGCGCCTCGGCACGTTTTTCGTCAAGGGCAATATCGTTGCCGGGTTACCCCAAGCAGCGGCGGATGATCTAGCGTTTATCGACTGGGATTTCCGCATTGATGGGAAAGGGGAATTCACCACCAGCGGGATCGTGAAAAACCTTCCTGTTCTCGGCACCTATCCCCATCTCATCACCGGCGCGACCGGCGGCGTGGCTCCGGCCAAGGGGAAGATTACGGTAACGGTCTTAGCCCCCGGCGGCTTTGAGATTCGCGTTTCCCTTCCCAAAGGGGATGATTAGTAGGGTATCGCGACAATCACCGGCTTTATCACTCTGAGTGCAGCGAAGGGTTGCGCTTCCCACCGAAGTTCTTCGCCTTAGCTGCTCAGAAACACAATGCCAACCCACACCTCCTGGATTCCAGCTGGAGTTTATCCTGAGTGAAGTCGAAGGACTGGAATGGTCATGTACCTGCTGCACACCCTTGACGATGAAATACCTGTAGGGGCAACCCTTGTGGTTGCCCTGACGTGGGCAGGCACGAGGCCTGCCCCTACATTGTCGGGGGAATGACGACAACGACACGCCCGTCATTCCGGGCGAGCAGCGCGAGGCCTGGAATCCAGGAGCCCTTGTTTTTGCTTCCATGCTGAGAATCCCCTATTATCGGGGACTCAGAATGACACGCTAGTAAGGCTATCTCACTCAAACCGTAAGGCATTGATAGGATCGAGTCGGGAGGCTTTGAGGGCGGGGTACAAGCCAAAGCCGACCCCTACCAAGGCGCTGAACCCTACGGCTATTGCGATAATTTCAGGCCGGACCAGGGTTGGCCAACCAAATTGTAGGGCTAGTCGACGGGCGCCGACCAGCCCTAAGGCTATACCGAAGAGCCCGCCGGTGAGGGAAAGCGTCAGAGCTTCAACGAGAAACTGGGCGAGGATATCGCGAGGCTTCGCGCCGACGGCCATGCGCAGCCCGATCTCATGTGTCCGCTCGGTAACACTGACCAGCATGATATTCATGATGCCGATACCACCGACCAACAAAGAAACAGCCGCGATACTTGCGAGCAATGTGGTCATCGTCTCCGTGCCCTCTTGCTGAGCGTTGGCCATCTCGGTGAGATTGCGGATGGAAAAATCATCGTCCGTGCTGGTTTGAATGTGATGATGGTCACGCAACAAATCGGTAATCTGCGCCTCGGCACGCGCGGTCGCTTCTGAAGAAATAGCACTGACGAAGAGAACTCCGTTGACGTACTTTTGCAACCCTCCCTGGATCTTGGCCTGGAAAGTCGTGTGGGGAATGAAAACTCCGTCATCATAGTCTTGCCCCATAGGGGATTGACCTTTCTTGGCAAGTACTCCGACTACCTGAAATGGCACGTTTTGAATTCGCACGAGCTGCCCTACCGGGTTAAAGTGTACGCCGTACAGTTTCTCCACCACGGTCTGCCCAAGTACAACAACCTTGGTGCCACCATCAGCATCTGACTGACCAAACAGCGCCCCCTGTGCCACCGGCCAGTTGCGGATCGCGAAGTATTCCGGCGTTGTCCCCGTCACACTCGTTGCCCAGTTTTGATCTTCCGTCAATACCTGAGCCGAACTGCGCAGCACGGGAGCAGCATATTGAACTGACGGTAGTTCGGTCCGAATCGCCTTCAGATCTTCCCAAGTCAATGTCGGCAAAGTGCCAAATCCTCCATGGGCACCGCCGGCTGTGGTTGTTCCCGAAGTAATAATCAAGAGATTCGCTCCCATAGAAGCAAACGCTTCTTCTACTCGTGCTTTGGCCCCTTCACCGATCGCGACCATGGCGATCACCGCCGAGACTCCGATGATCACTCCTAGTGTGGTCAAAAACGAGCGTAGCTTGTTGCGGAAGAGCGCATGAACAGCCACACGAAGGGTTTCGAGGGGGGTCATGAGGCCGCCTCTACGATCATCGACGCATCGCGCTGATCGAGGTGCGCAACACGTGGCGCATGGCGTGTATCGGACACGACCCGGCCATCTCTCAGGGTGACCACACGGGAGGCATACTCAGCGATGTCCTGCTCATGCGTAACGACGATGATGGTAATTCCTGAACGCCACAATTCTTGAAAAAGCGCCATGATCTCGATGCTGGTTTGCGAATCGAGATTGCCCGTCGGCTCATCGGCAAGAATCAGCTTTGGCTTGGTTACGAGTGCCCGTGCTACCGCCACCCGCTGCTGCTGACCACCTGACAATTGATTCGGATGGTGCCGCAGACGGTCACCCAGGCCAACTTGCCGGAGTGCTTCTTCAGCCCGCTGCCGACGCTCCCGGGGTGGCACCCCGGCGTATTGCAAGGGTAATCCGACGTTGTCCACCGCACTCGTACGAGACAGCAAATTAAAATTCTGGAAAACAAACCCTAGCACTTGATTACGCACCCCGGCGAGGTCGTTGCGGCTGAGCCGCGCCACATCTCGGCCCGCAAGGAAGTACTGTCCCGTAGTCGGCCGGTCTAAACAACCGAGCAAGTTCATGAGCGTTGATTTTCCCGACCCTGAGGCTCCCATGATCGCGATAAACCCCCCTTCCTCAATTGAGAGGTTGACCTCACGAAGAGCGACAACGTCAACCTCTCCCATGTGGTAGATCTTGGTAACTTGCCGCAAATCAATAAGCGGGCCTCTTTCTTTCATACGAACCACTTCTAGAAGAAACGACGAAAGCCACCCCCACCCATTCCGCCCATCCCTCCGCCCGCTCGTCCACTCGAGCTGGCAGTTATGGCCCCGAGGGCCTCGGTGATGATACGGTCGCCTGGATGCAAGTCACCTTCGACGACCTCCGTGACCGTCCCATCAGAAAGGCCAGTTCTAATACGAACCATTTTCGGGGTATCGCCGCGCAGCACCCACACTGTTCGCCGAGTGGCATCGTCGGATTCGGAGGGAGGCTGTGACGCCGACACAGGTTGCGCGCCGTCGTTGCGACGCCCGTCCGTCGTTCCGGTATGCCGCTCTCTCAGGTGATTTCCCCGCTCTTGGCGAATCTGCGCGAGCAACTCCGGGGGCGGACGAAAGCGGAGAGCGGTATTGGGCACACGCAGGACTTCGTCCCTCTCTGCATAGACAAAAGTCACGTTCGCGGTCATGCCCGGTCTCAGCTTCAACTCTGGATTCTCCACATCGAGGACTGCATCATAAGTAACAACATTTTGTACCATCTGTGGAGCGTTACGAATCTGGCGGATCGTACCGGTGAAACGTTCGCCCGTATAAGCATCAACCGTAAACGCCGCTGTCAGTCCGGCTTTGAGCTTGCCAATATCAGCCTCTGCGACGCTGGTATCGACCTGCATTTTGGACAGATCTTCCGCGATCAAAAAAAGAATCGGGGCCTGAAGGGAAGCTGCCACGGTCTGCCCGACATCAACACTGCGTGAGATAACGACCCCATTAGTCGGGGAGATAATATTCGTATAGGCAAGATTGACCTCGGCCTGATGGAGGGAGGCCTGTGCTTGTGCGACACTGCCCTTCGCCGCTTCGATCTGGGCATCAGCGACGTCGGCGTTGGTCTGTGCAGTATCAACGTCGGCCTGGGCAACGAGTTGCCGTTCGCCCAGTGCGCGCGCGCGCTGATACTGGCGCGCGGCATCAACTGCTTGCGCCTTCGCTTTGGTGAGATTCCCCTGCGCGGCAACATGATTCGCGCGTGCTTGCTCGACCGCTGCGTCAAACAATTGAGGGTCGATTTTGGCGATGAGCTGTCCTTTTTTCACTGGCGAGTTGTAATCGACAAAGAGCTGCTGAACTCGTCCCGAGACTTGACTACCTACCTGGACCGTGACCAATGCGGATAGGGTCCCAGTCGCGGTGACCTTGGCAACGATACGCCCTTGTTCGACAGGCACCGTCTCGTAGCGCACGGACGGCTTACGCTGGGACTGTCGCGCGTACCAGAAGTACCCACCGCCAATAACCACCAAGGCGATGAGAATCAAGAGCGTATATTTTCTGCGACCTGACATGAACCTTCCCTCATGGACGACAAAACCAGATCTACCCACCCCATTGAGCCAATGCAGTCTTGCAAGTGTACAATGCTTTGGTGTTGTTGGCACTGCCTCATAAAAAGAGGCGGTAATCGATACCTCGCTGGCTTTTAGACACCCTAAAGCGGCTTTTGTCTTACAGACATAGACGAATAGACCCACAAATTAGTTGAAGTAATCAGTGGAGAGTGGATGGCAGAAAAAGAAAAAAAGTCTGTTCTTTCTCTTGATACAAATTAGGTACCTCAGATAGAGTAATCCGTAGCGACAAAACAGGAGAACGTCATGCCACTCCACCCCCAAGTCAAAGCTGTTTTGGATCTGATGGCCGCCGCTGGGCCGCCACCGCATCACCTCTCTCCAGAGCAAGCGCGTGCAGCCTTTCTCGCAGCGCGAGCGACCAAAGGCGAACCTGAGCCTGTCGCGAAAGTCGAAGATCGCCAGATTCCTGGACCGGCAGGGAAACTGCCGGCGCGCATCTACACGCCAGATGGCCGCGGCCCCTTCCCTCTGCTGGTATATCTCCACGGTGGTGGCTGGGTCATCGGCAACCTTGACACGGTCGACGCCTCGTGTCGCTCGTTAGCCAATCTTGCCGGGGGTATCGTCGTTTCGGTTGATTATCGTCTTGCCCCGGAACATAAGTTTCCTGCCGCGGTGGACGATTCTTACGCTGCGACGTGTTGGACGGCGCTGAATGCTGCTTCCTTTCATGGGGACCCGAAACGCCTCGCGGTCGGTGGTGAAAGCGCCGGCGCCAACCTTGCCGCGGTCGTGGCCCTTCTGGCGCAAGAGCGTGGCGCACCGGCTCTCGCCTTCCAACTTTTGCTGTATCCGGCAACCGACTATGCCTTTGATACTCCTTCACATAAAGAGAATGGCGAAGGATATTTTCTCACCAGCGAGATGATGGCATGGTTTTGGCGTCAGTACCTCCGCGATGAAACTGACGGTGAGAATTCTCTAGCTTCTCCATTACGGGCAAAGCGCCTGCGTGGGGTCGCCTCGACGGCAATCTACACGGCCGAGTTCGACCCACTACGAGACGAAGGGGCTGCGTATGCGGCTCGCTTGCGTGAAGCCGGGGTAGCAGTCGAGTACAAGTGTTATGAAGGTCTGGTCCACGGTTTTATGGGTATGGCAAAAGTGGTAGAGCCAGCCAAGAAAGCGCTGCAAGATGCTGCGACAGCGTTACGAGGAGCGTTCACAAAGTAAAGGAAGGGGGCACGGCTCGCCGTGCCTTTGCTTTCTTTTAGACGTTGGTCGAGGAGCGGTGAACGGTCAGCTCGAGAGTAAATTCGATCCCCGACTTCAAGACACCACTGACGTAACAACCGCGCTTAGCGAGATCCAGCAACGCGCGGACATTCTCTTCTGGCTCCGGGCTCCAGATGGCGAGCGTCATAGCAATGTTTTTGACATGACCCTGTGTGTTAGCCTGCACCTGTCCTTCGATGCGCTCGATGGTGAGCTTGCGCCGGCGTGCCGCCGCCTTATAGGCGATGGTCATGCAAGATAACAAGGCTCCGAGAAACGCAGTCACCGGGTCCGGGCCGGTATCCGTGCCGCCGTCTGCGGTCGGCTCATCGAGCGCCCAAGTGTGGCCGTGGCTCTGCACTTGCACGGCATATCCGTCCCCTTGCGACAGCGAACGTAGCTCTCGCTTGCCTAACGCCGTCTGGGGATTAGGGGTTGGGGATTGGGGATTGGTATTCTGAGGTGCAAATTCCGCACGTTCTAACGTGTTTTTGAGTCCACGGGTAAACCCAGCCGCGGCGACACCATCGGCGACGCGGTGGTCATACGCAATACTGAGGGTGAGCAGAGGGCGGATGACAATCTGCCCTTGGACAGCCACAGGCCGATCTTCGACCGCACCAACAAAGACGAGAATAGGCTCGCCCAGGTTAATGACCGGCGTTCCAGCGCGAATGCCGAACATGCCGAGATTAGAAACGGTCAGGCTCGCACCGCCGATGTTCTCTGGCGCAAGACGCCCAATACGGGCAGCTTCGACGAGGCGCTGGCTCTCAGCGGCAAACTCCTTCACCGAGAGTGTGTCAGCGTGACGCACGACCGGAACAACCAGTCCACGAGGAGTATCGGCGGCAAAGCCGACATCGACTCCGTCATAGAGCACTAACGTATCTGCCTCAACCGTCGCATTCAGCTCCGGATGCGCCGCCATGACGCGAGCCGCGGCCAACAAGATAAGATCGTTCACCGTCAACGACGGAGCTTCGGCTTTCAGTTGCGAGCGCGCCGCCAATAAAGCGGTCGCGTCAACCTCGACCATTTGCACGATATGGGGAATGGTCTGCCACGCCTCTTGCACCCGGCGGGCCGAGGTCTTGCGAATACCGGTGAGTTGACGACGCTCACGGATAGTACGTCCAGCACCTGTCTGTAGAGGTGCGGTCATCGTCGTGCTCTCACCGCCGGGGGATTTCTCCTTCGCAGCAGCAATTGTCTTTTCAACGTCAGCTGCAGAGATCATGCCATCCGCACTCGATGGAGTAAGCGTCGCGAGGTCAATTCCATGCTCAGCCGCTAGCTGCTTTGCCTTGGGGGAGGCGAGGATACGTTTACGTGCCGGTGCTTTTGCTGCGATCGTGCTTGGCGCAGCCGGCGAAGCCGCGACGGTCACCCTCGCACCGACCGGTGCATCGCCGATCTCGCCAATGACCGTGCCAACCCGAACTTCCTGCCCCTCATGAACGTAGATATGCAAGATGCCACTGCCGGGAGCTTCGAGGTCATAGGTTGCCTTATCAGTCTCGATGGTAACCAGGACCTCGCCCTGTCGAACCCGCTCTCCCGCACGGCGATGCCACTGCAGCACTGTTCCTTCGGTCATTGCCTGACCGATCTTCGGCATCAAAACCGGCGTGTTCTTTGCCGTCGCAGCTTCAGCCGACAAGTTCTTTCACCGCCTTATAGATATCGTCAGCCGACGGCACCACATAATCCACTAAATGCTGGCTGGTGGGCAACGGCACGTCAGGAATGGCGAGCCGTTTGAATGGCTTATCCAAGTAGGGCAAGGCGTGCTCGGCGAGCATGGCGCCAATCTCTGCTCCTACCCCAAGCGTGCGATAGGCTTCTTCTACCACTAGACAGGCACCGGTCTTTTTGACCGACTCGACGATGGTGTCGCGATCAAAGGGATTGAGCGTGCGCGGGTCAACGATTTCCACCTCAATGCCTTCCTTGCTCAAACGCTCGGCGGCAGCGAGCGCGCGGCGCAACATATCCTGCCAGGCGACAATGGTCAGCGCATCGCCCTCGCGGCGCACCACCGCTTTGCCGAAGGGGGTAGTATACTCTCCATCCGGCACTTCACCCCGCATCGCGTATAACAGCTTGTGCTCGAAATAGATGACCGGATTGTCCAAGCGGATCGCTTCCTTGAGTAATCCCTTGGCATCGGCGGGGGTAGAGGGTACGGCACAGAGCAGTCCTGGCGCGTGCATGACGAACGCCTCCGGGCAGGCCGAATGTTCCGGCCCAAAGCCCGAACCGCCAGACGGCGCACGGACCACCAGCGGCACCTTGAATGCTCCACCGTGCATGAAACGCCACATGCCTGCCTTAAAAAAGATCTCATCACCGGCGGTGAAAATGAAATCGGCGAACTGCAGTT
>Ga0187894_10000963_pt1 | contig 38180 bp, 32 predicted proteins | sample GBC1701081metaG_FD_136650 | JGI IMG/M metagenome (GOLD analysis project Ga0187894, IMG submission 136650) | White microbial mat communities from a lava cave in the Kipuka Kanohina Cave System on the Island of Hawaii, USA - GBC170108-1 metaG ... | reverse complement strand
TGGCGCGAAGAAGCCGGCGGACAAGCATGCCAAACCCAAGCAGGGCCCGCGCAACCTGGTCTATACGTTCCGCTACGCGTTGCCTCAGCCGGCCAAGGCCGTCGCGGTCAGCGCGGTCGACCCCGAGGACTTCGTGCGCATTGAGCTCGACAAGAAAGCGCCATGGGAAATCGTCGGCGGCAACGCAACGTGCGCCGTCGACAAGAACAACAACGTGAAGTCCGAATACTGGCCCGGCAATCCGTTCTTTGCCGACCGGGTGACGTGCAAGCTGCCGTGATCGTGTTGGGACAGGAGTTGCTCGCGTGATGTCCGTGATGTCCAAACGCATGTCCGGCCGGGCCGCGTGGCTGTGGATCGGCGCGACTGCCGTCGTGTTGACCCTGTTGGCGCTGGCCTTCGGCGACCTCAGCGTGCATGTCGGCCGCATTGCCGCCGAGTGGCAGGCGCGGCTGAACCGCGAGGTCACTCAGCAACTGCGGTCGTTGGGCGACGAGGGCGGCGCCGCGGCCCTGTGGGCGCTGATGGCGACAGGTTTCCTCTACGGCATCGTCCATACGTTGGGGCCGGGTCACGGCAAGGCGGTCGTGGTCGCATACTTTCTCGACGGCACGCGCAAGCGCGGGTGGATCGACGGCATCTTCGCCGGCGGCTGGATCGCGATCACCCACACGGCCGCAGCGCTGGTGCTGGCCGGGATCCTGGCGGCCATGGGCCGCATGCGGCCGCTCAGCGCGCAGGGGCAGGTCCGCACAGTCGAGCTGATCTCATACGGGCTGATCGTGGCGATCGGCCTGTGGCGCCTGCACGCCGGCCTGACCGGGCGGTTGCATGATCACGATCACGACCATGGTCATGCCGGCCACGGGCATCACGACCATCATCACCATCACGACCATGGTGCCTGCGATCACCATCACCACGACAGTGAAGCGGCTGCGCCAAAGTCGCGCTGGCGCCAGTTCCTGCGGCTCGATGCCGGTCTGGGCCTGCTGACAGCCGCCGGTGTGGCGCCGTGCGCTGGTGCCGTGGTCATGGTGCTGATCGCCTCGGTGTTCGGCGTGCTGTGGGCCGGCCTGCTGGGTGTGGTGGCCATCGCCGTCGGCATGGCCGGCACCCTGGCGGTCGTGGGCATCGCCTCGATGGCGGCGCACCGGCTGCTGATCGGCGATCGCGCGTCGGACACGATCGGTCGGCTGACGACGATCGCGGCGGCTTTGATCGTGATCGCGACCGCCGGCTTCCTGCTGCTGGGCGCCGTCTATCGGATGGTGGCCGCCGGCTAGGAGTGTGTCGTCCTGAGCGCAGCGAAGGACCTGTTATGCCGTCGTTTCGTGCGAGCGGTGCTCACTGAGGCACGTGCGCCGTCGTCAGGTCCGTGCGTTTCGACGGCTCAACAGGTCCTTCGCTTCGCTCAGGACGACAGCACCTACGTCTCTTCTTCCTGCAACGCCGCTTCGAGCGGGGGACGCAAGTCACCCTTGAGGCCGGCCTTGCGCCAGCGCCGTAGCCACTTGTCTTCGATGGCGGCGATCTCGCGAACGGCCGTCTTGACGACCTGCCGTCCGGACGGCGTCAGGCGAACCAGGCGGGCGCGGCCGTCGGAGGGATCGGGCACACGCTCGACATAGCCGCGCCGCTCGAGCTCGGCCACCACCTCGCCCATCGATTGGTGGGTGAGGCGCGCGCGCGTCGCCAGCACGGTGAGCCGTGTGCCCGCCGGGTCGATGTTCTCGAAGATCGGATGATAGGCCGGCGGCAGGTCGGCGAAGCCGGCCGCCGCCAGGCGATCGGTGATCTCGTCGACCATCAGCTGCGAGGTCCGCCGGAGCAGGGAAATCAACGTCACGATCCGCTGCTGTTGGGTCATCGGTGTCCTTGACATATGCAGGTTACCTGCTCATATTGGGCAGGTGACCTGCATAATAGCACAGCCATTCAGAACCGAACACCGGAGAGTGCCATGTCGGACACGGAACAACTGCGCCAGGCGGTGCAGGCGGCGATCGCGGACAACAGCTTTTGCGCACTGGCGACGTCGTCGCCAGTGAACCGGCCGCACGTGGTGGGCGTCCTCTATGCCGCGGTCGACGGCATCCTCTATGTCAGCACGTTGGACACCAGCACCAAGGCCCGCAACATCGCCCAGAACCCGCGCGTGGCGGTGTGCATTCCGGTGCCACAGCAGCACGGGTTGCCGCCGCTCTGCGTGCAGTTCCAGGGCATGGCCGAAGTCTGTGCGCTGCAAGACCCGCGCATGATGGCGCTGCTGCAAACGGGGAAGCTGGACGCCATCACCGGCCATGGTGCGCTCGATGAGCCGGGCAGCTGCCTGCTGCGCATCACCCCCGGTCGGCGCGTCGCCACCTATGGCGTCGGCGTGCCGCTGGACGAGCTGATGCGCGATCCGATCCACGCCAGCCGCAGCGTGGTGCTGTCATGATCGGCGGCGGCCTGATGTTCAGCCTGACGCTCGTCACGGCGCTGGGCTGCGGGTTGGTCGCGGGAATCTTCTACGCCTTCTCGACGTTCGTGATGGGCGCGCTTGCGCGGCTGGTGCCGGCACAGGGCATAGCGGCCATGAACTCGATCAATGTCGTGGTGATCAACCCGTGGTTCGGCAGCGTCTTCTTCGGCACGGCCATCGCTTGCGCCGTGCTGGCGGTGATCGCCGTGTTGAACTGGCACAAGCCGGGCAGCGTCTACGTGATCATCGCTGCCGTACTCTATATCGTCGGCTCGCTTGGCGTGACCATGGCGTTCAACGTACCGCGCAACAACGCGCTCGCGGCCGTTGACCCGGCGAGCGCCGAAGGTGCCCGTCTGTGGGCCGACTACGTTGTGACCTGGACCTTGTGGAACCACGTGCGCACGGTCGCGCCGTTGCTGGCAACGGCGCTGCTGATCGTGGCGATCTGGGTATCACGCGACGGCGCGGTGCCGTCCTGAGTGATGACGTCGTCCCGAGCGTAAGCGAGGGATCTCCCGGGAATGGAGATCCGCTCGCGGGAGATCCCTCGCTGCGCTCGGGATGACAGAACTTACAAGCCGATGGCCTCGAGGTTGGGCTTGGCCTTGTGGAAGCCGGTGGCGTCCTGGAACGCCTTGCCCAGTTTGAGCACGGTGGCCTCGGCGTAGGGTTTGCCGAGGATCTGCACCGAGACGGGTAGTCCGCCGGACAGGCCGGCCGGCATGGCGAGGCCACACAGTCCGAGATAGTTGCCCACGCGCGTGTAGAGCGGCGGGATCGGCGCCATCTCGTCGATCTCAGCCAGCGGCGCGGCGGGGATCGGCACGGTCGGCAGCAGCAACGCATCGTGATAGCGCAACTGCTCGACGAAGGCGCGCCGCCGCTCCGCCATCAGGCGCAGCTCGGCGGCATAGGCGCCGGGTGCAATGGTGCGGCCATTCTGGATGCGCGCCCGTACCGCTGGCCCGATCGGCAGCTTCATGTCGTCGATGTAGTCCTTGTGCAGCGCGAAAGCCTCCGAGCCGCTGATCGCCGTCGTGCTCGACATGACGTTGAAGAACCACTCCGGCAGGCGCACCGTCTCGACCCGGGCGCCCAGGCCTTCCAGCGTCTTTGCCGCCTGCCGCCAGGCAGCCGTGACGTCAGCGTGTGTGGAGGACAGCGCCGACTCGCCGGGTAGGGCCACGCGCATGCCCCGCACGTCGACCGGGCCGCGGACGGCAGCGGCGAAATCCTCCAGCGGCTGATGCAACGTTATGGAATCGCGCGGGTCGGGGCCGGCGAGGGCATTGAGCAGCAGTGCGCAATCCTCGACGCTGCGCGCCATCGGCCCGATCGAATCCAAGGTCCAGCTCAGCAGCAAAGTGCCATGCAGGCTGATGCGGCCAAACGTGACCTTCAGGCCGACGATGCCGTTGAAGGCGCTGGGGATGCGCACCGAGCCGCCGGTGTCGCTGCCGATGCCGGCCGGCGCCAGCCGGGCCGCGACCGCGACGCCGGTGCCGCTCGACGAGCCGCCTGGCGCCCGGTGGGTTTTGAGATCCCAGGGATTCCACGGCGCGCCCATCAGTGGATTGGTGCCCCAACCGCCATAGGCCCACTCGACCATATGCAGTTTGCCCAGCGGGATCATGCCGGCCGCGAGCAGGCGCTCGGCGGTTGCCGACGTCTCGGTGGCGACACGCTTCTCCCACGCCTTGGAGCCGCCCGTGCCGACGCGACCGGCGATGTCGCACAGGTCCTTCAGTGCGATCGGCAGGCCGTGCAAGGGACCTGTGGGCAGGCCGGTGGCGCGCGCCGTGTCGGCGGCATCGGCCAGCGCGCGGGCTTCGTTGCGGTAGACCTCGACGAAGCTGTGCAACTTGGCATCACCCTTGTCGATGCGGGCCAGGAACGCATCGACAATCTGGCGGCTGGACAACTGCCTGGCGGCCAGGCCGGCAGACAGCTCGGCCAGGGTCAACTCGATAATGTCGGACATGACACTCCTCAATCGGCAACGATGAACGTCACCAGCCCAGGGTATGCCGTGAGCAGGGCGACGGTCAAAATGTCGGCGAGCACGAACGGCCATATGCCGCGGAACACGTCACCCAGCGGGATGTCGGGTCGCACGCCGTTGACGACGTAGCAGGCAAGCCCCACCGGCGGCGTCAGCAACCCGATGCCGCACAGCTTCACCACCATGATGCCGAACCAGATCGGGTCGTAGCCCAGCGCCATCACCACCGGATAGAACACCGGCAAGGTCAGCAGCATCATGCCGATGGCGTCCATGAACATGCCGAGGATGAAATAGACGACATAGATCGCAACGATGATCATGACCGGTGGCAGGGCGAGATCGACGACCCAACTGGCGAACGCATCGGGCAGGCGCGCGAAGCCCAGGAAGCGCACGAAGATCAGAACGCCCCAGATGATGGTGAAGATCATCACCGTGAGCTTGGCCGAATCGAGCAAAGCACCTTTGAGATCGCCCCATTTCATGCCGTACCACAGCGCGAAGCAGAACACCGAGAAGGCACCCAGCGCGCCGGCCTCGGTCGGCGTCGCCCAGCCCCACAGCATGCTGGTGAAGATCAGCCCGATCACGATCCAGATCGGCGCCGTGCCCGGCAGCGATTCGAAGCGCTGTGTCCAGCTGTAGCCGGTGATGCGCGGGCCGATGTCGGGGTTGCGCGCGCAGCGGATCAGCACGATCGCCGAATAGACCAGGGCTGAAATGAAGCCCGGCACGAAGCCGGCGACCAGCAGCTTGCCGATCGAGACCTCGACCAGGATCCCATAGATCACCAGCAGCGCTGACGGCGGGATCAGCGAGTCGAGCGTCGAGCCCGCCGCCACTACGCCGGCCGCCAGGCTGCGGTCGTATTTTGCCTTCAGCATCTCGGGGATGGCGACGCGCGAGAACACGGCTGCTGCCGCCGTGCTGGCGCCCGACACGGCCGAGAACGCCGCCACGGCGAAGATGGTCCCGATCGCCAGACCGCCCGGCAGCCAGCCGAACCAGCGCCGGGCCGCCTCGAAGCTAGTCTCGGTCATGCGCGCGTAGTAGGCGAGGTAGCCGATGAGGATGAACATCGGCAACACCGAGAGGGTGTACTTCACCGACTTGTCGTAGGGCACCGTGCCGGCGGTCATCAGGCCGGCGATGGGATTGGGCAGCATCACCATCAGGCCGACAGTGCCGACCAGCGCCGCGGCAAACGCAATGCGCACGCCCAACACGGCCAGCCCGACGAGGCAGGCGGCGCCGATGATGCCGATCGTCAGCGGTTCCATGTCAGCCTCGAGTCCGTTGTCGCTGTTCGATCTCGAGCGCCCGCATGGCGTCGTCGATCTCCTTGCGTGCCGCTTCGGCCATGGTCTGGGCGACGGGAACCGCCAGCGGCGTGCGAGTCGGATCCAGGAACAGGCGCAGATAGCCCGCCAGCTGCAGCAGCAGCCGCAGCCACAGCGTGGCCAGCGCCACCGGTACGACGAGCTTCGAGGGCCACAGCGGCAGCTTGATATCCATGCTCGAGTCGCCGATGCGCCAGGCACGCTCGAAGTTCTGCCAGGTGCTGTAGACCAGCAGGCCGACGATCACGAGCCCGATCACGACGGCAAGCGCCTCGAAGAACCACAGCCGCCGACCGCGCATGGTGCCCAGCACGATCTCCATGCGGATGTGGCCGCCCTGGCTCTGGCAGTACGAGATGCCGGCGATGGCGTAGAGGATGGCGAAGAACTCGATCCAGTCGATGTAGCCGTCGATCGGGAAGTCGAAGATCGTGCGGCCCAGGATCTGGATCATGCCCACGATCATCAGCACGAAGATCGACAGGGCGGCGAGCAGGTTGAGGCCCTCTTCCAGGCGCCCGTACCAGGAGTCGAGCCGCGCGATCAGCGGCGCGTCAGCCGACGGTCGACCGGCGTGGGGCACATTGCCATGAGCGGCGGCCACGGAGCCTCCTGGTGAGCGGATTGTGAGAAGGTGTCATCCCGAGCGCAGCGCGGGATCTCCCCGCGATGTTGCTCCTGGGGGATCTCGTTGCGCTTGGGATGACGGCGTGATGTTCAGCTCTTCTTGGCGGCGTCGGTCGCCGACTTGAGGATCAGGTCGAGCAGTTCCTGAGCCGGGATGCCTTTGGCCGACATCTCCTTCACCCACTTCTCCCACACCGGCTTGCCGCCGACCTGGCGGAAGGTTTCGAGATCCTTGTCGCTGTAGGTGATGAATTCGAGTCCGCTCTTCTTGAACAGCGGCACGAACTTGGCGTCCGCTTCACCGTAGGCCTTGATCAGGCTGTCTTTGATCGGCGTCCGCGCCTCGTCGAACAGCGCCTTGTAGGCATCGGGCAGCTTGGCCCAGGCATCCTTGTTGATCAGGATCGGGCAGGCCTGCGTGCCGGGCGCCAGGTTGGTCGTGAACCATTTGCTGATCTCGTACGTCTTGTACGAACCATGCGCGTAGGTACTCGGGAACGACACCGCATCGACTGCGCCACGCTCGAGCGACGTATAGACCTCGGTGGCGTCGACGGAGGTCGGCACGGCGCCGAGATTGCGCATGGCATCGCCGATGCCGCCGATCGCTCGCACCCGCATGCCCTTGAAGTCTGCCAGCGTCTTGGGCGGCTTGCCGCGGCCCACGAATTCGTACTGCGGCAGCAGGCTGGAGACGTAGAACGTTGCGTTCCACTTGCTCATCTCCTGCTGGATGTAGGGATGCTTGTGGTAGGCGTCATGCACCTTCCACTGGGTCTCGAAATCGGGCAGCGGCAGGAAGGGCAGGTCAAGTCCGGTATAGGCCGGCTGCTTGTCGGGGTGGTACGACGAGCAAATCATCGTCATATCAAGGCCGCCGACCGACAGGATGTCGAGCAGCTCCTTGGGACCGCCGAAGCTTTCATAGCCGATGGCGATCGCGAATTTGCCGCCGGTGCGCTCCTTGACGTGCTTGGCGAGCGTCTCGATGCCGACCGTGACGGCCCGCGGTTTGCCCCATGTCGCCAGTTTCCAGCCGACCTTGGGCCCGTCGACCGTCTGCGCGCCCGCGCCGGACAGAGTGGCCACCAACAGCGCAACGGCGCCGGCCGCGATCTTCCACGGATGCGTCATGACGTCCTCCCGACAAAGAACGGGCGGCGTTGTCCGCCGCTCCGTGATGTATCGGGATGTTAGACTGCCGGTTCACGGCCTGGCAATCGCCCATCATCGCCGGGAGCGCGAGTGGCGTGCTCCCAGCAGTCTTCCAGCTACGCCGGTGACAGCACGTGAATCGTGCGGCTGGCGATCATCTCGCGCGTCTTGCCGGCGTAGGCGGCCATGTGTGGCGCGGCAGCGTGTGCCTTCAGCGCATCCATGCTCTCCCATTTCTCGATCACCACGAATGTATCGGGCCCCAGTTTGGTGCCGGCCGCGAAGCCATCGGCATCCGTCGCCGGGCCGTATTCGACGCAGCCCTTCTCGGCATGCACGTTGGGCACGTTGGCGCTGAATTCCTTGAGGATCGCCTCGCGCATGCCGGGCTTGGCGGTGATGATGGCAAGAACATGGATCATGGTGTTTCCTCCGCTGTGGGATGGTGTCGACAATAGACGGCCGTGATGGCCTTGTCGCGCTCAGGGAGTCAGGCGCCGCAGCATGTCCAGTATGCTGCGCTCCCAGAAGTCGGCATGCATCACCAGGCCATGGCCATCGCCGGGCACACCGGAAACGATCTTCAGCTCGCCGGTGCCGCCGGCGGTACGGTAGGCGTCGAATCCGCGACGGATGAAGGACGCACTGAAGCAGCGGTCGTTGTCGCCGTAGAGCCACAGGGTCGGCTTGCGAATCGCGGCGCCGGCCTTTGCGAAACGATCGGTTGTGTAGCGGCCTTGCAGGAACGCCTGCTCGTCGCGCTCGCACCAGCCGCCGCCGGCAAAGTTGATGGCGCCGATTGCAGCGTTCGGGCGCGCCGCCAGATACTCGATTGCGATCAAGCCGCCGCGCGATTGGCCGCCCACCAGAATGCGGCTGGCATCGATGCCGGGCCACGTACGCACGGCCGCGAGCACGGCATCGACATCGGTGATGTCGGCTGCCATGCGTTGATCGCCATAGGCGGCCGTGATCGGGCCGTCCGGGCGAAACTCCGGCAGCAGCGTCCCGCCGGAGCCGCCAGTGCCGCGGCGCATCATCTCCAGCACCGCCCAGCCGCGGCTGACGAACAGGCGTGCCACCTCGCCACTCCGCAGGATCCTATATTCGTATCCAGGGGTGACATCGCCATGGCCCATCACCAGCAAGGGTGCCGGGCCAGCCATGGCCGGCGGATAGTAGGTTGCCTTGAGTGTGATGGGGCGTCCCGAAGCGGGGTCCGTCATCGGGATATCGACCATGCGCCAGGGTCGTGCATCGGTGTTCTTCAGCGCCGTGCGACCGGGTGCTATCGGTACGCGTTCGAAGATGACATAGCGCACATCATGCCATGTCCCACGCCGTTCGAGGCGGCCGAACAGGCGTCCGTCCGGCAACAGACGATAACGGGCGGTGACGTTCGGCGACAATGCGGCGACCAACTCACCATCGACCAGCCGACCGGAACTGTCGTGGTCGCCCGCGGAGAAGGGGCGCCATCGATCTTGATCGTAGGCGTGCGTCACGCGCAAGACGCCCGCTTCGCGGCCGGCCTGTACCACGAGCGCCGCCGGCCGTGACTCGCCCCAGGCATCGTGCGCCCACACGCCGAGGAACGCGCTTTCCGCGCTGCTGGTGGACGCCGTCGGTGCGATGGCGATGTCGGCCGGCAACGGGATCTCGGCACGCGCGGTCGTCGCGGTCACGACGATCACGAATGGCAACCAGACCGCGGCAAGGCAGGCCCGAACGATCGACCGCATCGGTCGATCATACAGGCGATCGACGTTTGATGCGCGCCCTCAGGCGGCGCGACCGTGACGCAGCAGCCGGCCGGGCAGGCCGCCGTCGGCCACAACGGTGTCACGGCCATCGCGCCGGATCACCGTGCCGTTCACGATCACGGCATCGATGCCGTGGGCGTCGGCGATCAGCCGATCGGCGCCGGCCGGCATGTCGTAGACGCGCCGAAGCTTGCTGGGCCCGACGGTGGCAGGGTCGAAAACCACGATGTCGGCCGGTCGTCCCATTGCCAGCAGGCCGCGGTCGGCAATGCCGAACATCTCGGCCGGCCGCTGCGTCAGGTGATGTACGGCCTGCTCGAGCGACAGGGTTTTCCTCTCACGTACCCAATGGCCCAGCAGGTAGGTGGAATAGCAGGCGTCGCACAGCTGGCTGGCATGCGCGCCGGCGTCCGACAAGGCGATCACTGTGTGAGGATCGGTGATCAGGTCGGCGACCTCATTCTCGTCGAAGTTCAGCACTGCCATGCGGAAACGCGCGCCGAGCTGGTTGTCGAGGCTGAGGTCGAACGCGAGGTCGACGGGATCGACGCCGCGCTGGCGGGCAGCCACATCGAGCGGGATTTCCTCCAGCTCGCGCGCCGTCGGTGCCCAGGCGATGACGGTGCGTTCCCACCAGTTGCGGAACACCGGCGTGAGTTCGGCCGTGAAGCGCTGGCGCCAGGCCTTGTCGCGATAGGCGCGTACACGCGCGCCAGGCGCGCGCGCTTCTTCGCCAGAAAGCTCGTTCATCATCTTCATCACATCGAAGATGAACGGCTCGGCGAACGTGAATTCGAAGTTCAGTGGCCGACAGCTCACCTGCGGGATCACCAACGCGCCGCTCTTGCGCTGCTCGGCCGCCAGATCGAGCTGGCGGCGATGGCCGCCAGGGCCGTACATGTATGACAGCAACGCCGTCCACGTCACCGGCACGCCATGCTTGCGGCTGACCTCGGCCATCTCCTTGGTCGAGAACGACTTGCCGATGGTGATCTGCATCAAGCCGCGCTTCAGTTCGCCCATCACCGACACCAGCTGATCCATCTCGTCGACGGTCGCTTGTCGGCTCGGCACGGGCTTGCCGCCGAAGCCATTGTGGGTGATCGACGCCGAGGTGCCGAAGCCGATGGCGCCGGCCTCCATCGCCTCGCTCACCAGGCCTTTCATCGCCTTGATTTCATCGGCCGTCGCGGCCCGCTCCGTGGCGTCCTCGCCCATCACATAGAGCCGCAGCGGCGTGTGGCCAAACAGGGCGGCGATGTTGATCGCGGTGCCGCGCTTGTCCAGCGCATCGAGATATTGCGGAAAAGTCTCGAACGGCCAATCGTCACCCAGTCCGGCCTGCAGCGCATCGAGGCTCATGCCCTCGACCTTCTCCAGGGTCTGCAGGATCAGCTTGCGGTGGGCAGCGCGCGTCGGCGCGACGCCGAAGCCGCAATTGCCGATCACGGTCGTTGTCACGCCATGCCAGGGCGAGATGCTCAGCATGCGATCCCACAGCACCTGCGCATCGTAGTGCGTGTGCACATCGACGAATCCCGGCGTTACGGCCCGGCCACGCGCGTCAATGGTGGTGCGCGCCTCGCCGTCGGCCTTGCCGAGCGCGACGATCTTGCCGTCCTTGACGCCGACATCACCGGCAAAGCCTGCCTTGCCGCTGCCGTCGACGATGGTGCCGCCGGTGATCTTGAGGTCGAATGCCATGGGCCCTCCCTGGGGCCTGTGCCCGATGTGAATGGTTGTTTACCGGCGGCATTGTGCCGGCCGGCAACGCCGCCGGCAATGTCGCCGGTGCATGGCTGGGCAGCCGATAGGGGGAGCGGATGTCGATCTCGGGATCGCGCGTGTCTCCTATGGTGGCCGCGACAGGGACGCGCTATTGGCGAAGGGCAAGTGAGTCGGAGACGGGTTCAGGCGGAGAAGAGACACCCATGGCCACGCATAAAATCGCGGTGATCGCCGGTGATGGTATCGGCAAGGAGGTCGTGCCGGCCGGCATCGAGGTGATCGAGGCGGCAGGGCGGCGCTTCGGCGTCGATTTCCAGTGGACGGAATTCGACTGGAGCTGCGAGCGCTACGCCAGGACCGGCGAGATGATGCCCAAGGACGGGCTCGACCAATTGCGTGCCTTCGAGTCGATCTTCCTGGGCGCCGTCGGCTGGCCGGGCGTGCCCGACCACGTCTCGCTGTGGGGGCTGCTGATCCCCATCCGCCGCGGCTTCGACCAGTACGCCAACGTGCGGCCGGTACGGCTGTTCGAGGGTGTGCAATGTCCGCTGGCCGGCCGCAAGCCGGGCGAGATCGATTTCTACGTCGTGCGCGAGAACACCGAGGGCGAGTACTCGTCGAGCGGCGGTCGCATGTTCGAGGGCACCGATCGCGAGTTCGCCGTCCAGGAGGCGATCTTTACGCGCCACGGCGTCGATCGCATCCTGAAGTACGCCTTCGACATGGCGCGTACGCGCCAGAAGAAGCACGTCACGTCGGCCACCAAGTCCAACGGCATCATTCACACCATGCCGTTCTGGGACGAACGCTTCGCAGCCGTGAAACAACGCTACCCCGACATCACGACCGACCAGTTCCACATCGATATCCTGACAGCGCACTTCGTGCGCAACCCGCACTGGTTCGACGTGGTGGTGGGCAGCAACCTGTTCGGCGACATTCTCTCCGACCTCGGGCCGGCCGTTGTCGGTTCCATCGGCATCGCGCCCAGCGGCAATATCAATCCCGAGCGGGCGCATCCCTCGATGTTCGAGCCGGTGCACGGCTCGGCGCCGGATATTGCCGGCAAGGGCATCGCCAATCCGATCGGCCAGGTGTGGTCGGGTGCCATGATGCTCGAGCACCTGGGCTACAAGGACGCTGCTGATGCCGTGGTGCGCGCCATCGAGATCGTGCTGGCGGGCGGCGGCCCCAAGACGCCGGATCTCGGCGGCAACGGCGGTACGCGTGACCTGACACGGGCCATCGTCGAGGCGGTGAAGGGGGCCTGACACCAGCCGACGCGCGCTGCGTCGACTTTTCTCAGCGACGTCGTTGACGCCGGTCACGATCCAATGCTGAGTCACCGGATCGGACGGCGCTTACGCGCAACGCCGATGCAACAAACAGAACTCCGCAGGGGTGCAAAATGCCTAGACGCTTCATCACCGGTCTGATCGGTGCGGCCCTGATTGCCGCGGCCGGCCCGGCCGTGGCGCAGAATTACCCGACCAAGCCGATCACCATGATCGTGCCGTTCGCAGCCGGCGGTCCCACCGACGCGCTGGCCCGCGTGATCGGCCAGAAGATGAGCGAGAAGCTGGGCCAGCAGATCGTGGTCGACAACGCCGCCGGCGCCGGTGGCACCATCGGCGTTGCCAAGGCGGCGCGTGGCGCGCCCGACGGCTACACCTTGCTGTTCACCCACATGGGGACGCTGGCCGTCAACATCGCGCTCTACAAGTCGCTGCCCTACGACAGCCAGAAGGATCTGGTGCCGGTCGGCCTCGCCGGTACCAACCCGATGGTGCTGGTGACCAAGAAGGCGTTTCCGGCCAAGGACTTCAAGGAATTCCAGGCCTACGTGCTGGCCAACCAGAAGAAGGTGCAGTACGGCATGGCCGGCATTGGCGCCGCCTCGCATCTGGGTGGCCTCATGCTCAACAGCATGATGAAAGTCGAGGTGCTGGAAATTCCCTACAAGGGCACCGGTCCGGCGCTCAACGACCTTGTGGCAGGCCAGTTCGATTACATGGTCGACCAGGCGGTGAACGTGCTGGCGCAGATCCAGGCCGGTAACATCAAACCCTTGGGCGTCAGCACCAAGAAGCGCCTGGCGCAATTGCCGGACGTGCCCACCATCGACGAAGCCGGCCTGCCGGGCTACGAGGTCACGATCTGGAATGGCCTGTTCGCGCCCAAGGGAACACCGGAGCCGATCGTCGCCAAGCTGAACACCGTTCTGGGCGAGGTGATGGCCGATGAGGGCGTGCGCAAGCGCCTGAGTGACCTCGCCGTCGATCTGCCGTCCAAGGAGGAGGCGACACCCGCGGCGCTTGGCTCGCTGCTCAAGGCCTCCATCGACAAGTGGGTGCCCGCCGTCAAGGCCGCCGGGGTGCAGCCGGAATAAGGTCTCCTTTCGTCATCCCGAGCGTAGCGAGGGATCTCCTTTGAGTGGCGCACTATGAGCCATTCGCGAGAGATCCCTCGCTATGCTCGGGATGACAATCATGCGTATGACAATCGCGGCAGTTGCGCCCGCGCGTCGTTTGCGATATAGACGCCGCCCTTGGTGACACTCTTTTGCGCGGGAGGCGTGCATGTTGATCAACATCAGCTCGTTCGTCTTTCGTGACCGGCCCGGTCCTCGTACCGGCCATTAGGTCGCCCTCGGGTGGATCGGCCAGCGTAGCGGCCGCACCCGGCTAACCCAGTGTTCTGAACATCAGCGACTTGTGCCGGCGCCGCGTTGCGGCGGCCGTTTGGCTTTGTCGCCAGTAAGGATCGGATGGTGCCGGTGCGCCATCCGCGTGCGGTCATGACCCCTCGTGCTTCCGATAAAGCCGGTGATCCATTCCGGCGGACCCTGCGTTTCGTCTTCGTGCAATGGCGTCGCCAGCCGAGGCTGGCGTTGACCATCATGACGTGCGTCATCGTGCTGACGCTCGTCGAGCTGCTGATCCCGCTGCTGGCCGGCAAGCTGATCGACGTGGTCGCCGACAGGCTCGCCGATCGCACGACGTCGCTCCATGCAGCGGTGCAGATCTTCGTTGGCCTCGCCGGCATGGGCGCCGCCATGGTGGCGCTGCGCTTCGGCCTGTTCCGCGGCATCGTGCGCTTCACCCTGCACATGATGAAGCAGGTGGCGGAGGAGGCGTTCTGGCGCGTGCAGCGGTTCTCGACCGACTGGCACGCCAACAACTTCGCCGGTTCGACCGTGCGCAAGGTCAGCCGCGGCATGTGGGCGTTCGACCAGCTCAACGACACGTTGCTGCTGGCGCTGCTGCCGGCCGTCTCGGTGCTGGTTCTGGCCACCGTGTCGTTCGGCGCCCGCTGGCCCGTCATGGGGCTGGTCATTGGCGTCGGCAGCTCGGCCTATATCGTGTTCGCCTCGCTGATGGCGCTGCGCTACGTCGCACCGATCGCCCAGCTCTCCAACCGCTGGGACACGCGCCTGGGCGGCACGCTGGCCGACGCCATCACCTGCAATCCGGTGGTGAAGGCGTTCGGCGCCGAGGCCCGCGAGGACCTGCGGTTGGAACGCGTGCTGAAACGCTGGCAATCGCGCACGCGTTTGACCTGGAGCCGCGCCGTCATCAACGGCACGGTGCAGCAGATCGTGCTGCTGTCGATTCGCCTGTCGGTGGTCGGCGGTGTGATCGTGCTGTGGTGGCAGGGTCACGCGACGGCCGGCGATGTCGCCTACGTGCTGACGACGTATGGCGTGATCAACGGCTACCTGCACAACATCGGTGACCACGTCACCAACGTCCAGCGCGCGGTGAACGAGCTCGAGGAACTGGTCGGCTTCCACGACGAGCCGCTGGGCGTGGACGATCGTGCGGGCGCCGTGCCGCTGCGGGTGGGTGAGGGGCGCATCGCCTTCGAGGCGGTGACCTTCCGCTATCCCGGCCAGATCCGGCCGGTCTACACCGACTTCTCGGTCGCGATCGCGGCCGGCGAACGGGTCGGTCTGGTCGGTCACTCCGGCTCGGGTAAGACGACGTTCGTCAAGCTGGTGCAGCGTCTGTACGACCTCGATGCCGGCCGCGTGCTGATCGACGGTCAGGACATCGCCGGCGTGACGCAGACCAGCCTGCGCCAGCAGATCGCCATCGTGCAGCAGGAGCCGGTGCTGTTTCACCGGTCGCTGGCCGAGAACATCGCCTATGCGCGGCCCGATGCCAGCCTGGCGGCGATCCAGGAAGCGGCCAAGCTCGCGCACGCGCACGACTTCATCACGCGCCTGCCCAAGAGTTACGACACCCTGGTCGGCGAGCGCGGCGTGAAGCTGTCGGGCGGCGAGCGGCAGCGGGTGGCATTGGCACGCGCGTTCCTGGCCAACGCCCCGATCCTGATCCTGGACGAGGCGACGTCGAGCCTCGACAGCGAATCGGAGGCGCTGATCCAGCTCGCGATGCAAAAGCTGATGCGTGGTCGCACCACACTGGTGATCGCCCATCGCCTGTCGACCGTGCGACAGCTCGATCGCATCCTGGTATTTGACGATGGTCGCATCGCCGAGCAGGGCAACCACGACGCGCTGGTCGTGCGCCCGGACGGCCTCTACCGCCGTCTGGTCGAGCGCCAGATGGATGGGCCAGCGCCGCTGCTGGTAGCGTAGGGCGTGAACACCTCTCTCCACTCTCGCGGGGAGAGGTGTTGGCTATGCCGCCTGCCGATGGTCAGGTCTTCTTGGGACGAATATCGGCGCCGACGGTGACGTCCAGCTCGAACTTCACTTCGTACGGCTTGCCCTCGAACATCGAGACGGTGCCGTTCGTCTTGAAGCGTCCCTCGATGCGGTTGCCAGTGAGCTTCACGTCGGCGCCTTTGACTGGACCAACGGCCGTTACGGGGCTCTGCGGGAAGCCGGGATGAACGAGCTGAGCCTCAAAGACCTCACCGCCCGGGTTGTACAGCGAGATGGTCACGGCGCTGCCGAGCTCGCCGAACTCCGCGTCCGACCGCGGATTCTTCGACGCCGCCTGGTCCTTCTCCGAGAGTACGATCACGATGGCACCCTTGCCGGACTGGCCATCACGGACATAAGCGCTGGCGAACCGCAGCTTGGCTTCCTTGCCGTTGCCGACGAAGCGGCCGGTCATGGTATCGGCGGCATAGGCCAGGCCCGGCATGAGCGCGCCCGCCGCACTACCGGCCACGAAAAGTCGTCGGTTCATTGGCGATTCCCCCCATATATTTTTCTGCATGCAAAGTAGAGCAATCGACGGTGCGCGTATAACGCTCTCAATTCCGCGCGGCAGGCAAGGGATCTTGACGACCCTTCGCTGTGCACGGGATGGCGGCGGCGCACTCGGGACGACCGAGGATCATGCCGGCTTGAGGTCGCTCAACCGCACCTCGGCCCGACGCACCGCCTGTCCGGCTTCGTCGCGGATGGCCAGCGTGACCTTGCCTTCCCACCAGTCGATATCGATGGTGCCGAAATTGGGCGCGCCGTAGACGCCGCCCAGCCGGTTGGGTCCGGCTTCGCGCGGGTTGGGGAAGAACTTGTTGAGGCCGCTGGACGTGGCCTCCAGCAGCGGATAGGGCGTGCCGCTGGTCTCGCGATAAAGTGCGCCCAGGTGCCGGTCGCCGGAGATCAGCACGACGCCGTTGGCGCCCGTCTCACGGATGGTGTCGTAAAGCTTCTGCCGCTCTCGTGGGAAATTGCCCCAGCGCTCCCAGCCGTGCCCGTCGGCCACGATCTGGATACCCGAGCCGATCACCCGCAGGTCGGCCGGTACGCGCAGCTGCTCGGCCAGCCACGCCCATTGCGCCTCGCCGAGAATCGCCTTGGCCGGATCGTCGTCGGGCAGGTAGCGCTCCTTGCCCGGCGCATTACGCTCGTCCGTCAGGCGCCATGGTGACTTCGACCAGCGCACATCCAGCAGGATGACCTGCACCCGCTGGCCTGCCTGTCCGAACACGCGCGCATCATGGACGCCCTCGCGCGCCCGGCGGGGGTCGTCGGCGGGCGCCTTCCAGAAATCGAGGAAGATCGATTTCGACTCATCCTTCAGCGCGTAGCCGACGCCGCCGTCGTTCTGGCCGTAATCGTGGTCATCCCACACGGCCAGGTGGGGTACCTCGCGGCGCAGCCGGGCATAGCCCTCGATCTTCTGCGCCGTATCGTAGGCGGCGTGGAAGCTGCTCGTATCGGCAGCCGAGGTGGCGTAGTCGGCATAGACATTGTCGCCCAGGAACAGGAACAGGTCGGGCCGATAGCCCAGCACGGCATCCCATACCGGCTGTGGCCTGGTCTGGTCGGCGCACGAGCCGAAGGCGATTCGGGTGAAGGGGCGTGGCTGGCCCTGCGCCACCATGGGCAGGGCCAGGCCGGCAACGGAAGCGGTGATGGCGTGACGGCGGCGGAGAAGCGGAGCGGACATGTCGTTCAGCCGGGTTGGGACGAAGCGTAGCGCCATCATGACATAGTCCAGCTGTACGACAGAGGCGCGACACGCGCATGACGAACTTTGTGGCGTGGCCGAACCGAATGACGGCTGGTGGTCAGGTAGCTGACCACCAGCCGGGCATGAGACTTGGCGCCAAGCGCTCGTGTTGCGAGGGATCTCCCGGCAACGAAGACTTCAAGGCCGGGAGGTCCTCCGTTATGCTTTGTATTCTAAGCAAAAGGACGCGGCCGTTGATGCTCCGATGTCTCTACCTCGTCTTGGTGATGGCAGTCCATCAGGCGTTGTTTGCGTTTGGCGCCCAGGCGGGTGATGGCGCCGCGTTGAACGTGCTCGGATTCTCCGCCGATGGCCGCTATTTCGCGTTCGAGCAGTACGGCATGCAGGATGGATCGGGATTTCCCTATGCCGAAATCGCCGTCATCGATACGCAGTCGAGAACGGGCAACGATACGCCCTACATGCTCTTCCGCGAGACGATCGAGGACGAAACCGCGGAGCAGGCGGCTGTCCGCGACAGCATAGGCAAGCGTGCTCAGCCCATTCTGGCGGCATTAGGTATTCACCGCCGGGGCATGGTCGTTGCCCTTGACGAAGTAACGCGTCCCTTTGAGGCGCTGTTGCCGATGGAAGTGCACCAGACTCTTGGCCTGCAAGCCGACGAACTCAGGATTGTCGAGCCGACGCGAGGGGCCACCGTGGCGCTGCGCTTGAAGCAATGGAAGATGTCCAGTCCCCGATGCGCGACCGCGGCGCCAGCAAGAACCAACGCGTTCGCGATTGAACTCTCGCGCGAGGGCGGGCCATCACAAGAAATCCACGTCGACCGCGATCTGCCCGACTCACGCAATTGCCCCTATGTCTATGGTCTGGTCGGGACCTATCTGCATGCGCAACAGAGCGGCGGCTCGGTGATCGCTGTCGTTGTCAGCTATTACCCTGTGGGTTTCGAGGGACCCGATCGACGTTTTCTCACCGTTACGGCCGGCGTCAAATGAGCCCCAGAGCGCTCGTGCGCGTTCAACGCATCCAGCCGTGATTTCCTGCCGGTCCTACGCGCTCCGGAAGGAGCTGGGCGTGACGCCGTTGGCGCGTTTGAAACTCGTGGCGAAATGGGCCGCCGAGGAGAAACCGCAGGCCAGCGCAACCTCGGTCATGGTGAGGGTGCCGGCACCCAGGAGAGCCTTGGCGCGATCGAGGCGGCGCTGCAGCAGATAGCGATGAGGGGATTCGCCGGTGGCCGCCTTGAAGGCGCGAGCAAAGTGGAACGGGCTGAGGCAGGCCTCGCGCGCCAGCTCATCAAGTGTCAGATCGCGGTCGAGATGGGTGTCGATGAGCTGGAGCACGCGCGCGAGCCGGCGGCCATCGAGCATGCCCTTTGCCGGCGGCAGCGGATGCGATGCGGGGGAGAGGTTGGAATAGTTACGCAGGATATAGGCGCCCAACGCAGCCGATAGCGTGCCGATCAACAGCGTGGCGACCGGGCTAGGGTGGCGCAACTCTTCCGCTACGGTGCGTCCGATGGCCTCGATCACCGGATCGTGGAAGCCGCCCTCGTAGCGCAGCCGCACGCAGCTGGGATCGACATCGAGATCCGCCAGCGCTGTCTTCGACAGCGGTAGTGCCGGCAGGTAGAGGTGGATGCTCTCGCGGATCTCGCCGTAGAGATGGATCATGTCCTCGCGGATGCCGGCCGGGCAGAGCCACACCGTCCCCGGCATGGCGTGGTGCTGCTGCACCCGTCCATCGCCACGCCGGCGCACGCGCAGCTGACCGTCGAGCATCACGATGACCTCGGTGTCGCGCGGCAGCACTTCGCCGAGGTCGCCTTCGGCGTGCTGCCAGCGCTCGGCCAGCAAGCCGTGCCAGCCCCGGCCGCGGCTGGAGCCGAGGCAGGTACCGGTCGTGTACTTCGACTTGCTGTGCCCGATCAGCCGCGCCATGCCGGATGCTTTCGAGGCAGGGGAGGCGTATGCTTCCGTTTGCAAAGTCCGCTACGCGCTGCTGCAAGCTTTCCACGGCGCCGTGACGCTGACAAGCCCGGGACTGCCAGACAGCAAATTTCCGAAACCTGGCAGCAAGGCTGTGAAAGCCAAGGACCGTGCGATCGCTAGACTTGCCGTCGGACGCGAGCGCCGACAGGGAGGTCAACATGGCCGAACAAAAAATCTTCAGTGCCTGCCCGCACGATTGCCCGGACACCTGCGCCATGATCACCACGGTCCGTGACGGCAAGGCGATCGAGGTCCGCGGCAACCCGGATCATCCGTTCACGCGCGGCGGATTGTGCGTCAAGGTCAACGACTATCAGAACCGGGTCTACAGTCCGGATCGCGTGCTCTTTCCACTCAGGCGTACCGGGCCCAAGGGCGCTGGCCAATTCGAGCGCATCACCTGGGATGTGGCGCTCGACGAGATCACGGCACGGTGGAGGGCGGTCATCGACCAGCACGGCCCGGCCGCCATCCTGCCCTACAGCTACCTTGGGACCGAAGGGATCCTCAACGGGCTTGGTGCGGGCGATGCCTTCTTCAACAAGCTGGGTGCGGCGATTTCCGAGCGGACGTTCTGCGACTCCGCGGCGATCACCGCGTTCTTCATGTCGTGCGGCCCGACCGCTGCGGTTGACCCGGAAAGCTTCGTTCATTCAAAGTACATCGTGCTGTGGGCCATCAACACCATCAGCAACAACCTGCATCATTGGCCGTTCATTGCCGAAGCGCAGGCGCGCGGTGCCAAGGTCGTGGTGATCGATCCGGTGGCCACGCGGACGGCGAAGAAGGCCGACTGGCATATCCGGATTCGTCCGGGTACCGATGCCGCGCTGGCGCTGGGCATGATGAACGTGATCATCGCCGAGGGGCTGGTCGACCAGGACTATGTCGACAAGTACACGCTCGGCTATGAGGACCTGAAGCAACGCGCCGCGCAGTTCCCACCCGACACGGTCGCGGCCATCACCGGTGTCCCCGCCGACGATGTGCGCACCCTGGCGCGTGAATTCGCCACCGCGCAGCCCTCAGTGATCCGCATGGGGGTCGCGATCGAGCGCAGCGCCGGCGGCGGCAACACCGTACGCGCGCTTTCATGTCTGCCGGCGTTGGTCGGTTCCTGGCGGCATTGCGGCGGCGGCATCCTGCACATGCCGATCTGGGCCTTCCCGGTCAACTGGGACGCCGTCAGCCGACCCGATTGGATCAAGCCCGGCACACCCGTGGTCAATCAATGGCGGCTCGGGCAGGCCGTGACCGGCGAATTGCCGCTGAAGACGCCGATTCAATCGCTGTTCGTCTTCAACTCCAACCCGATGGTCGTGGTTGCCGAGCAGGAAAAGCTCGAACGTGGTCTGGCGCGCGAGGATCTGTTCACGGTCGTCAGCGAGCAGTTTCTGACCGATACGGCGCTCTACGCCGACATCGTGCTGCCGGCCACGACCCAGCTCGAGCAGTTCGACGTCATGTTCTCCTGGGGCCATCTCTATCTGACGCTGAACGAGCCGGCGATCGCGCCGCTCGGCGAGGCGGTATCGAACACCGAGCTCTTTCGGCGTCTGGCCCGCGCCATGGGCTTCAACGATGCGTACTGGCAGCGCAATGACGAGGAGATGGTTGCCGCGGCGCTCGACTGGAACAACCCGGTGCTTGACGGCATCGATCTCGCGTCGCTGCGCCGTACCGGCTATGCGCGGCTGAAGGTCGGTACGCCCGATACGTTCGTGCCGCACTGCGAAGGCAACTTCCCGACGCCCTCCGGCAAATGCGAGTTCAAGTCGTCGATCGCCGCCGGCGGCAACATGGTTCTGCCGTTGTTCCGTCAAGGCTACACCGGTGATCAGTCCGGCGAGGCGGTCGATCCATTGCCGAACTACATTCCCCCCAACGAGTCGCCGGCGACCAATCCGGCGCTGGCGGCGCGCTACACGCTCAACATGCTGTCGCCCAAGAGCCACGCCTTCCTCAATTCTTCCTATGGCAACATGGTTCTGCAGCGCCACCACGCCGGCGAACAGAAGGTCGTCATGAACCCGCGCGACGCGACGGCCCGGGGCATTACTGGCGGCGACCTGGTGCAGGTGTTCAACGACCGCGGCGCCTTCGAGGCGGTGGCCGAGATCTCCGGCGATACCATGGCGGGCGTCGTGGTGGCGCCGATGGGATATTGGCCGCGCAACAGCCGCTCGCGGCGCAGCGTCAACGCGATCAACCCGCCGGCATTCGCCGACTACGGCAATGCGCCGACGTTCTCCGACACGCTGGTGGAAGTGGCGAAAGCATCTCCTCTCCCGCAAGCGGGAGAGGAAGGGCCCACCGTGCGTAGTACGGTGGGAAGGTGAGGGCCCAAGGACGAGGCGCCGTGCGTGAAGCCCTCACCCGCTGAGCGCTGCGCGCTCGTCAACCTCTCCCGCATGCGGGAGAGGTGACAAAGCAAAAGGGGCCGCTGGCGCGGCCCCTTCGTTTGTCGGCAATCCCGGTGGGATCAGATCGAGTAGTACATCTTGGATTACTGAACTATCACTCACAACACAGAAAATCCATATAATGCCGTATCTATTGATGTTATAGAGCTTTCTCGGATACAGTTTGGGGTACAGATTGGGTACAGAAACTTTGTACTCGACAGGCGGGAGAATCGGGGATGACGGGCGATCTGGTCGGGCTGTTTTGGGACAATGCCAAGCAGCGCTACTACTACCGCAGAGAGGTCACGAAGGACCTGCTGCCGTTCATCCAGAAGACGCTTTGGAAGGTCAGCCTTCGCACGTCAGATCGGCGTGAGGCTGTGCAGCGGTATCTGAGTGAGCATCAGAAATACGAGAACCTCATCCAGGAGTGGCGTACCCGAATGAGCGGGACGCATCACGACGATTTCCTCACGACAATCGCGCTCTTCGTTTCTGAGGAGAGTTCACGTCGCGGTGGTCAGCTTCTTGCGATGCCCTCAGATGATCCACAGTCGATCCATGACTGTTGGGAGATGTACCGAGATTGGTCCCGGCGTCGGCGTCAGATCGAACTTGGAATCCTCCCGGATCACTGGGAGGAGGCTGTATCGGTGCTCGCCATGTATCAAGCCGCGAGGGGGGCATACTTGGCGAATGTCCGTCTCCTGGTGGATCAACCCATGCCGATCTCGAAGCCAGTTCAGACGACGAACGGCGTGGCCACGATGCAAACCAGTCTCAGTGAGGTGATGGAGAAGTGGTTGGCTGAAGTGAAACCTAGCAAGGCCGTCGAAGGTGATGCCCGGAGGTTCGTCGAACTGTTCGTGAGGACGAACGGGAACATCCCGATACAGTCGATCGACGATCCTCACTGCATTGCGTTCAAGGATGAACTGACGAAGCTGCCCGGGAAGGCGTCCACGAAGAATAAGTGGGGCCGAGTCATCGCGGCGGTCGGTTCGTACGCGGTCGAGAATAGATATGTGAAAGTGAACCCGTTGAGGGGGATCAAGTTCCGCGTGGATGATGACGAGGACAAGCCGCGTCCGCCATTCACTCCGGAACTGATCAACATCGTCCTGAACAGCGAGTGGTGGAAGTCCAGTACAGCCCAGCATGCACGGACGATGCGGATCGCCTTTGTGATCGCGTGTCATCAGGGAATGCGACTGGGTGAAATCCTCCAATTGTACAAGGACGACATCATCACCCAAGACGCATTCATGTGCTTCCGCATCGATACCACCCACGAGGGGCAGCGGGTGAAGACCAAGACCAGCCGACGCGTCATCCCCGTGCACATTGCCATCCAACCGATCGTGAAGAAGCTGGTCAAGACGGTGAAGGGTGACCGGTTGTTCCCCGAGGTTGAACCGGACGGGAAGGGGAATTGGTCCGGCCTGATCAGCCCGCGTTTCTCGAACCTGTTCGATCAACTCGAAATGCCCGATGGAATCGTGTTCCACAGCACCCGCCACGCGGCAAAGACGATTCTTCGTGATCATGTGTCAGATTCGGTTAGTGATCGTATGCTGGGCCAGGCAACGCCCGGTGTGGGGGGCAAGTATGGGATCGTCCCCGTCAAGACGATGGCCGCTGCACTGGAGAAGCTATCGTATCCGGGCGTTAAGTTTCCCAGGTTGGTCTAGCCGTGCAGACGCAAGCCCCGGAGGATACCAGTTAGAGACGCCCGGAATTTTCCAACGTGAAGCTCCCGATGGTGGATGGCACAGACGCAAGCGGTGTTCTGAATGGTGTCCGGTCCGCCCTCGGCAAGCGGAGTCAGGTGGTGCGTCTCGACGTACGGACGATTGCCGCTTTCTGTGAGGAAAATCGGAACCGCGCATCCCGGCACTTCGCATTTGTACGACGCACGTTTCTTCGTGATTGCGACGACCAGAGGATCGCGCTCGTACATGGAAGCAGTTCCGGTGCGGCGGCGAGGATGCGGGGACCGGCGTTGCGCATTGTACGTTGCCAGCAGTTCATCAAGATCGTGGTGTTCGAGGCGACGAGCCTCCTCATCGACTGCTCCCCGGACCGCTGACTCTTCCGGAGTCTCGGGCGATATCTCTCCGTATGCGCTCGGCCAGAGCCGGTGAAACGTATCGTTCAGTGCTTGCGTGCGCAGAGTGTTGGACGACGGTTCGAAGAACTCGCTCCAGACTCGCTCAGCCATATCGCCAGTGCCCAGAAGTCCTTTCTGCTCCACTCTTGGATCAAGGGAACGGAGATTCATGAGTTTGTTGTAGACGCCGGGGATGACCCTGCCAATGAGACGCGACACGCGATCCACCACGGACCCTTCCGTCTTCGAGATTGACTGGTTCCACACCTGTTCATACGCCCATAGAGCGGCAACGACTTCGGCGTACGTCCAGTCTTGGCCCGTATTGGCCCAGAAGATTGCCAGTCGATTTGCATGGTCAGCGTCAACGCCAAAGTTCGTTCCAGCCGGGCGGCGAATGATCAGGAGTTCCTTGAGGAGTGGGTCTTTTTCGAGCCATTTCCGTTTCAACACTCCGCGCGTCTGGGCAACCCGCCGCAATCGCAGACGAACTCGCATGTCCTCAAGAGTGGCCTGGGGCTCGACCCAATACCCTACGGCTCGGGGATCGTCAGACTGGACCCGTGGTCGTTCTATGACTTCACTTTCGGCAACAATGCCCGCGTCCTTGCCACTGCGCCACAGATACACGGTGTCGCCCGGTGTGATCTCCGTCGAATTGGTGGCGACCCGCCAGAGCAGTTCCCCGGTGTTGTCGCGAAGATATCCGTCGATGTCGAACCGTTCGGGATTCCCCTGAAAAACCCAAGTCCGCGACACTAGGACTCCCCTCTGGAGGCAACACTGAAACGCCTCCGGACTGACCGAAGTGTTCGGATGCCAATTTGTCCGCTAGATTGCACGTACGTCGTCCAGGTTCCGTAGGTCCCTCTATCACGCCAAACAGGCGTTGCCCTCGTAGCGGTAGTTGGCCACTCGGCCGCCCTGTACGGTGAACGTCACAGTGCAATGGTTGTTGTAGGCGAAGCCGGCTGAGCCGCCGACAGGGGTCGTCGCGCACGTGTATGCACCACAACTCGTGTAGTAGGAGGGCGGGGTACCCGGGACGTATCCGGAGTTCGCCTTCCGGCAGGAAAGAAACTTGGTGTCACCGTTTGTATAGGTGCGATCAGGGATTCCCGTCCGAGACACCAGCGCGTTTTCATTCGCACCAACGTAGCTGTCGAGAATCTTCCGCAAACCTTCCTCAGAACCACACGCCGCGAGACCAATGACAAGGGCGGAAAGCGCGACCAGTCGAATCATAATCCCCCCAACGATCCAAAATAGATGATCGATATGCGAATGCCCTCACAACCGAGCGGGCATCCCCCCAAATTTTCCCGAATTAACACATTAGTGCAAAAATAAATGCGTGTCGATCCCCGGACAACGTGCGGTTTCAAAAGTTGAAGCCGCCTTGCGCGGACTGTTTCGGTCGGGATTTCTCCGGAACGGTCGGTTTCAGAACCGCCGGACGCATCAAATCCCGATCACTTGGCTGAGTTCACCCGAGCGTAGACGTCGCGTACGCCAATATCGCCCGCGTAAGGCAGCATCAACTCGGCGGCACCATGGGGCGGATGATCGGCAAGGGTTGAGCAGGAGCAGCGTTGTAGGTCTCCCGCACCTGTGCGGGTTTCTCCTCGTGCAGCGTCAACCGATAGAGTTGGACGATGTGCTCCCAGGTCAAATGATGGGTATATTGGCCGCGCATTGGCTATCTCTGCATGGCCAGAGGATTCGGTTGAGTCCAATCGACGCCGCAACTCTTGAACCACTCCGCGAAAGAATCTCGATCTGCCTCCAGAAGGAACGCAAAACGCGTCCGACTTGGTGGCTCACTAGGAGACCATGCGGCATACCGTTCATGCGCAATCTCGTCGGCCTTATTGTGGAGGAGGCGGAACTGCTCAGCCCGCCATCCATCTTCAGGTATGGTTTAGATCAATCTGAAATCGGTACACAGTCTTGTATCGGTCAAAAGGGTTCGCACGGCGTCTCATCAGTCCCCTCGTCAACACCACTCGGACGTGGACAAAACAGGAACGCAAAGTCAAGCGGCCGAGTTGGAAAATCACGCCCACCACCCAGGTGGGACTGGAGATCGAGTCTCAGCGGCGGTTTTCAGCTCCATACAGAGGCAGGAAGACTCCAGACTACTCGGAAGCGCTTGGATTTTCCTGCTGCGCTAGGAGCCTCATTGGCGGGGCTGGTCGAGGCAATCTTGAGTCCAAGCTCGGTGAGCCCAACCGTACGGTACGCGCGGGCGTTCCCACGGCGGTGACCATTTTTTCCGGAACAACAGTTCGATCACTTTCGTGCGGTACATCCGGACTCGCACCTGCGAACGCATGTGGATGGCATGAGAGCCGCTCAAAGTTGTCGAGTGAATCTGGACCGTTATTGCGTTGCGGCGCAATCACGATGGCCTCTATACGAGTGCTGAGCCGGTGCGACCGCCATCTGGTGCGCGCTGTGCTATCACCTGGGGGCGTTCATGTCCCTCAAGAAAACCACCGGCAGAAGGTGTACCGCTAGGTCCTGAAACGCTGCTTCACTGTGCCGGTTCATTGGTGGCTTAGCAGACAAATTGTTCGGTCTGGCTGGACCTGAGTGATGGTAGCGGGGAGATAGAGGTGACTGCAGGAAATATGCCGGCTGGATTCAGCCAATCGCCTATGCGTGCGTGGTAGCTCTAATCGTATTGCGCAGTGGCTAGAACGGTCGGCTGGCGGAACTCAAGTGGGGACCGGGTAGGGCCATGATTCAGAAGATTTCTCGCATCCCGCTGAGGGAGGCGTTCAAGCACGAGGCTCTCGACTTCACGCGTTGGCTTGAGGAGAACATCGATGTTCTCAACGAGTGCCTCGATATCACGCTTTCGAACACCAAGCGGGAGCATGCTGCTGGCGATTTCTCCGTAGATATCGTCTGCGAGGACGAATCGGGTGCCAAGGTCATCATTGAGAACCAACTGGAGAAGTCCAATCATGACCATCTCGGTAAAGTCATTACGTACCTTGTAGCTATGGAGGCAAGAGCCGCCATCTGGATCGTCTCGGATCCCCGACCCGAACATGTTTCAGCCATCACTTGGCTTAACGAATCCTCAAGTGCAAGCTTCTATCTGCTCAAGCTCGAAGCGATTCAAATCGCCAGTTCTGCGCCGGCGCCGCTGCTGACTTTGATCGTCGGCCCAAGCGAGGGCACGAAAGCGGTCGGTAAGGCAAAGCAGGAGTTCGCCGAGCGATACGATCTGCGCAGCGCCTTCTGGGAGCAGTTTCTGTCCTATGCCAAGACGAAAACCCGCCTCCACTCTGGAGTGTCGGCAGGACGGTACAACTGGATCGGCACTGGAGCGGGGAAAAGCGGCCTAGCCTACAACTACGTCATATGGGAGCACGAGACGGCGGCGGAGTTTTACATTGATCGCGGCAAGGACGGCGATGAGGAGAACAAGGCGATCTTTGACACCCTCTACGCAAAGAAGGAAGAAATCGAATCGGCGTTTGGTGGAAAGCTTGATTGGCAACGTCTGGACAACAAACGGGCCTGCCGGATCCGGGTGCAATTAGAGAACGGCGGCTATCGCGACAACCCAAAGTTTGGAGCGATAAATTCAGCCTTGGTCGATGCGATGATTAGGCTGGAAAGGGCTTTGAAGCCGCATGTGCAAAGGTTCTCGATAGAAGGGGCTTAAGGTTAGAGCGTGGCGGTGCGAGCGCAGAACGTCGGATCGTGGGGTAGTCGGCACGGTGTAGCGCGGCGTTCGGCAGGCCATCCGGGCATCGTGGGAGTGCCGAGCAGAGCGCTGACAACAGGGGAGGTACATGGTTGATAGGATATTCCGGGTGGACTCCGAGAACCGTCTCACGGCAATGGACAGAGCTAGCTTTGCATCGCAGGACCTCTTCCAGACCATTCTCGCCGATCATCCGGCCATTCTCGGCGACGATGACGGAGTGGTACGGCTCCCTTGATAAAGCAGAAGGGTGGTGACCGCCGGGATTTCCCTCACTTCCTGCGGTTGGTCCGGGGGCGTGGTCCAGGCCGCAGAGGTGCCAAGGGCCGGTGCCCAGAAGGCGGCTGTACGAAGAATTCGGTGATACCGGCCTGAAGAGCGAGCCCAATGCGCTCCAGGACGCCAACCGTCGGACTCTCCAGTCCGCGTTCAAGCCTGCTCACGTAGGTCCGGTCCACGCTGGCGTCGACCGCTAAATCCTCTTGCGATAGGCCATAGGCGACTCTGAGCCTGCGGAGGTTCCTAGCTACTCGTAACCTAGCGTCCATGCGCGGACGCCAACACCCAGAGGCCTAGGAAACCACGGAGTCTGGTCCTACTATTAAAGAGGCTTGGTCAATGCAACCGAGTCAGGGGAGCAAGCAATGAAGGTATCCCGGCTGTCTCAAACAGAGATCGAGGTGGACTTGTCTGCCCTGGAGATTCTAGGGGCGATCCACCAGGCCATGGTCGCGTTAGGCGGCCAGATTGCTACCTGGGATATCCATCGCCTGTACGCAGAATGCTCGTTCGAAAAGCCATCCACCTCGATCGTTAAGGCGATGGTGACCCACCGCCGGCTGGCAACCTTCCATGTAGCGTTTCAAGGTGCAGCGCCCAAGTCGGTCGAGGTCGGAGAGCGGTTTCTGGATGCCATTGCCGGAGCCGAATTCCAGCGTACTGAATCGACTGCCGCTCCCGGCAACCACCTTGAGCGGCTACGGCGTGCGGCCCTGAAGCCCCTGTCCACCACTGAATTCCGAGCCTATGTCGGCATTGCTGGTGCGGCGCACGATTTCCTAACGAAGTACGAGAGCCAGTTTCTCGCTGACGTTCGGGTCTCGCGCTCCGTGGAGTTTGACCCATCGCGGGATGCTGGAAAGAAGGCTGTCGATCACGCGTGGACCGGCATTGCCCTTATGGCGTGGGGAGCTTTGGGGTTGGTGGCAGTGTTTTCGGCCATATCGTTCAACTGGATACCGAGTCATACAGCATGGTTTTCACTGCCAGCCTTGATGGTAGTCACCGGCGCTTACTGGTTCTGGCGCAATCTCAGCGGTGCTCGCAGGTTCAGCAGAGATCAAGTGGGGTGGAACACCTTGTCAGCTCCCTTCGTGGAAGCTGTTCGAGAACGGCAGGTAGATCAGGAGAACCTCTCCAGGCACCAGGCAGAGGTAAACCGAAACGCGGCGTGGGAATCGCACTACGCGGATATTGTTCGTCGCTGGCGGGATGGTGCTCCTGGCTTGATGACGGAGCACTTCGAACGACTTGGCGTGGCAGAGCGGGACGCCATCGGATCAATGGAGCGCCTGCGCGCACTAGTCGACCAAGTTTACGGCGGCCCTTTTATCAGGGAAAGACTTCTTAGTGAGGGGTTGTATGAGGATATTTTGTCAGATGACCTACTGGCCGCACTGGGGCCGAAGCTCAGAACCTCTCTCTTCCGGTACATCGACCAGAAGATAGCAGATGAGGCAACCCGAGAGCGCGAGGAGGAATTGCAACAGAAGCTCGCAATAGCGCAAGCGAAGAACGCCGCGCTTGAGCTTTTGGTTGTCGGTGGAGCCGGATATCTGCTCGGTCAGAAGCGCCGTAAACATGATTGACTCCCAGGGGACTACATTGTTCGCGGCCCTCTATTTCGTCGGGTGTGCGCTCTTCGTATTGCTGATTCCCGCGACCCTGATCGTCCACTGCTGCGTGAATTCCGGATTCGCGGAACTCATGGCGGTGGGGACATTCGTGTTATTCATGCTTTTGGTCGTTGCGGGTGGCGCCTTTCTCGTGATCCGAGCCGTCATCTCGATATTTGTTTCCGACCCTGATGATCGTTCGAGATAGTCGTTAGAGTAGCGAGAACCCTCCATGGCCCGTACCCTTTTAAGTTCCCTTCAGAAGGCGAAGGGTGAGGCCGATCACCGAACTTGATGTCGAGCGGCTTCTCGGCATTTTCGCGCTGTATGATGCCGACACTAGGTCTGAGGAGCGCACGGGCATTGAGGCGCGAGAGCGCCCCCGTCAGCCGGGTTGAAATGCCTGCGTCACTCGCTGCTGGCTCCGCGACCTTCAGGGACCTGCGTGACTCAGAAAAGGGTTGGTACCGACATGCCTGAAGGCTCTGGAATAAGCCTCCTGAACTGTATGGCAGGAAGCACCGAATGCACCGCTCCATCCAGCATTGGCTATGTCCTCGGCACGTCCGCAGATGCACGATTCTCAGATGACCAGGTGCCACGTAGACTCAGTACAATAACAGGCTCGAAGTGGTCCTTTTCCTGGCTGGTCAGATATCAAGTCGCTTTGACAGGGTCTGGCCCTAAGTATGTCGGACACAACTGTCCGACAATCGCAGGGGGAAACTCATGAGCGGACCGGCTCATTTTGAGAAGCATAGGCAAGCGTATAAGACCTTGATCGAACAGCACTTCGGTATCGTGTCGACTAAAGCAGTTCGTCAATTGATAAGAGGTGTACGGAATCCAACTAATCGGCTGTGGGAAAAGTATCTGTTCCCGAACCTGTTGCTAGACTCAGGTGGCGCGCGGGACCCGAAGCCGAACATAGCCCATTCGCCAGAGGAGATGACAGCGCGGCCCATCTATCTGCCAGTGGCGCCCGTGTACAACACGCGGGGGCGCAATCACTATGGTGCGGTAGGTGCGGTTCAAAACGGCATCATGCGAGCCCAGGGGGCGCTGTCGTTCTTTGCCAACGCGCTAAGAATTGGACTGCAAGATAGAGACGGGCACTGGGAGGCACCGAAGTATCGAGTTGTAGGTGGGCCTTTCACAATCTTCACGCTGGAGTATGACGCTCCCTCCCAGTGGCCGACAGAGGAACGTATCGCCTTCTTAGAGACTCAACTCGGCTGGTTTCGCAAATCTGGTAGCAATGATCTCGATCGACCGATCCGGCCCGTATGGGATTGGGTATCTCAGTTTAGCGACTTTCGCGGTATCAGTGCCTGCTATGGGGGCCATAAGAGTGTTCATGTTCATCTCGTATTTGATACCACTCAGCTATTCGAGATGAGGTCGGACCTCCGGGATTCACTTAGGCCGGGATATTCCAGGCTGTTTGAACACCTCAGAGAAGAGATAGATGCCAAGTTCCCGCAGTGTCTCTCACCCGACCCAGCGCTCGCACGGCCGGAGCAGTATCGCAAGTTGCCGAACGGAAGGTGGACGAACGATCGCGTCGCGCACCTCCTCGGTATCCCGAAGGGCACGTCAATACCGTTGGTCTGCCTGTGGGAAAAGTTCGTTTCACGGTCCACGCCCGGAGCGCACCGGGCGTTCATGGATCAAGCTGTGCTGGAACAGGCCAAGGTCGCGCCTCGGCGTAGGTCGTACTTCAGTCGGTCGGTCATCGGCGACATGTCTGTGCAGGAGCATTGTTATTGCTCCGATCGATTCAATGAGTTGATCGAGAAGCAGGTTGGTCCTGGCAACTACCCAAAGGGAGCTGGCCTACATAAGGAATCGGTATGGGTAGGGCGCCTACTCGCAGATGAAGCCGATCGCAATCCAAGCACGATCATCCTGGAAGATGGTCGAACCGCCTACGTGCAGGGTGGTCGGAAGCCTGCTCGTGAGGTCAGGCTGGCGATTCCACTCAAATTCTACGTCGCACGATGGCGACGCGAGTTCGCCAGTAAGCACGGGCTTGCCTATGCCAAGGTGACCCAGGAGTCCGATCCGATTCCATGTCGTCCAGAAGAAGTGCAGTTTCGGCAAGACGCGACAAGTATTGAGGCAGCGCGCGGTGCGCTCAGCCGGATTATCTGCCAGTTCGTTCGCCTGCATCCCAGAGTTCTAGTTCAATCAGCCGAAGGTCTTGGGAAGACAACGGCACTGATGAAGGCGTTGCCTGAAATCATGCCTGAGCTAGATCAGATCGCGCTAGCTGGGTTGTCGGCGGATAATCAACGAGGAATCAAGGCGGAGCTAAGTCGGCCAAGTGCGTTCGGGTTCACCAGTTATGACTTGGCCGAGGAGAAAGCTGCCGAGTTCAATCGTTTGAACCGCGAGTCACGGTTTCGTGGAATCGTTATGCCCTCCTTCACCCGCATGTACGAGGATGCTTGCAGGCTTGTAGGAGAGGTGCCGGTCGCCAGTCCGTCATGGGCAGCAATGCAAGGCCACGACAATCTTGCGACAGCCATCCAATCTATCCAACCCGGCGTCTGGGTCATCATGCAACGTCAACACTCTGACGTATTTCGATCGGGCGGCTCGTGGGGGATGAGGCGCAACGTGTACTTCGTTCCCCACCAGACATTGCATCAAGCTTCAACCAGCCCTCTCGCCGGGGCGTTCCTCCACCCGTCCTTCTTCAGCGTGGAACCGAATGAGTGGTGGCGGTTTGCCGAGGAGATGCGGTTCAGAGTCGTTGTGCATGACGAGGTTCCCACTGAGGCGCTTGTGGCCATGCACCGCGCTCCCGAGGTCGAGTGGTGCATGGGGCTGTTCGAGAAGCATCCTGACGTATGGGTAGGGGGCCATGGGAGGCTCAGTGAGAAATACGGAACGTTCAATAACTATCAGCGGAGCAGGGGCGCTCTGGTCACCTTTGAGTCCGTGTTGGAGATTCACCGCGCCGGATACGATCAGTCAGACAGTCGGGTAGTCGCACCATACGAAAAGTATGGCGGAGATGGCCCCCTATACAAAGAGACCCATGGGGCATTGTGGTACGCTCGGCGTAGAGCTTGGTGGCACAACCTGGCCGACAGGACTGCACTCCTGACGACGGAGCGCCTTCCGACCGAGGTGATCCGGGGACATAAGTCGGACAGCGGAGAGGCAGAGTTTGAGGTGCTCACGCTTCAGTCCTCTGGCCTACGGTCGGGCCAGATCAGCGTTCACGTCCGACCACGCTGCCAAAGCGAGGATGCCGAGCAGATTCGAGATGACCTTCGAGACTTGGCTGGCGATCCAAGCATGTTCGTGGTGAGCAACAAGTTAGGTGGTTCAGATCAAACCGCCTCACACAAGGCTGTTCTCGGGTCCAACGACCTTGTGGGGCAAAGCGTCGGGCAGATCGTGTTTCACAAGCCACCCGAGGAGTACGAAAGGCTCCAGATTCTGAACCATCTATCCGGGCTGGCGGCAGCAATACGGCTGAGTCACGTTGACCAGATCAACCAGACGGCAGGTCGAAATCTCGGGTTTCGGCAAGTTTCTGACCGTGGGGTCAAGCATCACCTCGCGATTGGTTTGTCACTGTGGGCTGGACTCGATCAAACGCTGTACGACGAATGCAGATACGACCTCCAGATAGTCGAGGACGCCGAGCTTCGTCGGAAGCGGAACTATGTGACCCGGCGGAATCGACAGATCGAACTTGCCAGAGATGAGGAGGATATCGCTGATCTAGTCGCTGAGTATGATTTGGAAGACTCAGCTGCTGGTTGATGAACTTTGAAAAACCAATGCCGAAAGTCACACCCTTTGTATTCCTTTAAGGGTGTGACGTTCGAGATTGGTTTTGCGGACTATCAGATTCCGCGCAAAACCCGAGCACCTGTATCATTCCGTTGGGTTGGGTTTCGTTGGGAGGGTCACTCTCAATCCCGGAAAGTCCCACATACCAGTGGAAAATTGCATCCGAGATCAACTCACCCATCGTCCAGCCGGGCGAATTCCGCTGCACCTCAAGGAGCTTTTCCAGGGCCTCAGGGGTCACGTTCCGAACCGACCACCTTGTGCTTCGTGCCATGCCGATGTCCTCCGCTTGTGTCGGTCCTATTTATGTCAGGACGGTAAACGTGGTCAGACGTTAGGGCAGACCTCTCCGCCGAGCGTTTACCGCTGAGGCGGTTGAGGAAGAATCCCCGTAGAGGCGCACTCCGGGCGGACGGTTGGGGGCGTCCGGGGCAGCGACAGGAGGTGCCGGGGCGACAGCGGCGAGCGGCCCAGCACATGAGGGAGCCGAGGGCCGGAGAACGCCTACGCGTGAGCAGATTCTCAAGGTCCTTGTCGATAGTCTACGAGGCGGGGGACGGCAACCAGGAGTCTAGTACGCCGAACGCGATTTTCCTGCTATGCTTGGCCAAGGACAAGGGGAGGCGTGCATGGGAGCGTCCGTTGTTAGTTCGACACATCGAACTAACGGGGGTGGACTTCTCCGAAAGCGATTGGAGGTAGCCCGTCGCGCCGTCTCCCGTCTCCAACACGTCGAGAATCGGCTAACGCGAATCGCATCGCCGTATGCCGCGCGGGTTGTGGCAGAGGTGGTTCGGCTCCATCTGGCGGCACAGGAGCGATACCCCGGCTGGCGGGAAATGCTGGAGCGACACGGCGTGCGACTTCGCCGGACAGCGGCCAGTCCGTGCCAGGGCGCTGTCCGTATGATTTTTCCGAAGGAGACACCGGCCAGTACGATCAACACCTACAGTTTGGCGGGCGGGTGGGCATATGAGCGGGTGAGGAAAGGAATCATCGAGATCGACGCTGTTGAGGCGCTCGTCGTCCGTGAGGGCGGGTTGGCAGCACTTGCCCGGGCGTACCGAAAGGACCACCCTCGTCGGCGAGCGAGCCCGGGCGGTCAAGGCAGATACGAGGCTGTCATCGCAAAGCTGCCGAAAATTGGTGCACTGCTTGCTGATAGCGATCTGGAAATCGGTTCGGATGCGCTTGCGCTAGTGCGGACGGATGCGGGCGGACGGCGCCTGGTCCTGCTGGTCGAAACCCAATCCGCCAGGCTTCGAGAAATCATTCTCAGGGTCGAGCGGGAACGCAGAAGGAAGCTGACCGTGAGTCAGCACGCCGCGTAGCCTTGGATGCGCCCTCCGAAGCTCCAGAAGATAATTGAAGATCTCGCACCGCTTGCGTATGGCGAGGTGAGGATTGCCTGTCGCCATTCCGATCTAGTCCTGTTGGCTCACCGCAACGGCTTAGCCGAGCGTACTGGGTGTCGTGACGTGTGGCTGCTGAGTGACGAGGATGGACAGGGATTCGCTTCCGTTCGGCGAGGTGGCAAGTTGGCGGACATGGTTCGCGAACTCGGACGGAGGACTTTCATTGTCGCCGACCTCACTCCTGAAACGTTGCGACTGGTAGAGAGTGCGACCCAGGTCCCTTCCATGTTAATAGGTCTCAGGGACCAGCCAATGCATCATGTTCCGGAGCGCCTGACCATCATTGAGGACCGCCGTTACCGAATCGCACTGTCATTTGAGCCGCCTCTTGTAACCGAAAAACTCATGCGGCATTCGCTACAAGTCGTTCGGCACGGTCTGCCGCGTTGGAAAGACCCAAAACAAACTTACGGTCAACGGTTGCGTCGATGGACAAACCATCGTCCGGCCCTCACTCGTGTCTTGGAACTCGCAGAAGACCATCCGGCGGTCCTTGAGGGGCGTACGATGTTTCCAAGTCGGCTGTTCGCCCCAGACGAGGTCAAGCAGGTCCTTATCCCCGGCGAGAACAGCAGAAAAATCGGAGGGCTTGTCACGAAGGGAAAGTGGAAGGGCTCTCGGATCTTCACTCTGAGTCTCGAAGAGCGCAAAACATGTCCTAGATCGTGTGAACATTGGCGGACCTGCTACGCCAATCATATGCCCTTCACAAAACGCCTTCGGCATGGACCGGCATTGGTCGCGGGGATCGAACGTGAGCTTTCAGACCTCAATCATCGATATCCAGCAGGCATCGTGGTGCGTGCGCACATCGCGGGCGATTTTTGGTCAATCGGATATGTGAAAAAGTGGGCGCGATGGCTTCAGCAGTTTCCGTCGCTTCGGGTGTTCGGGTATACCGCGCACAGGCCTGCATCACGGATCGGCCATGAGATACAGAAAATGGTCGATCGCTACTGGGACCGGTTCGCGATCAGGTTCTCTAACTCGGATCTCGCGCTTAGATCGGCGAACACAATTTATCGGCAACCAGAATCAACCGTGGTCAGCGAAGGAGTGATTTGCCCGGCGCAACTCAATCGAACCGAAACGTGCGGTACATGCGGATTGTGTTGGCATAGCGAGAAGAATATAGCATTTGTAGCTCACTGAGAGACCGGCATGACGTAGGAAGCGGAGCCTGTTGCGTCAGCTAACGATCATACGAGAACGGGACGGACTCAATGAGCATTGCCGGAGAGAGACCATACCGTCAAAGCCGGATAAGGAGGGCCCGCGAACCGCGTCGATTGGAATCGCCTTTTGTCTACGTGATGACTTTGGCGAGCGAGCCTGGAGAATGCCGGATCGGCATGTGCACCACAAGTCAGCAGCAGAGGGAAAAAGAGTTGCTGTCTGGGACTGGGGAAGCGTGGAAGATTCAGTTTATGTTGACCTGCGCAAGTCCATCAGAGGCCCTGGCTACAGAAGCTCTAGCGCATCATTTGCTGGGGGATCGAGGCGCACAGCGCAAAGTTTTTAACGACCGCTCCGCCATGCTTGAGGTGTTCTTCTGCAGTGTTGCGGAAGCCTCAGACGCAATTCGGTATGCGAAGGGGCGTATTGAAGCCGCTGTGGTTGACTGCAGGATTCCCTAGTTCATTGCTGGCGAGCGTCCAGGTTGCATGTCGAATACATCCCTTTTCAGCCTCGAAGCCGCCGTAGGTAGTCGGGGGCGAGTGAACGCGTGGCCTCTCGCTCGTGTGCAGTTTGACCGTGAGCCGGTTACCGATATGGAATCCCTGATCGGACGGTATCGAATACGAGAATTCCAATCTCCGTTCCGTTCCACTGTCCCGCTGCTCGCCATAGTTCGGAATTCGCCCTCGATCGTCGACCAAGTGCTCCGGGACTTCGGCTTCTCGGAAAGAGCCACCTTCCATTTTGAGTTCAGGGTGAAACCGCCGCAAGGTCGAGGGGAGGCATCGCACACCGACCTGATGGTGCGCCAGGGTGACGCCCAGTTAGGGATCGAAGCAAAGTGGACGGAACCGACCTATCCGACAGTCAGCGAGTGGCTCCAGCCCAATGGGGCCGAGAGTGCAAATCGGCGACAGGTGTTGGCCGGCTGGCTGAACCTGATTCAGCCCTTCGCGAGCCGGTCAGTGGCGGCTGAGGAAGTGGCTGATGTTACGTATCAAACTCTTCATCGGGCGGCCTCCGCCTGTGCAGGGGTAGAACGTCCGCAACTGGCTTACCTGCAGTTCGGGGTCGATTCCGAACAGATTGAGCTTTGTCGCGAGGCTCGATTGCTCGACCTCGGCCGACTCCGGGACGCGCTTGGGCGGCCTGATCAATTCCCGTTTCGGCTGATCGAGATCGAGATTGAGCCCACTTCAGCGTTCGACGGCCTACGCCGACTGGGCAAGGGTGAGCCTAAGACGGGAGAGGCTGTGCGAGCCGCGTTGATGTCTCGTAGCCTGTTCACTGTCAAATCGGTCTCCGTTCATTCACTGCCTTGAGACATATGTACGGGGGTGGGTTGGTGGATCTGGGATAAGCGGTGGGAGAAATCAGGTCGCTTCGATGTGGCTCGGGGTAGTGCGCTTTTGCGAGCCCGACTTCGCGGCTCGTCGAGGTCGCATGGCTCCATCACTACGCTGTGTCGCGAGGGCGGACAGCACCAAAATGGACCCACATTACCGTAGGTTGCTAGCGGGCATTGGATCAGGCTGATACAACCAGTTGATGATTCGGAGGCGCTTCGCGTATCGCGGCCGGGGACGGTCGACCCGTTTGAGTGACTTGGTTCGTGGGGCATGGCGGTCTCACTACTGGAGAATCCGCTACCAATTGGTTGCGGCTGTGCTCGCACTTGTGTTCGGTCTGTTGATGATCCAGTCTCCGTTCGAGAGGTCGACGAAGACACCGATCTCTTCTGCTCCCGTTGTGGGCCTCGTCGGTCGTGCTTCGATCATTGACGCGGACACAATCGAGATTCGGGGCCAACGCGTCCGACTCTGGGGAGTAGACGCACCTGAAAGTGCGCAAATCTGCATACGAGGTGGAAAACCATGGCAATGCGGCCGTGATGCCGCGACTGCACTCGCCGATTGGATCGGCGTGCGTACCGTCGAGTGTAGTCAGCGGGATCGCGATCGCTATGGACGTATCGTCGCCCTTTGCCGCGTTGGCGATGTTGATGTCGCGGGTTGGCTGGTTGACAACGGGTGGGCGCTAGTGTCCTGAGTCAAAAGTTCACAGGGTTATGCGCGGCTGATGATGGCAGGTTCTTCGCGGCAAGCGAAGGAGGCTGCGATGTCGGGACGGCGAGCGCGCCAGATCGTTTTGAGCGGGCA
>Ga0187894_10000962_pt1 | contig 38210 bp, 27 predicted proteins | sample GBC1701081metaG_FD_136650 | JGI IMG/M metagenome (GOLD analysis project Ga0187894, IMG submission 136650) | White microbial mat communities from a lava cave in the Kipuka Kanohina Cave System on the Island of Hawaii, USA - GBC170108-1 metaG ... | reverse complement strand
GATCTCTCGCTCACCAAGTCGGACAGTCCGGACCCGGTCAACACCGGCGCCACGCTGACGTACACGATCGCCGTCAGCAACGCCGGGCCGAGCACGGCCAGCAGCCTGAGCGTCACCGACACGATTCCTGTCGGAACTTCGTTCGTCTCGGCGACGGGCACAGGCTGGACCTGCAACAACGTCTCGGGCACAGTCACCTGCACCCGCGCGAACCTGGGGGTCGGCGCCGCGCCGAACATCAGCCTCACCGTGACGGCGCCGGTCACCGCCGGCTCCATCAGCAACACCGCCGGCGTCTCGTCGGCGACGACCGATCCGACTCCCGGCAACAACAGCGACACGGAAGGAACGACGGTCAATCAGTCGATCTTCAACGCCGACCTGTCGCTGACGAAGAGCGACAGCCCCGATCCCGTCAACGCGGGCGGGACGCTCGTCTACACGATCGCCGTGAGCAACGCCGGTCCCGACCCGGTAACGAGCCTCACCGTCACCGACACTCTGCCGGCGGGCGTCGCCTTCGTCTCGGCGACCGGCAGCGGCTGGACGTGCAACAGCGTGGCCGGAACCATCACCTGCACGAGGGCCAGTCTGGCCGTCGGCTCCGCGCCGAACATCACGATCACCGTCACCGCTCCGGCCGCGGGGCCGCTCTCGAACACCGCCGGCGTGTCGGCGGCCGAGCCCGACCCGGCGCCCGGCAACAACTCCGACACCGAGGACACGGCGGTCACTCCGATCGCCGATCTGTCGCTGACCAAGTCCGACAGCCCGGACCCGGTGAACACCGGGGCGACGCTCGCCTACACGATCGCCGTGAGCAATGCGGGGCCGAGCACGGCCAGCAGCCTGAGCGTCACCGACACGATTCCCCTCGGATCCTCGTTCGTTTCCGCGACGGGCACCGGCTGGAGCTGCAACAACGCCTCCGGCACGGTCACCTGCACACGCGCGTCGCTCGCAGCAGGCGCCGCGCCGAACATCACGATCACCGTGACCGCTCCGGGATCCGCGGGCTCGATCAGCAATACCGCCAGCGTCTCGGCGGCCACGACCGACCCGACCCCCGGCAACAACAGCGACACCGAGGACACCACCGTCAACCAGACGTTCCTGAGCGCCGATCTCTCGCTGACGAAGAGCGACAATCCCGATCCGGTCAACGCCGGGGCGACGCTCACCTACACGATCGCGGTGAGCAACGCCGGTCCCGATCCGGCGACGAACGTGAGCGTCACCGACACTCTGCCGGCGGGGGCCGCCTTCCTGACCGCCACCGGTACCGGGTGGACTTGCAACCAGGCTTCCGGCACCGTGACCTGCACGCGGGCGAGCCTGGCCGTCGGCGCCGCACCGAACATCACCATTACCGTGACGGCCCCGGCTTCCGGCCCGCTGTCCAACACGGCCAGCGTTTCGGCCGCGGAGGCCGATCCGATCCCCGGCAACAACTCCGACACCGAGTCCACCGCCGTGACGCCGCGCGCCGACCTGTCCCTCACGAAGACCGGCAGCGCCGATCCGGTGATGGGCGGTACCTCCCTCACCTACACGCTCGCCGTCGGCAACGCGGGGCCCTCCTCGGCCTCGAGCCTGACCGTCAACGATCCGCTGCCGGGAGGCACGGTGTTCGTGAGCGCGTCGGGCAGCGGCTGGTCCTGCAATGAGGCCGGCGGCACCGTCACCTGCACCCGGTCTTCCCTCGCCACGGGCGTCGCGCCCGTGATCACGATCACGGTCACGACGCCCCCTGCGGGCGGGACGATCACCAATACCGCAACGGTTTCGGCGACAACCGCCGATCCGGTGCCCGGGAACAACTCCGACAGCGAGACGACCACGGTGACGCCCGTGGCGACGGAGCCGCACGACCTCGCGATCACGCTCATCAAGGTGCCGAAGAAGGTGAAGCTCTCCGCGAACAAGCCGGTCGTGACGGAGCGGATCCAGGTGTTCGTGAACAACCGCAGTCCGCACGACGAGGTCTTCGCGAGCCAGACGGTCCTGTCGAACGCCGTGAAGCTGTTCTTCAATTCGCTCGGCGCCTGCGTGAACCTGACGCCGATCCTCGATCCCGCTCAGAACCCGGTGCCGCGGATCGTCGCTTCCAAGAAGGACTTCGAGGTCAACTTCCTCGTGACGTTCGACCTGACCTGCGTGAACGACCCGCTCAAGGGGCCGGGGCACGCAGACTGGAGTCTCACCGCGCTCGTGGACCACTCGATCCTGGACGGGAACGCGGATGTGCACATCACGGACGACGTCTGTCCTCGAACCGTCGTGCCGCCGTTCGAGCTGGACCCCTATCCGGACGGGACCATCAAGGACAAAGGCTGCGGCGCCAAGCTGACGAACGGAACGAAGGGGGGACCGGTCGTCATCGACGTCACGGTGAAGCCCTAGGGGTCCAGCAGCAGATCGAGGGCCGGTGCTGAAGGGTCGGCGCCGGCCCTCCGTGCGCGCGCGATCTGGCGGCGCGCCTCGGCGCCCTCCTCGAGCACCATCGCGAGCGCCGCCGCCTCGAGAGCCGCAGCCGCTCCTTCGGCTCCCGCGCGCTCGGCCAGAAGCTGGCGCGCGCGCGCACGACCCTCTTCGGGATTCGTTCGCAGGAGGAGCATGACGGAGAGAACCGGCGAGACCTGCGTCCGGGACAACCCGGCGGCCAGCGCGCCGGCTTCCGCTCTGCGTCCGCTCCCGTCCAAAAGCATCAGCCAGGACCACACCAGGGGATCGGGCACAGGATCGAGGCCCTCCGCAGGCCAGCCCGGGGGAACCGCCCCGGGAATCTCCTGCCGGGCGCGACCGGCGTCCCCCATCCGCCACGCAGCCGCTGCGCGCCCCCAGGCCGCCATGCGCGCATCGTCCCCCGTGCCGCGGACGCGCTCCAAGGCTGCAATGGCCTCCCGCCACTTCCCTTCGCGCAGCAGCAGGCGCCCGTCAACGAGCCGCAGCCGGTCCGCCGCCTCCGGCTCCGGCGTGCCCCAGTCGCCCGAGTCGGCAATCTGAATGCTCCTGCGGGCTTCGCGGCGCAGGTCGGCGACGCGGGCCGTCTCGGCGGAGGCGACGAGCATCTCTCCGACCCGGTGATCGTCTCCGAGCGCGCCGGCTGCCTCGGCCGACTCGCGCAGAAGGAGCGCCGCCTCCCCGGGAGCGCTGCGGCCGACGATCCCGGCCAGACGCTCCGCCCCGAGACTCATGCCTTCGTCTTCGGCGGCCGACCGGCACGTCTCCAGCGCCTGACGCATCGCCGGGACGGCCTCGTGCAGGGCGCCGCTGCGCTGGATGAGCGTTGCGCGCTCGACGAGCAGCCGCCCCTCGACGCGGGGCTCGGCGCTGCCGGTCTCGTGGGCCAGGCCCTCCTCGACGAACGCGCGCGCCGCGAGGTCGTCCGCTCGCGTCATCGCGTCGCGCGCTGCATGGAGGCAGGCGCGCGCGGCGATTTCGTGGGCGCGCGCCCGCGGGGACACGTCCTGCGCGGGGATGACCTGCAGCGCCTCCCGGATCGCCGCCAGGGACTGAACCGGATCGCCCAGCTTGAGAATCGCCTCGGCCCGCACGGTGCGCGCACTGCCGATCCATCGAGGATCCGGGCAGTCGGAGGGATCGGTGTCCAGTCCGGGCACGCCGCTCAACACGGAGAGGCTCTCCGCGGCGCGGTCGGCCTCGAGAAGATCCTCGGCGGCCATGACGGAAAGCCGCAGCGCGAGCCATGCACTGCCGGCGTCGGTTGCCTCGCGGGCCGCCTTCAACCGCGCCGGCCCGCGCTCGGCGGGAGGCAGCGTCTCCGCGGCGCGTGCAAGCCGGCAGGCGTCCCCGAGCGGACCCGGTTCCTCATCGAGCGCGCTCCTCCCCAGCGCGTTCTCGACGCGCCGCTGGATCCCCTCCTGGCCCGCTGCCGCCAGGGCCTCAGCGGCTTCGCGCGCAAACTGCGCACGGCTTTCTCCCTCGAGCGTCGAGGCGTGGCAGATCCGGTCCTCTTCACCCACCGCCCCGACCAGTTCGAGAAGGCACGCCGTGGCCTCGCACCGGTGCTCACGGGAAAGCAGACCGAGGAGCCGGACGGACTCGTCGCGCTCACTGGTCCGGGCTTCCTGCGCATAGAGGAAGGTCTCGCGGGCCGAGAGAAAGGACTGATCCTCCCAGCGCGAAAGGGTGGCTGCGCCGGCGCCGCGGACGCCGAGCGCGCAGAGTGCGGCCAGGGCGATCGGCAATGTGCTTCGGAGCATTGGCGAAACCTACGAATGTTCCGGGCCCGGGTCAAAGGGTGCGATCGCCAGGGCCGCCAGCGCTCCGCCCGCGGCGGACTGCTCCGCCTGCTTCTTCGAGCCGCCGGTGGCGCGGAACGTCCTCCCGTCCGGCAGCTCCACTGCGACCTCGAAGACCCGGTCGTGCGGCGGCCCCGCCTCGCTCACCAGGCGATAGGCCGGCGGCGGCCCGCCACGGGACTGAACGATCTCCTGAAGACGCGTCTTGTGGTCCCCCGACATCGGCGGAAACGTCCTTCCCTTTCGGATGTCGTCTCCCAGATGGCGCTGCACGAACCGGCGCGCCGCCGTGATGCCGCCGTCCAGAAAGACGGCCCCGAGCACCGCCTCGAAAGCGTCGGCCAGGATCGAGCGCTTCATCTCGCCGCCGCTCGCCCGCTCCCCGCGCCCGAGCCGCATCCCCTTTCCAAGCCCCAGCGCGTGCCCCTTCTCGCCGAGTGTTCGCGCGTTGACCAGCGCCGCGCGCTGGCGGCTCATCTCTCCTTCCGACCGGGCCGGATCCTTCAGATAGATCTGCTCCGCCACGAGAAACCCGAGCACGGCATCCCCGAGAAACTCCATCGCTTCGTAGTGCTGGCGCGCGTCGGGGGGCGGCGCCAGGTCGGGCTGGCCTTCGTAGGCGAAGGACGGATGCGTCACCGCCTGGAGCAGCAGCTCGGAATTCCTGAACGTGTGGCCGAGCGTCCCCTCGAGACGCCGCGCCGTCTCGCGCGCTTCGGGCGAGATCGGCTTCGTCGTCTTTTTCTTCCGCTTTGCCGTCCGCCGGGCCGGCGCCGACGCGCGGCGCGTCACCGGCAGTTCCCCGGATCGGTGCGCCCCGCGAAGGTGACCGCGTCGCCGAAGCGGTCGCGCGTCGTGGCGCCGATGTAGCCAAGCGAGCGCAGCAGCTCGAGATCCTCGTCGCTTTCCTCGGGCATCGGCTCCGGCTTCGTGGCGGCGGCGCGGGGATTGTCGCGGTAGAAGGCAAGCAGGGCCGAGCGCATGGCGGCGGCGCGCTCCGGCTCGGCGGCGGCGAGATCGTGAGCCTCCCCCGGGTCGGCGGCGAGGTCGAAGAGAGTGCCCGTGCAGGCGTTCATGTCGAGGATGTACTTCCACGAGCCGTCGCGCAGCGCCGAGAGCGACGCTCCGCGGATCGTCTCGCTGACGATCGGAAGCGCGCCGGCGGCAGAGGGTGCGCCGCCCCCGCGCGCGCCGTGCCAGAGACCCGCTCCGTCGAAGGCGCCGGCCGGGCTCTCGAGACCCAGCGCCTCGAGAATCGTGGGAGTCACCGAGGCAAGCGACACCGGCTCCTCGTGCCGGGCGCCCCCCGGCAGATGGCCAGGCCACCGCAGCACCAGGGGCACGTGGATCATCTCTTCGTGCACGCGGATGGTGTGGGTAAGCCAGCCGTGCTCCTGAAACGCCTCGCCGTGGTCCCCGACCAGCACGATCAGCGTCTTCTCTCCGCCCCACGCCTGCTCGACGAAATCCAGCAGGTCGGCGAGATAGCGGTCGGTGTAGAGGATCTCTCCCTCGTACTGCGTACGCAGGAACGCGGTCTCCTGCGGCCGCAGCGGCGCTTCGTGATTCTTCAGCTCCGTCATGTCGAAGCGCGTGCCCGGCGCCGGGCGCCACTGCGACGGAAATGACTGGTCGTAGGGAGAGGGTGGCAGGTAGTTGTAGTGAGGATCCCAGAAGTGGATCCACAGAAACCAGGGGCGCGCGTCGCGGGCCGCGCGGCGCAGGGACAGCCACTGCAGCGCCTGCCCCGTCATCGCCGGAGACGTCACGACGTCGTGGCCGTAGTGGCCGTTCGACCAGAAATCGAACCCACGCGAGAACCCGAACTCCTCGCGCAGCGTCGCCGACGGCACCACGGCCGCTGTGTCGTAGCCGGCGCTCTTGAGGCGCTCCGAGAGGAGCGGAATCCCAGAAGGCAGTGCCCAGTTGTGATCGCGCACATGGTGGGACCAGGGATCGAGGCCGGTCAGAACCGTCATCATGGACGGTGTCGTCCAGGGGGCCGCCGCAGAGGCGTTCGGAAAAACGGCGCCCTCGGAGATCAGCTTCCGCAACGCGGGGCCGGTGCGCGTGTCGGCCAGCGCCCCGTCGGCGACGTCGCTGCGCAGCGAGTCGATCGAGACGAGCAGGACATTCGGCCGCGGGGCCCCGCCCGAGGCGGGACAGCCCGCCGAAGCGACCGCCGCGGCGAGGATCAGAGAGGCGCGGAGGAGGCGCCCTCCCCGGACCGCCTTCGAAAGTAATTGAATGTCCAGCCCGAGAGCGGCACGGAAACCCATTCGTATTCCCGGTGGAAGGCGGGATTCTCCCACAGCTGCAGCTCCGCGACGAAGTTCATCTGGCGTCCCGCGTCCTCGAGGGTGACCGGCGTGTCAGTGATGCGGGGCCTCATGAAGAGCACGATGCCGGGCCGGCGGCCGAGCACGTAGTCGCCGTCCCCCTTCTCGTGCCCCGCCATGCCGCGCCCCATCCCCGGCATCTGGGCGTGCGAGATGTGCGCGTCGGTCAGACCGAGCATGTCGATCGTCGTCAGCCCCGAGTAGTACGGCAGGATGCCGGCGTTGCTGGTGGCCAGCACGGTGTCCTTCGGCGCGGAGCGCGCGAGCCAGCGCCCTGCCATGCGGTCGGTCTCGAAGCGCATGGTGCGGACGCCGGCGAAATCGCGCGCATCGCCCGACCAGGCGAAGATCCCGAGCGCCGCGCCGAAGAGGAGAGATGCCGCCGTGAGCGCGCGGGGAACGCGCCGCTCGAAGGCCCACCCGGCGATGGCGATCGCGCCCGCGGCGGCGAGCAGCGACACGATCGGCATGACCGGGACGAAGAACCGGAAGGTCGACTTGTAGTCCCCACCGACGGCAATGATGTAGGCGACGTAGCCGAGGACGAAAACCCCCCACAAAGAACGCCTGTGCGCCGCGCAGGCGCCGAGACCGGCGACTGCGAGCAGCAGCACCGGCCACCACGCGCCCGCGAACTGCAGCGCGTATCCGGCGCCGCGCACGACACCGTCCCAGGTACCGCCGACCTTCGCGTAGACCGTGTTCGGGAACGGCTGCCCGTAGTACGCCCATGCAAGGCCGCGGTGCAGAATCGCCGCTGCCAGCGGAAGGCCGCCGGTCAGAAGGGCGGCACGGCCGCGTCCCCCGGAGAGGCTCCCCCGCCCGCCGCCCCGCGGAGCGAGCAGCAACCGGTGCGCGGCGGCGCCCAGAGCCACCAGGGCGCCTTCGGGGCGCGTGATCGCGGCGAGGGCGCCCAGGACCCCGGGAGCCAGGCCGGGACCGCCCTCCTCCTCCTCGCGCTCGGTCGTCAGGATCAGCGCGGTGACGAGCAGGGCGAAGAAGACCGTCTCCAGGCCCTGCACGGCCTCGCAGACGAAAGAAGACGACCAGAACAGCAGGAAGCCTGCAGCGAGCCCGCTCCACCCTGCGCCCGCCCCGGGGCTCCGGCGCTCGTGCCTCCAGAGCAGAACGAGGAGCGCGAGCGCGGCGGCGAGACCGAGCGCACGCGCCCCCTGCGCCGGCTCGGCGCCGGAGGCCAGCATCGGGATCATCATCACGGTCCAGAGAAAATTCGTGTAGCCCTCGACGCGCTCGCCCGGGTTGAAGACGAGACCCTGCCCCTCGAGCGCGTTGCGCGCGTATCGGAACGAGATGAACGCGTCGTCCTGCGGCGAGAGCCCAAGCGCCAGGCCGTGGGAAATCAGAAAGGCCGCCAGCGCGAGGAAGGCTCCCTTTCGGGCGAGGCTCACGGCTCCGTGTCCGGAGACTGCTGCGGCCCCGGAGGGGGCGCTCCGGCGCGGTCCAGGGCGGCGCGCACCGGCGAGTCTTTCGGCAGCGAGGCAAAGGCCGGGTCGGCGGCCATCTGCCTGAGCAGCGGCGGCGGCGCCTTCGCCGTCATCGCGCCGACGGCCGCCAGCGCAGCCGCGTCGTCCTTCCGGGCGATGGCTACGCGCGCCTGCTGATACGGGATCAGGGGCTGGTCGGGGGCCAGCCCCGCAGCGTAGTCGAATGCGGCCGCCGCTTCGGGGAGCCGTCCGCGGCGCAGCATGATCTCGCCGATGCGGAAGTGCGGCTCGAATCGGCGCGGCTCCAGATGGGCGAGCTGCTCGTAGAGCACGAACGCCACCTCGTCGTGGCCCCCGGCGGCGACCCGGTCGGCCAGACGCATTCCTTCCTCGAGGCCGCTGGCCGACTCGGGCAGCGCCTGACGCAGCTCCTCGAGGGCCTCGTCCTTGCGGTCGAGCGCGAGGAGGGCGTCGCCCGCCTTGATGTGCGCGGCGCTGAGCTTGGGATCGGCGGCCGCCGCTTCCTGGAACAGCTCCAGGGCGCCGGCGGAGTCCTTGAGCTGCAGGCGGCAGTCGCCGAGCTTGAGCAGAATGCCGGTCGTGCGAAGCCCCGCGGCCATCGCCGCCTCGTATGCCGCCGCGGCTCGGTAGCCGTAGCCGACACCGAGATAGAGATCGCCGAGCCGCTCCTGCAGGCGAGCGTCGTCGAGCTCGTCCTGCGCCAGCGCCTTCAGCGTGTCGCTGGCGGCGCCGCCGTCGCCGGCGCGCTCCTGCTCTTCTGCGAGGGCGATCTGAAGACGCGGGAGGGCTGCGGGAGAAACCGCCGCAGCCCTGAGCACACCGGCCGCCTCGGGCGCCTTTCCGAGCGCATCCAGTGTCGCGGCAAGGGAGAGTGCCGTTGCGGCTGCGCAGGCGGAGCCGGCTGGGGCGGCGGCGATGCGATCACGCATCGGCTTGAGCGCCGCCGAAACGCCCGCCTCGTCCCCGCGCCGCCTCGCCAGCAGCGCGCGCAGCCGATTGAGCGCCGGGTCGGCCGGATCCACACGGAGCCCCGCCGCGAGAGCCGCTTCGGCGGCGCTCAACCCGGCGTCGTCCTTCGAGGCCATTGCGGCGCCGGCAGAGATCAGGGCGGCCTGCACCTGCTGGCGCAGCATGTCGTTCCCCGAAGAAGCCGGCGCCCCCGGGCAAGCGCATTCGGGACCCATGGACTGTGGGGCGCCCTCCTTCAGGACGAGGCAGTCCCAGCCGTGAGTACTCAGCGGAAGATGTGTCTCCGTCGCCGGCGGAGCGGTTGGGGCTGATGCGGCAACGAGTCCTGCAGCCGCCGCGATCCGCTCCCACACTTCGCCGGTCGTCGCATCGCCCGTGGCCAGCTCGCGGGAGCCGCCCGGTGTGGTGACGACGAGGGGCACGTGCACGACCTCGCCGGCGAGCGTGAGACCGCTCGTCCATTCGCCATGTCTGCCCCGCGCCCACCCGGTCAGCCCGGCGACGGCGATCGTCGCGTGAGCCCGGCGGCCGAGGTCGTCGAGTCCCTGCAGCAGAAAATCCAGCACGGCGCCGACAGGTGCGATGGACTTTGCCACCTCGTCGGGGCCCCAGGGCGCCTTGCCCGGGAGCGGGCTCGGCTCCGGCGCGGCGGCGATGTGAACCCAGACGAATGCCGGGCCCTCCTGCGTACGCAGCCACCGCAGCGCTTCCTGCGCGCACTCCATCGGCTCGCGGCGTCTGCCCGAGGGGTCCCACCCGCGGTCGGAGGAAATCGAAGAGCTGCCGGTCGTGACGACGCCGCTGCCAGGAGCTTCGTCGAACCGCTCGAAACCGCGCGCCAGACCGCTCTGCCAGCCGATCGCCCGCGTGCCGATGAAGGCGCCTGTCTTCCAGCCTTTCTCGCGCAGGGCCATCGCAAGAGGCTTCACGCCGGGACGCAGACGTCCCAGCGCGCCGTCCGTGACGCCGTGGTCACTGATTCCACGGCCCGTCATCAGTGTCGCCGCGGCGGCGGCCGAGTCCGGAGAAACGGTCCGAGCCCGCTCGGCGCTCCAGCCGGCGGAAGCCAGAGAGTCGAGTGCCGGCAGCCGGTCGCCCGCGTTCACACCTTCGAGGGTGATGATGAGGATCGTCCCGGACTGCGAGGCGCCGCACCCGCCCAGACCTGCGGCAGCCGCGGCGAGCCCGGCTGCGATCAGGAGCGGCGCCAGGGATGTCCTGTGCCTCGTCATGGGGCGGGGAGGATGCCAGCGTGCCCAGGGGAACACAATGCGGACGCGCCCGGAAAGAGAAAAGCCGCGCCGCTCAGAAGAGCGACGCGGCCTTTCGTGTGCCCGCGTTGAGTGAGATTACTTCGGAATCGAAACCGAGATCGGAGCGATCGTCGAGGTCGAGCCGTCGGTCTTCACGAGCTCGAGCTGATACCACACCGTCGCGCCGTCCTTGCGATTGGCCTGGGTCGCCAGCGTGTAGTTGGAGCCGTCGCCCTTGACGACGATCATGCTGGGATTGACGGTGCGCCACGGTCCCGCCGCATCCAGCGACTGCTGCACGTTGTAGCCCGCGAGGCCGGTCTCGATGAGGCCGGTCCAGCGAACGTTGATCACGCCCTTGCCGGCGTACTTGCCATTGAAGTTCGTGATCTGAACCGCGGCCGGATTCCTGCTGACGCCCGCGCTGGCGGCACCCTTGAAGTGGGTGGAAAGCTCGCCATTGGTGGTGCCGAAGGAGTTCCGGTTGTCCGGGCCGTTGAAGACCAGCTTGAGCGCGTAGCGCACGCAGTCAACACCGCTGGGAAGTCCGTTGTCGGTGAAGTTCGGGGTTGGTGTCGTGCCGATCGGAAGCCACGCCGGGTCGTTTTCGAGAGGAGCGCCGCACGAGTTGTTCGTCGTGGGGTCGATCCAGCGATATACCCTGAAGAACATGAACGGGTTCGCAGTACCGTCGCCATTGTCGAAGACCTGCACGCCGTTCCAGGTGAGGCCCACGGAGTTGCCAACCGGAGGAGCGGGGATCTGCGGAACCGGGATCGGGGACAGACCGCCGATCGGTGCGATGTCGCCAGCGCCGGGCCACGGAGAGGAACCGGCGTTGCGTGCGGCATAGCCCGGCAGGAAGCACTGAATGGAGAGCGTGCCACTGCAGTCGTTGATCGAGATCTTGCCCGACTCGGTGCCCGCGGAGATCTGGCTGGCGGCGTAGTAGTAGGTGATGTAGTTCGAAGCGGCCGGATTCTGCGTGCCTTCAAACAGGATGTACATCGACTGGTTCGGAGAGCCACCGTTGTACACGATCTGGTCGTCGGCCATCGACTGATAGCCCGGGCGGCCGCTCGTCTGCAGGTTCGCCACGTAGGAGCGGGGGCAGGAGCCGTTCGCGGCATCGAATGTCGCATTGGTGCATGCACCCGCACCTATGGTGCCGCAGTTCGCACTGTTGCCGTTGATGGCGTTCTGATCCGCGGCGGACCAGATGCGCGTATCGATGCAGACGCCAGCGAACGGATCAACGGCGCCGACATCCATGACGGCGCCTTGGACCACGCGGGCGAGCTGTGCCTGGGTGCCTGTGTACGGCATCGCGAGAAGCGCGACGACCACCAGACCCAGTGCGATCTTACCGAACTGACGCATTGTTCCCCCTTTCAGGATTCTATTCATGATATTGGCCATTCCTCAGTAGTGGTCCGGGATCCAGGTCGGACCGGCTGGCGTGACCGCGATCGCGTACGAGTCGCCGATGACGACCGTGACGGGCGGCGGCGAGCCGGCGCCGTCACCGAGCCAGCAGGTGCGGCCACCAGCCGGAATCAGACGGCAGACCTGCTTGGCGCCCGGGATGTCATTGAAAATGTCGCGCGTGGTCACGTAGGTCGTGTGATACGGCATGCCGGTGAGATAGAGCGCCGGATCGGGAAGCAGGAACGTGGCGCCGATGTTCAGCGCCGGATCGTGGCTGCCCACGATGACCTGCGTGGTCGCCGGGCTGACGCCCACCTGATAGCCCTGACCCGGAACGATCGCGAGAGGAGGCGGCGAGCCGGCGCCGTCACCGAGCCAGCAGGTGCGTCCGCCGAGCGGATTCAGGCGGCAGACCTGCTTGGCGTTGAGACCGAGGTCGTTGAACAGATCGCGAGTCGTCGCGAACTGGCTCTGGAAGTACGGGATGGAGAGGGTGTTGAGCTGCGGATCCACGGCGGTGTAGTTCTTGACGAACTTGAACCCCATGTTCGACGCAGTCACCACGCCTCCGGCCGCAAGAGCAACGGCCAGGCCGAGCGTCAGAATGACTTTCTTCGTCTTGTTCCTGGGCACTTCAGTCCTCCTTCTATTGGCGCCCGGTTGCCCCGTCGCCCTGTCAGTACACGAGCCGGATGGCCGGCCCCCCGATGAGTTGGCTTCGATACTCGCTCGATGCCTCGAACGTCGAAGTGGCCCCCGGGTGACAGGAGCGCTTCAAAACGCCCGAGAATCTACATTGATGCGAAACGCATGGCAACATCGATTTCTCAGTCAATCAGGTAAAACTGCACTTGTCCGGCCGACAATTCGGTTACGGAGTCGACCCAGCGGTTCCCCGCTACCATGATTTCCTGCCCGTTCCGGACGTTTTGGGGGTCGGTCGACGTGAGGACGCGGTGGGTCTGATGTGCCGCTGCCGGCTCCTCGGGCCACTCGACGGCAAAGCGACCATCCTCACGGACAATTCGGACCATTTCGGACTGGGCTTGCGGCTTCAGTAACCTGGAGCCGTGCCGGCGTGGCGCCGAGCTCCCCACTCGAGCGGTCACGACGGCCGGGACGGTTCCGAATGCCGGCGGGGCGGACGTCGGCTCGGGGGCAGCCTGAGGAGGCACGGGGACTTGCGAGGCACCCTGACCAGCCGGCCTGAGCGCGGCAGGCAAGACAACGGCGATCATCAGGGCTGCGGCGAGGGCGGCAGCCGCAGGCCAACCCCACCGGGGGATTGCCGGCCGGCGGCCTGCCGCAGCCGTCCGAACCCGCTGGCGCAGCGCCAGGACATCGATCGCCTCGGGCTCGGCCCGGAAGATCTCGCCCAGGTTCCCCCACGCGTTACGCTCGAGGCTCCAGCGCGTGCAGGCGGGGCACTGGGCCAGGTGCGTGGTGAGGATCGGCGAGAGGGCCGCCGTTTCCAGCGGACGGTCTTCGGCGGCCAGGCGGAAATCGATGCACCGCATACGCCTAATCTACCGGGGCGGCGCGGAGACCGTTCAGCGAAATGTGCGGGGGGGATGCAGTTTTTCTACCGGTTTGGCGCGAGCCCGGGAAATCTCTTGTTCAGGAGCGTCCGAACGCGCTCGCGGGCCTCCATGGAGTGGCGCCGGACGGTGACTTCGCGGCAGTTCAGGATCCTCGCGATCTCGGCCGTCTCCAGCCCTTCCACGTCGCGAAGCACGAAGGTCGCCCGCAGCCGGGGTGGCAGCTCTCCCAACAGGGCATCCAGACGCTCGCGGACCTCGCCGAGGAACACCGCCCGCTCCGGACCGGTGGCCGGGGCCGCCTCGGGCTCGGGACCACCACCGGGGGCGAGGTCCAGCGGCACCAGACGCAACCCCCCCCGCTTCTTCAGGAGATCCATCGAGGCGTTGACGACGATCCGGTACACCCAGGACTCGAAGCGCCGCCCCTCCCCGAACCGGCCGAGCGAGCGGTAGATCCGCAGAAACGACTCCTGCGACACGTCCAGGGCGTCCTCGCGATTGCCGGTCATCCGGCGGGCGATGCGCAGCACGAGGCTCTCGTAGCGGCGCACGATCTCGTCGAAGGCGGCCGCATCTCCGGCTCGCGCCCGGGCGATGAACGCCTCGACCGATACCGGTGCGCGGGGAGCGTCTCTGTCGTCGGTCATTGCAGGGGAACATATACCGCCGCACGGGGACTGTGAACCGTGACGGCTATACTTTCCCGTCAATGCGCCGCCGATCCCTCTCCCCCGCCCTGGCGATCGCGGCCGCGCTCTCGGGCGCCGCCTCTTCGTGCGGCGAGGCGGTGCCGCAGACGCGGTCCCTTCTGCTGATCACGGTGGACACACTGCGCGCGGACCGAGTCGGAGCGCACGGCCCGTCGGGATCGCTCACGCCGGTCCTCGATCGACTCGCCCGCGAGGGGACGGCGCTTTCCCAGTGCGTGGTGCCCGTGCCGCGCACGAGCCAGTCGGTGGCGTCGCTCCTCACCGGCCTGCATCCGGTGCACCACGGCGTGCGCGGGCTCTTCTGGCCGCTGCCTCGTCAGGGCGGCGAAACGCTCGCGGAGCGTCTGGGCGGCGCCGGCTATCGTACCGCCGCCTTCACGAGCAACGTCGTGCTGCGACCGGGGCAGGGATTCGAGCGCGGCTTCTCGCTCTACGACAACCCGCGCCCGCGGTGGGAGAAGAACGGCGCAGGCGCCGTCGTCGAGGATGCGCTCGCCTGGGTGCGGCGCTCCGGCGGCGACCGGTGGTTCGTCTGGGTGCACCTGCTCGACCCGCACTGGCCATACGAGCCGGCCCCTCCGTTCGACGCGGCCGCGGGCGGTGTCACCGACGGCGATCGCACGCTCTTCGCCGGCGGGCCTGCGGCCGGAGATCAGGGGCATGCCGGCGTGGTGTTCACCGGCGTACCGCCGGATCGCGCGGCGCACCTGCGCGCCCTTTACGACGGCGAGGTCGCGGCGACCGATGCCGCGATCGGACGGCTGATCTCAGGACTCGAGACGCGCGGCGCGCTGGACCGGACGCTCGTCGTGGTCACCTCGGACCACGGGGAGTCCCTGGGCGAGCACGGCTACTGGTTCGCGCACGGCGAGTATCTGTATGACGAGGGCATCCGTGTGCCGGCGATCTTCCGCGCGCCCGGGCTCGTGCCCGCGGGGGCGACCCTGAACCGCCTCGTCCGAACATATGACCTGATGCCGACGATTCTCGATCTCCTCGCCGTCCGGCCGCCGGCGGAGCTCGACGGCCTCTCGCGCGCGAACGAGATCCGCGCGGGCGGCGACGAGGATGCGCGCGAGCGGGAGATCTACCTCGAATCGGACCGCGAGCTGCTGCGTCCGGGGAATCCCAAGCGATTCCTTCCCGGATACGACGGATCGTGGCGCGGGCTCAGGGGCGAGGCGTTCGCCGTGTTCCGCATCCCGGCCTCCGCGGGCGAGGACTGGGAGGCGTACGACCTCGTGCGCGATCCGGGCGAGGCGGCCCCTGCCGCGCCGGGCGCGCTGCCGGATTCGCGGAGAATCCAGGAGCGGCTGCGCCACTGGGAGGCCAGGGCGGCCTCCGCCGAGCCTCCGCCGGTCCCGGCCGCCGACCCGGAGCATCGCGAAGCGCTGCGGTCGCTCGGCTACGCGGCGGCGTCTCCATGAGCCGGTTTCTCGCACTCATCCGGCGGGTCGTGGATCCCGTCGAATCCACGCAGCTCACGCTCGCCGCTTCGGCGGGAACGCTTGCCGGCGTCGTCGCGCTGCGCCATCTGCTCGAGATCGCCACCGGCCGCTACCCGATCTACACGCCGGTGCAGTTCTTCGTGCACTACCCGCTGGCGTATATCGCGCCCTTCCTCGCCCTGTCGCTTCTGCTCGCCTTCTTCGCCGGCGAGCGTCCTGAGCGCACGGCGCGGCTGATGCTCCTCGCCTGGCTGCTCACGCTCCTGCCTCCTCTCTGGGACATCGCCTGGGGAGCGGGCGCGATCCCCGTCGGCGGCGCGCGCGCTACTGGAACGACGGGGCCCGCCGGCGCCCAGATCGGATACCTCGTTGCCGAGTCGGGGCCGCAGCCCTCATTCGTCGAGCTGCTCGGCAGATTCTTCGACCCGACCGTGTCGCTCCCCGGCACGACGCAGGGGATCCGCGTCGAGACGGCGATCGCCTGCCTGCTTGGCGCGCTCTACGTGCTGGTGAAGGGACGCGGCGCCGTGCGCGCGCTGCTGTGCGCCGCCGCCGTGCTGCCGGCGGCGCTCGCTTTCTTCACGCTGCCGGTGCGCTTCCAGCAGACGGTGGGCGCCGCGCTCGGCGCCCCCTCGATGGCGGAGCTGTACGGCCGCGCGGGACGGGTCGCTTCCGTGGCGCCGGGCGAGGTCGCTGACCTCGTGATCGTGTCGTATCTGGTTCCGCTCACGCTGCTGCTCGCCGTCGCCGCGTTCCGCGAGACACGCCGGGGCCCCGGGGCGCTCGCGACGATCGACGGGATCGCCCCCGCCGCATGCGCGCTGATCGGCGCCGTGGTGGCGCGGCCGCTCGCCACCGGCGCGCCGGGTGCGGGCGCTCCCGCGGAGACGATCGCGACCTTCGCAGTGGCGCTTGCCTGCTGGTTCGGCGCGGCCGCCCCGGGTTGCGCGGCGGAGCGCGGTCTCGCCGTCTGCTGGGGGCTCGCCGCGGCGGCTCTGGCCCTGGGAGCCGCCCTGGGTCCGGCGCCGCTCGCCCTGATCGCGGCGCTGATCGGCCTGCGCCTTCTCGACACGCTGCCGCCGGTGCGCCTCGGCAGACTGCCGGTGCTGGGTGAAGCGGCCGGCGCGGCCTGCGCCGTGGCCGCCGGTCTCTCGGGCGCGGCGCTCTTCTTCGGCTCAGAGGCGATCGTCCGGTTCCCTCCCTCGCTCGGATTTGCGCTCGCGGCCGGGGGCGCGCTGCTGCGCGTGAGCGGCCGCAGCGGCGAGGGCGGCGTCCGCACCCTGCGCGCCGTCGCGGTCTGTCTCGCCTGCCTCGCCCCGCCGCTGCTCATCGGCGAGATGCCCGCGCTGCTGCCTGCGCTGCTCTTCGGCGCCGCGGCCGGGTTGATCGTGTGGGCGGGAGAAGCGCGCGCGATCGCCCGCGTCGCGCCGCTCACGGCGGGTCTCGCCTTCGCATTGTCGGGCTGTCTTGCAGGAGCGACGCCATCGGCCTCGGCGCGGCTGCAGAGCGAGTCGCTGCGCGCCCCCGAGTGGCACCTGCGCCGGGGCGAAGAGGCCCGCCGCCGAGGCCAGAACGACCTCGCCGACGCGGCCTGGCGCGAGGCCCTGCGCCGCGATCCCGACTGCGCCGCCGCTCTGTCGCAGCTCGGGGCGCTGGTGCTCGAGAAGGGGCAGCGCGACGAAGCGATCGCGCTGCTCGAACGCGCCGCACAGCTCGAGGGACGCAGCCCGCGGGCGCTGGGCAATCTCTCCGCCGCGCTGCTCGCCGACGGCCAGACCGAGCGGGCGCTGGAGTCGGCCGATCAGGCGCTGGCTGTGGCACCGGGAGACTGCGCCGCCCTCTTCAACAGGGCCGCGGCGCTGGAGCGGCGCGCCGGCGCCGTCACGGAGGCTCTCGCCGCGTGGCGACGCTATCTTGAAATCTGCGGAGCAGCGCCATCCGAGTCGGCGTCGGCCGCCACCGCCGCGTCGCACGCGGCGGCGCTGGAGCACCTCACCAGGGACTAGGATTCCCCCGGGCGTCCTCGCTGAGCACGAAGTAGTAGCGGATCGTATCGGGCGGCATGGCCAGCGTGATCACGGTCCCGGCCTGCGAGGTCTGCGGGGTCATCGTGGTGGTGCCCGCGCGGCTGAACACGCTCGACGACGAGTAGAGGCGGTAGATCTTAGCGGGGTTCAGCAGCCCGCTCAGATCGAGCATGATCGGGCTCCAGCTCAGACGGATCTGGCTGGACGAGAGCTTCGTCGCCGTCATGTCGGAGATCCCGCGCGGCAGATTGTGTCCGCCGCCCGAGGTGTAGCCCGAGGTGTCGGTGAGCACGACCAGGTAGTAGTGCTTCGGCACGTCCTCGAAGGCGTTCTCGTGAATGTAGCTCGTTGCGGACGCCGCCAGCGTGACGAGCAGGTGCGCGGGGTCGAGAAGGAATTGCGGGCCGCTGGTGTTGTGGTACACCTTGACGGACGTGAGCGTCGTCGGCTTGTTGTAGATGTCCACGCCGGGCAGCGTCCACTGCAGCTTGATGTCGTCGGTGCCGTCCGCGTCCGGGAAGCGGGACAGCTTCAGATCGGTGACCCAGAGCGGCGGCCGGATACCCAGCACGAGATTCGGAACGCCGATCGCCTCGGGGGAACGAGGTCCTTCGCCCTGCGAACAGTTCGTCGCCGAAACGGAGACGTACACCGGCTGACCGTTCGTGAGACTCGTGATCGCGTACGAGGGGCTGTAGACGACCTGCTGGCCGGGCGGATTCGGGTTGTTCGGCGTCGGACTCCAGCGCACGGTGTAATACAGCGCTTCCTGCGAGACGGGGCTCGGCGTCCACGACACGTCGAGGCGGCCTCCCGATTCGGCATCCACCGCGACGAGGCCGGTCGGTGCCACGGGGGCCGTCGTCTTGAGCGGCGTCGCGGAGAGGCAGTCCGGCGCGGCAGGGCAGGTCGTGTTGAAGTGCGAGCGCCTGCCCTCGAAGCCGCCGGCGTCCACCGAGACGACCTGATAGTAGTACGGCGTGCAGTTCGCAAGATTCGTGTCGGTGAATGCCGTGCCCGGGAGGTTGTTCGCGACCCGGACGTACCCGATCGCCGCCGAAGTGGACCGGTAGACCGAGTAGCTCGCCGCCCCGGCGGAGGACCACAGCAGCGCAACCTGCCGGTCGCCCGCAGTCGCCGTGACGTTCGCTGGCGGTGCCGGCGCCGGCATGACGAGCTTCATCGCCGGGTCGGCGAGCAGAGCGTAGGAGCGCAGGTCCACGACGTCCCCCACCGCGTCCATTTCTTCGCGCAGCGCCATGGCGATCTCGCCGGTCATCCGCTCCTTGCGCGGGCCGAACACCTCGTTGAAGACCGCATTGACCTCGATGTCGAGGTTCTGAAGGAATGTCAGATGCGCCGGCGCGAGCGAGGCGATGGCTCCCTTGCCCGTCGTCGTCACGAAGTCTTCCGCGAAGGCGTATTGCAGGTTCGTGGAGGCGGGGCCCGCGGTGACGTGGAAGCCGCCGGAGAGGCAGTTCGAGATGAACAGGAATGGAAGCCGATCGAAGTTCGTCAGCGGAGTGATGTCATCCACGCCCGTGGAGTTCGTCTGCATGATGGTGGCGTTCTTTCCCCACGTCTGCCACGAGCCGTGGCCGATGAAGGTCGCGAACGCCGCGCCCGAGCCGATGTCGCGGGACACGTCCACCTGACCGTTGAGATTGCGCTGAAAGCGGTCGCGCACCTCGGCCGCGAGCCCGGCGGGATTGCCCACGAACAACGGCTCCAGGTCGAGCTGGTAGATCCGGTTGTAGGTGTAGGAGGTGCCGGCGAGATAGGCGACGCGCATGTCCTCGGCGACCCGCTTGAAGTCCGAGGTGGTGTTCTCGGCGGTCAGCAGCACGTTGCGCTGCCACGCGGGCGCGGTGGACTGCAGCTCGTAGTCCTTGATGCGCTGAGCCACGATGTTGGCTTCCGCCATCGTGTGCACCGGCAGCCGCCCGAGGCGGATGTCGGGCATCTCGTCCGGGCCGCTCACGCGGGCGAAATACACGTCGTCGCTGTAATAACCGATGATGGTGTTGGCCACGGCCGAGCGGACGTAGGTCGGCACCCAGGTCCGCTTCCCCGTATTGCCGTAGTTGTTCTTCGTGTCGAACGAGGCGTCGCCCAGAAAGACGACGTCGGCGAGACGCGCACCGCCCGGCCCCTGCGGCCAGTTCGCCCACGCGTACGTGAGGAAGTCCTTGATCGCCTGCGGATCGAAGACGCCGAACGAGAACTCGTCGTAGATCGACCCGACCAGAACGGTCTTGACCCGCTTGCCCTGCGACTGGCGAAACGAGATGAGCTGCTGCAGTCCCGAGGCGGGTGCCGTGTCGAGGAGGTCGGTGTCGGTGATCACCATCCAGTCGGCCCCCTGAACCGGGGCCAGGATGTCGGTCGGCGTGTAGACGGCAACCGCGGCGGGCACCAGGTCCCCCGTCGTCGTGCTCGCGGTGGGGACCGCCACGATGTACGTGCGCATCGCCGGGAAGCTGGCGTTGAACGCCGACTCGAAGGTGAAGTTGAACGGGCCCGCGCCGCTGAACGAGCCATTGGTGATTCGGACGGGAGCCCAGCTCTGCTGGCCCGAGATCGTGTTGGTGATCTCGTAGACGGCGGCCGAGTTCGTGGACAACCCGGTAATCTGGAAGCGGGCGTTCTGATTCGGATACCGGAAGACCAGAGCGTCGCTCACCACCTTGAACTGGCGGCCGTAGGAGATCTCGACCCAGTCGAGGTAGGCGGTGTCGCCGGTTACGGGATTGCCGCCGACCACTCGCCCCAGGGGCAGCTCGACCTTCACGTCCGTGGCGGGAGTCAGAGTGTTCTGGCAGAAGTTCACGGTGCCGTTCGTCGCACCGTGCGTGAACTCGATGAAGCCGTCCCAGTCCACGCAGCCGCCGCCCTGGTTGCCGCAGCCCGCCGCGCCGTCGCCGCAGCCGTCCACGACGAGGTTGTTCACCAGGATGTTCGAGCGGTGATACGAGACGAAGGCGTCGCCCAGCAGCTTCACCTTGATGGACGCCTGCGTCGTGGCCGCCGACGCATCGGGGATGCTGACCGAAAAGGTCTGCGACGAGCCGCTGCCGACCGCGACGACTCCTGGCTTCTGATGCCAGTGCTCCAGCCCGTCGACCGGCACCGTCTGGATGAACGTGTCGTTCACTTCATGGTGGATCGTCTCGGAGAAATCCGCCGGCTGCGGATAGCCGTTCACCGGGTTGCCGTTCCGCGTCGTGATGCGCAGCCCCGGCACCGTCGCGGCATCGAGCCAGTAGATGTTGTCGTCGGTCCAGTCGCCGTGCTCCCAGAGGTCGGGTGCCAGGATGTCCCACGAGAGTTTCTGGCCCGTGAACTCTATGTAGTCGTCGGGCTGGGCTCCGTTGTTCTCGAACGTGCCGTCGCCGTCCATGTCGAACACCGTGATCGGGATCTCGACGCCCAGGTTCATGATGCGGTAGCGCGAGGCCGGGTCGGTCAGGATGTCGGGCGCGTTGGCCGCGACCCAGGCGTAGTCGAGGCGGTAGATGCCGTCCTGGCGGACGGTCAGCTTGTAGCGCAGCGACGCCGAAGTGGAGTTCCCCGAGGCGTCGGGTCCGGCGGTCGAGGCCGCGTCGGTGGAGAGTCCCGCGGGCCGGGAGTCGCCCCGCGCCTGAGCGGGATTCACGAACGCGCGGCCCAGCCGCAGATCGGCAGCGGCGCCGGCGGAGGCCGGAACGAGCAGCGCCGAGTCGCCCCAGTCGATGCGCACCGTCAGCCGGGTCTTCATTTCGAGCCGGCCGCCTTGCCTGCCGGGTTTCCACGAAACCGGAGTCACGACGAGATTCACGAACGGCACGCCCGACAGAGACCCTGGCTCGCCGAGGCGCACTGGAGAGGCGGGCCATCGGGCCGCCGCTCTGTAGATCACTAGCGATTCGTTGCGCTCGGTGATCGCCTCTCCGCCCCCCACGCCGTCCGGCCCGTTGGGCACGAGGATCCTCGGGACGGCCTGCGGTGTCGCGTGGCCGAGAGGCACGGTGTCGGCGTCGAGCAGTGAGAGAACCGGGCGCGCCCCTTCAGGAATGGCGACGCGGAAAGAGCGCAGCGGCAGCTCCGGCTCGCCGGGGACCTGTGTGGCGCCGTAGCCGGGGATGCGCACCAGGACGCGGCCGGCTGCCGGCTCGAGGCGAGCTGGAGGAACGAGGATCTCGAGGACGAGTCCCTGGTCGTCGGTGGAGACGACCCGGTGTGAGGGGATGTCGCCGGCGCCCGCGAGATCCGCGGGTGCGGCGAGCCAGAACAGGAGCGCGAGGGAAACGCTGAGGGGGAGGCGCTTCATTCTCATGCCGTTCTTTCGCAGACACGACACCCGGAGCGCTCCCGCAGGGTTCGCTCCGAGTGTCCCAAGACCTCTACCGGCCGGTCCCCCGGACGGCCGGGCACGGCCGGGAACCTAGCTGGTGATCGGCCCCGCGTCGCAAGCGGTCGAATTCGCCTTCTGGCAGTTGACCGCCCGCGCCTCGATCTTCTCGGTGTGGATGATCGTCGGCTTCTCGTAGACCTTCTTCATAGACTCCTCTTCGCCGGCCGAGCCGGTCAGTGGGTGCACGGCGCGCCCGTCTGGGCGATCTGAAATGCTTCAAGTTTCGCTTCCGCCACGTGTTCTGCCTGAGGATACATCTGGAAGGGGTTGCCTGTCTGCAATTCGGCGACGCCCGGACAGAAGGTGCAGAATGCCCCGCTTTCCTTCTGCATCAGCGTCGTTCTGGGGATCTCCTCCGCGATGCGCCGCACTTCGTGCAGCACGTCGGACGTTCTCCAGATTTCCGTCAGGCTTCCGATCTCCTTGATATTCGCGACCTTTCGCCGCCACTGCACGCAGGGATAAATGTTGCCGTAAGGATCGATGGTGAAGCTGGTGCGGCCCGTGCCGCAGTTTGACTTGACCTTTTCGTGGTCGACCTTCACCGGCTTTCGGCCATTCCGCAACTCCTCGAACTCCGGTGAGAAGTAGCGGACCAGAAACTCCTTTGTCGCCTGAAGGTGCAGCGGCGACCGGTCCCCGTCGTCCCGGGGGGTGATGACCGGGTCGAAGACGACCGCCATTCCGAACCGGTCCCCGATCGCCCGGATGTCGCGCAATTCGTCCTGATTCCACCGGGTGATCGGGCACTTCAGGTTGACTTTTATACGGTGTTTTTGCAGGAATTCAAGCGCCGTCACGATTCTGGCAAGCGAGCCCGGGATCCCCGTCAGCCGGTCATGGGTCTCGGGACGGGCTCCGTGGATCGAGATTTCCAGCTCGAAGGGGTTCAGGGCCTTGAGCCGGGCCGCCTTCTCGTCGTCGATCAGGAAGCCGTTCGTATAGATCCGCGTCGCGAATCCCCTGTCCCGCGCCCCTTCCAGGATCTTCCAAAAGTCGGGCCGGACCATCGGCTCCCCGCCCGTCAGGATCAGGTAGAGGATCCCCATCTCGGCGATCTTGTCGAGACCGGACAGGATCTCGGCCGTGGTCATTTCCTTCTGGCCGGTGGGCGAGTTGTAACAGAAGTCGCAGAGGTGGTTGCACTTGAAGGTGATTTCCCACTGTGCGGTGATGGGCCGCGACTCGTTGAAGTTGCGGTTCATGAACTCCGTGTACGGAGTCGTGCTCATTCGAGAACCCCCTCGCGCATCAGCCGATCGATGAATTCCTGCACGTCCTGCAGGGCGGTACCTTCCGGCACGTCGAACTCCGCCGCAAGGGCGCGCGCGATTTCGGAGACGCTGCGCGTCCCGTCGATCTGCGACAGGATGAACGTGCCGGTCGGGTTCAGGAGATGCACCTCGCTGCGGCCCGCGACGGCGATCATCGCCTGACCGTCGATGACGCGGTAGGCGGCCTCGGGCCGGCGCTTCGGGGCCTTTGTTCTGGTGGCTTCACTCATCGAGCGCTCGATTCCTCAGGCTGCCGGGGAGGACCAGGCGGCCCTCTCCACTGTGATGTTGCGGATCAGCCCCCTGATGATCGTGATCGCGCGGGAGGCGCCGCGTGGATTGGACGTGACGTGCGGCACGGCGGAGAGAATCGCCGCGATCGTGTGCTGCTCCGCGGAGCCGGCGGGCCCCGGGCCAGGCGCATCGGCCGACTGCAGGAGGAGCCGGCCCACGGGAGCCGCGGGCGCGTCGTCGGATGTCGCCGTGGGCCCCGCCTCGAGATACGCGGGGATCCGGTCGGGCCACGCGCCGAGCGTCGCCGTCTCGCGGCTCGCCGGCAGGGCATGCGCGTTGAGCGTGCCGTCCTGGCGCTCCAGGATCAGGTACTCGTCGGACAGAAGCGGCGCCCCGGCTGCGAGCCGTGTGCGCTCCTCGCCCGTCAGCTCGTCCGCGCTCAGATAGACGATCGCCTTCCCCTGCGAGCCGAGGACGCCGACGCCCCGCACGAGCAGTGCGTTGCGCAGCAGCAGGCGCCATGCGAGCGCCACGTGCAGGAAACTCTCGATCGACTTGTGGGGCGGCTCGCGGAGCGATCCCCGCAGCAGCACTTCGCCCTCGCAGCCGGCGAGCGAGAACGAACCCGCGAACGCCGGCGCGCGCAGCAGGATCCGGTCGCCCTGCAGCTCGCTCTCGAGCCGCGGACCGTCGGCGGCGCCGGACAGCGGCAGCGCAGCGGGCCGGACCGGTGCGAGGGAGGTGCGCTCCCCGACGCGCACGAGCGGGGCGGGACGAACCGAGATGACCAGATCGGGGGTCTCGTCGAACGCGCCCTCCTCGAGGAAGCGCCGGAACCGGCGCCGCAGCGTTTCGCGCACCGATTCGTCGAGTCCGGCGAGGTGCGTCCGCACCCCCCCGAGCCTGAAGGTCAGCGTCCTTTTCACGGCAGTCGGTCGGCCTCCCGGGCGCACGCGCGGGAATCCCCGCACGGCGAGCCCGGAATATACGGTGCCCGGGGGGGCGTATCAATCACGGCGGGCAGCCCGTGGGGCCGAAACCGATCCCGTCTGCAACCTGTTTCGGGCCCGTCACCCGGGGGGCCCCCGGGAGACCCCTACCGGACGTAGCCCAGAGAGCGAAGCCGGTCGAGCATTTCTTCCTGGTAGCCCTCGGACTGCGACTCCGGGAGCGAGACCTTCCGGCGGCCGTAGCCCGGGATCGTGCCGGAGGCCTGCAGGCGCGCTTTCCCCTCAGGGGTGAACAGATCGAGCCGGACGGCGCCGGCGGCATCCAGGGGCGCCGGATAACCGGTCCATGCGAGGAGCGTAGGCGCCAGATCGCACGCGGCCAGAGGCGCGCCGCCTCCTTCGGGCGAGACGTCGGGGCCGGAGAGCAGCATCCACCCTCCCTGCGCACCCGGGCGCCGCCCCGGCGCGAACAGCCGGATGCGAAGCGCACCCGTGGATCCCGCCGGCACAGGGGGAAATTTCGCAGACAGGAGATCGCCGGCGCGAAGATCGAGCCACAGCGAGGTCATCCGGATCGTCTCCTCGGGGGACGCGCCGGCGGCAGGATCGCGATCCGCATCGAGCCGCTCCAGCAGAATGTCGAGTCCCGGGTAATACGAGAACACGCCCGCGACTCCGGGCGCGGCGGCGAGGGTGCGCGTCACCCGCGCGAAGAACCCGTCCACCAGGAGCGACTCGATCGCCAGCCGTCTCGCGCGCTCGCCGGGAACCCAGGCGCCCGGAACCGCTGCCTGCGCCGCGATCCACGAGTCGAGCGCGTGCGTTTCTTCCGTGCGCGTTTCCTCGAGGAGCGGCGCGAAGCGATCGTAGAGAGACGCGGGCCACGTTTCGAGCCCGGAAGGATTGCCGCGCACCAGCGCGTGGAGCGTCTGATCCGAAACGATCACCTCGCGCGACGTGTCGGGGCTTTCGGGGAGCGCCGGCATCGTCGCCCACCACCCGGCGACGGCGACCGGGGCGCGCTCTCCCAGGATCTCCCAGACGGCGCGGCCCCTGCGCCCCTCGGCCGAGACGGCGCCGGTGCGAGTCGGCAGCAGGAATTCGAGCGCCGCGTCGAGAGGCAGGAAGCCCGCCCCCGCAGGCAGCGGCGCGCGCACGCCGGCGACCGTCTCGGTCTCCAGACCGTGCACGCCGTGCTGATCGGGACGCAGGCCCGTGGCGATGGAGGTCCAGAGCACCGGCGGACTCGCCGCGAGCTCATCGCCCTGACCCCACGGACGCGCATGCTCGAGGTCGGCGACCACCTCGCACCCCGCGCCGTGGAGCGCCCCCTCGCGGCAGCGCTGCGCCACCGCTCGCGCGAGCCCGATGTCCAGGCCGTCCACGCCGGTCATGATGACGGGACCGGGGGCGGCGCGCGGCGTCACCACCGGTCGCTCATCGGTGCGGCGCCCCGCGCCCCAGAGCGCCAGGATCAGAAGCAGCGCGCCGGCGAGCGCCGGATACACCGAGCTGCGCCAGGCGCTGGTGCGGCGCGCGGCGGGCAGTCGTCCCGATCGCGCGATGAGCGCGGCGAGAGTGGCGATGGAGGTCACGCGCCAGAGTAGCGTCGTGATCAGCAGGAAGAGTCCGAGCACGGCGATCGTCGCGCCGGCGCCGGCGGGCGCGATCGCGGCGGCGGCGCGATTGCGCCACCAGAGCGCCAGATACCCGGCGAAGACGACGGCGAGGGCGAGCCCTCCGCGCGCCGCCACCGCCTGCCGCACCGGGATCGACGCGGCGCCTCCGCGCGCGCCGATCAGCGAAAGGAGGCCCGCGGTCGCCAGCTCGAGCAGAAAGAGCCCGGCGAAGCAGGGCAGCGTCAGATACAAGGCGAGCAGCAGCGCGCTCCCCGCGTCCGTGAGCGGCGGCCCGGACACGGCCAGTGCGCCGGCGGCGATCCCCGCTCCCAGGAGCGGCCCTCCGATGAGCGCCACGCGGAAGGAGGTCGAGAGTGCCTGCCGCCATGGGGATGCGGAGCCGAGCGCGCCTGCGAGCACGAAGCGCTCGAGCGGTCCGTCGAGATAGCCGAGGGAGCGCAGCCGGGCGCGCACTTCCTCGTAAGACGGCGGCGGCGTCTCGCTCAGAGGTCCCTCTCCCGCCGCGTCAGCGTGTGCGGTGGCGCAGATGCTCCGCGAGGGCGTGGAGCATCTCGGCCCGCTCCCCGAGCGGCGCCAGCGCGCCGCGCGCGGCGTCGAGCAGCTCACCGATCAGACGCTGCGCCCCGCTCTGGCCGGCGAACGTGACGAAGGTCGTCTTTCCGCGGTCGAGACCGGTGTCCTTTCCGGTCGTCTCGGGTGTGCCCGTGGCGTCGAGCAGGTCGTCGCCGATCTGGAAGGCGAGACCCAGGTTCTTCGCGTACCGGTGCAGGGACTCCAGCTCGCGCGGGCGGGCACCGGCCAGCACGCCGCCCGCCTCGGCTGCGGCAATGAAGAGATCCCCGGTCTTGTGGCTGTGGATGTACTCCAGCGCGTCGAACTCGAGACTCTTGCCGACCGAGGCGAGGTCCACGATCTGACCGGCGATGAGTCCTTCGGAGCCGACGGCGGCCGACAGACGCCGGCCGACTTCCGCCGCGACCTGCGGCTCCCAGCGCCCAGACGCCGCTTCGAGGCCGGGGATCTCGAGAGCGCGCATGAGCAGGGCCACCGATGCGAGCACGGCCGTCGCCTCGCCGTAGACGAGGTGGTTCACCGGCTTCCCGCGACGCAGCGTGGCGCCGTCCATGCATGGCAGGTCGTCGAGAATGAGCGACGACGCGTGAATCATCTCGACCATGCACGCCGCCGGCAGCAGACGCGCGCGCTCCTGGCGCAGCATCTCCCCCGTCGCCAGCACCAGGATGGCGCGCAGACGCTTGCCGGGCAGCAGCAGCGTGTAGCGCATGGAATCGTGCACCGCCGCGCAGCGCGCATCTTTCGGCGCCAGCGAGCGCTCGAGCCCGTTCTCGACGAGGGCGCGCTGCTCGCTCAGCCAGACGGACAGCGACGCGGCGGAGGGGGCTTTCACGCGGGGCATTTTATCACCGCGCATTCTCGACGCCCGCCGCGGCTTCGCGGCTCCCCCGCGCGGGGATCACGCCCGCGGCGCGGGAACGCGGGGCTTCTGCTCAGCCGTCGCGGCGTGCGGACGCGTGATCGGCAGGTAGTCGGCGAAGAAGGTCCGGAGCTTGTCGTCGTACGCCTTCTTGTCGGCGGCGTAGAGCGGCCCGATGCTGCTGCCGGGAAGCTCCAGGAGATTCTTGTCGGTATTCCGCCCCTCCGGCACCGACTCGTACATCTTCCGCACCGCCGGAGCGCCGGGATCGCTGCGGGACGTGATGAAGAGCAGATCGCGGTCGCCGAGCAGCCGCACCGCGCCCGCCGTGGACTCGCGGTCGGGAGAGGTCCTGAAGCGCAGCTCGTACATCAAGAGGGGCACCGGGAGCAGCGCCCGGCGCAGGCGCTCGTCGGACGCCACCGCTTCACCCAGAAACGTGCGCACGTCGGGAAACGGGCTGTCGAGCACGAGCGCGCGCAGCTCGGGCCGATCGAGCGCGGCCAGCGCCCCCGCCTGCGCGCCCATGCGCACGCCGAGAAATCCGAACCGGCGCCGGTCGAGGTCGGGACGCGTCGCCAGGTAGTCGAGCGCCGCGAGCACGTCGCGCTTCTCGAGCACACCCAGCGAACAGTGACCTCCGCTGCGCCCATGCCCGCGCAGGTCGAGCAGGAACAGGTTGTACCCCGCCTTCTGGAGCGGGACGCCGATGGAAAGCAGGTGCGATCGGTCCTGACCCAGATCGTGCGCCATCACCAGCGTCGGCGCGCCGGGGACGCCCCCGACGAACCAGCCGGCGAGCGGCACGCCGTCCTTGCTCCGGAACGACACCTCTTCGTAGTCGAGCAGGAGTCCCGCCGGCGTCGTCGCCGCGATCACGCGCGGCGGAGAGAGCAGCGATCCGAGCCACCACGCGCAGCCGCCCGCGGCGGCCGCGGCCACACCCGCGGCGGCACACAGCGCCTTTCCCACGCGCGTCGCGAACGACGCGCGCACCAGAGACAGGACGGCCATCGCCGTCAATATGGCGCCCGCGCGAGCGCCTCGGCAACCCGGCGGCCGAAGCGCTCCCGCACGTCCTCCTGACTGGCCTCGCGCACCTTCCGCGCCGAACCGAAGTGCTTCAGCAGGCGGGCCGCCGTGGCCGGGCCGATGCCCGGGATGTCGGTCAGCTCCGAGCCGATCGTCCGCTGGCTGCGGAGTTTCCGGTGATAGGTCACCGCGAACCGGTGGGCCTCGTCGCGGATCCTCTGAACGAGCTGGAGCACGGGCGAGGTGCGCGGGAGCTTGATCGGCTCTCCGCGCCCCTCGACGAAGATCTCCTCGTCGCGCTTGGCGATCGACGCCACGGCGAGATCGCCGAGTCCGAGCGGATCGAGCGCGGCGACCGCCGAGGACAACTGGCCGCGCCCGCCGTCGATCAGCACGAGATCGGGCAGGGGCTTGTTCTCGCTCTTCAGGCGCGCGTAGCGGCGCCCGACCGCCTCGGCGATGGAGCGGAAGTCGTCGTTCCCCTCGGTGTGCCTGAGCTTGAACCTGCGGTACTCCGACTTGCGCGGTTTCCCCCCCTCCCAGACGACGAGCGAGGCGACCTGATCGGTCCCCTGAATGTGGCTGACGTCGAAGCACTCGATGCGCCGCGGCGGCGCGTCGAGCCCCAGCATCTCGCGCAGCTCCTCGAGCACCGCCACGCCGTGCGTATGGTCCTGGCGGAAGCGGAACTCGAACGCGAGCTTTGCGTTCGATGCGACGAGATCGAGCAGACGCCGGCGCCCGCCGCGCCGCGGCACGGCGATCTCCACGCGGCGGCCCGCCTTCCCCGTCAGCCAGTCGGAGAGCAGCGGCTGCTCCGAGGGAAGCTCCGACAGAAGAATCGCCGCGGGAGGCGCTGCCTCGTTCTCGTAGTACTGCGTGAGGGCGTTTCTGTAGAGATCGGCCGCCGGCTCCTCCACACCCTCGAAGAAGAACTCCCGGCGGGCCTGCACGCGTCCTTCACGCATCAGAAAGACCTGAAGGGCCGCCTGCGTCCCCTCGCGGTGAATGGCGAATACGTCCTGATTGCCGAGGTCGGCCGAGGAGACCGCCGACTTTTCCGACAACCGCCGGATCGACGCGATCAGATCGCGGTAGTGCGCCGCCAGCTCGTACTCCTCGGCCGCGGAGGCCGACTCCATCCGCTCGTCCAGACGATCGAGCAGCTCTTTCGAGCGTCCTTCCAGAAACATTCGCGCCTCGGCGACGGCGTCGCCGTATTCGGCCGGGTTCGTATACCCGGCGCAGGGGGCCAGGCACTGACCCAGGTGGTAGTAGAGGCAGGGGCGCTGCTTGCCGTCGAACGGCACGTGGCAAATCGCGACCCGGAAGAACTTCGGGATCATCCGGAGGGTTCTCCAGGCCAGTGAACCGGGGAGGAACGGACCGAAGTAGAGACTCCCGTCCAGTCTGGCCTTCCGGACCAGCGTCACCCGCGGATATTCGTCCTTCACCGTCAGGCGGAGATACGGATAGTTCTTGTCGTCGCGCAGAATGACGTTGTAGCGGGGCCGCTCCTTCTTGATCAGGTGGTTCTCGAGGATCAGCGCCTCGATCTCGCTCCCTGCGAGGATGATCTCGAGGTCGGCGACCTCGGCCAGCATCCGGAGCGTCTTCGGCGTGTGCGCGGCGCTCCTCTGAAAATACGAGCGGACGCGCTGGCGCAGCGAGCGCGCCTTGCCGACGTAGATCACGCGCCCGGCATCGTTCCGGTACAGATAGACGCCCGCCTCCTCGGGGAGATCCGCCAGACGCGCTGCGACTCGTTCGTTGGGACGCCGCTCGCTCTCGCCGCTCACGAGAACATTTTAAGGGGGCGTGGTATCGTCAGCAGGCGATGAAAGCGCGCCCGGGCACCGGCGGCCAGAGGATCGACCGTGCCGCCGCGGCAGCGCTGGTCGCCGCGGGCGCTGCGTTCGTCTCGGCCGCGGTCCCCGATTCCCCCACCCCTCCGGCGCCCCCCGCCGCTGCCAATCTGATGTTCACGGCCGCCACGGTCGGCAACGCCACGATCTGCGGCTGCCGCGGCGCCCGGGCCGGCGGGATCGCAAGGCGTGTGCACCTGATGAAGACCTGGGACGCCGTCTCGAAGGGGCCGGCGGTGTGGGTGGACGGGGGCTCCAGCCTGACATTCGCCAGCCCCCAGGAGATCGAAACCGACGCGCTCATCCTCGAGGAGATGCGGCGCATGGGCTACTCCGCAGTCACCGTCAGCGGGCTCGATCTCGACCCCCAGGTCGGCTTCTTCGATCGCACCCTCGGCGCCGCGGAGCTTCCCTTCCTCTCGGCCAACCTCACGTACCACGACACCGGTCTCGCTCCGTGGCCGGCGTGGAAGTCCCTCGTCGTCCCCGCCGCCGCCGGGGCCGCAGACCAGCGGCCGATCCGCATCGGCGTCATCGGAGTGACGGCGGGCCTCGCGTGGAATACGGCGGCCGGGTCGCGGGGCCGCACCCTCATCGCCTCGGATCCGGTCGAAGCGGTGAGGAAGATCTATCTCGAGGTCCGCGCCGCGAGCGATCTGGTGATCGTGACGACCTCGGCCGACGAGAACGTCATGGCCTCTCTCGCCGCCTCGGTTCCGGGGATCGACCTGATCCTCTCCGCCGTCGAGCACCGCGCGTGGGACGCCCCGCGGACCTTCGGCACGACGACGGCGCTGCTGGCGGGCGACCGCGGACGCGAGGTCGTTCGCGTGGCGATCCGGCGCACTGGCACGGTCGTCCGCTTCGATCTCGAGCGGATCCGGCTGGCGGAAGGAGAGATGCCCGAGGATCCCGAAACCGCGGCCCGCGTCGGCGCCGCGCTCGACCGGTTCAACGAGGAGTCGCGGAGCCTCATGACGGCGCACGCGGAAAAGACCCCGGGACCTCCCATCGCTCCCTGGGTGGGCGCGGTCTCGTGCGTCCCCTGCCATGCCGAGGCAAACACCGTGTGGACCGGCTCGTCCCATGCGCACGCGCTCGAAACGCTCAAGGCGGTGAAGCGCGATTACACACGCACCTGCGTCCTCTGCCATGTCACCGGCTGGGACAATCCCGAGGGCGGCGGCTTCAAGGATCCGGCGACGACGCCGCAGCTCGTGGATGTGCAGTGCGAGGCCTGCCATGGCCCCGCCGCAGATCACATCGCCGATCCGTCGGCCCCCTACGGCGTTGTGAAGGTGCCGGAGCGCTGCCAGAATTGCCACGACAAGGCCAACAGCGCCGAGTTCGAATACACCAGCTACTGGAAGAAGATCGCCCACTAGGGGCGCGTCAGGCGGCGATCCAGAGTCTCACGAGATAGCCGGACGGATCGGCGACGGTGAAGGAGCGCTCCCCCGGGCGCCACGCGCCGAGCGGCTCGATGATGTCCACCCCCTGCTGCTCGAGTCTCACGAAGAGATCTTCGATGCGCTCCCCTGCCGCGAGCGGGATCTCCACCATGACGCCGGAGCCCGCCATCTTGCCGAGCCGCCGTCCCAGCGGCGTGGTTTTCTCGAGTGACGCTTCGGCGACGAGCCGCACGCAGGCCTCGCCTCGCCGCAGCAGCCACTCCGTGGCGCCGGCCCCGGAGGTCGGCGCCGCCGCCTCGTGCCGGAAACCCAGCCTCTCCACCCAGAACCGCAGCGCCAGAGCCGGATCCTTCTGCGCGAGAATGACACGCATCAGTCGGCCCAGTCCGCCACCGCGATGTTGGTCTCGCCCGGGACGGCCGCGCCGCGGTTGCTCGCGAAGACGATCCGGCGGCCGGCGGGATCGAACATGGGAAATCCGTCGAACGTTTCGTCGGTCGTCACGCGCTCGAGGCCGGTGCCGTCGTCCCGCACCAGATACAGATCGAAATTGCGGCCCTTCGGATCGGCCATGTTCGAGGCGAACACGATCCTGCGGCCGTCGGGGTGCCAGTACGGACAGAAATTCGCCCCCCCGAACGAGCCGATCTGTCGCGCGTTCGAGCCGTCGGCGTCGCCGACGAACAACTCCATCCTCGAGGGGCGCACGAGCCCCTGGCCGAGCAGCCGCGTGAACTCGGCCAGCTCATCCCCCTCGGGATGACGCCCCCGCCAGACGAGCCGCTTGCCGTCGGGAGAAAAGAAAGCCCCGCCGTCGTAGCCTGGACTGCGCGTCACGCGGCGCACGTCGGACCCATCCCACCTCATGGTGTACAGCTCCAGGTCTCCGTCCCGTGTCGATGTGAACACGATCCTCTCCCCGTCGCGGGAGATCGTCGCCTCGGCGTTGTAGCCGGGCGATCGGGTCAGCGGACGGATGTCGGAGCCGTCATCGCGGGCCGTCACGATGTCGTACGCCGCGTAGACCGGCCAGACATAGCCCTGCTCGTGGCCCGGGCGCGGAGGACAGGATGACCCTTCCGTCTCGGTCGTCGAGTACAGAACGCGCCCACGCATCGCTTTGGGGCCGCTGCCCGGAAAGAAATAGGCGCAGGTCGTCCGCCCGCTGCCGCTCGACACGCGCCGGACGCCGCTGCCGTCGGCGCGCATCGTGTAGATCTGATCGCACTGGGCGCCGTCGCGCGTGGACTGGAAGATCAGGCGCTCTCCGGCGTCATCCCAGTACGCCTCGGCGTTCTCGCCGCCTCCGGTCAGCAGCCGCACGCCCTTCAGATGCGTTTCGCCGCCGCGTTCGAGCGCCGCGGAAACAGCCGGCGGCGCGCCGCGCCCGGGCGGCGCGTGCCGGCAGGCGGAACCGAGCAGAGCGAGAACGGCCGCTCCTGTCAGGAGCGCCGGGACCTGCCGGAGGGCCCCGCTCACCGGATGTCGGGAACGGCGTCCATCGAGAGCACGCGGGACTCCGGCTCCTCGGCCGCCGCGGCGACCCGTGAGACGGCGCGGATGCCGGCCTGCAGACGGGAGAGCGTCTTCAGCGTCGCCGGCGAGAGGACACCCTGATCCTCGTCATGGAGGATCTGCCAGAGCGACTTCTGCTCAGGATAGACGTGCAGCCGCACCGGCGCCTCGGCGTCGAGATGCGCCAGATCTTTCGCGCGCGCGAGCGCCGTGTCGAGACCGCCCAGATGATCCACGAGGCCGATCTCCTTCGCCTGCGCGCCGGTCCACACGCGCCCCTGGCCCACATTGTCGACGTCCGCGACCGACATGTTGCGCCCCTTGGCGACCCGCTCCGTGAAGTCGGCGTAAATGCGCTGCAGACTCTTCCACTGCATCGCCTTCTGCTCCGGCGTGTACCGCTCGTACGGGTCGTAGTAGCCCGCGGCCGGCTCGAGCAGAATGCGGTCTTCTGTGAGACCGATCTTGTTCAACAGGCCCTTGATTTCCATTTTTCCGGCGACGACCCCGATCGAGGCGGTGAGGGTCGTCGGCTGCGCGACGATCTCGGTCGCGGGGACCGAAATGTAATACCCGCCGCTGCCCGCAAGGTCCGACATCGACACCACAACGGGCTTCTTCTCTTTCGCGCGCTCCACTTCGCGCCAGATCAGATCGGAGCCCATCGCAGAGCCGCCGGGGCTGTCGACGCGCAGCACGATCGCCGAGACCGCCTTGTTGTCGGCCGCCGCGTGGATCCACTCCGAGAGACTCTCGGAGCCGATGATCGTGAGCCCCGACAGGACGTCCTGCTGGGAGCGGCCGCGCAGGATCTCTCCGACGGCGTAGATGACCGCGATTTCACGCGACCCCGTGGAATCCGGCCGGCCGGTCGCCAGATACTGCGTCACCGAGACGGTGCGCGGCCTGTCCTCGCCCTCCGGGGTAATCCCCGCCACGACCTGGTCCCAGTATTCGAGAGAGTCGACCAGCCCCGCCTCCTTCGCTTCGCTCGCGCTGAACGGGGCTCGCGGGAACAGGGCGCGGACCGCATCGGGGGTCATCTTCCGCCCCTCCGCGACCCCCGCGACGAGCGTGCCCTCGACACTCTGAAGAATGGAAGTCGTCATCTCGCGGTGCGCGTCGGTGTAGCTCTTCTCCGTGTAGATGTTCTTCATCGCCTTGTAGTCGCCGATGTGCTCGATGTCGGGGTAGATCCCGAGGAGGTCGAAGGTGCCCCGGTAGAAGGTCGACGACGACATCAGGCCGAGCAGATTCACGTCCCCCGCGGGCGCGAGCACGATTTTCGGACAGGCACTCGCCAGGTAGTACTCCTTGTTCGCCGGCGCGAATTCCCCCGCCGTCTCCATGAAACAGACGAGCGGCTTGCCGGAACCGGCATAGCCGGCCAGGTGGGAGCGCAGCTCCGCGGTCTTGCCCCAGCCCGCCTCGAGGCGGTCGATGCGCACCAGCACGCCCGAGATCCGGTCGTCGTCCGCCGCGCGGTCGAGGGCGTCGGTCACATCCCGAAGAAGCGGCGATTCGTCCAGATTCAGGGCCGTCAGGATGCTCGGCGGGCGAAACTCGGCGAATTCGCCGGACAGATCGGCCCGCACCCAGGAATTGGCGCGGACTCCCGAGCGCGACCGGCTGACGCCGAGCGAGATCATCGCCACGGCGAGGAAGATCACGAGCATCACGGCGCATCCGATCGCAACGCGTTTCATGGAGCGGCACCTCCCGGCGAAGCAGACAGTCTACAATGCCTGCCGCGAACCCATGAAAGACCCCGCCCTCCGCAAGAAGAAGCTCGACACGGTGACGGTGCAGGCGATCCGCGAGAGCGCCCGCTCGATCTACGACCGCATCGAGAAGCGCGGGAAGCCGGAGCTGCGCTTTCCCGTGCGCTCGCTGTCCAACGTGCGCTACGACTCGAAGCAGGGCTGGTTCGAGATCGGCCGGGCCCAGGCCGTGCGTACCCTCACCGTAAACACCGTGAAGACGTTCGCGCAGACGCTGCGGATGATGTCGCTCTCGAAGACGCTGGTCGAGACGAGCGATTTCGCGACGAAGAGAGACGCCTACTACCAGTCCAAGAACTGGGAGGAGGCCAAGTTCGACGCGCAGGAGGAATCGGACACCGTCATGGACGACATCGAAGCGATGTTCGCCATGCACGGCGTGTCCCGCGAGCAGCTCAGGTTCATCCCCGACGAGCACGGCGGCGCCGTGGCGGGCGATCTCGTGGTGTTCGACACCGATCTCGAGACCGGCAGGGTGGAGCGGATCGACTGCACCCGCTTCGGGTCGGGGGCCTATTCGATCCCGTCGCTCGTCGAGCACCTGACATTCGAAACCGACGCGAAGTTCATCCTCTGCATCGAGACCGGGGGCATGTTCCAGCGGCTGCAGTCGCACAAGTACTGGCAGAAGGCCCAATGCATTCTCATTTCGATGGCCGGCGTTCCCACGCGCGCCTGCCGCCGGTTCGTGCGCCGGCTCTCGGACCAGTGCAAGCTGCCGGTCTACGCATTCGTCGACTGCGATCCGTACGGCATCTCGAACATCTACCGGACGCTGAAGGTCGGCTCCGGCAATGCCGCGCACATCAACCGGTTCTTCTGCGTGCCGCAGGCGTCGTTTCTGGGCGTGACGCCCCAGGACATCGTGGACTACAAGCTCCCGACCCACCCGTTGAAGGAAGTGGACATCAAGCGCGCGAAGGACGCCCTGAAGAACGACCCCTTCTTCGCCCTCCACAAGCCGTGGGCGAAGGCGCTCGAACAGCTCGTCAAGATGGGGGTTCGCGCGGAGCAGCAGGCGCTCGCGAAGTGGGGGCTGAACTACGTGATCGAGGAATACCTCCCCCGCAAGCTCAAGGAGCGCGCCGCCTTCCTGCCCTGAGGGCCGTGTCAGGGACCCGGGAAGCGCCGGGCCGGTCCGGAACCTAGATTTCGTTCCGCGCGGCGGTGTGTCTCCGCCGGCGCGGAGAGCCTCGTACCGGATGCGGTCCTCCACACTCAGATTCCGTCTCGCCGTCTGCGCCGGGCTGCCTCTCTGCGCGGCCGCCCTCTCGGCGACCCTCCTGCTCTGGGCCCGTGGCCGCGCCGCCTCGGACGATGCCTTCGCGCGATCGGGCGAGGCGCTTGCGGCGGCGATCGCCGCGCAGAACGCCACCCCACTCGCCTCCGCCGACGCCGACGCGATGCGTCCCGTCGCCGACTGGGTGCGCGCCCTGCCCGACGTGACCGCGGTGCGCTTCGTCGATCCGCAGGGACGCATCCTGCTGGGGGATGCCGGAGGCCGCTCCGGCGCCGTGACCTTCCGCGCCGGCGCCCCCGGCGGAGGCTCCGTCGAGATCGAGGTGCTCGAGGCGAGCCGGCTCGCCTCCCGGGAGCGGCTGGCGCGCGACGTGTTTCTGGTGACGCTGGCGGCGAGCCTCTTCGCGGCGCTGGGCATCGCCCTGCTCTTCCGGCTCGTGGCCCGCCCGCTCGACCGCATGGCGGCGGAAGCGGCGCGCCTCGCAGCGAATCCGGAGTCGGGAGCCGGCGCGCTGCCCAAGGAGCTCGGTCTCGTCTCTGAATCGCTGTCCATTCTCCTGAACGCGCTCGCCGCCGCCCGCGCTTCGGCCCTGGAGCGGGAGACCGCCGCCACCGATCAGGTCCGCTCCCGAATGGCCGATCTCGATGCCGCGACGGCGCAGCTCGAGGCGCAGCGCAGCCGAATGATCGACGCAGCCCGGGTCGGGCAGCTCGTCTCGAAGATCGCGCACGAGCTGAACAACCCCCTCGCCACCGTCTGCGGACACGTGGAGCGGCTGGAATCGCAGGCCAGCCTCCCCGCCGACGTCCGGAGCCGTCTCGCCATCGTGCACACCCAGGCGGAGCGGTGCCACCGCACGATCCGCGACCTTCTGGTCTATGCCCGGATGGTCAAGCCGCAGCTCGCGGCGGTCTCGCTGAATCATCTTGTCGGCGAGACGATCGATGCGCACCGGATGAGTCTCAGCGAGTGGGGCATCGAACCGGAAGTTTCGCTGGATCCCGAAGCCCCGATCGTGTTCTGCGACCGCGGCATGCTGGAGCAGGTGGTTGTGAATCTGATCACCAACGCCCGCAACGCACTGAACTCGCTCGCCGGCGTGAAGACGCTGCAGATCAAGACGCGGATCACCGGAAGCGACGCCCAGCTCGTGGTCATGGACAACGGCCCGGGGATTCCCAGGGCGATCAAGGATTCCCTCTTCGACCCGTTCGCTCCGCGCGAGGGCGCCGGTGGCGGCCTCGGCCTGTCCTTCTGCTCGGGGATCATCGAGGAGCACCACGGCCGCATCCAGGCCTTCAACCGCCCCGGGGGAGGGGCTTCGCTCGTCGTCAGTCTTCCGCTCCACCACGCAGACACCGGAAAGGACCGCCCGATGCCCGACCGCACCACGTCCCCCCCCTCCCCGCGCCGCGCCGCCACAGGGACCGCAGTCGCCACCGCGCCGCTCCGCGTTCTCGTCGTGGACGACGAGCCGGAGATTGCCAGCCTGATCGAGGAGGCCCTGACCGACGAAGGGCATCAGGTCGTGAAGGCGCTGAACGGCTCGCGCGCGATCGACGCGCTGCAGACCGGCGAGTTCGACCTGATCGTCAGCGACATGCGCATGCCCGGAATGAGCGGGCGCGAGCTCCACGAGCAGGTGCGCAGCCGCTGGCCCGATCTGGCCGACCGTCTCGTCTTCATCACAGGCGACCAGTCCGGCGGTGATATCGCGCAGTTCCTGGAGCAGTCGAAGGCGCGCTGCATCGGCAAGCCGTTCCGCGTCTCCGAGCTGCAGGAGCTCGCCTCGGGATACACCCGGCGCGGCTGAGCGCGGCGCCGTGCATGGTGGACGCAAGACTGTTGACTCCTCGTCCGGTGTAACGCAGGCCATTTGTCCGCTCACAGGACACTTTGCGGCGGCCGGACGGTCGCTCTTCTACGCCGTCACACGCTTTTCCTCTCGCTCCTGCTCGGCACGCGGATTGCCTTTCCCGTCCTGCCGTGGACT